>Ga0114922_10005257_pt1 | contig 11954 bp, 10 predicted proteins | sample AartaG_FD_100975 | JGI IMG/M metagenome (GOLD analysis project Ga0114922, IMG submission 100975) | Deep subsurface microbial communities from Aarhus Bay to uncover new lineages of life (NeLLi) - Aarhus_00045 metaG | ecosystem: Environmental > Aquatic > Marine > Oceanic > Sediment | place...
AAAAAAACAGAAGTGAGAAAATATGGGAAAAATAATTGGTATAGATTTAGGAACTTCCAATTCAGCTGCTGCTGTATTAGTCGGTGGCAAACCTACGATTATTCCTAGTGCCGAAGGTAATACATTAGGCGGTAAGGCTTTTCCTTCCGTTGTAGCATTTACAAAGGATGGTCAAAGATTAGTAGGAGAACCTGCGAGAAGGCAAGCAATTTCGAATCCAGATCGAACGATTACAGCTATAAAGCGAAAGATGGGAACCTCCTATAAAGTGAAAATCGAAAACAAAGAATACAAGCCACAGGAAATTTCAGCAATGATTCTGAGAAAAATCAAAGAAGACGCGAGCGCTTACTTAGGCGAAGAAGTAACAGAAGCTATTATTACAGTGCCTGCATACTTTAACGATAATCAAAGACAAGCTACGAAAGACGCGGGAGAAATCGCGGGATTGAACGTTAAACGTTTAATTAACGAACCAACTGCCGCAGCCGTAGCATACGGGTTAGATAAAAAAGATGTGAAGTTAAAAATCGCAGTTTTAGATCTAGGCGGTGGTACATTTGATGTTACGGTAATGGAACTGGACAGCCAAGTCTTTGAGGTAATTTCAACAGCGGGAGATACGCAATTAGGTGGAACTGATATGGATAGGCTACTTGTAAACTATGTTGTTGATGAATTTAAAAATCAGGAAGGCGTTGACTTAAGTAAAGATTCTATGGCAATGCAAAGAATCAAAGAAGCGGTTGAGAAGGCTAAAATTGAATTATCTACTTCAATTTCGACTGATATTAATTTACCTTACATAACTGCAACTGATGCAGGTCCAAAACATTTAGCTATGAGTCTTACAAGAGCAAAATTAGAGCAACTAATCGATCCTATTTTAAAGAGATTAGAAGCACCTATAATTAAAGCTTTGAAAGACGCTGAATTAAGTAAAGGACAAGTTGATAAAGTAATTCTAGTTGGTGGACCAACGAGAATGCCAAGCGTTCAAAAAATCTTCGAAAATTTCTTAGGGAAAAAGCCTGAGAGAAGCATCGATCCTATGGAATGTGTTGCCATGGGTGCTGCTGTTCAAGGTGGTGTTTTAACCGGAGAGGTAGAAGATTTGTTGTTATTAGATGTCACTCCACTATCCTTAGGAGTTGAGACGTTAGGTGGCGTATTTACTAAATTGATTAATAGAAACACTACGATTCCAACCAAAAAAGCTGAAACTTTCTCTACTGCTGCTGACAATCAACCTGCAGTGGAGATTCACGTATTACAAGGGGAAAGACCAAAGGCTGCTGATAACATAACTTTAGGAAGGTTTCATTTGACGGGTATACCACCTGCTCCACGAGGTATGCCTCAAATCGAAGTGACTTTTGACATCGATCAAAACGGTATCATCAATGTTTCAGCGAAAGACAAAGGAACTGGTAAAAGTCAATCGATAACGATTACTGCATCAACTAAAATGTCAGAAGATGAAATCAATCAGAAAGTAAGAGAAGCGGAGAATTATGCTGAAGAGGATCAAAGATTTAAAGAACTAACTGAGGCTAAGAATCACGGTGAGGCTTTGATCTATCAAACTGAGAAGCTTTTGAAAGAGAATGAATCGGTAATAGGAGATTTAAAATCGAACATCTTAGAAAAAGTCTCTGACCTTAGAAGTGCAATGGAATCTGATGATGTAGATCGAATAAAGAGTTCAATGGAAACTTTACAGAATGCTCTACACGAGGTATCATCTCGAATGTATGGACAACAACAAGATCAACCTGAAGGTGCATATCAAGGAGCTCCACCCGGAGGTATGGGAGGAGATAACTATGGATATCAAAGTAAGACAGCAGACGAAGTTGAAGAAGAACAATTCCGTAGAGCTACCGGTCAAGACGACGGCGTAGTAGATGCTGAATACGAGTAAGTTTAGATGTATTTTTTATTTTAATATTTTTTATTTTAAATTTTTATTTTTTATTTCTAAAATCAAGATTAAAAGGGGTTAAAAATTATGGCAAAAAATTATTATAATGTGCTAGGAATAGAGAAAGGCGCTTCCAAAGAGGAAATTAAGAGAGCCTTTCGAAAATTAGCACGAAAATATCATCCCGATGTCAATCCTGACGAGGGAAAGTCGGGAGAGAAATTCAAAGAAATTATTGAGGCTTATAGCCTTTTAAGTGATGATAAAAAAAGAGAAATGTACGATAAGTTTGGAGTTGTCGAAGGAGACGCTTCAACATATCAACAAAGGGGTGGCGTACCTGGAGGGAGAAGGGTACAACGCGGTCCCGACGGGAGTACATATTATTATACAACCTCTGGAGGGCCAGGAAATTTCGATTTTAGCGAAATTTTTGGTAACTCTCGAAACTCTAACAGAAGACAAGCATCGGGTAATTACGATTTTTTTAACGATTTAGGAGATATTTTTGATGTTTTTTCTAATAGGGGAGGAAGCACGAGAGCAAGGTCCACGAACCAACAGAATTTTCCGAGAGAAGGTGAAGACTTAAGATACGATATGGAAATCGGTTTTATGGAGGCTTTCTATGGAGGGAAAAAACAAGTTCAATACAGAGATCCAGCAACTGGATCAAATCAAACATTAACAATCACTATTCCCCGAGGTGTAAGAGACGATCAAAAGCTTAGACTTAAAGGAAAAGGAATGCCCGGCGAAAATGGAGGTTCACCAGGAGATCTGTATATAGCAATCCATGTAAAAGAACATAACTTATTTGAAAGAGATAACGACGATATATATATCGATCATGAAATTCCATATACAACTGCTACATTAGGTGGTAAGATTGAAGTTCCAGGAATAGAAAAAGCAATTAATGTCACCGTTCCCGCGGGAACAAAAGATTCGACAGTATTAAGATTAAAAGATAAAGGTTTTTATAAGGTAAACTCTGAGGAGAGAGGGAACCAGTTAGTACGGGTAAAAATAAAAATTCCAAAGAAAACGAGCAAAAAGCAAAAAGAATTATTAGAACAATTAAAAGCAACAGGATTATAAGAAGGTGAATAAAATAGAAACTACAACGAATTTAATTGTAAGTACAGAAATATGCCCTGAATGCGGGGGGAGCATAATTCCCCTAAATCAAATAGGGGAGATTGTTTGTTCTCAGTGCGGATTAGTGGTAAGTGAAAGAAGCGTGGATGTAAACCATAGCGACAAACGAGCTTACACTTCTCAAGAGAAAAGTCAAAGGGAGCATACTGGTGCTCCAATTTCAAGTTTACTTCCTGGCATGGGATTAACTACTGTAATTAACAGAAAAGATATCAGTGATCCAGATTTAAAAAGAGCTGTAAAATGGAATAGTAGAATTACTTGGGAAAAGAGGAATTTACTTATTGCTACAACAGAGTTAAAAAGAATAAGCAGTAATCTAAACCTTCCTAATCACGTAAAATTTGAAGCCATTAAATTTTATAAAGAAGCTTTTAAGAAAAAACTACTCAGAGGAAGATCTATTAATTCTATGATAGCTGCTTGTATATATTTAGCAATTAGAGTAAAAAAAGTACCACGTACATTACAAGAAATTTTAGAAGAATCGTCAGAAAACGAGAAGGATATTAGAAGATGTTATCGCGTTTTGATTAGAGAACTAAATATCAAATCTCCTAATACTGATCCTAGCTCTTTGATACCTGCATATATAGCAGACTTACAATTAAATAACGAAGTAGAGAGAATCGCTACAAAGATAGTGAACGAATTTTCTTCGAATTTTTCAACGAGTGGAAAAGACCCTAAAGGGATCGTAGCCGGAGCATTGTACTTAGCATGTAGAATAAAGGGATTAGAATTGACGCAAAGACAGATCGCTGAGGTCGTAGGAGTCACCGAAGTTACTCTACGCTCGAGATTTAAGGAGCTTTCTACTAAGTTAAAAATTAAAGTGTGATCACCATTTAATAATTACACAATAAAAAAAAAAGAAATTTAAAAGATTTTATTATTTGCTCTTATTCTTATTTCCATTCGTACTTCCGAGGACCAGCGAAAATTAGCATTATCGCTGGAAGTAATATAAATATTGCAGGAAAATTGTACCAACCGAAGATCACATAAATTATACCCCAAATGAACATCCAAGGAACCTTAGCACCACCTAATTTTAAAGTCCATCCGTATAAAGCTTCCCAATCTTTCTCTCCGCACGGTTTTGAAAATTTTGGTCTAATAATAAATAAAGCTATAACTATTGATATAACTGCACCAATTATATTCCAAATTAAAGCCCCAATTCCTGGCATTGCAACAGGGTATGGGGTTATAAATACTGCTTCCCAAGCGGCTTTTGCGTTTTGCCAAGCTATTATTAATGGTATCGTTGTGGCAAGACTAGCAATAAGCCCTATAATTCCCAACACGAATAATATTATCCAAGCCCATTTTCCTAAACCAGATACCCAACCAGCGTGTTTCCATTCAGTTTCTCCCATTTTTTTCTACCTCATTTCTAAATATTCTTTATTGTTGTATTTCTAATTCTTTTTGAATTTTATATTAAAATTAAGATTATATTCAGATTCCTTGAATTTAAAATTGATCATATTAGATTAATAAAATTTGGGGCAAATAGCATAATATTAAACATGACCTAGAAATAGAAAAATAATATTTTAAAGAAATTTGTAGACTAATTTAAACTTAAGTCTCTGGATTAAGTATTTCTCCAACGTAATAAAGACCAACGAGGTTTCCACGTTTTTGGAATTTTCTCGATACTAGCAAGATTATTACATGCTCGTTTTCGTCGATGTGACCGGTCTCAACCCCAAATTTTACTGATTCTTCGATTAAACTCTCTACATCCAAATTGAAAAAGTCAATATTCTCGATAAATATGGGTTGTACACCCCAAATAAGGTTTAATTCTCGCGCAGTTCTTTTAGAGGGTGTCATTGCGATGATCGGCAAGGGAGGTCGGAATTTGGAAATCATCATTGCTCCAAAGCCTTTTCTTGTAATTACAAGAATTTTTCCTCTGAAATTTAATTCTTCCATTTCTCGAGCAAGAGCATGTATGGCATGACCAAGCGTTTGCGTGTGTGTTAATCGATCGGAGTCGTAATCGTCAGGAACTCTTAGTGGAGTGTTTTCACTAGCTGTTGTTGCAATTTTGTTCATATATTCAACCGAATTTATGGGATATTTTCCTACTGCAGTTTCAGCAGAAAGCATTACAGCGTCTGTTCCATCAATAACAGCGTTAAAAATGTCATTAGCTTCAGCTCTAGTTGGTACCGGCGTGTTAATCATTGACTCTAACATCTGGGTTGCAACAATCACGGGTTTCCCTTCGCGATTACATTTAAAAATTAATTCTTTTTGTCTTAGTGGAACCTGATCTGGAGAGATCTCTACACCTAAATCTCCTCTCGCAATCATAATACCATCAGATACTTCTAAAATTTGATCGAAATTATCGAGTGCGATAGGGCGTTCGATCTTAGATATTAATTTTATATTCTCATTCCCGTAATTTTCAAGGAGTTTTTTGACTGTGAGAACATCATCCCCTCTAGAAACAAAAGAAATTGCTACAAACTCAGGATTAATGTCTGCGATAAATTCGAGGTCCTTAATATCCTTTTCTGTGGGCACAGATTGATTAAGTTCTCCACTGGGAATGTTAACACCCTTATTATTACTTATTAATCCACCAGCGATTACTTCTCCAACCAGGTGATCTTTTTCTTTACTTTTTACAATGATTTTTATAATTCCATCGTTCACAAAAAAGACATCACCTTTTTTCATGGATTTCAAAAACCCTACTAAAGGAATAGAAAATTGAGTTTGGTCTCCACCTCCAGGTATTTCACTCTCAAAAACGTTTACTTCTTGCCCAACATTTAATATGTAGGCTTCATCGTTCTTGAATTTGCCAACTCTGATCTTAGGGCCTTGGATATCTGCCATAATCCCAATTTTATCATCAACAGCCCGTATTCTTTCTACTAATTCACCTTTTTCCTTATGAGTCCCGTGAGAAAAGTTTAATCTGAATATATCGACACCAGCATCGATTAAACTCTTTATCATTTGTTTTGAACTAGAAGCCGGACCAATAGTGCTTACAATTTTAACGGTATTTTCTCTGAAAGACATAATTTTATTAAATCCGTTTTTTAATCTTCATTCTAAAATAAAATACTTAATATTAATATTATATCCAATTATAAAAATTATCCCCGTTCAATTATTTTTCCGAGATTATCTAAATCTTTACGGTACAAGATTCTGAACTCTTTTAATAAATTGATGACTTCTGTAACATTATCCCTAATTTCTATTTCTTTTAAAGAGTATAGCCCAACTCTAGAGTGTTGAGGATGTAGTGAAAATTGTATTAGTTTTAAGTTATTTTTCTTGCTGTATTCTTTTGCTAAATTAACTAAAAGATCTGAACTTTGAGATGCTAATAAAATGGCTAAAAAATACCTATATTTTGGTCTTTTTGAATAATTTTTTGTTGCTATTAAAATTAAATTATTTAAATTTCCTTCTAACTCGTAAATTTTCTTAACCTTTAAGACCTTAGAGGTTCCATTAACTTTTTCTGAAATAGGAGGATATTTGTTTTTTATCCGCTTAGCATCTTTTATGATTTCTTTTTTCAGATGATTTTGTAGGTTTTTCTTAATATCATTATCAGAAGTCATAGGAGTAGGAATATTCTATTTAATTAGATTCTTAGGTTTTTCTATGGAATTTTTAATACAAATCTTTTATAACAAATTCAAGATCTAATTGTTCTAGAGTATTTTTTAGTGGATAACCATTATCGGGATTCCATCCCATATTGATGCAGTACTTACGGTAAAAATCTTTATATTCTATAGTTTTACCTTTAAGAGGACCTTTTTTAGCGGGAGGATTTCCTATTACTCTATCAGGCAATTCATTCCGAGATAATTGAATTCCTTCTCTTAATGTGAATGCTTGACGTAAAGTTTGGATTCTTAAACCAGTGGTGAGATAGTCATCAATATCATCACTCCAACCTGTTAATGCATTTAAAAGATCAATAAAAGGATATGGACCAAAAGAAGTCGAAAACATAAACATTCCTGCACAGCTTAATATTTGATGAAATCCTGTAGTAATGACTTGCGCTTCAACCTTATTGTCCTTGTTTTGTTTTCTTTTTTTTGGGAAATGTAACTTCTTTTCGAATTTATCGTACCCTCCAATTTCAGCAAAATCAAAACTAGCAGTAGTATGTCTTCCCGGCGTAGGATCATAAGCATATGAAAAAGCTAAAGAATTAAAGTATCTTGGATCGTGCATAGGAATTTCTGAGCCTAACGAATTCATAGCATATTTTGCGCTCTCTGCACCAATTTTATCAACTGCTATCTTTACGCCATCAGCTAGCAAATCACCGATACCTTCTCTCAAAATTATTTTCTTAACCAAACTTAATATTGCCTTAGAATTGCCCCAAGTTAATTCTAAGCCATTCGTATCATTTTTATTTAGAAGTCCATTTTCGAAACACTCAATTGCATAAGCAACTGTAACTCCAGTAGATATTGTATCGATAGCGGCACGATTACAAATATCGTTAATTTGAAAAATTGAGAGCAAGTCATTGTTAAGCAAAAGAGAACCGAAAGCACAACAAGTTTCGTATTCAGGAATATGCATTTCTTCAATATTTAATTCTGGAATCCTGAGTATTGCTCCACATTGAACAGGGCAACTAAAACATCCGTATTCCTTTATTTTATACTCGTTGATATTAACTGATGAGAGATTGGTTGATTTTTTGTAAGGGAAATCGTACATACCTATCCCCAACCAATTTTTAATGGGAGAATCCCCTGTTTCCGCACTAATAGTATTTCCAATGCTAGTTCCAAAATTACGATATATGGTTCGCATTAAATTGGGGGCATCAATATTTCCAAGTTTAAGTCTGCGCATAGATTTTACCATGCCGAACATTTCCCCCAAAAATGATTTTCTCATTGAGTGTAATGGTTTGATTTTGGTAGAAATGTTATATTCCTTTATTAATTTCATGAATTTTTCGCTGTTATAGATTTCAACTCTCTTGTTACCCTTTAGAACAATTGTTTTAAAATTTTTTGAACCCATAATCGCTCCTAAGCCTGAACGAGCTGCAATTCTTCCCCTATCATTTGCGATTCCTGATATTTTTGATAGATTTTCCCCAGCTTGTCCGATTCCAGCTGTTTTAATAGAGTTACCATGCTTCTTTTTAAGAATTATCTCGGTTTCTATAGTATCCTTTCCCCAAATATCTGAAGCGTCAATAAATTTAATTTCATTATCCATAATTGAGAGATAAATTGGTTCTGTAGATTTCCCTGAAACCATAATTCCATCGTAACCACAAGCTTTTATCGCAGGTCCAAAATTTCCACCACAATTCGCATCACCCCAAGTTCCTGTAAGAGGAGACTTACCAACGACCATGAATCGACCTGAATAAGGAGCTGCAGTGCCCGTTAATAAACCGGGGAAAAAACCAATAATGGATTCTTGACTCAAGGGTTTTATGTGCGAAGACATTCTTTCATATAATAATCTGCACCCTAAACCATATCCACCCATGAATTGATGATAGTGTTTTTCAGATAATTCCTCCTCCTTAAAACTATTGTTAGTTAAATCAATCCACAATACTTTTCCAAAATAACCATAGCCCATTTAATACATCACATTCTTTTTTAAAAATGCCTTGGTTTAATATATAAAAATGTCCATATTAATATTTTGATTAATTATTCTTTTGAATAAAACTTCGAAACATATATATATGTCAATTTCTAGTATTATGATGGTTGCTGTAGATATCAAGTATTTCCAATTAAGCTATTACCTTTAAAAATGAAAGCTGATTAAGGGTAAAACTTATATAAAATAGGCGAAAGATTTTTCACCGCAGAAGGTTTTTCAAATAAGTATAAATATATTGAGGGTTTTTATGTCGACAGTCTCATCTCTTAAAAAGGAGAGTATGTCTATAAGTATGTTTTTGGATTGGTGCAAGTACAAGAATATCTTTTATAATAATTTGTATTTAGAAGATTACGATTGGGTAATTAAAATACCATTAATCCCTCAAGGATCAGAAACTCAGGTTGATATTAAAGTCAAGAAATTTGACCTTACAAAATACACTTATCTACTCTCTTATTAAGAAGTTAAGGTAATGAGTTTCGTGTTATTAAGTTAGTTAATATTATCTTTGATTCTTTTCCCATTTAACATTTTATTCCAACAGTGGAAACAAATGTAACCTCGATTTTCTAAATTTACAAGATCTTTAGTCGAACGTATCATTCCGCATTTCACACACTTTTCTTTCATTTTAATTATCAGTAAATGCATTTGCTATTTCTAATTTTGGTTCAAATCGAATTTATCATTTTTATCGAGAATAACTACATTGATTTCAGAATTTTTAAAAAATTTTTTAAAAAAATGGGGATGTTCGGTATGAACCGGAATTAATACTTTGGGACTAATTTTATTAATAAAGTTTATTAAATGATGTGGCATAGCGTGTCCGGACGCATGCACTCTGTAGGAAGGAATACCATGCTGACGGAAATAACGAGTTAAGGTTCTATTGTTATCAATGTATTCCTCTGTATAAGGATCTATACTAGATGAGATAAATGCGCCCTTAAGATTTGGATTTATCTTTTCGATAATGTCTTTTTGTAGAGAAGTAATATAGAAGAAAAAGTGGCTTTCTAAATCTTTAATTTCACTGTAATTTATAAACCGGAAACCCTTCTTTTCCCGATGTAACGCTTGTCTTATCTTCTCTTGCCATCGATATTTCGCATTGCCTCTAGAGAGGATTAAAATGTGATCATTTGTGACTATATTTGGATCTCTCATACTTTCATAGATATCATCTTTATTCATAAGATAATAGAAATATGCGTCTTTTTCGGTAATTACATACTTCCAGCCATGTTTTTTAGCAATTAAAGAAAAGGTCCTGAAACGATCCCAATCTAAACGATCATACTTTACTAAAAAAAAATCAAAAGGATTTTCAAGGAAGAGTTGTTCTACATTTTTTTCTACATTATTTTCAGACTCAATGGCACCCCTATGAATATGCGTCCCTTCACAGATTAAGATCTCAATTTTGTCAAGACCTTCCTTAGTTATTTCACTCAAAAAATCTTGAGTCATAGCGGATAAGGGTCCGTGCATTCGAAAGTCTCCTGTATAAACGATATTGCACATAGATGTTTTAATTATAAATCCATAAGCGGCGGGAATCGAATGATCTACATGTACGGGAATTATTTTTAATCCTTTGATATCGAGGACATCTCCCGTACGGAAAAGATTCCATTCCAATCCTCCGTAATTATTGCTAATTGAAGCCTTTGAACATTTAGAATAAGCAGAAATAATTTTTTTCGTAAAAACTCCAGTGTAAACAGGAATATTTCTGTTAATAAATGAAAGACCATAAAAATGGTCTTTATGTGGGTGTGTAATAAGAATCCCATCAACATTTGTTTCCAGATCATTGTTTTCCTGGCTCTTACTAGCATCGTAATTAGTGTATAAGTTTTCAATTGGAAGCTGTTCGATATTAGGTAACAATCCTGATCTTATTAAATCCATAACCGAAGATGGTTCCTCGTATTTTTCAAAGTTATCATTTAAATCCTTAATATTGATTCCAAAATCTAAAAATAATTTTACACCGTAATTGAAATCTTCTAATAAAATTTTATTTCCTCCAACTTCATTCACGCCCCCTAAAAATGTAAGCCTTATATCTGAAGTTTTCATTTCATTTTTCCGAATTAAGTTTTATTTTTCATCTTTATCTACTTCAATGTAGGAATCAAACAATATAATTACCTTATAATTTTTTTATAAATATTTGTTCTAAAACTAAACAAACATTTTCACGGGATTCTATCAAAGTTTAAAGCATTTATTGTAATAGGGTGATTGCGCAAACAGATCTTAATATTAAAGAATAGATTTCACTCAAAAACTAGAAAACTTCCATAAAAAAGAAGGAAAAGGAGTTCCGATTCGAGCCGAAGTATTTTAGGTTAAGAGAGAATTAAACTCATACTTGAGTTTAATAGAGGGCGAAATCCAATGTTAGCTCGAATTTCTACTACCTTCAATAATGTATTTATTTTCTAATTATATAAAAGCAATTGATACCGATTTTAATTTGTGTTGATAGAACATATAAAAAAGTGAATAATGGACAATACTGTTAACGGAAAATTATGCAATAACAAATTATCAAATTTTACTCAAATTTAATCCATGCTTCACAGGTTCTTAACGCGTTAAATTTTTGAAGTTTTTCATTCGCAGATTCTATTGCTTGTTGAGTAATAACATGTTTTTTAAATCCCGCCTTTTCAAGGTTCTCTACATAATAAGCAATTCTCGTTATTAATTGAGTCGACATTTTTTCAGTATGCAATTGAGTTCTATCCTTTAGATCCTTATCATTCACTTCTAAAGACTTTAATTCGTCAATAAAGCCCTTTTTATCCAAATTTTCTAGTTTATATTGTAAGAAATCCATGCTCTGCCTTCGCAAAAGAATTGCTGCACTTATAAGCTGTTTATGGGCTTTCGAGATATGGGAAAGAAAAATCCCATAAATTATTAACCCCGCCATAGTAAAAGCTAAAATTTCTGAAAATAAGCTAAAAATCCAAATTAATATAACATTACCAAAGAGGAAAGGTAAATAAGCAAAAATTATGATAAAAACACTAATTAATAGGCCGAATTTGAGTAAAGCGTATCTTTTTTTTTCAGTGATATCCCAAAGAACTGAATGTGTTGCTTCAGCGTCAATCGATCGGTTATATGCCGATTTTATTATTCCTATTGCAATCTCTTTAATATCACTTAATTCTGTCAGTTTATTTTCTTC
>Ga0114922_10005258_pt1 | contig 11954 bp, 9 predicted proteins | sample AartaG_FD_100975 | JGI IMG/M metagenome (GOLD analysis project Ga0114922, IMG submission 100975) | Deep subsurface microbial communities from Aarhus Bay to uncover new lineages of life (NeLLi) - Aarhus_00045 metaG | ecosystem: Environmental > Aquatic > Marine > Oceanic > Sediment | place: Aarhus...
AGCCCTGAAGGGGCGTAGTAGAGATCACCGCCGCAGGCGCCCCCTGACGGCATCATTTCTTACTTCGCCCCTTCAGGGCTTGCCGATTTAGGAGGCCACGCTACCCAGGGCGACGGCGAATCCTTGCAGGATTCGCCTTGCCCTGGGCTTTCATACTTTGCCCTTTTAGGGCGTAGGAGTCGACGATGCCGCAACAGAAAATATGGGTAATGACACGGCCTGAAGGCCGTGGCTACATAACTACCGCCCTGCGGGCTGTAACGGAATCGTGCTCGTCGTCGTTGTCCTCGTCGTCGAGTTTTTCTGTCGACCTTAAGTTAATGCCATTAGCCTGTAGGGGCGAACGGCTTGTCTGCCTTCTTTGGGCGCATGGCGTGAGATGCCGATGCCATGTAGGGGCGGCTCGCGAGCCGCCCTCTTTGCCGAACGGCGCCCAGCCGGATCGCGGCGCCGCCGGCCTTCGACGGAGGGCGATTCACGAATCGCCCCTACATATGCGGGCACGCGTGAACGCTCGAAGACCCGCTCAGCGGGCCCCTACAACGGTACGGACGCCTTAATTTCGGCTAAAGAGCAATGGCATGAGATTAAGGTGTAGGGTCTGTCCACCGGAACCGGAATATGTTGATGAACCCGAGTGGTGGGGCGCCTGCGGCAGATCAACCGCCGCGTCGTATGAGAGACATTGCCTCGGCTCGCGTGGCTGGATTTTCGCGAAATATTCCCCGGACCACGGACGTGACGGTCCGCGCACCGGGCTTCCTGACGCCGCGCATCGTCATGCACAAGTGCTCGGCTTCCATAATGGTCAGCACACCCTTGGGACGGAGCGTCGTCATGATAGTCTCGGCCACGGCGGTAGTAAGCCGCTCCTGCAGTTGAAGCTTTCGCGAATGGGCGTCTACGACCCTGGCGAGTTTGCTGATGCCCGTCACGCGAGAGCCTTCCGGGATGTACGCAACGTGGGCCACCCCCACAAACGGCAGCAAGTGGTGCTCGCAAATCGAATGAAAGGGGATGTCTTTGACGAGCACGATCTCGTCGTGATCTTCCGACTTCAGCACCGTGATGATCTGCGTGGGATCGGCCCCCATGCCTGCGAGGATTTCATCGCACATCCGCGCCACGCGTTGTGGCGTTCCTTTCAGGCCTTCCCTGTCGGGGTCCTCGCCGATGGCTTCGAGGAACAAACGCACGGCCTGTTGTATTTTCTCATGATCGAACATCGGGACCTCTGTAAACTAGGGATAAAAACTAGGGACAGTCCCGAATGGTGTGAAGTTAAGGCGTTCAGAGGGCAGGCAATGAGTTCGAAGACTCGCTCAGCCGGCCCCTACAACAACGCGGACGCCTTAACTTCACGCCATTTGGGACAATCACCTGTTCTTTCTTCTCTGCTTTCTTATTACGCGATACGGCCACGGGCAAGCGACGCAGCCGCCGCATCGGCTGTCGAGCAAAAAATAGGTGACTGTCCCTAGTTTTTCTAGTTTTTATGGGACAATAGAAAGAACAATGAAACTATGGACTTTCAATTTCCAATGTTCAATGAAGACAGACCATGCCTACCGGCAGGCAGGGCTATGCGCGGGCGGCGCAGGCCCGAACAAAAGGGGCGAATGCGGTTCACGCGACCGTTGCCGCGATAAGCAACATTCCTTGGTCATTGAGCATTGAGCATTGAGAATTGAACATTTACCTCCGTCATTGGTCATTGTCGCTCGGTCCCATGTATCACTCGGTGATGGGCTTGACCTCGTATTTGACGGAGGGTGGTTCGCCACTCAGTCGAAAGCCGTCCGGCAGCTCCACAGTAAGAGACTTCACGGTAACGCCCAGACTATCCGAGCCCGTGAGGTCCAGGTAGACCCTCACGTGAATCTCCGGCAGTATGTCCGACAGTTTCTCCCCCGGCCCGAGAATCTCGAGGTCCACTGTGGGCTTCTTCGGGTCCACCGGCTTACCATCGATCTCCTGTATCTCAACTATGGGCAGATATATGATAGGCTTGAGGAGCCGGACGGGAAAACCCTTCAGCTTTCTCGATTTGAGGAGTTCGGCCACTTCCACGTTGATGACGATCTCGTCGTTGCAGTCGATGCGCACCCGGCCGTACTTCTCGTGGTCCACATACGGTTTGATGCGCACTGCCCGGCTCACACGTCCCCGGAGGTCGCCAATATGCGTCGGCGTTGTTTCCACCTTGATTCCTTTCAGGACGCTCGCGGGCCCATGCACGATTGCTTTTTGCGGGCTGGCATAGAACCTCGTTATCCGGAAGCCGTCTGCGCATCCCTTTTCCGTGCCAGGTGAAGTTATTCGTTCCCTCCGTTCCCTCGGGCCCTGCTTGTTCGTGTATTCCAGGTAGCACTCGACTTCAATCAGGGGGCCGACCACACGGTCGATCTCTACATGAAGCTCTTTGGGATCTTCGAGCACCCGGACCTCGACGGCGGGCGCGAGGCTGCCGCCGTCTTCGAACGTGAGGCGGATCGATTCGAGTTTAACCACAACAGGTCGCGTCTGCCCTTCTTGTATGTCTTCGACGCTGATGCCGCTGAAGCGGTGCTTTCCTACGAGCGCCTTTCCGTCGAGCTTGTCGATTTCTGCGCGCGGGCCGTAAAGTTCCACGGCGAAGTACACCTTATCGGTGGGGGGCTTTCCGCCTACGAGCAGGATAATGCCGTTTTGAGGCGCTTCGAACTCGAGCAGCACTTCTTTTTCAACGGAGGTGTAATCGCGTCCGGTGCTCATGAGCCAGGCGACCGAGGCGAGCAGCGCGGCGATCAGCTTGAGTTTCCAGTGACTGAATATCATACTTCGAAAAACTCCGTGCCCCTAAGACTACGCCCCAATGGCATTAACTTAAGGCCGGCAGAGGGCAGGCAATTCGCTCGAAGACTCGCTCAGCCTGCCCCTACGCAGGCCATCGCCATTAAGTCAATGCCATTGAAGACTACACCCTCGCCGGCTCCGCGCTCACGGCCTGCTCCACATAGAACTCGCGAAGCACTCCGCGCAGGCGCTCGCGGTCGATGTTGCGTTCGATCCGACCGTTCATAGCCACCGATATACCGCCGGTTTCTTCCGAGACTACGAGGCAGATGGCGTCGGTCTCTTCGGTAACTCCGATCCCGGCCCTGTGACGTGTGCCCATGCCCACGCCCACGTCGATGTTTTCGGTCAGCGGCAAAAGGCAGCCCGCCGCCGCCACGCGGTTGTTCTGAATGATCACGGCCCCGTCGTGGAGGGGCGTGCCCGTGTAAAAAATGCTCATCAGCAATTCTGCCGTTACGCGGGCATCGATGCGTACTCCCCGCTCGATGTACCCGCGCATTCCCACTTCTCGCTGGATTGCTATGAGAGCTCCGGTCTGGTTCCTCGCCAGGCGGATAACCGCCTCGAACACCTCGTTTGCCGTGGCTGATTCGCCGCGGGTGAGCAAGCCGAAGAAAGGCGAGCGGCCCAGCATGATCAGCCCCCGGCGAAGCTCGGGCTGGAATATGAACAGTAACGCGATGGCCACGATGGGCAGCGAACTGCTTACCAGCCACACGATTACGTTGAGCTGTGCCCAACGGCCGAGCGCAAAAATGAGAAAAATACCGATGGTGAAAAATGCAACCAGCATCTTTATCGACCCGGCTACTCGCGTGCCCTCGATGAATCGCAGCACGAAGTATATCACGATGGCCATCAGCGGGATTTCGATCAGCGCCTGCCACCGCCACATCTGCAAAAATGTATCCAGATCGTACATCTAAGCCTCGTCCGCACGGTTCAACGCATGTGGTCCACTACGTTCCTGAAAATCGCTATTCCGTCGCCTTCGTCCTTCAGACCCTCGCGCGTCCATCGCGGATGCTGGTGTCCGAGCACGTGCCGCTCCGGGTGCGGCATAAGACCCAGCACCCTGCCGGTGACGTCGCAGATCCCGGCGATCCCGGCAACCGAGCCATTCGGATTCCATGGATACCCGTCTGCCTCCCCTTTGCTATCCACGTATCGGAATACCACCTGCCGGTTGTCAGTCATTTCTTTGACTACCGAGTCGTCGGCAACGAACTTGCCTTCGGCATGGGCGACCGGCAAGTAGAGCTCCGAAACGCCATCCGTGAACACCGATCTGTTCTCCGGCACCTTCAGGTACACCCATCGGTCTTCAAACTTCGCCGAGTCGTTGAACGTGAGCGTCACATTCTGTGCCACTCCGGGGGCGAAGGGGCCGGGCAGAAGTCCCGTTTTTGCCAGCACCTGGAAGCCGTTGCAGATGCCGAGGATCGCGCCGCCGCGCTCGATGAACTCCCGGAGTTTGTCGCCCAGGCCGTGCCGCAGCTCATTGCCCAGTATCTTGCCCGCTGAGATGTCGTCGCCGTAGGTGAAGCCACCGGGTATGGCGAGTATCTGGTAGTCGGCCAAAGACGCCCCGCCGCGGAGCATCCGGTTTATGTGCACAAACTCCGCCGTCGCACCGGCCTGCTCGAAAGCAAACGCGGTCTCGACGTCACAATTGGTTCCAGCCGTCCGTAGAATGCAAACCTTTACGCTCACCGTTCCATCCCCTTCGGTCCGGTTACCACCTCAGCGGCGCCTGCCAGGCTTCCTTGAGATCGCTCACGGGCACATCGACAATCGAAGCGCCCCGGCTGTTCTTGATCACAACCCTGCGGTCATCGGTGACCTTTCCCACCAGTCCGAACGGCGCTTCCCCGAGGGCCGCCTCGAACCGCTTCTGATTCTGCGGTGTCACTTCCACCACAAATCTGCTGTTGGATTCGGAGAACAGCAGTGCATCGTCTCGCGTGCAGTTTTTGTGCGGCATGTTCTCGATGTTCAGGCACATGCCCAAGTCGCCGGCAAATGCCATCTCGGCCGCCGCCACCGCGAACCCGCCTTCGGAGCAATCGTGGCACGCACGCACGAGGCCCCGGTCCGCAGCGCCCGCGAGGGCGTCCATAACCTTCATTCCGAGGGCCGCGTCGACCTTCGGCACGTCGCGGCCGATCGCGCCATACAGGCCGTAGTAATGCGAGCAGCCCATCTCGGGCCTGGTGAGGCCGACGACATACACCAGATCGCCCGCTGTCTTGGCATCCATCGAAATCGCCTTCGTTACGTCGTCCATCACCGCGACCGCCGAGATCAGCAGCGACGCCGGGATCGCAATAGCCCTGCCGTCGACCAGATACTCGTTGTTGAGGCTGTCCTTGCCCGAGATGAATGGTGTTTCGTATGCTTTCGCTATGTCGTAGCAAGCCTGTGCGGCGCGGATCAGGCCGCCGAGCCTGTCGGGCTTGTTGGTATTTCCCCACGAGAAGTTGTCAAGGAGCGCCACTCTCCGGCGGTTGCCGCCCACGGCCACAACCTGCCGCAGGGCTTCATCGATTGCCGACGCCGCCATGTGGTAGGGGTCGAGGTCACCGTATTTCGGATTCATACCGTTGGCGATTATGATCCCTTTGGACGAGCCGAGCACGGGCGTAATGATCGCCGCGTCGCCCGGGCCGGAATTGTCCGCACCCACCAGCGGCTTGAGTACCGAACTCCCCTGGACCTCGTGATCGTACTGCCTGATCACCCATTCCTTGCTGCAGATGTTCCACGACGACAGCAGTTTCAGGAGGTCGTCGGAATAATCCGTCTTCTCCGGCAGGTCGGGCTCAGGGTAGTCGGGTGTGTCCCACACGGCCTCGCGCTCCAGCTTGGGCAGGCCGTTGTGCAGGAAGTTCATGTCGAGATCGGCGACCACGTTGTCTTCGTATCGGAGCGCGAGTTTTCCGGTATCGGTGTACTTCCCGATCACCGTCGCTTCAACGTCTTCCGATTCGAACAGTTCGAGGGTCTCGTCGACGTTTTCCGGCGGCACGGCAAGGACCATCCGCTCCTGCGCCTCGGATATCCAGATTTCGGCGTAGGAGATTCCGTGGTACTTGACAGGCACCTTTTCGAGGTCCACCTCGGCGCCGAGCTCGGCGCCCATCTCGCCTACTGCCGACGACAGCCCGCCCGCGCCGCAGTCGGTCACACAGGTATACAGCCTCTTGTCGCGGGCCTTCAGCAGCACGTCGGCCATTTTCTTTTCCGTGATGGGATCGCCGATCTGCACGGCTCCGCTGGATGTCTTTTCCGATTCCTGGTGAAGCTCAACGGAAGAGAACGTCGCTCCGTGAATGCCGTCGCGGCCGGTCTTGCCGCCTACCACTACCACCATATCCCCCGTGCGCGCCTTGCCGAAGCACATGCCGTTTGGGATGAGGCCGATGTTGCCGCAATAGACCAGCGGATTGCCCACGTAGCGCTCGTCGAAGAAGATCGCGCCATTTACCGTAGGAATGCCCATGCGGTTGCCGTAGTCTCTCACGCCTGCGACCACGCCTTTGAATATCCGCTTCGGGTGCAGCGTGCCGGTCGGGAGCTTCTCGAAGGGATAATCCGGCGGCCCGAAGCAGAAGATGTCGGTGTTGGCGATCGGTTTGGCCCCCAGCCCCGTGCCGAGGGGATCGCGGATCACGCCTCCGATACCTGTACCCGCGCCGCCGTAGGGGTCGAGGGCGGAGGGGTGGTTGTGTGTTTCGACCTTGAAACAGACGCAATAATCCTCGTCGAATTCGATTACGCCCGCGTTGTCTTCGAAAACCGACACGCACCAGGGCTTGTTGAGTTCGCGCGTTACGGCCGCGATCGTCGATTTCAGCAGATTGTCGATCTTCGTTCCGTTGTAGTTGATGAGTCCGCGGAAGGTCTTGTGCACGCAGTGCTCGGACCACGTCTGGGCGAGAGCCTCGAGTTCCACGTCGGTCGGGTTCCTGCCCAGGGCTTTGAAATGGTCGCGAATCGTGTGCAACTCGGCGAGGTTCAGCGAAAGCTCTCCCTGCTTGCTTATCTCCAGCAGCCTGTCGTCGTCCGCGGATAAGATATCGACCTCCACCCGCTTGAACTCGTAGTCGGTATCGAGATGGACCTCGGGGAGAAGGCCGGTGCCGTAGATAACATCCTCAATGACCGCATTGGCGAGGATTTTCTCGGCTATAGTCCGACGTTCCTCATCGGTGATCTCACCGTGAAGGGCATAAGCATGTGCGGTCGCAACAGACTCCACTTCCAGGCCCATATCGCGAATGCCGCGGATCGTGCTGTGGGCTACGGGGTCCATCACACCGGGCTTGCGCATCACCCTCACCACGCTTGTCCCGTTTCCCTCCTTCAGCAGAGATTCGTTGATGGCATGATCTTCCGTAACCGGGTCGCTCAGGAGCTCGCCGGCTATGCGCTGTGCGGCGTCTTCCTGCAGGTTCCCTTCGAGCACGAATATCCGAGCCGTCCGCACCTCTTTCACGCCAGTGATGCCGAGGTCGCGGATGTCGGCCGCAACCGAGTTGCCGAGGGCATCGGCGTAGCCTTCTTTCTCGGCGACTTCCACTTGCCATCGCATACGTGTTTGTCCCTTCACATCGGTCCTACAAGCCCAAACTTGTCCGTCGGATTTCATTCTGGATTCTGCCTCGTTCTTTCCTGCTCCCACGCTCGGCGCCTGTCGCTTGCCCGGCGGAGCTTTTCAAACAAGCCCCGCTCGTCTCCCTTCTTGATGAGCGTGCGGATCGAATCGAGCTCTTCGCTCAGACTGTCGATGCCGGCAAGGATTTCCTCAGCGTTATCCAGGCAAATGCCGCACCATAGCTTGGGATCGCTCGCCGCGATCCTGGTGGCGTCGGCAAAGCCCGTCGCCGCGCACTCGAGGCTGCTGTCGTTCTCAATATTGACCAGGCTGGCAGCGACAACATGCGGGAGGTGGCTGGCCAGCGCCACGCGGCGGTCATGCTCGCCGGGAGTCATAACGGTCGTGGCGGCGCCGACCTCCCGCCACATCTCTTCCACCGCCTTCAGGGCGTTTTCGTCGGTATTCGGCGTACGGGTAAGGATGCAGAGCGCTCCCTCGAAAAGGTCTGCCGCTGCGTTGACGGCGCCGCGCTTCTCCGACCCTGCCATCGGGTGGGACCCGACAAACCGCGCCTTCCCGGAGAAAACCGCATCGAGCCGCTCGGTGATGATCTTCTTTGTGCTGCCAACGTCCGTTACAATGCAGTTCGGAGAGATGTTCTCGGCGGTTTCGCGAGCCTTCTTTTCAATGAGGCTCACCGGCGTGGCGATCACGACCAGCTCCGCGTTGCGCACGCCCTCGCCCAGATCAATGGTGAAGTCGTCGATACACCCTCGCCGCTTCGCTTGCTCAAGCGTAGTGGTGCGGTATCCGATACCGTGGACCTCTGCGGCGAGCTTGCGGCTTCTGAGCGCGGCCCCGAGGGACCCGCCGATCAGGCCTACACCTACTATGGCGACTTTCTGGAAAAGCATGCCGACTGTCCGCGGCTATTCCTCTTCACCGCGCGAGCCCTGCAACGGAGAAAACAGGTCTCATCAGAGAAATGTTGGGATTGCGACGTAACACTCTGAGTTTATCAGAACGCCCGCGGAGATTCAATCTTTTTTCGTTCGGCGCGGATCCCGGAGTGCGATAAGGAAACATGGTTTTTGGTTAGTGTGCGATAATTCCTCTCGTCCTCGTCCTCGTCGTCGCGCCGCCTTCTCAGGCGGCCCTTGCGCTGGGGGAAGCTCTTTTCGTATGTGTTCAGCGTGGTGCCCTCAAACATCCACACTGCAAGAAAGCATCGGTGGTGCAGGTAGGGGCGGGCTTCGCAGCACATCGTGGCGGCCGGCGGGCCGCCGCGATGTGACCGAATTGCCCGCCCTCCGAAGGATTCAGATTCATGTTTGCCTTCAGGTTCAGTCGGCGTCATTGCGGATATGATTCAATATGTTATTGTTTCACGTCGTCTTTCGCACAGAGGGCGGGCAATTCGGTCTCGCCCGGCCGCAAAGGGCCGGCCGAGCTGCGAAGCGCCGCCCCTACCGTACCCGTCGTCAAAGGTACACGTGCGTAGTGGTGCCCGTAGTGATGCCTGACACCGCACGTACGCTAAACACATACCTCTTTTCAAAGAGCTTCCCTCGCACCATCGTTGACGGAATCGGGGCCGCCTTGCGCAGACGGCCCCGGAATGGTCTTTCCGACGGTCAGGCGTCGCCTCGACTCAGAAGAGTCCGACGATGTTGCCCCGCCGATCGATATCGACCGCCTCGCCCGCGGGGACGCTCGGAAGGCCGGGGATAGTCCGCATGTCGCCGCAGAGCGGATAAAGGAAGCCCGCGCCGACCGAGGCCCGCACATCGCGGACGGGGAAGACGTATCCCGAGGGAGCGCCTTTCAGCTTCGGGTCGTGCGAGATCGACAGGTGTGTCTTTGCCATGCATATCGGCAGCGAGCCCCACCCGCGCTCGGTGAAGACTCGTATCTTTCGCCTCGCCTCGGGAGTGTAGGTCACCTTCGAAGCCGCGTAAATCTTCTTTGCAATTGTCTCGATCTTCTTCTTGATCGAAGCCGAATCCGGATAGAGCAGCTTGAAATCGCTCGGCTTTTCGCAGGCTTCTACAACGGCCTCGGCCAGTTCGGTCGCGCCCTTGCCGCCTTCCGCCCAGGCATTGTGCTCCACGACGATTTCGGCGCCGGCCTCGAGAGCTTTTTGCTTCACCACTTCGATCTCGGCAGGGGTGTCGGTGGTGAATTTGTTTACGACCACCACCGACGGAACGCCGAAGAGCTTCACGTTTTCGATGTGCTTCTGGAGGTTCACGCAGCCTTCGGCGACGGCATCGGTGTTTTCCTGGATGAGGCCGGGGTCGAGGGGCTTGCCGGCGACGACTTTGAACTTGCCGCTGTGCATTTTCAGTGCCCGGATGGTCGCCACTATCACAACGCAGTTGGGCACGAGGCCGGTGCCGCGGCACTTGATGTTGAAGAATTTCTCCATGCCGATGTCGGCGCCGAAGCCGCTCTCGGTCACAACGTAGTCGGCGAGCTTGAGCGCCATCTGGTCGGCGATGATCGAGCTGTTGCCGTGGGCGATGTTCGCGAAGGGGCCGGCGTGAACGAATGCGGGGCCGCCCTCCAGATTCTGCATAAGGTTGGGCTTGATAGCGTCTTTCATCAGCACAGTCATCGCGCCCGCGCACTTGATATCTTCGGTCGTGATCGGTTCGCCTCCGTACGTGAAGGCCAAAACAATGCGGCCGATCCGCTCGCGCATGTCGCGCAGGCCGGTCGTGAGGCCGAGGATGGCCATCAGCTCGGAGGCGACGCTGATATCGAAACCCGTCTCCCGCACGAATCCCTGCCCCATGCCCGTGATCACCGTTTCCAGCGCCCAGCGGTCATTGAGGTCTACGACGCGCCGCCACAGGATTCTGCGCGGATCGATGGAGAGCTTATTGCTTCGCTTGAGCTTGTTGTCGATGAACGCTGCGCACAGGTTGTGGGCGATGCTTATGGCGTGAATGTCGCCGGTGAGATGAAGGTTGAAATCTTCCATCGGCACAATCTGGGAGTATCCGCCGCCCGCGGCGCCGCCCTTGATGCCGAAGACAGGGCCCAGGGAAGGCTGCCTGATGCAGGTGAAGACCCTCTTGCCGATTTGCTTGAAGCCCTGGCCGAGCCCGACGGTGGTTACCGTCTTGCCTTCCCCGAGGGGCGTGGGCGTGATGGCCGTCACATCGATATACTTGCCTTGGGGTCTGTCTGCCAGCCTGTCGAGGATCTCGAGCTTGACCTTGGCCTTGTAATCGCCGTACAGCTCCAGCTCATCGCGCCGGATTCCGATGTCTTTGGCTATCTTTTCGATCGGTTTCAACTTCGCGGCCTGTGCTATTGCAAGATCGCTTTCCATTGCGCTTCTCCTGTAGCAATCAACAACACTTCGTTACTTCATCTGATAAGACTGTGAGAATTGGCTTTGCCGGCTCTGCTCTCCACAAGGGATTCTATCAAAGCGGAATGAAATCTTCAAGCGAAATTGCGAAGGAATCCCGACGCAGCCCTCGAACCGAAAACAGGCTACGCCTTCTTGACCACTATCACGCCGCACGTGGCTTCGTCGAGGATAAGCTGCTTTTCCCTCGCGAGGAGGTCGCGCTTGACCAGAGACGGGCGGAATCCGCTAAGTACGATCAGGTCGACCTTCAGGCTGCCTTGCTCCGCCAGCACGACCGAATGGATTGACCCCTTCTTGTGAACGGCCCGGATCTCTACTCCGGCTTTCTTAGCCTGTTCTTCCACAAGGGCGAGCTGCCGGCGGCTGCTGTGTTCGAGATCCTCTTCGTAATCCTTCATCTCTTCCGCGACCATGATCTTGTACGTGAGCAGCTCCTTGAGCGTTTCGGTGTCCACGACCGACAGGGCGACCAGCTCGGCCCGGCACAGCTTCGCCAGCGATATGGCGCACTCGGCCGCAGCCGAAGTGGCCTCCGTGGAATCGACAAGGAAAAGTATTCGTTTAAACATGGCGGCTATCCAATTTGGTTGCAGGGTCACCGGCCTAACCAACACCGGCAGGCGGCGCGCCGCGACAACACAGTGTTGTACGACTTTGCCCGCAGGCCCACGAGGACCAACAAGCTTCCAGCAACATCTTCCTGTCAATAATATCGCTCAGAGCCCGAACAACGTCGGATGTTCCCGTGCCTTCTTCCCAGCCCGAAGGGGGATCGTTTTCCACGGCCTTACGCCCGTGTAGGGGCGGACGGCTTGTCCGCCCTCTTTGGGCACACATGCCGTGTGCCCCTACACAGAAACGCGCCCCGCGCCGAGGGCCACGTAGGGGCGGCTCGCGAGCCGCCCTCTGTGCTGGGCACCGCCGAACCTGGTCGCCACGCAGCCAGCCTTCGACGGAGGGCGATGACCTCTTGGCGAAGTGCTTCCCTGCGCGCCATCCCAAGTCGCGGGACGTATCAACTGGGAGCGAGATCCTGCCGTGCCTCCTTCCGAGCCCGCAGGGCGATGACCTCTTGGCGAAGTGCTTCCCTGCGCGCCATCCCAAGTCGCGGGACGTATCAACTGGGAGCGA
>Ga0114922_10005259_pt1 | contig 11953 bp, 8 predicted proteins | sample AartaG_FD_100975 | JGI IMG/M metagenome (GOLD analysis project Ga0114922, IMG submission 100975) | Deep subsurface microbial communities from Aarhus Bay to uncover new lineages of life (NeLLi) - Aarhus_00045 metaG | ecosystem: Environmental > Aquatic > Marine > Oceanic > Sediment | place: Aarhus...
CTGTGAGGGGTAGGTTTTTGAGACAGAAGTAGGAAGCAAATGGTGCAAACGCTGACTATCGCTGGAATTCCCCCTTAAAAAAGGGGGATAAAGGGGGTTGTTTTTTGTGTCGCTCGAATCCAGTTATCATGAGCTTCCAGCCCGAAGACGTTTAAAAACCTACCCCTCACAGAGTAGGGGATGGAGGTCACTATACTGTTATGATGGAAGGTGGGAGTTATGAGAGTTTTTGTGATTTTTTTAATATCCTGTGTTATTTTGTGTTTCCTTTCTTCTGTGGGAACCAGTCAGACGGAGGAGTTTGAGCCGACCGAAGTGGAAAAGGGAAAGCTGGAGATATGGTTCAGGATCACCTCCGCTCCCATGACTGAGAGAGAGATCTACTATCACGTTTGCAAGCTATACATTGACGATAAGGAGATGGAGGGAACCACCTTTGTCAATAAGGAGTGGGAATGGGTGCACCTGTTCTCCGTGGAAATGGAGGAGGGTGCTTATAACGTCAGAGTTCTTCATGGATACGCCAGCAAGAAGGGGAAATGGGCTGGTGAATTTGGCAAACAGCCAAAGCTGTTTCGCACTGGGGTGAGAAAAGGGCCGACGACTATCATCAGATATAGTTATAACGTCGGGCTGGTATATGAGGAATATGTATATGATAGGGTTCCTCCACCGCCTCCGCCTACGCCGCCCGCGCCGCCGAAGATCTCCCCGGAACATAAACCCCGTATTGTGGTGGTGATACCTGAACAGCATCTCCAGAGAAGATTTATCCCGGACCCGGCAGCGGAGACTGAAGTGATAAGAAAGTTTGTGGAAAACGACTTCTGGGTGGTTGACCAGACACAGATAGAGCAGATCCGCTACAAGGATGAGTCAAAAAAGGCTTTGCAGGGAGATAACGACGCAGCCATAAGTATCGGTCAGCGATTTGACGCTGAGGTACTCATTATTGGAGAGGCGTTCAGCCAGCGCGGGAGTTTCTCGCCCGGGGGACTGGTTCAATGCATCGCCCGGGTGGAAGCCAGAGCCATCAGGGTTGATACAGGCCAAATACTGGCAACTCATGGAGTCACTGCCATGTCAAGCGGCGCTTCTGAGGAAATTGCGTCCAAAGAATCCCTCGCAGAAGCAGGCGGGAAAGCAGGAGACTACCTGATGAGGGAGATCGCCAGAAAATGGAGATCTGCAGCTATACCATCTGTCAGGGTCAGGCTTACTGGTGTGGATTTCAGACAACTGGTTCTTTTCGAGCAGGTGCTGAAGGAGAACATCGAGGACGTGCGGCGCTTCCACAGACGGAGCTTCGATGTGGTCGGGCGCGTTGCGGAGGTGGACGTAGACATGGCGGGAGGTGCTCAGGCGCTTTCCACAGAACTCACAACCGGAGAATTCCCGGAATTTGAAATAGAGGTACTCAATTTCAGTGCAAATACTCTTGATCTGAAGCTTAAGCCAAAAGCTGCTGCGCCAAGTGGCTTAGCTCTGTCTCCCAAGACACTCATTTTCATGGATCGGGCTGACCCGGATGGGAGCACGAAAGAGATATGCAAGGTCATGGTGCTTAAGGTCGATGAAACCAGCCTGGAATATGACTGGGCTATTGAATCTTCAGACGGCAGTTCCAACTCTGGCACGTATATGATAGATGCATTTGATAAAAGCCATGATTATGGTATAGATTGGACAATGGAAGCTGCCAAAGGTACAGCTCCCTGGGTATCAAGAGAGGTCTTCCGGGAACTCAGGGATAATGGCTTCACAACCATCACTGTGGACAAGTATATCCGTAAAGACGCAATAGTGATAGCTGAGCTAAAGGGAATTACCGCCTTTACTGTGAAAGTGAATGGAAAAGAAACGCACTTAAAGGCGATAGAGGTACTAACGGATAAAAGCGATAAGCTCCTTATCCTGGACGAGTTGCAGAACCCTCTGGTGCTGTCCGCCGAAGTTGCAGAAAGATACAGGTCAAAGGTAACAGCTATATATGTTCCCGGTTACGTCAGTATACCCGGGCGGTGAGGAAGGAAAGAGAGCAGGGGGGAAGGGGAGAAAGGGAGCGGGAAAGAGAGAGGGTGAGGGAGAATGATGGGTGATGGAATGAAGAGATTTTTCGTGTTTTCAGTAACATCTGGCATAGGCGACATGATCATGGCTATCCCCATGCTCAAGCTGCTTCACGAGAAGATACCTGATGCTGAGATTACGCTGGGTGTGCTGAAGGAAGGCACAAGGCAGTTGTTCGAGACGTGCCCTTTTATCGAAAGAGTGATAAAGGTTGAGAACGGAGAACACCATCTCGTGAAAAGGAATCTCGAACTTCTGCTTAAGGTTCGCCAGGATTACCATTTTGACCTGTGCATTGGCACCTGTATCACAGGTTACCTTTACCTGGGTATAGATAGTATGATAGCAAGATGCATGAGAGCAGAGCGAAGGATAGGATTCTCGCTTCCTTCAACTGGATCGCCGTATTCCTTATTTCAGCCTTTGAGATTCCTGCTGGATGACACTATGACAATAGATTTTTCCAGGCATTACGCGGTTCAGAACGTTGATCTGCTGAAGCTCATAGGAATACAGTCCGACAATGGTATGCCTGAGATGGAACTATGGCTTACAGAAGAAGATGACGCTGCTGCTGGCAAATTCCTTATAGAGCACAGGATCAACTCTGGCTATACGGTCGTAGGGATCCATCCGGGCGGTGAACAATGGATCCCGAAGCGATGGCCGAAAGAGAATTTCGCCGCGCTGATAGATAGACTGCGGGATGAATATCCTGACCTGAGGGTTCTTATATTTGGCGGCTCAGATGAAGAGAAACTGAAATATGACGTGGCAAGCTCTGTAAGAAAGACCCGGCCGATAGTCGTGCCGGCTATGCCACTGCGCATCACCGCTGCCCTGATAAAGAAATGCAGCCTGTTTATCGCTAACGATTCATCCCTGATGCACGTAGCAGCAGCGGTCAGAACGCCTGTGGTAGGGATCTTCGGGCCCACAAGTCCGCTGGCGACAGGGCCGTATAGTGAGAGCAGCATTGCTGTAACAAACCGGGCGTTCCAGCTTGATTGCCAGCCATGTCATAACAAGGTAAGATTTGCTTCAGTAAAGTTCATCTGCATGCAAAACCCTCCGTACGCGTGCATTAGACAACTATCTGTGTCGGAGGTACTTGAAGCGTCCAGGAGGTTGCTCAATGGGCCGATTTGAAATAACAGAGCGCATATATCACTGTAAATCAGTAAGAAGCATAATGGGTAAATACAAGCGCCTGATTAAAATAGCAATCATTCTACTGGTCGTTGCGCTTTCATCCCTCGGCGTCTGGAGATCCTTCTCATCCTATGACTTTGCTAATTTTCTTTTTGATCTGAAGAAATTACTATCTCAGACTGATCTGCTATTTTTCTCTTTGGCAGTGTTTGTATATCTGGTCAGCATACCGATGAACGTATTGAGCTGGAATGCGATCCTGAAGATGTTTCAGAGCGGCGTGTCAGTGTTCCAGCTTATACCTATCCTCATGTCCGGCGTATTTTTCAATAACGTTACGCCCATGAGCAGGACTGGAGGTGAGTTAATCAGAGCCTACGGCTTGCGGGAGAGGTTTAAGCTGCCATATACCATCGCAATTCTCTCTATTGCCCTGTGTAGATTGACAGAGATGGTACCAATAGTTCTGATGGGCGTTATGGGCATTTTTGCGCTGCTGCAAAACCATGTTGTTACGTGGCAGCAGCTTGGTATTGCAGGGCTGACAGGATGCGTTGTCGTGGGAACCGCAGCCTGGAGCAATCACAAAAAACACTGGATTCGCTCTTTATGGTCAAAGCTTCTTGAGTACTTTCTTCGCAAAGAGCAACGACATAGTGGAGAGAAGATAGATATTAAAGACATAGCCTGGTCGGTGAAACAGAAAAGAGGGTTCATAGAAAGCCTGATGTTTTCGCTGATAGTATGGATTCTGGCTCTGGCGCGTCTGAAACTGCTAGCCTATGCTCTGGGTATCGAGCTATCCCTTAGCGCAGTCGCGGCAGCAATTGTCTGGTATACAGTTATAGGCGTATTCGCTTTTACGCCGGGAGGCATCGGCATGGTGGAGGGCGGACTGGTGGCAGCCTTTGTGCTCATGGGAGTTCCACCATCGCAGGCTTTTGCGCTGGCAGTTCTGGAGAGAGGGATCTCCTACCTGCTTGCTACGGCCATCGGCGCTGTTTGTGCGCTTGCTATGGGTGGAAGGCAATTTTTATGGAAGAGCAAAACGGTTCTTTGGTAACAAATATGAAAGGCGAATATGAAAGGAAGGGGGTTAAGGATACAGAAAAGGGAAAGAGCAGATTGAGGGTATATCAGTAGCCAAGATACATTATAGGTCATTCAGCGATGAGTTTCTGGATGACTTCCAGCACAAAGAAAGTGAGGTAAAAGAGATGAAAGCAAGACTGACTTTGATAGTAGCTTCAGTTATTATTCCCTTGATAGCAGGATGTGGAGAAGATTCTGACGAACTCTTGTGGGGACAGTCGCCATTTGTTGCCATAACCTCCCCAGCCGATCAGTCTGAGGTATTTGGTATTACCAAAATAACGGTAGATGCTATGGATAACACGGCTATATCATTCGTTGAGTTACTCATTGATGGAGAAGCCGTCGAAGTCCTCAGTATGAGTCCATACGAGTATGATTGGGATACCACAGAATTAGATGATCTCAGCATACATACGATATACGCGAAGGCAGTTGATGATAGAGGTCATACTAAGGGAACCAATGTTATCAGTGTGCGTGTTCGGAATGCCCATATCACTGGAAGTACATATACCAATTGGAAATATAGATTCCGAATCTCTGCCCCTTCTCCCGAATGGACTGTGAATACTGAAGCTTCACTGGAGATCGACTTACCGATTCTGGTAAGCGTCTCAAGCGGCTTGTATGGAGCCAGCACCGCCATGGTAGGTGTCGGGGTGGAAGCGTTTACAGGCGGCGTCGCCAAATACCAACCGCTGGTAGAAGCCGAATTTCGCGATGTGAAAATAGGCGACACAAAGGACACCAGTGTAGATGATATCCCTGCTAAAGAGATTCTTATAAGGTATACATCGATTTGGTTAGATATACCTGCGATTAAGGGAAGATATATCTACTTCACCAGAGATGGAGCCGTATACTTTATCATTGCCGTCGCCAATGAGCGCGCTTACCCTCTTTATGAGAGCGATTTCGACGAGGTCATAGAAACATTCGAGTTTTTATAACATTGGAGGTGGAAAGTGTCGAGGAAGAATCTGATAGTGTCAGCCTGGATGGAGGAACCTATTAGAGTGTCGATCATGCCCGTCTTAATCCTCATCGCGCTGTTCGGCATTATGGGATGCGGGGAGGAATCGCCGACAGGAGGGGGTGAGATAGAACCAATAACGACGGGGTTCCCAAATCCCGGAACTTACCGCAACGTGGAACATGGATTTCAGATCTCCAATCTGCCGGTTTCTGGGTGCGTGAAAGATACGCGTAAACACAAGGACGGAGATATAGAGATGGTCCTTCGAATGGCTTTCGCGACGGAAGACGAATTTGCTTTTGAGGACGTCGATATCGCCAAAGAAGTTCCTAGGCTTCAGACTGAAGGCATACCATATGCTTTTGTCTACGTAATCGGGCCGATCCCGGACTTGCCCACAAAGCCAGATCTGGCCAAAGAGATCATGTACGATGTGATCTCTACATACGAATTGTGGTATGAGGTGCTATCTAGAAGACCGGTGGCTGGAGTTAACACTACAGGATATGAAGTTACAATGTCCTTCTCCTCTATGTATGCGCCGGGCACTACTTGGATGATTAAACAAGCGTTCTTCGCCAAACACGAAATGGGATACACGATCATCTTTTGTGCTCCGGAAGATAAGTTCCTGGGTCTACTTGCCTACATAGATCCGATGATAGCGGGCTTCCAACTCCTGGGACTCTAGTATCGCGGCAAAAAGAGGGAGAACCATGCGGAAGATAGAGGGGATACTATGAAAGATTTTAAGGAAAGAATGTTGAATAAAGGAAAAAGCTCACAAATCTATAATGTAAGGCTCATGGCTGTTCTGGCAGCGTTCTCTATATTACTCACATCAGGTATTGATATAGAAGCGAGGCACGACCCACCTATTCAGAAGCTTGATCCTGTTCTCAGGCTTCTGATTATCAAGCAGGAGCTAAATGCCGCGCCAAGCGTTTTCCTCCCCATGATGCATCTACGCGAACCTGATGTTATCAATGCCATAATCAAGGTTTCTGGAAACCCGACGGCCATAGAATCAGCGGGAGCGCGAGTGCGGTCAGTGACAGGCAGTATCGTCACGGCGGATGTTCCTCTTCGCTCCCTTAAAACCCTGATCAACCTGTCCAATGTCGTCTATGTGCAGGCGGCTCGTCAGATGCAGCCCGTGCTGATGGATGTCAGTGTGCCAGATACCGGAGCCGATCAGGTTTGGCGGAGTGTGCCAGGATACACAGGTAAGGGTGTCATCGTTGGTATCATCGACAGTGGCATATACTGGAAGCATCCGGATTTCACCGGCGCTGACGGTACATCCAGGATACTATATATCTGGGATCAGACGGTGCAGACATTCGGACAGCATCCGGCGGGATACGAATATGGTACAGAGTGGACAAAAGCCCATATAGATTCAGGGCAGTGTCAGGAGATGGACGCCTCAGGCCACGGCACGCATGTCGCAAGCATCATCGCGGGAGATGGCAGAGGCAGACACAAGTTCACTGGCATGGCACCAGAAGCAGATATCATTGCCGTAAAGGCGAAATACATGGACGCAGATATACTGGACGCTGCCAATTACATCTTCCAGAAGGCGGAGGAACTGAACAGACCTGCTATAATAAACATGAGCTTCGGATACCAGTGGGGGCCGCACGATGGAACAACGCTGCTGGATCAAGGCATAGATGAACTACTTGATCGGCCGGGTAGAGCTATCGTTGCAGCGGCCGGCAACAACGGTGACAGTACCGATCATGTAGGAGCGTCTTCCCTGCGCCGACCAGTTAGCGGCAACTACCCGTGGACAGCTATTCAGCCATCGGTAGGGGCGCAGATAGTCATGGTTCAGATCTGGTATGATCCGGCAAAGTTCCTCTCAGTGAGGTTCCTGTTGCCAGAAAATGATGAGGGTGATCTGAGCGATCTGGACATAGGATGGGTATCAGAAGGCAGGTTCAGTCAGTTTTCGGTTCCGAAAGGGCCGCTGGCCGGAGCAGAGGTTGTAATAGAAGCCCGATTGAAGGCATCAGAATTTACGTTCCCGAATTTCGATGGCATTTACGTTTATGTATTTGACAATGGCGATCCCACCATACCAGTCGATGACTATGTCTACGCGATAGAATATGACGGTCCTGGCACCGGGCTCGACGCGTACGTTGTCCGCGACGGAAGCTTCACAACAGACATACCCGGATCGGTTTCCTTCCCTGACAGATCGTTTCTGCTGGAAGGTGATGGCGACAAGACGATCGTCTCACCCAGCAGCGCGTCTCGCGTTATCTGCGCGGGCTCATACGCGACTAAATCTGAGTGGATCGACTCAGAGAACAGGGTCAGGACAGAAGAGATGGAAATAGACGATATATCCATCTTCTCCAGCCGTGGGCCGCTGTTAAATGGCGATCGTAAGCCCGACATTGCGGCTCCTGGGGAGATGATCACCGCGGCTTTCTCTGCTGACAGTTGGGGCATTACTATCCAGGATGGGCAGCATGTGGTCCAAGGCGGGACCAGCATGGCATCTCCGCACGTTGCCGGGGCGGTGGCCCTTATATACCAGCAAAACCCGCGTCTGACCGCGCTAGAGATGAAAGAAACGCTCACCAGGACTGCCATAGATCGCGGACCCGCTGGCTGGGACGAGGCATGGGGTTATGGTAAGTTGGACGTCCTGGCTGCGATGGACATACCTTCTGCTCCTCGCAGCTTGGAGGTAGCAGAAGAGGGTGATTCGATAACCGTAACATGGCTTTCCGGCAGCGAAAACGACATAGCAGGATACAGGATATACTCGACACTTGATGATGTATTCTCAATACTCAACTCTCCAACACCCAGCATCGAGTATCAGGCGTCGAGCATCAAACACCAGATCACACTATCGGTCAGCGCTTATGACACTGACGGCAACGAAGGCCCAAGATCACAGAAGATTACTATCACTCCAAATACCGCCGGGTTGGATGTCACGGCGCCAGATCCGCCCAGGGATCTGGTTGCCGTACCTATAGATACTGCGCTGGATCTCACATGGTCACCGAACAGCGAACACGATCTGGCTGGATACAAGATACACTATGGCATATCCACCGGAAACTACGAGAGCAGCGTCGAAGTCGGCAATGTAACACAATATAGACTCGAAGACCTCGCCAACGATGTGCCTCTCTATGTCGCCGTATCGTCCTTCGATATTTCAGGCAACGAGAGCGACAAGTCGGAGGAAGTGTCCGCCGTTCCGCAGCTTTCCCTCCGATCAAAGCTGCAATATCAGAGCGGATGGCCAGTGTCAGTGGATCATGATTTATACTCTTCTCCTGCCCTCTATGACATTGACGGCGATGGGAAGCTGGAAATCTCTATCTCGGCCAAAGACGGCAAAGTATACCTTCTGAACTATGGCGGCAGCGACGTGCCGGGTTGGCCCGTCTCAACTGACTCCGGTTGCGTCTCATCGCCGGCTCTGGGCGACCTCGATGGCGACGGCCGCGTCGAGGTGGCGGTGGGCGCGGGAGAAATGGTATATATGTGGCACGATGATGGCACACTCATGACTGGCTGGCCGGTGAAGACCGACGGCAGCGTACTTGCCTCCCCCGCCCTGGGAGATATAAACGGGGACGGCAGCATGGAGGTAGTCATAGGCTCACGGGACAGCAGGCTGTATGCATACAACAGCGATGGCTCGTTTGTCGACGGCTGGCCGGTGAAAATGTATGGAGGAATCCGTTGCTCAGTGGCCCTGGCGGATATAGATGGCGATTCCAGATCAGAGATAGTTGTCGGCTCAGAGGCAGGAAATGTATACATCCTCAAGGGTGATGGCACGAGAGCCAGCGGCTGGCCTGTATATGTAGGATCAGCGGTATATTCTTCGCCTGCATTGGGTGATATAAATGGTGATGGTCGCATGGAGGTGGTTGCAGCCGACAAAGACGGTCGGATACACGCATGGCGCTATGATGGCGGCATGTTGAGCGGTTGGCCGGTTGACCTCCATGAAGAGATAGTTTCCTCGCCTGCTCTGGGTGATATAGATGGCGACAGGAGTTCTCTGGAAATTGTCATCGGCACCGAAAGCGGATCAGTCTACGTGCTGGAAAGCGACGGCTCAATTATGGATGGTTGGCCTGTCGTGATTGCTGACACTATGACTTCCTCGCCTGCCTTAGGTGATATAAATGGCGATGGAAATGCGGAGGTGATTGTTGCCACCAGCAATGGATGGTATCACGTTGGGCTCGTGTATGCGTTTAGCAATACAGGTAGAAGGATCAGTCCGGAATGGCCCGTATATATAAGAGGCAACATAGAATACTCATCGCCGGCGCTGGGCGATCTCGATGGGGACGGAGATATAGAGCTAATCGCGGGCTCATGCCGCCCGGATAGGAATTCAGGGGGACAGATTCACGTTTGGGATCTGATGGGCAGTCTAACAGAAGGCGGAATCCCCTGGAGTGCATTCCGACATGACTCTCAACACACCGGCGTTGCTGACCCTCCATTGATACTTCCACCGCAAAAGCCGGAAGACATACAGGTTGTGGAGCCTTCGATTCCTGGAAAATCGCTCCTCCTCCCCAACTATCCTAACCCGTTCAGCGAGGAGACATGGATACCGTATAACCTTGCAAAAAGCGGTTCTGTGCTTATCCGAATCTACAACGTTTCCGGGCAACTGGTAAAAACAATGGATCTCGGACACAGAGACGCCGGATACTATGAAGTAAAAGAACAGGCTGCCCGCTGGGATGTGTGTAATGAAAATGGGGAACCAGTTTCTAGCGGAGTTTATTTTTACCAGATCATCGCTGGTCACTTTCGAGACATAAGGAAGATGGTGCTCATTAAACATTAAGGAGGATTGAAAATGTCTGCTAATCTTATCACTCTAATAAGGCTGGTTTTAGTGTTTGTGGCAGTGGCGTTATTCAACTTAAACTTCTACACCAACGCCGCCATGTTTGCCCTGATCATCTTGATCGTAGTGCTGGACTGGGCAGATGGGTACGTGGCGAGAAAGAAAGGAATAGCTTCGGATTTCGGAGCGCTGTTTGATATTGCCGGCGACAGGATCGTGGAGAACGTCCTGTGGATATACTTTGCAGTGGTCCAGTTGATACCGGTCTGGGTTCCAATAATTGTCCTCACAAGGGGATTTGTAACTGACATGCTCAGGAGCATGGCGTTCGCTGCTAAAGGCAAGACTCCGTTCGGAAAGAAGACCATGATGAAGTCTGGATGGGCGAGGGCGCTGGTGAGTTCCCGCTACAGCCGGGGAGTATACGCCTTCTCGAAAGTGATAGCCTTTTGCTACCTGGCCGCGGTGCTGACCCTTAAGAGCGCAATTTCCCATTTCTCATTGCCTATCGGCGGGGACGTATTGAATATTGTCATAGTAATTGGCAGCGTGATAGTTTATGTGACAGTGGGGATGTGTGTTATAAGAGGATTGCCGGTTATCTGGGATGGCAGGAAGTATATATCACAGACAGCCTAGTAAATATAAGTTGATATAATGCTCAAAAGCTGGTAAAATTGTTGAGGAATCGTGACTTGATATTAATCACCAAGGGACAAAGGAAGATAAAATGGGTCAAGCCTTCCGTAACCTTGGTGCCTTAGTGACTTTGTGTCTTCGTGTTTGACCAAGTGATAACCTGAGTTGGTTATAGAACTTATTAAACATCTAATTTGAGAGATTTGGGGTCTTACGTGGCTGATACGCGACGGTTATGGTATACAGTTTTCAATATACTGGCAGGTGGGATAGCTCTTATAGCCGCTATCATAAGCTATGAGAGGGCTTCACAGCCTGATGCGCTTTACTTCTACCTCATCGGGATCGTTACGTGGGTATTCGCTTTATTCATCTTCATCTCGAGACCGGACGACAAGGTGGCTCACCTTTCGTATCTCATGAGCATCGGGTTGATGAGCGCCTGCTCAGTAGGAGCAGTGTTTTCTGTGAGTGAGCCTGGATGGCAGTCCAAATTCGCTCCCATATTCCACTTCGTCACAACGGGTTTTCTCCCATGCCTTTTTCTCAGGTGCTTTGCTGTCTTTCCATCGGCAAAGCAGTTCGCAGCAAACAGGTTCTTTAAATGGTGGATTTATGCGCCCGGCGTAGTGCTCTCCATGACTATGATCATCTCATATCTGGCTGGAAACAGCTACGAAAAACTGTTCTTTCTCATTGATATAAAGCCTCTCCTCATTCCGAACCTTCTTTTTCTCTTCGGCTATTCGCTGGCGGGACATGCGTGTCTTATGCATACGTGGCTCTATGGCGAGACGTTGATACAGCGAAAGCAGGCAAAGTGGCTGTTCCTGGGAGTAGGCATGGGTACAATTCCGGTATTCTTTCTCCACACAATTCCTTCTGTCCTGGGTACGGAAATCCCTTATGGCAGGTTCTCAGCTTATACACTTATACTGATACTGTTTTGCTACGGAACAGCCATCCTGAGATATAAGCTGGTGGATATCGAGCTGGTGCTGAACCGAAGCTCCGTCTATGCGGTGGTGAGCAGTGTCGCGGTGGCCGTGTATCTCCTGAGTTCGCAGGTTCTGGGCGAAATATTCTCAACAATATCCCCGAGGGCGGAAACTGCCGCAAAATACTTCTCTATCCTGCTGGTTGCTTTGCTCTTCGCTCCC
>Ga0114922_10005260_pt1 | contig 11952 bp, 9 predicted proteins | sample AartaG_FD_100975 | JGI IMG/M metagenome (GOLD analysis project Ga0114922, IMG submission 100975) | Deep subsurface microbial communities from Aarhus Bay to uncover new lineages of life (NeLLi) - Aarhus_00045 metaG | ecosystem: Environmental > Aquatic > Marine > Oceanic > Sediment | place: Aarhus...
AAAACCGTTTTCACGGTTTGGTTCGACGTTTTACTGATCAACAATGTATAGCGCCGGGTGCGCAGTCCGCGTCGGCCCCCGGCCGGATTATCATAGGGCGCCCACATGTACCATTGCGAGTCGGGTCGTTTACCCTTACCGGTTAAGAATACCTGAGCGAGACTGACTCCCTGTACGGTTTTCGGAATGGCATCGGCGAATCCCATCAGGTCCAGCAGGGTTGGATAGATATCCATCGAGGAAAACAGCAGATCGTCGTGGCGCGGTTTGATTTTCCCCGGCCAGCGGATCAGAAACGGAATTCGCATCGACTCTTCGTAATGCACGTTTTTCGTCGGGACGTCATGGCAGCCCAGGCAATTGCCGTGATCCGAGGTGAATACCACAATCGTGTTATCATCGAGGCCGGTCTCTTTCAGCGCCTGCAGGATTCGCCCGAACTGATCATCCACGCCGGTGACCATGGCGAAATAATTTTTGATCTGTTTGCGGGCCAGTTTCGCCCCGCTGCTGTTGCCCTTTAGATTCACATTGGGCCGATTGATCAACTCCTCAGGCGTTTTGTCCTCGTATTGCTTGAGATATTTCTCCGGCACCATGTGGTACGGCGTGTGCGGTGGATTCATCGAGACGACCAGGGCAAACGACTGATTCGAGTTACGGTATTTCCCTCCTTCATTTTTGATATATTTGATGGCCAGGTCGGCCTCGTGCTCCGGCCCCCATTGATTCACATATTGAAAACCGTCTCGGCCGGCGTCGGTGGACCAGTACATGGGCTTGAGATGATAATCGTAGGTGCCGTAGGCGTACCAGAAATCGAACCCGTGGCGTCGCTGCGGCGGGCACCACTCGTTCCAGGCCGTTCGCCCTCGATTGTTCGCACAATCGACATACGGCTTATAGGGTGCATCCAGATGCCACTTACCGATGTAGCCGAGACGGTAGCCTTGATCTTTGAGCACATCGGACCAGCAGCGGGCGGTCTGCTGCAATTCGATATCATACGGAGCGCTGTTACTGTTGCAGTTGCTGATCACCTTGTTGGCGTGAGGGTATGTACCGGTCATAAGCATCGCCCGAAACGGACTGCAGACCGGATAATTACTGACCGCCTGCGGCAGCACCAGGCTTTCTTTCGCGAAGGCATCCAGGTTCGGCGTGATGACGGGATCTTCGTGGAGAAATCCCAATGCCTGGCCGCGCATCTGATCAGGAAACACGAACACCAGATTGGGATGCCCGGGGGCTGCGGTTTTGGCAGTAAGTTTATTTGCAACTGACAAGCTGAGAACGCTTCCGGTTGCGATCCGTAAAAACTGCCGACGGGAAAATAGTGTCCGCATGATCCATTCTCCTACATAGCCGATTACTGCTGTAAGAATTTTTGCATCGCCATCCGTGTGGAGGGGAAGGCAAAATCATTCACGTGAATTTCCTCTTTTTTGTAAAATGCGAAATCTGATACGTCGTCCTGCGGTTTGACATCCTGTAATGTTACCGCTCGACAGGTAAAGAAGAAATCCAGTACGGGATAGGTGATTTCCTGGTACAAATACTGATTCGGGAACGAGCCAAAAAACTGAATTTCGGTGATATCAAGGTTGAGTTCCTCGCGGATTTCGCGTTGGAGAGCTTCTTCGGCGGTTTCTTCATGATCGACGAAACCGCCGGGCAGGTCGAGTTTGCCTTTTTCCGGTTCCTTAGCGCGTGTGACCAGCAGGAGGGCGTCGTCCTTTTGGATAATCCCCGCCACGGCCGCCGCCGCATTAAAATAAAACACAAACCCGCAGGCCGAACAGGCGATCCGCCGCCGATCCCCTGCCAGCGTTTTTTCCCCACACTTCGGACAATAATCGAAATGTTCCATTACCATAGGTAGCGTGTTTACCAGAAGGTATAGACAGAAAATACACGTGCAGGTATGCAAAGCCTGTTAGCGTTATTCATCCTCCTGATCTCGGCGAGAGAGGAACGCGGGAAGAATCGATATTGATGCTCTAACAAAATGGCAAATCTCAGGATGCCGTCGCCCTCGTCGGGCTATTCGCCGTTATTTTGTTAGGCGTCCTTAGTAGTTCCGCCGGCCGCCGCCTCCGCGGCTCCCGCCTTCCGACCGGGGTCGAGCCATGTTGATCTTCAACGCCCGGTCGTCCAGTTCTTTCCCGTTGAGTTCGTCGATTGCTTTTTGCCCTTCGGCATCGTCAGGCATTTCGACAAACGCGAATCCCCGGGGTCGTCCCGTAGCCCGGTCGGTGATGACCGATACGCTTTCCACCTGACCAAATTCGGCGAATAAATCACGGAGTTGGTCTTCTGTGGTGCTAAACGAAAGGTTACCCACATAAATGTTCATACAACACTACTCCCAACAAAACGAAACAAACTACCACTGCCGGAAAGCGATCCGGCCGAATTCACGGCCTCCGAGACGGTCGAAAACACGACGCGGCCCATGCCGACGATTTCCTCTATTGTAACGACAGAATCAAGTCTGTCAAAAGAAAATCCGGCCTAAGTTTTGTCCCACCGGCAGTTTTTTAACTGCAGGGCACTATCATCGACTTGTGATATTGCATTCGGAACGGCAATTTGGTATCCTCAGGGGAAATTGAACCTGTGAACTATAGGATATGACAGCCAGCATAGGCTGTTGCCATGAAAGGAATATCTATGAGAATGCAACGACGCATCTCGTTATGGTTGGGCATATGGTTCCTTCTGGGGACGGTTTGTCTCTGGGGCCAGGTCCGGCAGGAAATTCAGTTTCCGGATATCCCCGGCTACCAAACCCTCAAATGCGATTTCCATATGCACACGGTGTTTTCCGACGGCAATGTCTGGCCGACCGTCCGCGTGGACGAGGCCTGGCGACAGGGACTGGATGGCATCGCCATCACGGATCACATCGAATATCAGCCTCACAAGAAAGATGTACCCACGCAACATAATCGCCCCTATGTTTTGGCCCTCGGTAAGGCAAAGCAAATGAATCTGCTTATGACCCGGGGCACAGAAATCACACGAGATACGCCGCCGGGACACTTCAATGCCATTTTTCTCCAGGATGTGAATCCCCTCGATACCAAGGATTTTCTCGCCTGTATCGAACAGGCCAATAAGCAGAAAGCATTCGTGTTCTGGAATCACCAGGCCTGGAAGGGAGAGGAAAAGGGCAAGTGGATGGAGGTCCATACCACGATGTACGAGAAAAAATGGCTCCATGGCATGGAAGTCTGCAACGGCAGTAGCTATTATCCCTCCGCACATAAATGGTGCCTCGATAAAAATCTCACCATGCTCGGCAATTCCGACATCCACGCCCCGGACCTGCGCCTCAAAAGCGCGCCCAACGACCATCGTACGATGACGCTGGTATTCGTCAAAACCAGGACCCTCCAGGGTCTCAAAGAAGCATTACAGGCCGGTCGCACCGCCGTTTGGTTTGAACGTCAAATCATCGGTCGCGCCGAATACCTCGAACCGCTCTTTCATGCCTCCGTGGTAATATCTCCCTGCCATCACCGTTATAGGGATAATGTCTATTGTACGATTACCAATCAATCCGACATTACCCTTGAATTGAAGCGTAAAGGAAAAACCGGCCCCCAAACCATCTCGCTGTCACCCCACACAACTGACCTATTGAAGATTCGCACAAAATCCGAAACAAAACAACTTGCTTTGAGCTATGAAGTAACGAATTACCTGATCGCTCCGGAAACATCCCTGCCGGTCAAACTCACGATAGATATGCCGAACTAGTAACTCAAACAAGTTTGCTTTCAAGGTTTTTTTGCGACTTAGTCTTGGCAAACTTCCAATACAGAGCCGGCATAAACAGCAGATTCAGCAAGGTCGAGGTAATCAGTCCGCCCGTAATCACGACGGCCATTGGGTGTTCGATTTCCTGGCCCGGCTTATTGCCGCCGATCACGATGGGAAGCAGGGCCAGCGCCGCCGTCAAGGCCGTCATCAGAATCGGAGCCAGGCGTTCCAAAGCGCCGCGCACGATCAATTCCCTGCCAAACGGCATGTTTTCCTGTTCTTCCAGGTGTCGGTAATGACTGATCAGCATAATGCTGTTACGAGCGGCAATGCCTAACACCGTCACAAATCCCACCATCGAACCTAAGGACAGGACTCCGCCGCTGAGAAAAGCACTGAAAATACTACCGGTCAGAGCAAACGGCAGGCACAGAATTACCAGCAAGGTCAATCGTAACGAGGCGAAATCCGCATAAAGTATCAAAAAGATACCAACTAATGACAAGGCCGCTACTGCGAGCAGCCGGTTTTGCGATTGTTGTCGCTCGGCATATTCACCCAGTATTTCCGGATGATAACCGGCTTCAAAATCAACGGTTTCCACCTTGTCGGCAATTTCGCGGGCCACGCTGCCCAGGTCTCGTCCCCGTACATTGCAGGAGACGTCAATATGCCGCGAATTGGCCTCCCGGGTGATCTGGTTGGGTGTGGGGGCCACATAGACGTCCGCGACATCGGCTAACGGTACGTGTCCGCCGTGGGGAACATCGATCAGTAGCGTTTGCAGCGCCGCAACATCATGTCGTACTTTGGCTTCACCCCAGACCCTGACATCAAAAATCTTCTGTTCCTGGTATATCTCCCCCACTTTTGTTCCTTTGATCAGAGTGGTGGCCGGTCGGCGAATATCCCCGGGCGTTAAGCCAAACTGGGCGGCCGCCTCCGGGCGAAATCGGATTTCCACCTGCGGCACCATGGTAAGCGGTTGGACGTGCAGGTCGGCAATCCCCTCTACATCCGCAATCGTGTCGGCCATCTCTTTGGCTTTTTGCTGCAGCACCGTCAGATCGGGCCCATAGATCCGCAAGACTATCGTCGCGCTGGTACCGGTGAGTACTTCCTTAATCCTCTCCCGCAGGTACGTCAGCACGTCGCGGCGGAGGCCGGGATAGCCCTCAATCGCTTCCTGGATTTCGGCTACCGTAGCATCGTAATCGACATCGGGATCCACGCTGATCCAAAGTTCGGTGAAGTTCGGACCCACGACTTCATCCGCCACTTCCGCCCGTCCGATATGGGATCCGAAATTTCGCACGCCGGGAATTGCCCGCAGCTCTTTGCTCGCACGAATCGTGATGCGGTCCATGGCCTCGACCGAAGTGCCGGGCTTTTCGACAAAATGCATTAAAAAGTCGTATTCCTTGAAATTCGGGAGAAACTCTTCCCCTAATAAGGGCGTGACAGCAATCGCTCCGCCCAGTATGACCAGCAAAAACAACAACGCGCCGATCGGATGTTTGATTAATCCCGGCAGGATCGCCTGATACCCTCGTTTGAGCCAATTCACGACCGGGGCGCTTTTCGGACGTGAAGCGGCACGCGGCAGAATGAGTAAACACAAGGCCGGCGTAACCGTCAAGGCCACAAAAAGCGATGCCAGAATGGCAAGAATATAGGATAAGGCCAGTGGCTTAAAGAACGTGCCCGTCAGACCCGGCAGATAGAATACCGGCAGCAAAACCATCGCCACGATCATACTACCATACAGCACGGCACTGCGCACTTCTAACGAGGCCTGGAGCACTACCTGAAACGAGGACTGAGGATTCTCCGCCGCCCGATTCAGCCGCAGCCGTCGCATTACGTTCTCTACATCAATGATGGCGTCATCCACGACCTCCCCCAGGGCGATGACCAGACCCGCCAGCACCATGGTGTTGATCGTACCGCCACGGTAGTGCAGCACCAACGCGGCGATGATTAAGGAACAGGGAATCGCCAAAGCGCTGATCAGAGCCGTGTGCCAATCGTACAGGAAAAACACCAGTACAATCACTACCAGAACACAGCCGATCAGCAAGGCATGATTTAAATTCTTAATAGACTGCTCGATAAAGCTGGCAGGACGGAAAATCGTCGAATCGATCTGCAGACCCTTGAGGCCCGGCCGCAGGGCGTCCAACGCCGCCTCTACGTCCCGCGTCACATCGAGGGTATTGGCCCAGGGTTGTTTTTCCACGATCAGCAGGATACCCGGCTTATCATTAATGATCGCATCACCGATCGGCGCGGGAAATCCTTCTACTATATCTGCCATGTCCCGCAACCGAAGGGCCGCACCATTACGGTACAATACCACCACTTCGGCCAGGTCCTCGGCCGTGCTAATCGGTGAGACATGCGAAATCGCCAATCGTTGATTGGGCGTATCCAGGAATCCGCCGCCGGCCAATTCGACCGCGTCCTGAGTCGCCTGTTGAATTTCATCCAGGGTTACACCGTGAGCACGCAGGCGCTCGGGATCCACCAAAACCTGCAGTTGTCGATCACGCTGCCCCCAGATAGCCACGTTCGCCACACCGGAAATCGACATGAGCCGGGGGCGGATCGTCCATTTGCACATGGTAGTCATTTCCATCTGAGAGAGGGTCTCGGAGGAGATCCCAATCTTAAGGGCCCGACTCGTAGAGGATAGCGGCGAAAGCATCACCGGGGGCTTGGCTACACTGGGCAGCAGACCCGACGCCAGAGTAAGACGCTCCTGCACCAGTTGTCGGGCCGCCTGCAGATCGGTTCCCTCCTGAAAAAACAATACGACCGACGAAAGTCCCAGAACCGATTTCGAGCGGATGGTTTGTACCCACGGGGTGCCGTTCAATGCGTTTTCCAGCGGCACCGACACCAACGCCTCCACTTCGGAAGTGGACAATCCGGGAACCTCGGTTTGAATCTCCACATAGGGAGGGGCGAATTCCGGAAACACGTCCATCGGCGTATCGCGGACAATGCGAATCCCGACGATCAAAACCACGGCCATCAGACCGACCACCACGACGCGGAGCCGCAGCGACGTTGAAACCAGCCATTTCATCATTATTTGCCTACTCCAAATTCGGTGCCGAATAGTTCCGCAGCGCCGGCCGTGACCACATTTGTGCCGATCTCGCATCCACGTGAAAGAATCGCATATTTATCCTGCACATGATGTACTTCGATCCGACGACGCACAAATACTCTCGGCTCTGTATTTTCGTAAAGCCATGTGCTGCCATACATGTCGTAGAGGATAGAAGCATAAGGCACCACCAGGTTTTCTTGCTGATCTGTAAGCCTGAGTCGTACACCGACTTTCTGGCCCGGGCGAACCATAATCTCTCCATTCGATAATTCGTAGAATAAATCAACGGTCGAAGTCTGAGAATCGGCGCTCAGAGGCGCCTCGACGGGAGTTGCGGAAAGCGTCTCGATGCCGGCGATATCGGCTAGATTCCGGACTTGTGCTGGTTTTTCTTTGTTAATCACAGCCAGATCACCCACATAAACAGGTACGCGAATCCAAACCGGATCCATATCGGTAACTTCCACCAGGTTCGCGGCGCTCGTGACCGTTTGGCCGGTGGCGGCATAAACCTTCTGAATGATGCCTTCCACCGGTGATTTGATGATCAGGGAAGGTATATCAGCAGCAGGTATATCCAAGTCACCGCTGGTAAGTAATTTCCTGCGGATCTCGGCTATCCGCAATGCCGCCTGGGCGCTGGCTAATGCCGCCTGGGCCTCCTCCAACTGTTTGATACTGCCGGCTTTGCTGTCCAGCAACTTCTCGGCGCGTTTGACTTTGACTTGCGCCAAATCCAGCTCGATTTTCCGGACCGCCGCTTCTTCCTGGATGCTTAAAAGATCCTTCTCCGGAAGCGCCAGTAACAAACGATAGAGCAACTGCCCTTTTAAAACCTTTTCGCCCGCCTTCAGTATGAGGCTCTCTTCCGAAGCTAACAGCGTCCCTGACAAGGGTGCACTCACCGTCACGGATCGACCCGGAACCGCCATTACCTCCCCACCGTACATCCGCGTTCGTTCCAGAATGCGATTTTCCGCCTTGGCCGTTTGAATCCCCAGCCTGGTTACGGCATCCTCTGTCAGGGTAATCGTGGTAAGATCGGACTCTTTCACCTTGTTATGTACTTCGGCCGGCGAAGGGGATTTCTTTTTGGTCTCTACTTTTTTGTTGCACCCCCAAATTGCGGTCAACATCGCCAGTAGAACGAAGTACTTCCCGTACGTCCCTTTCATCCTGTTTTCTCCTGTAGTGCGGTTTGTATTCATTTCGCCTATATAAATTTCTTTCCGACACTGTAATTCAGTTGCGCCGCCGTCCGGTTCAAATCCGCCGCCAATTCCGCCTGACGCATCCGGGCCTGGATAAGCTCTTGCTCGGCCTGCAGAACGAGAAGGTAAGACGCCTCACCCGCTGCAAATAATTCTTGCGCTTTCCCCACCGCTACTTGCAGGGAGGGAACGACGCTGCTATCCCATAACTCGTATTCCTCGTGGGCCGCTACGTATCGAGTGTGGGATTCCTGTACTTGCAGAATAATACCCTGTCGCACCGCTTCATATTGTCGAGCGGAATGTTCCAACTCGGCTTTGGCCCGCGCAATTTCACCTTCGTTACGATTGAAAATGGGAATTTCGACCTCAAAACCCGGCCCGACATCAAACGAACCATCGTCCGATTCATCCCCGTCGATTTCGGCGATAAACTTGAACACCCGGGATTTCTCCCAGCCGATACGCGCGCCGGCCGCCTCGATCGATAATTCCGCCGCCCGCAGGTCAGGCCGCGATGCCAGGGCGGTTGTTAATAACTCGTCGAGCGGAACCTCCATTTGGGAATCCCACGAAGAAGGCGCCAAACGCAACGAAATATCCCCTGACGGTTTACCGAGCAAAGCGTGTAACCGGTGCCTCAAGACGATGACTTCATGGGATAACCGCAGAGCGGTGTCTTTGGCTCGTAGCGAATCCACCTGGGCGAGGGAACTGGTCAACTCGCTGATATCTCCCGCCTCTAAACGTCTCCGAGCCAGTTCGGCGATTTTTTCTCGCAGTTGAATGTCATCCTGGGCCAGGCGGACCTTATGCTGGGCCAGAACCAGGTCCGTATAGGCCGTCTGGACGTCCCGTATGAGACCCAGACCATTACGAATGAGATTCTCCGAAAGACTCTCCGCTTCATATTGGGCCATGGCGATCCGGCGCGGCCTCTGCCATAGAGCATCTATCGGTTGTTTTAAATTCGCTTCCAGTTGTCGCGGACCCAACGGAAACAGAATCGAAAATACCGGATTCGGCAGCATGTTTGCACGAATCAAATCCGCCCGGGCAAACCCCAAAGTCGCCAAATCCGCCTGAAATTGGGCATTGTTCCAAAGGGCAACCGCTACCGCCTCGTCTTCGGTAAGTCCGTCCTCCAGCGATACTCCTTCCGGAATAGTAAATTCCCCCGGCTTGGCAACCTGGCCTAATGGGTAATCAGAGCGGTCTTGAATCCCCTGGGAAACATAGTTGCGATCATAAGGGGTTTCTACGGTGCAGCCGGTTACGAAAAGAATCAGCAATGCTATACAGAGTTTCCTGTTCATATCCTAATCCTACAGTAGCGGTAATTTACTATAGCAGCATCGTTTCGTTATGATTCTGGATTTACATTCTGCACAGATTGTACTCAATTTCACTGAACGAAGCAATCCTTTAAAAATCGAATTAGACAGGTCTATTTCAGAATATCCAAGCCGCGCACGTAAGTAAGCGGTTTTGTGATCCCGACGGGTGGCGCCGCCAAGCGAGCTTGCGAGCTTGGGGGTGGGCGTTACTCGTATTCTATGATTCTTCTTGCGTTTCTACTTAGTCATTTCTTTCTAAAATTCTTGCCAAGTCCGCGAAAAACTCACCCGGCTCCGCCTCAAAATCCAGCGTATGATGCGCCCCTTGATATATTTTTGCCGGCGTACTGATTTCATGGATCGGCTTCAACGCCGGCTTTAACAATTTTATCGTCGCCTCATTATCAATAATCCGATCGTGCTCGGCCAGAAATAAATACACCGGCATCGTCGTCTGGGTGCCATGCCCACGCTTGTCGTGGGCATGTTGAATTTGCTTTGTAATTTCCGCAACCGCCTTGGGAACCTGCATATCCAACCGCCTTGACGTTATAAAAAACGACGCCGTCGCTTCCGTCAGCTTCAACGGATCGTTTTCCAGAAAATGCAGCATCGCCGGATTCGCCGTGAACAACTGCGGATCGTTCAGAGGTATCTCATGCCGTTTTTTCGGCGTCAACAATCCCTCCGCCCCGATCTGGATCTTTTCCGCCAGCCCAATATCGATCCGCGCCTTCAATCCCGGCGCCACCAGCGCCGCCGACCGCACCTTTTCCGGCTGCCGGGCCGCATACACCAACGCCAGCTTACCGCCCCAACTCACTGCGACCAGATCGACCTTCTCCAGCCCCGTCTTATCCCGTAGCCACTGGACACAGCAATCCACATCCTCCAGCAACTGCTTCGGCGAATCGCAATGCCCCCGTTCTTCGGCGTTTAATCCACTACCCCGCCGATCCGGCGCCAATACCGCCATCCCCTGGTTACGCAAATAATCACACGACCGTAAAAACCAACCCCCATGCGATTGAATCCCATGCAAATACACCACTCCCCGAATAAAGGGGTCAGACCCCTTTATTTCCTGCTTCCCTTTAAACCACCGCGCCCAACCGACCAATCCTCCTTCCTGCTCCACCTGCACCAACTCGCAAGCGACGTCATCCACCAACGATTCGGCCGGCGGTTCGATTGTTTTAATTCTCTCACTCATTATTTATAGAATTGTAGGGTAGGCTGTGCCTACCGTGAAGAAATAAAAAAAATTGGTATGCACAGCATACCCTACGTAACTTTGAGCCTTAGCGTCTTAGTGGCAAATAATATTCGTCTGCGTCCATCTGCGTTTATCTGCGGTTTCAAATTTTGGTTGCGGCCAAAGGCCGTGCTGTGCCCTTCGTGGTGAAATATTATCCTATCACCGTACGCCCGTACGCACAATGCGGCTGCACGGGGCAATGCGCACAGTCCGGCTTGCGGGCGTTACAAATCCGACGGCCGTGAAAGATCATATAGTGACTGAACATCGTCCAATCCTTCTTAGGAATCAACTCCATCAAATCCTGTTCCAGCTTGACCGGATCGGTGTTCTTCGACAGTCCCATCAGTCGCGATAAACGGATTACGTGCGTATCGGTGGTTATCCCCGGTACGCCGTAGGCGTTACCCAGGATCACGTTGGCCGTCTTACGCCCCACCCCTGCCAGCGAGGTCAATTCTTCCATCGTGTCCGGTATCTTCCCGTCGAATTTCTCTAGGATATCTTTACATGCCGCCTGGATGTTCTTCGTTTTGTTACGAAAAAATCCCGTCGTTCGGATGTCCTCTTCCAGTTCCGCCGGTTCGACCTCAACGTAATCCGCCGCCTTACGATATTTCTGGAATAAATCCTTCGTTACGATATTCACCCGCACGTCCGTACACTGGGCTGACAACACCGTCGCAATCAACAACTCCAGCGGATGGGTATAGTGGAGCGCTATCTTCGCATCCGGATGGGTTTTGCGCAGAATCCCCAGAATCTTCTTCGTCCTCTGCGGCGCATCCGCCAAATCCTTAACCGTCGGCTTATACTCTTTGGGAGACCTTGCCTTATCTTGTGTTTGCGATTTCTTTTTCACCTGTGTTCTCAAACTATATCGCCCCTTCAGGGCTTATTTCTATACCACACGACATACCTGGGGCAGGGTCCAAATCCCCTGGTAAGCTCTGAAGGAGCGAAATAAAACCACATTTTAAAACCGTGAACGCTTACCTTTCTTTGTAATTCGAGTTTCGCCATTCGACTTTACTACTCATCCTGTTTACCGATCGGTTCATGCGCCTTACGGCCATATACTTTCTCATACGCTTTACAGGCCGGACAAATTCCCCCTTCCAGATGTTTAACGAACCAGAACGCAATCCCCCGCTGTTTCCGCCGCGCCCGTTTACAGATCGGACAGTCCATACATCGCGCCGCCAACGTCCGCTCCTTCTCCGTTACCATATCCGCCATCGCTGTTCCTCATAAAACCAC
>Ga0114922_10005261_pt1 | contig 11949 bp, 7 predicted proteins | sample AartaG_FD_100975 | JGI IMG/M metagenome (GOLD analysis project Ga0114922, IMG submission 100975) | Deep subsurface microbial communities from Aarhus Bay to uncover new lineages of life (NeLLi) - Aarhus_00045 metaG | ecosystem: Environmental > Aquatic > Marine > Oceanic > Sediment | place: Aarhus...
AAGTTGACCTTTTTAACCAATAATTTTATTCTTCCAGCGTATACGATTGCTCAACTCTATAAATGCCGATGGCAGATAGAGTTGTTTTTCAAATGGATCAAGCAACATCTGCGGATAAAGTCTTTTTATGGCAGATCCGTGAATGCGGTGAAGACCCAGATATGGATAGCGATCTCAGTTTATGTGCTAGTAGCGATTATTAAAAAGCGAATGGATTTAAAAGTGAGTCTCTACACTTTTTTGCAGATTTTGAGTGTGACAACTTTTGAGAAAGTGTCGATTTTACAAGTACTTAGAGAATTTTCCGACACGAAACAACAGGATGACTCCTGTAAACAGTTGGAATTATTTAAGTTATAATGGGACACTAGTGGGACCGGCCCCATTTTCTACGAAACTTTTCAATGAATCAGCCGTTTTATATAATAAAAGGTTATAGTTTTAAACATAAACATCTTTACATGTTATCTATCTCAACCAAGAAAGGAGGAAACGCATGATACGAAAAAACCTGACTTTAGCTATTTTATGTTTATTTACTTTTCAATTTTTATACGCCCAGATGACTGGTGAGAAAAGCTACCATGACGAATCAGTCATGCCCGGAGGTAAAAAAGGCGAGCGCATCCAGTCATTAATTGCCACAGTGAATTCAAAGACTCCTGATCAGATACGCCGCTTTATGAATGAAGAATGCACTGAAAAATTCCGAAAATTTGCACCTATGGAGCAACACATCAACGTATTCCTTAGCGTTAACCGCCAAACAGGAGGCCTTGACTTTCACAGCATCCGCACCTATGTCCCAGAACGTAAGGGAGAGACAGTAGTAATTCTTAAAGACCGTAACTTCGATAGCTGGCAGGCTTTTGTAATAAGTTTCGACAAGTCAGAGAATTGCCTTATTGCAGGCATTAATTTTAATAACGCCCGTACGCCTTCAAATGTGAAAGAATCCAATCTTTCTGAAAAGCAATTTATCAAGATGACAAAAGATATACTTCAGCGGATATGCAGCCGGGATGCTTTCTCCGGGACCGTACTCATTGCCAAAGGCGACAAAGTTCTTCTCTCACATTTCTGTGGCGAGGCCAGCAAACGTTTTCACGTCCCCAACAACATAGATACAAAATTCAACCTTGGTTCAATGAACAAAATGTTTACATCCACTGCCATAATACAGCTAGCAGAAAAGGGGAAACTCTCACTGACGGATACGATCGATAAGTATGTGGATGAGAGCTGGTTTCCCAAAGAGGTATCATCAACGATTACCATCCATCACCTGCTGACCCACACCTCTGGGTTGGGAAGTTATTTCAATAAAAAATACGCGGAGAGCTCCCGAGATCTTTTCCGCAAACTTGACGACTACAAATCCCTAATTAAGGATGACAGGCCTGCTTTTGAGCCTGGAAAGCGATTTAGCTACAGCAACACCGGCATGTTTATGCTTGGAGTGGTAATCGAAAGTGTGACTGGAGGGGATTATTTCGATTACATCCGGAAGAACATCTACAAACCGGCGGGCATGAAGAACTCCGGCTGTTACGAGATGGATTATCCGGTGGAGAACCTGGCCATAGGCTACAGCCCCGATAGTAACAGCAAGTGGGGCTGGCAGAACAACCTCTACAAACACGTTATCAAAGGAGGACCTGCTGGCGGCGGATTCTCTACAGTTGGTGATCTTCACCGGTTCGCTCAAGCCCTCCTGACAGGAAAACTCGTTCCGGTTGAATCTCTGAAACTCCTCTGGAAAGACCACTCAGGCGAGAATTATGGCTACGGCTTTAGAGTTGCGGAGGAACAGAACGGTAAAGTTGTCGGCCACGGCGGAGGTTTCCCCGGTATTAATGCCAATCTTGATATCTTCTTAGATAAAGGATATATCGTTGCTGTTATGTCCAACTATGACAGAAGCGCAAGCCCTGTTGCCCAAAGAATCAGCCAGCTGCTTGCGAGAGTGAAGTAAAGAATCGAATAGCATTGTTCATAATCCCTCTTCGATCCAATAGTAAATCATTGCACATATTCTAAGGTAATTATCCCTTGAGAGCATGTAATATGCGAAAATAATACATATTCATATCTGTGGCTTAACGGAAAACTCCAAGCTGTAGATCAGTGTATTTCACTGTTGATTTTACAATTCAATCTATTCGGAATCAAAACAATTGAACCTTATTGTGGACATGGAAAAGGATATCCAAATGTGATTTGTGAAAAAGGAACAGAAGAAAAATTAAAAAAATTTGGTTGTAAAATAGTGGTGACAAGACAAGATGGTTTAGTAACTACTTATTTTCCAGTGAATAGTTTTACAGGCAAGGTTTATCCTGTACAGGATTAAAATTGCGTTATAAACAATGTATGCAATTTTTAAAATCTTCTTTTTCGGCTTCAAAATGATAATCAAACATTTTTATATGTTCATTTTTAATTTCATCAATTTGACATTCATTTTCTCCAGTTTGCTCATTTTCAAGGTCGTGGACTTTCATATCATTCGTATTACCAAGATATCTTTTTCCATTATAAGGTGGTTTAAATCGTCTTGTCATAATATTGCCTCCTCTTGTGACTTGCCCACTCTATATCATGAGGGTATGATTAAGTCAAATCCAACAAAGGGAGGGATGAACGATAATTATAGGGATATTTATATATAATTATTAAAACAAAACTATTCGTATATAATAATTAATACTATGGAGGCTATTATGAAACGTTATAAACTGTACGTCTTTTTTCTTTTACCTTTTACCATTCTTGCTCTGCTCAACTGTAACCTGTTGAACCTAGGGAAAAAACTTGAGAAGGAAATTCCAAAATTGATGGAAAAGGCAAATATTCCAGGTCTTTCTATGGCTGTTATCCGTGATGGCGAAATTTTCTGGTCCGGTAGTTTTGGAGTGCGAAATAGAGAAACAAATGAATCCGTGGATAAGAATACTATTTTTGAAGCTGCGTCACTCACTAAAACTATAACTACCGCTGCTGCATTAAAACTGGTGGAGCGCGGAGAATTAGATCTCGACAAGTCTCTTGCCGAATATCTCCCCTATCCAAAACTTGCAGGCGATGAGCGTTATAAAAAGATAACTGCCAGACATGTCCTTACACACACGACCGGCCTTCCCAACTGGGGAAACAAGCTCATCCGCGAGCCTGGAGAGCTTTATGCGTATTCAGGCGAAGGGTTTCTGTATTTAGGCCGCACAATAGCAAAAATCACAGGGATGTCTCTGGAAAAATTCGCAAAAAAAGAAATATTTGAGCCACTGGGAATGTCCAGGACCAGTTATGTCTGGAAAAACATCTATGCTGAAAACATTTCTGCAGGCCATGACCGTCATGGTTTTGCCAGTCAAAGAGGAAGGGCAACAGAGCCGAATGGAGGTGCGAGCCTTCTGACCACAGCACTGGATTATGCTACATTCCTTTGCTCAATAATGAATAATCAAGTGCTTGAGCAAAAAACCATAAACATGATGCTGACTCCCCATGTCAGAGTAACAAAAAGGAGAGATCCTGAACATAAATTAGATGAGTATGTTTCATGGGGATTCGGTTGGGGAATCCAGCCAGGAAAAAAAGAAAACGGATTCTGGCACTGGGGTGACAACGGGGAACTCAGAGCATATACAGTTTCTTACAGGGAAAGAAAAGAAGGTCTAGTGTTCTTTGCAAATTCCGAGAACCTGTTCCTAATTGCTGAGCCACTCATATCTCTTGTTCTGGACGATCCGCAGCACGCATTCAACTGGCTCACTTATAAACGGTATGGCGACCCTGAATGGACGGCCCTAATAACACTAGAAAAGACTTTTCTTGAAGAAGGTGAAAAAGCTGGCCTGGACAAAATGGAAGAGATGAAGAGTCAATTTCCGGATATTCTTAAGATAACTAATCTCAACGACATTGCACAGTATCTGGCAAGCAAAGACAAAACAGAAGAAGCTACGTCTATCTTTAAATGGGCTATTGATTCAGATCCGAAGTTAGTTATCGCCTGGGCAGGCCTCGGAAGGCTTTATCTTGAAACGGGAAAAAACATCGAATCTCTTGAATGTCTCCAAATGGCACAAACACTGGAGCCTGAAAATTCATTTGCAAAAATGTGTATCCCCTGGATCAAGGAACTCATTCAGGCAGAAGAGAAGCCAGTTTTGATACCAGAAAGGTTACTAAAAAAATATGCCGGCGATTATGGGCCCCGGCATGTGTACCTCCGGGAGGGCACATTGTACTACAAGAGGGATGGAAGAAAGGAGTACAAGTTAATGCCGCTTACTCAAGATATATTTACTCTAGTAGGTTATGGTGTTTTTCGCCTTCGCTTTGTCCTGGATAAAAATGGAAACGTGACAAAAGCTACAGGCATATACCTTGGTGGACGTACCGATGAATCACTGCGTGATAAGATCAATCAGACTTAATAATCTCTTAATTGTTTAATGTGTTTATCGGCATCGCTGCCAGTCTGAGTCTCCGTAGAAGTGTTCAAGCTCATTCCACAGATCCTTGGTGTCGCAAACCATGATTATTAGATCTTGCTTTTTTCCTCCCCGGTCCTGAACATAATCAGGGATAAGGAGTTCCTCCCTAAAGCCGAGTTTCCTGAAAATCCGCTGAGCGGCAATTTGAGGTCTCATCATCTTGACAATCACCTGCTCTACTTTTTTTTCGACCGCAAGAAAATACATCTCTCTCACCAAAATCATTCCCAGGCCTTTTTGCTGGAATGGCCTGGCTACGATAACACGGAGTTCTCCCTGGTGCTTGCGCCATTCTTCTCTGGAAAGCTCAAGAGCTCCGTCAGCAATGATTTCATCCTCGAATAAGGCAATCAGACGAAAAACATTCCCCGCCTTTGTTAGCTCAATCCTTTGCTCAACAACCTTTTTATCTGTAACATCAATCCTTAAATACTTCTGGTCTTCAAGTGCAAGTGTAGAGTAGAATTTCATTAGTTTGTCCAGATCATTGACATGAAGCTCCCTGATTAAAATCTTTGTTCCGTCTTTTAAAGTCTCTTTTTTTTCCATCGAGAAAAGCCTCCTTCGTAGGATGTTCAAAATATAGGAACGAATTGAGTAAATGTCAAGTCTCTATATAATAACAATAGTGAGGTTGCTTCCTCACTACGTTCATCGCAATGACAATATTGCCGCGTCACTTTGGACTCGTTATGACACAGGGAATTTGTGCCTGTTATAGAAAAATAGGGCCTGTCCCCATTTACTGCCCCACTCTTTACTTGTCTCTGTCCTCTTTTGCGCGAATGTCAGATGCTGAGATGCGACTCTTTTTTTACCTTTTTCTGAGGAACTTTTGCGTCGGCTCTTTCGTCTATCAAAGTGTAACATAAAGCATGGATTATTCACGTATCACTACAGGAAAAAGTGTCCGCATTGTATTGAATAATTCAGGTTTGTCACAAAAAACTCAGTAGGAAGGATACAAACATGAAACAAAGAAAACATCATCTTTTTCTAAGAAAAACCGTTCTGGTATCCGCAGCGATACTGCTCGCACTGGCTTTTTCGGCCCAAAATCCTGCGATTGGAAAGACCGGGATTCCCGGCAAATCAATGGAATCAAACCTACGAATTATTATTGACCCCGCCGATCAGATCTTCGGGACATCTTTTTCTATCACGGTCGTGGGTCTGAGGCCAGGTGAGCAGGCAACAATCAAGGCCCGCTCAACTGATACCTCCAGGATCATTTGGGAATCCAATGCAGTCTTCAAGGCAAATAAAAAAGGAATAATCGAAGTAGGAAAGCAAGCTCCACTTTCAGGAGATTACTCAGACGCGGACACCCTGGGATTCCTCTGGTCGATGAAACCGAAGAATCCCAATCTCAAAGCAAAACGAATCGCCCCATATTCTTTTGATAAAGTCAATGGTCTGACCGTTCACTTTACAGTCACCAACCCTGATGGGAAAACCGCGAAGGCCCGCCTACAGCGTTATTACCAGATGCCAGGCGAAGGAATAACCCGTGTCCCTCTCGAGCAGGACGGATTATACGGCTTCTTGTATTACCCCGCCACAGGTGGCCCCCACCCGGGTGTGATCATTTTAGGCGGATCAGGCGGTGGGCTTTACGAATGGCTGGCCCAGGTCTTTGCTTCCAACGGTTTTGCAGCACTGACTCTTGCCTATTTTAACTACCAGGATCTTCCCCGAGAGCTGATAAATATCCCCCTGGAATACTTCTATAAAGCTATGGCCTGGATAAAGTCTCAGAAAGCCGTCAAACCTGACTGTTTGGGAGTGGTCGGCGGCTCAAAAGGCGGCGAACTGGCCCTTCTGCTTAGCGCCAAATCAGACGACTTTAAGGCGGTTGTAGCCTGGGTGCCGAGTGGATATGTCTGGCAAGGAATAAGCAATACCATGAAGTTGGCTTCCTCCTGGAGCCACAACGGACAGAGTCTTCCCTATATCAGAGGGGTTGTCACACAGGAAGATATAGCCAAATACATGAAGGGAGATATGGATTCTGTCCGGAAATTTTACGCCCTTGGGCTGGAACAAGCTGATCAGGCTACGGTCGAGCAAGCTACAATACCGGTCGAAAAGATCAAGGCCCCGATTCTTCTTGTATCCGGGACAGATGACCAGACCTGGCCGTCGGCTGAATTTTCCGATGCCATCATGGAGAGGCTTAAGAAACATCAACATCCCTACGAGCACAAACATATCCGAGGTGAGGGTTCAGGGCATATGGTCTTCCTGCCCTATTTTATCACCGGCCATAACCGGTTCATGAACGGGGGGAACGCCAGGGACGATGCGCACGGAAGCCTCGTCTCCTGGACTGAAACAATTGCTTTTCTCCACAGGCATCTGGACTGATAAACTGATTGAGAAGAGAAATCGTCTGAAGGGATAAGGGATTTATCCATTTTATTGTATTTGATGCTTGCCTATATGCACAGATGTGCATATAATATAATAATGAAAAAAGAATACAATTTTACTAAAGGGAAAAGAGGCCCAGTAATCAAACCTCCAAAGGGAAAAACACGCATCACTATCCGAATAGACGACGATATCCTCGACTGGTTCCGACAACAGGTGCACAATGCAGGCGGTGGGAATTATCAAACTCTCATCAATATGGCTCTGCGAGAATACATGAGTTTAAAAATAGAATCGCTCGAGGAAACTCTCCGGCATGTTATTCGCGAAGAATTATCAACCTACGACAAAAAAGCCAAACGTTGATAGATAATTTTACTTATCCAGATTTAATCAATGAGATTGCCGCATCACTTTGGACTCGTTATGACACAGGGAATTGTCAAATGTTGAGACGCGACTCCTTTTCTTTATAGAAAAATGAGGCCTGTCCCCATTTACTCTTTATTTCTCCAGCATAGGATCCTTACGAACAAAGACCTTTCCAGTGTACGTTTTGCCGTTAACTGTGATCTTAACAGCATAGGTACCTGGCTCAGCTATAGCCGCACCCCTTCCCCTGCCATATCTACGCATAAAGCCGCCGAAGCCCATCGCCTCAAAGGCTTTTCTTTGAATCGCCATTGCCTCCCTGTAAGTGAGACCTTCCTTTTTGAGTTGTTCTAGTGCCTTTTTTACGCCTTTTTTCTGTTCTTCTTCTACTTCCGGCCTCTGAAGGATTCTATCCATCATTTGCTGCATCTGGGTGAGGCGCTGCTTCAGCTGCTCCGGTGTGGGATCAAACTGCATATCCCACATCAGGCGGTTGACTCCTGCTTCCGGATTTTTGAGAGAGAAAGTGGTTTTGAGTTTTCCTGTCGCGTCCGCGATCTCGATACTCACAGGGCCGGACGGCTTGTCCTTGAGATAAAAATTGATCGTTGCACCTTCAGGAGGATTTTCCCCCTGGAAAAAGAGGTTGCCGCGCCCATAGCCACCCCTTCTAAGGCTCAGCCATTGAGTGCCCGGCCGATCGTTCTCAAAAAGAAACGCCTCTGAGGACAAAACCTTATCTGTAGCCTGTTGAAGCGGCGAGATATCATCAAGAATCCATATGCCGCGCCCGTGAGTCCCCGCGATCAGGTCATTATCCCGGGGATGTATCATCAGGTCATGAAATGCCACGGTTGGCATATTAAGACTGAGGTTGGTCCAGTTCTTGCCACAATCTCTTGAGAAGAACACTGCGAATTCAGTCCCGACAAAGAGGAGGTTTTTGTTCTTCAGGTCTTCACGAATGACATATACCGGTCCTCCATCTGGAAGGTTCCCGCTAATATTGATCCAGGTTTTGCCGTAATCCGTGGTCTTAAATACATATGGCTTAAAAAGATCGCTCCTGTGGCCGTCAAAAGTCAGGTAACATGTTTCCTTAGCAAAATGTGAGGCTTCAACGCGGCTCACCCAGATTCCTTCAGGGACATCCGGGACGTTTTCCCGCACATTCGTCCAGGTGCTCCCTCCATCTTGTGTCAGCTGGACATTGCTGTCATCCGTGCCGACCCATATGAAGCCCGGTGTGATCGGTGATTCGGATATTGTGGTAATGGTGCAGTGTGTTTCTGCCCCCGTCTGATCGAGAGTGATTCCTCCAGTGGGTTTACTGTGTTTCTCCGGGTCATTGGTCGTAAGGTCAGGACTGATGATTTGCCAGTGATCGCCGCGGTCAACCGATTTAAAAAGGTGGTCCCCACCAAAGTAAACTGTGTGGGGATTGTGAGGAGAAAGGAGGATTGGGGAACTCCAGTTGAAACGGAAAGGAGATCTCCGGCGGCCGAACATACTTGGCTGCGCTTGCTGCCGGCTGGCCTGCTGTGCTTGCGCCCCGCCTTCCTTCTTGCTTGTCTTCGGCAGGTGATCTTTCCAGTTGTATGTATTCTGCTGTGATGGCCGGATGCGGGTGGTCTCCCGTGTCTCCACATTTACCCGCATGATACTCCCGCCCTGGCTTTCGCCGTAGACGATGCGCCAGTCTGTGGGATCATTCTGTGTGTAAAAGCCGTCTCCACCGCCGATATTGAACCAGAAATCCGTAAGAATCGTCCCTTCCCGGCTCATGCTGGGACCAGCCCATGTTCCGTTGTCCTGCAGACCGCCGTAAACATAATAAGGGTCCCGCAGATCCGCGCTTACCGCATAAAACTGTGCCAGGCAGAGGTTGTCGAAAAAAATCCAGGACTCGCCATGGTCATGGGTGAGAGATGCACCTCCGTCCTGTCCCACATAGAATCGGTTCTTATTAGTCGGGTCGATCCACATGGTATGGAAATCGGGATGGAGTCCTCTCATTGTCTTAAAAGTTTTTCCTCCGTCTTCGGAATACTGCATGCTGGTTGCCAGATAATACACTAGCTTATCGTCAAACGGACTAATATAGATATGACTGTAGTAGAACGGGCGGACGTTTGTCCGGTTCATGTATTTCCATGATTTACCGTCGTTTTCGGACCTGTAGATCCCGGTCCCGAGTTTCTTCATGTCTTTGTAATCTGGATTGGGATTTTGCTTTTGACCTTCCCGGATCGTCCTCTGGGGTTGAAAGCCGTGCTCGACCACAGCCATCAAGACCTTCGGATTTCCGCGGGAAATAGCCAGGCCAATTCGACCGAGGTCTCCTGATGGAAGCCCTTTTATCAGCTTCTTCCAGGTTTTTCCACCATCTATTGTTTTAAAAATCCCGCCGTTCGGACCTCCGGAATCAAAACGCCACGGCTGGCGCAGCCTCTGCCAGAAGCTGACGTAGAGGATATTCGGATTCGTCGGGTGCATAACAAGGTCAATGGCGCCGGTTTTTCCATCATCCGGCAATCCATTCGTTAGTTTATTCCAGGTTTTTCCACCGTCCTTTGTTTTAAAAAGGCCACGGTCCCCTGAATAGCCCCAGGTGTGGCCGGTCGCTGCCGCATAGACAATTTTAGCATCGGTTGGATGGGTAATAACCCGCCCGATCGTTTGTGTGGTTTCCAGGCCCATCCGGGTGAAAGTCTTGCCGCCGTTTACGGATTTATAAATACCGTCACCCCAGGCAATGCTGTTCCTGCAGCATTCTTCTCCTGTGCCCACCCAGATAATATTCGGATCTTTCTGAAAAAACGCCACATCTCCTATAGAAGCAGAACCGTATTTGTCGAATATCGGCTCCCATGTCGTTCCCGCATTCACGGATTTCCAGACGCCTCCGGATGCACTGGCGCAGAGGACCTGGGTAAAGTCCTTGTCTAGAGCTTCAAAATCCGAGATGCGGCCGATCATGTTAGCCGGGCCGACATTGCGCCACTTGAGGTCCTTGATCAGACTTTCCTCCGAACTCTGGGAAAAGAAGAGGCGTGTCACACCAAAAACAAGGCAGAGTATGAGTAATACCCGAAAAGTTTTCTTAAAATGTAAAGTCATCCTAAACCTCCTGGATTAAATTATGTATGTGTTGAAATATTGTTTAAACATAAAATGAGAAATTGGATGAACAAACGATCAGCCGATTTTTAAACATGCAATGTGCAAATATTCAAACATGTGAAAAGCCATTATATAAAAAAAATCGGATTATTCAAAAGGAATTTTGGGAAGAAACAAGTCTCTTTATACGTTTAAATTCCCGTGGTGAAAACTCACAGCAATGCGGTTTTTACATGCACTCTTAAAAACCACTACATGTAAGAAAAACAGGAGATGTTCCCTTTTTCCATGAGGGGCTTGATAAACAGGCTGTCTTAAAGCTCAAAATAATGATAAATATTTTAGAAATTATCCCATTTGTAAGTAGGAAAAGAGGAAATTTGCACATCAGACAATCAATTTTGTCTAATTTTACTTGTGTTTTTCCCATTTTTAATTTTAGCCTTGAGTTTTGAGACAGCCTCTAAATCAAGCCCCTACATTTCTTTTATTGTTATTGCGATGAACGTAGAAGATTGCCACGCTGCGCTCGCAACAGGCTATGCAATCTCACAACTGAGATTACATGGAAATGTGGCCTGTCCCCATTTTATTTTCGATGGGGCAAGTCATTTTTTCATGTTTTTTTGGAAGAAATTAAGTATAATGTTCGTCAAATAAATAGACGTGCGTATAAAATATCCCAATCCAAAAGGAGGTCTTAATGAGATATCATTTCAAACGAACATTTAAGCTGTACCGGACGGTATCCATCGTCCTGTTTTTGTCACTTCTCATCTTGCCGATGGAAGCCGCCCAAAAAAAACAATCAGAAGCTAAATACCATAACTATGCTGCTCTGACTCAGGCAATGAAAAACCTGGTCAAATCCAATCCGAAAATCACAAAGCTCCAGTCTATCGGAAAAACACTGCAAAACCGGGACATCTGGGTTATACGGATATCCGGTAAAGGAACCCCACTCAAAAAACAAGCGCTGTTAATCGCCGCCAACCTGGAAGGCGACCACCTCATCGGAAGCGAGATTGCTCTAGGCATCGCCGAATCCTTTGTTAAAGGCTACGGAAAAGACGAGAACATCACAGCTGTCCTGGACAAACGCACTTTTTATATCGCCCCACGACTCAATCCGGACGGCGCAGAAACATTTTTTAACAGCATCCGTCACGAATATTCCGGTAACCTCAATCCACGCGATGATGATTACGACTGGAAGCTCGACGAGGACCCATCTGAAGACCTCAACGGAGACGGAATGATCACCCTGATGCGCGTCAAGGATAAGGGAGGAGACTGGGTCGTGGACAATAAAGACCCGCGACTCATGAAGAAGAAAGAAGCAATCTCCCCTCCTGACGAACTCTACAAGATTTACGCTGAGGGCATCGACAATGACGGCGACGAGCTTTACAACGAAGACGGCAGAGGCGGTTTCAACATCAATCGGAACTTCCCCCACAACTTCGGATACAAACCCAAGGGGCTCAAGATTTACCCTGCCTCGGAAGTCGAGACACAAGCTCTCATCGACTTCATGACTCGCTACGATCCGGTTCTTAAAACGCAACCGCACAAGAAC
>Ga0114922_10005262_pt1 | contig 11948 bp, 11 predicted proteins | sample AartaG_FD_100975 | JGI IMG/M metagenome (GOLD analysis project Ga0114922, IMG submission 100975) | Deep subsurface microbial communities from Aarhus Bay to uncover new lineages of life (NeLLi) - Aarhus_00045 metaG | ecosystem: Environmental > Aquatic > Marine > Oceanic > Sediment | place...
ACGCTTCGGCAAGCTTAGCTACCTTTTGGCCGTCAGTAGCAACTGCCAAGAGACGACTCCCTTGACTCTGTCCCGACGTAATTCGGCAGAAGTCAAAGGCGATTTCTTTGCCTGATAAGGCAACACAGCTCTTTACTTCATTTTGAACCAAACGTCCAATATTTGTCGGAGCTCCTTTGGGTATGTCTAAAATCTGCAAAATTGCAGGTTTTGTTAATAACGATACCGAAGTGCGATTTATCCCTCGTATTTTATTGTGAGCTCTCAGTCCTTTAATTGCTTGAGAAAGGATTACAGGATCTTCAACGTTGCCATCCTTTATTGCCCCATCGGGAACCGGACTGCTGGCAGCTTTGAGTAATTCAATGCCTTTGGCGTTTTGCTTAAGCAATGCCAGACTTATCCGACCATCCGAAATATCAATACCCAATGCGGTTTTAGAGCTAAGCATTACTCATTTATCCTCAAATCATCGATTCTTATTATGTAGGGACTGCTGCTCGATACTGTTACGTCAGATCTAACTCTGGCAACAAAGCCCTGCGATGAAGTACCTGTCGATGTTATCGTGAGATTTGGCAAAGTACCCGTGATCGCATCGACCGTGTATGAGCCGCCATTAAAGGCTTTGTCTATAAAGCCGGTGCTCCAGTTCGGGTCGGTGCGAAGTTCGCTGAATGCGTTGTTAAGGCCAGCTTCAGCGGTAGCCAGGGCGTGCGCGGCGGATATCTGATTGTGCGCGAGTTTGATTTCCTCAGTACTTAGCTGCAGCATTCCCATAACCACCGCCGCAAGCATCGCTATTACAAAAATAGCCATTAACAAAACCGAACCCTTATGTCTAAACTTTCCATTCATATCCGTCGCATCCTACCCAGACCTATTCTCTGAGTTTGGCTTTACACTGCTTTAATCTTCTGCCGTCAGGCCGTCCGCGGTCGTTCTGTAGATTGTAATGTTCTATAGCCCGTCGGACAAACGTCTCGAAGTTTCCCCCGAGTTTCCACGGCTTAGGAATTAACTTGAAAATCTCCTTTTGTTCGACTGCCGTCTGAAGAGCGATGTCCTGCTCATATCCCGAGAGTACCATCCCGATGATGTGGGGATACTCTTTTTTGATGATTTTAAGAAGCTCAAGTCCGGTCATCTCAGGCATGCGTATATCTGTTACGATTACATGTACTTCTTCTCGCTCGAGAATTTCAAGGGCTTCTTTGCAACTCATGACGAAAAGTTTATTGTATGGCTCATCCATGAGGCCCCTTTCTAAGGAGCTCAGGATTGCTTCGTCATCGTCCACAAATAATATGGTTCTTTTTTCTACTATTTTCTTTTTCCAGAACATTTTTAAGCTCCTTCTTGTTGATTAGAAGTTTTATTGTGAATTATGTTTCCTTGTCGTCTTTATACCGTAGTCTACCATTCAAGCGGCGCTATAAAAAAAATAGCTATTAACAGTACCAAACCTCTATATCCATACTTTCCGTTCATATCTGTCTTCGCCTCCTATGGCAGAATCCCTCCACTCAGCCCTATCACGCCGGTAAAGCCATCGATGTCAAGGCCACAATGTGCGCAGAGGTAGTGTCCCGTGTCTATTTGGCACAACGACGGTTCTGGATGAGGAGTTGCACCAAACATCAAAGGCATCCCTTTGCTAACAGTCCAGTCACTTGTGTTAACCGTCAAAACAACCGCAACACCATCATAGTTCGTGTCTCTATAAGCACAGAGAAAATTTGTATCGTCAATTTCGCACAGTTCACAATCCTTAGCCACTGAATCTATGACTATACCGGAAATAGGTTCCTTGCTGATGCTCCAATCCGCCGGATTGACGGTCAGGACCACGGCGTGGCCCTCGTACGAGGGGTACGGGTATTGGTAAGCGCAAAGATAATGCGTGTCGTCTATCTTAGCTAGCGCTGGCACCTCTGCGACCTCGCCATCAAAGTCATAGTGTGTTTCTGTGGTGATAGTCCAATCACCGGTGTTAATCGTCAGGACCACGGCCGCACCATGGTCGCTTCCGTTTTGGCCTGCATAGGCACAGAGATAGTGGATTTCATCTATCTTGGCCAAGGCCGGAGTGGGAGAAAGAGAACCGTCAAATGAGGTACTCGTCCCACTGCTGATGGACCAACTACCAGTATCAACGCTTAGGACAACCAAGCTCGCAGTATGTCCGGCGCTTATATCCGAGAAGGCACAAAGATAGTGTGTGGTATCTATTTGACACAGTGACGGAGAAGTGCAATCTTCATTGTCGAGCTCCTTACCGGGACCGGCCACAAGCACCCCAGGCGCAGCTTCATAGAGTACATGCGACCAACCATCGCCCTTATCGCCCTTATAAACGCAAAGGAAGTGGGTGTCATCTATTTTTGCCAAGGCAGGCGTTACTCCCTGCTTTATATCGTATTCGAAAAAGCTGGCTGTGCTGACACTCCAATCTGCTGGATTGACCGTAAGGATACAGGCGAAGCCGTCATCCCGGTCGCCGCGGTAAGCACAAAGATATTTTGTGCCACTCATGTGTACCAGGGCCGGCTGCATCCCCATAATAGGATCAAATTCCAGCCAGGGCTCTGACATTTTGGAAATGTCACCGCCGCTGGCGGGCAGGGCATTGGTGCGAATATAGGCCTGTGTGTAAAAGGTCATGTCCTGGTCGAGCTTTGCAGGATTTATCAGCGTCGTTTCGACTTTTACACTGCGTATGGAATTGACGTCTGTTATCGGTGTGCTTAGGTCGGTAGCACTGTAGCATGTAAACTGTAGTTGGCTGACCGGGCCGGCCAAATCTGAAAGGCTTCCGATAGGCCCAAATTCAACATAGTTACTGGCACCAATATCATATCGCACATTGTTCGAATCATTACTTTCAAACTCGATATAGCCGTTAGTTTCAGATGAACCGCTTACCGCAGTTATCCGAACGGCCTTTGAGAGATTTCGATTTAAGTGATCTATCAGGACTCTGCCGTTCTGCAATGTCTCAGCAGCGCCGGCCTGGGAGTCCCAACTGTTCTGAATCACCCTGAATTGTGGCAATATGGCTGCAAAGATAATGGCCATTATAGCCATAGCGATAACCATCTCCACCAGGGTTAGACCCAGCACCAATTTCTGGCGCTGGGCCAGAATAATCCTAATCGTAGGAGAATCTTCCCAGGCTCTGAAAATTGGTGCTGGGCGAGTTTTATTGTTTCGGTACTGCATAACAGTTAAACACTGATAATCGATTACCATCCATCCTTTGGGGCTAATCTTTTTGTTTTTCTTTTAGCGCACAGCGCCTGCCGCTCCTGCTGTTATTTTCGGCATAAAACAAAGGGCTGTTTGTTGAGTTTTGAATTATCGGCCGGTGAAAACGAGAATAGAAAAAGTCGCGATTAATTGGACTATTTGGCAATTTTGGCCTGTCTTTATCGGGAATTAGCACTTACCACGAAAAAAAATTATTAGGTCAGCCCAAAAGTCCTATAAGTTTGCCAGAAATCCTTGCCGGAAACAAGATAAATCCTTGCCGAAAGCAAGGCAAACCTGTGGCGTCTTGTTTCTAATGGGTTTACCATCTCCTTGCAACGAGTGTGGCCAGAGTGACTTCGACTTCGTCGGCTTCGAGCTCGTTGTTGCTATTGAGGTCATAGCCGACTGAAATCGTTATCTCTCTCAAGTCCGTACCCTTGGAGGTATCCTTTACATCGCATAGGTATGGGCCGTCAAGGGATGTGGATTTTTCCACAAAATTGCTGGAGTAGTTATAGATAGAGCGCGCCCTTATTTCATCGAGCTTGGCCTGGGCAAGTGTGAGGCTGCGGGTTTTACGTTCTATAATTGTAGAGGTGACGTGGGCACCCGTCAGTGCTTTTAGGATTGGAACTATTGCGATAATTAGCAGAGCTGATGCGACAACAACCTCTGTGAGAGTGAAGCCCGCTTGTGCGTGGCTCGTGACTTGTGACTCGTCGCTCGTGTTACGCTTTATGCTTCTTGTGAACAGTATTGTTAGTTTTCGGAGCATTTTACCGTGCCTGTTGCTGGAATAATGGTAATAGTAATACTCTTCCCTCCGCCATCAACGTAGAGTTCATTGCCGCTTCCTTCTTTTAGATTTCCCAAGGGACCGAACTCAAAAATTGAATAACCTTTACAAGAGACTGCCGGATCAATATTGTACGAATCTTCCACCACCGAAGTATTGAGGTTTATGATTTCGTAGCCTGTATAATTAGGCCCTCCTATCATACTCAAGCTAAAACCCGTAGTATTGTTTGCAGCGTCGGAAATAGCAAGTCTGCGGGTGCGGCGAAGGTCAGTGACAATTTTCCTGGCAGTGGTCTGGGCTTTGTTCTTTGAGATGGCGGCGCGGTTGAGTCTCGGCACGGCAATAGCGGCCAATATACCAAGCCACATTACGACAATAATCAGTTCGACCAAGCCAAAGGCCCTGTCTTTTTTAGGTATCATTGGCACCAAGCAGCTAAAAAGGGAAAAGATGGCTGCCGACCGTCCACAGCAATCTTTATTGATTTATCTTTACAGGAAGTATGTCCAGCTTTTAGCCAGCACGCGCTTGCCATTAATGAGGGTGATCAGCAACCCGGTGGCTGTTAGGGTCCATGACATAGGGATCCCCAAATGGACATGCAGGCGGATTATCAGGGAAATAGTTGTCGTTTTCGGTCACATCTGTTAAGTTTGCCGGCCAGGCATCTTTGTTGGCGTAGTACAATTCGATTTGTGAGTTTATCATGTCGACATTCGTTTTGCAGGCATTGATTTTGGCCGTGTTTGAGCCTCCCATAATCCTTGGAAGAGCAATTGCCGCCAGTGCCCCGAGGATCAAAACGACGATCATCAACTCAACCAGCGTAAAACCTTTTCTGAATTTCATTTTTTTTGCCTTTCAAAAAGACACTATATATTAACTTAATTCTTGACGAAACTATCGACACAGAAACTATCGACACAATATATCTGATACTTTATCACTATCCTTGAAAAGGCGACTAAAGCAACTTTAAGTTTAGTTCGCCAACCAAACAAAGAGGCGTTTATAGCAGTGTTTATCGGAAGCAATCACCTTTTCCTATTATTGGCGAGTATTCCACTTTACAAGTATTAATGCAATAATGGCCTTGGTTAGATGTCCGGTACGATAGCACCCTAATCCTCTTTACTTCTCCTGCAGCACGCTGGGGTTTTCAAGACCTACTCTTCAATCATTCCAAATGTTGCATGTAATCGAATATTGGCAAATACACCGCCATGAGGATAAAACCTACGATGACACCCATAATAACTGTCAACGCCGGTTCCAATTTCACGATTAAAGCATTCATTTTCCTTTCAATATCTTTATCAAGAAAATCAGCGCCTTTAGTTATCATTTGAGCCACCTCCCCCACTTCCTCACCCGAAAGAGCTAACTGTACAATCATTGGAGGAAAGATGTCATAGTTCTTCAAAGATTCCCCAACACTATTACCTGTCTCAATAGCCCCTTGCAATTCTTTAGCAATTCCGGTCATTTTATGATTATGGGCAACACCAGATGCCACGTCCAGAGCCCTAATTGGTGAAATTCCCACGGAAGTCAACATTCCAAAGGTCCGTGTAAAATGGGATATCACAACCATACGATTAAGTTTACCGAGAACAGGCATATTTAGCTTGAAAACATCCCACTTTGCTCTGACATGGGGGCTTCTTAACAGCCGTTGCAGTATTATCGCCGCTCCCACCACAATAAACGGGATTGCCCACCAAAAGTCTCTCAGTAGAGAACTTAAGTTTACAAGAGCCTGGGTAGGACCGGGCAACTCAATATGCAACTGTTTGTACAATTTTGAAAAGATAGGCACGACAAAAGCCATAAGGCAACTAACAACCACAAAGCAGACAACAGTCACAACGACTGGATAGGCAAAGGCGGATTTGACCTTCCGCTTTATATCCATCCGCTTTTCGAGATATGCAGCACTCATCTCAAGAGCTTCTGATAATTTCCCTCCGGACTCACCAGCCTCAAGCATCCCAGAAAAAAAATCTGAGAATACATCACTGTACTTTCCAAATGCCTTTTCTAAGCTTGAACCATTTTCGATACTTTGCCTCGTATCAGCGACTATACGCCCGAAGGCCGGATTTTCACTCTGTTCCTCGAGTACCTCAAGGCACCTTGTGATTGACAGTCCTGCCGAATACATCTCCGCAAACTTATAGATAAAAGTAACGACTTCGGACTGCTTTATTCTCCTGCGTCTTCTCGTTGGGTTCTTCCGCTTGCGGGCTTTTATGAGAACATAACCCATCTTGGCTAGTTCTTCACGTAACACACCAACATTATCAATGTCGTCATAAGTACCAGTGAGCATATCCCCGGTTTCATCTCTTGCCGTGTAGCCATAGACAGACATCAGTTCGTCCTCACATCAACAACTCGCATCACCTCTTCCACGGTTGTGACGCCATTTAAAACTTCATTAACTGCGCTCTCACGGAGAGTTTTCATACCTTCCTCGATCGCCTTTTGTTTAATTTCTACATCACCGCTTCTGCCGATGAGCATTCTTCTTATTTCTGGAGAAATGCACAATATCTCGTAAATGCTTTTTCGTTCGTGATATCCGGTATGATAGCAGCTTTTACATCCCGTTCCCCGGTAATGTTTTATCTTCCTATCTTGATAGGCATTCCCGAATAGACACTTTAGTTCGTGCTCTGTTGGCTCATATTCTTGCCTGCACTTTGGACAAGAGACCCTGATAAGCCTTTGGGCTGCCGTTCCCAGAAGCGCTGAAGCAACAAGAAATGGTTGTATGCCGAGGTTAACCAAACGCGAAACTGCACCTGCAGCATCATTTGTATGTAATGTACTTAAGACTAGGTGGCCAGTCAGAGCCGCGCTGACAGCTATTTCGGCGGTTTCAACATCACGGATTTCACCGATCAGGATGATGTCCGGGTCTTGTCGGACGATGCTTCGCAGAGCTGATGCAAAAGTCCTTCCAGCGACTGGTTTAACCTGGACCTGGGTGATACCATCAAGACGATATTCAACGGGGTCTTCAACAGTGACTATATTTCTTTCGGGCGTATTGAGCAATTGAAGCATCGTATAGAGGGTAGTAGTCTTACCACATCCAGTGGGGCCCGTCAGCAAAAGCATACCGTAAGGATTCTTGACTATTGATCTGAATTTCTGATTATCGTCTGGGGAAGTTACGATCTCATCAATTGACCACTTATCCACATCCTTATCGAGAAGTCTGATCACTATCTTCTCTCCTCCTACAGCCGGCAGTGACGAGACTCTAAGATCATAATCTTTGCCATCTCGCTGTGTAGTCATATGACCGTCTTGAGGAATTCTTCGCTCAGAAATGTCCATATCCGCCATAATTTTAATGTGTGATACCACCTCTTGCTGTGCCGACGAAGGCAGGTTGAGTGCAGAACGTAAAGTCCCGTCAATTCGATACCTCACCCTCACGTCAGAATCCTGTGGCTCGATGTGTACATCGCTTGCCCGAGAATCGATGGCGCCGTTAATTATGGAAGAAACCAGCTTCGCAATAGGAGAACCGGCGACTCTTTCTAATTCCTGCTCAGCCTCATTGTATTGGGTACTCTTTGCAGGCTCTTCCTTCAACCGCATCGAGACTATAGCCTGTTTTGTCACATTTGTGACGTTGAAATGATAATGTACAGCCTGTCTTATGGCATTGGGCGTGGCGGCAACCGGAATGACCTTGTATCCGGTCTTCATCTCGATTTGATCCCGTATAGAAAGATTCAAAGGAGAGCTCATCGCCACTCGCAGTCGATTATCCTCTTTCTTTATCGGAATCACATTGTGCCGATTGGCTATCTCATAAGACACCAAGTGGGCCACCATCGGATCAACCATTTCAGGGGCAAGATTAACAAATTCGATTTTGTTGGCACCGGCAATAACCTTGGTTAACTGGTCTTCGTCAAGAAGATTCTCGCTTTTCAGTATACTCACCAGACTTTGTCCGGTATTTCGATGCTGGTCGATTGCAGCCTGAAGGCTTTTCTCATCGAGAATTCTCTCTTCAATAAGAAACGAAATTAACGGGTCCTTCTTTTCCATAATGTTCTGTATGCCTAAAGGCTGAAGAATTAGTGTACAACTCAGTATCGACCGCACATTGTGACCACATTAATAACAAACAAACTATGAAGCGATATCGCCTCCCTGCATCTTGTAAAAGGACCCATAATAACCTTTTTGTAGAAACCTATTGAACTGTGCACGTACAAACTCTATTAAGGACGAAAACGTTGGCGCACATAGGTCATCAAGAATATCTAAAAAGTACCCGTCTATTTTCGCCGATACTTTACTGTTGCGATGTTTTTCAACTAAATGCGGGTGCCATTGCGATAGATAAGGCTTCAGAGATGTTACTGTCTGATGTTACATACCGATCTTTTGAGGTTTGCTTAGATGGATGACAGCATTAGCGAGCACGAAAGGGATAGAAGAAAAAGTTGAAGAAGAAATAACGGACTTGTAGCAGTCCCATCAGGTTGCTGTTGACAGTAAACCAAAAATAGGGATATGTAAAATGCGAATAAGTCAAAGATTGATTCTTGGGTTTTTAGCTGTTGCGATGTGGGTTGCAGTTGTAGGACATATTTCACTGTTTCAGCTTAATCAAATTGCCGACCCTTTGAGTAGCGATATACCGGAAAGTGTAGAATCAATAAGTAAGACATCAGATTTGGATAGCTTAGCTCAATTCATACGTTACTATGATGAGGTCTCAACTCAATCTGTGAGGAATTACGCTTTTACCCAGGATAAGAAATGGGAACAACGCTACAAAGACGTCGAGCCAAAACTGGATAGAGCAATAAAGGAAGCGATTGATAAAGGAGAAGAAATAGACAGGGAATTCTTCTCAAATGTTGACAAGGCTAATCGCGCCCTTGTGGAAATGGAATATAAATCTATCGAACTCGTTAATAATGGGCAAACGAAGGAGGCCATCAAAATATTGGAGAGCAGCAAATATTGGGACCAAAAAAGGATTTATGAACAAGGTCTTGGAGATTATGTTCATAGAAGAGGAACCAAATATGATGAAGCACTTTCGAGCTCTACCGAGGCAGTAAATTTGGCGACAAAACGAGCTCAAAATTTACTTAAAACCAGTACCTGGTTAGTCTTAATTTTTGGTGTCGTCGCTTTAATATTAGCTGTAGGCGCTGGATTACTTATCTCCCGTTCCATCTACGTACCTATCCTAAAGCTGAAAGCTGCTGCGGCTGAAATAGGCAAAGGTAAACTAAACACTCAAATAGAGATTAAGTCAAATGATGAAGTTGGCCAACTGGCTGCTTCTTTCAAAAAAATGCTCAACGATTTAAGGAAGACAACCACATCAATTGATAATCTCAACCGAGAAATCATCGATCGCAAAAAAGCAGAGGAGAGCGTAAGGCTCGCTTACGAAGAACTCGAAAAGTCTAATAAAGAACTGAAAGAAATGCAGTCTCAACTGGTACAAAGCGAGAAACTGGCGTCTATTGGGCAGCTTGCTGCTGGTGTTGCGCACGAGATGAATACTCCGGTGGGCTTTGTCGCCAGCAATTTCGAGACACTGGAAAATTACATGAAGAAAATCAAGGAGTTGCTCCAAATGTACGGTGAGCTCCTCGGAGAAATTGAAGCTTCTGAAAAAACAGAACTGTCGGACAAAGCAAACACCATAGGTAAATCTCAGAATGATATGAAAATCGATTTTATTCTTAAAGACCTCCCTGGACTATTTAACGATTCAAGAGAAGGAATTGACAGGGTCACCAGTATTGTCCAGAACCTGAGAGATTTCTCAAGAATTGACCAATCAGGAAATCTCGACAAATATAACATAAATGATGGCGTTAAGGCCACCCTCATCGTGGCGCAGAATGAAATTAAATATGATGCTGATGTCAAGACGGAGCTGTCCGAAGTGCCTCTAATTTTCTGCAACGCAGGCCAGATAAACCAGGTGCTCCTCAATATTCTCATCAATGCGGCTCAGGCAATCAAATCTCATGAAAGAGATAACAAGGGAACCATTACAATCAAGACATATGTGACGGATGATGATGTGGTCTGTGAAATCTCCGATGACGGTCCTGGTATCGAGCCTGACAAGCTGCCGAAGATATTCGATCCTTTCTTTACAACCAAGCCTGTCGGCAAGGGTACAGGGCTGGGATTGAGCGTCTCATACGATATTATCGTAATCAAGCATAATGGTAAACTTATTGCTGATAGTTCTGTTGGTGATGGAACAAAATTCACAATAAAACTTCCTTTAAGCAAAAGAGAGGCAAAAAATGAAATGGAGGCAGAAAACACTAACAGTGGAAAAGAGAGCCGTATTGTTTGTGGACGATGACGAAATAGTCTTGCGGTCTATAGAAAGAGGCTTCATAGATGAGCCATACAATACACTATTCGCCAAGAGTGGCCAGGAAGCACTTGAAATCCTCCAGCGAGAAGAAGTGCATGTAATCGTAACCGATATGCGTATGCCTGAGGTGGACGGACTCGAGCTTCTTGAGATAATCAGAAAAATGTATCCCCACATCGTCGGGATAGTACTCTCAGGATATACGGAGATGGCCACTCTCCAGAAAGCAGTCGATCAGGGAGAGATCTTCAGGTTCATTCCTAAGCCGTGGAAGCTTGAGGGAGACTTCAAAAAGGTTGTACGAGAGGCTATAGAGCATTACAACCTCAAGAGCGAACGCGACACAGTCAGGCAGCAGAATTAGAGTAGTGTAAAGCCAGACTCAGAGAGAAGGTCCAGACAGTAAGCGACGAATATCACAGCTCCAAGGCCAAATGCCTACTGCAGCATCACCTCGAGGAAGCAGTCTCGTGCACTTACACATCACGTTGTATTCGACCAACGCTCCATCGCACGCTATCGGCACAATCCCGTCCCCAGGTATCTCTTCCAGCAAGTTATGGCGAATTACCACGTTCAGACTGGGATAAAAAAATAACCCAGTAAAAATGAACAGATAATTTTTTGCTATGCAATTCCTACTGGCCTGGTTAGATTATATCCAGACCGGTCTTGCCAGCTTAGGTCAGTAGAAAGGAGGTCAAAATGAAACATCTGGTGAAAACCTGGCTAAGACGAAACAAGAAAGAAACATATGTCTACTATCACGCAACACTTTCTCCTTGAATTACATACTTTCTACTATCTACTATTTTCAATCACTCCGTCGGTTTGTTCGGAAACATCTTGTACATATCTTGTTGCCATCGTTAAATCAACATGACCGAGAAGTCGTTGAACTGCAAATGGTTCTCCTGATCTGGCCGCTATAGTGGCAGCGGTTCTGCGAAGAGCGTAGAAACCTGTTCCCTTCGGCGCATGGATTCCGACTTTCTTCATAAGCCTCGAAAATGTCGGAGTGATCCGATTTACGGACGTGTACTTGCGCGCTCCATCGCCATTTGTTTTGACCACAGTCCTGACCCAGGGATGCCCCTCCGAGGTGTAAAACACTAATTGCCCTGATCTCGGCAATGCTTTCAGCGCCTGTATTGTCTCGGGCCACAATGGAAAATTTCTTCGAACTCCCGTCTTGTTTCTGGCAAGCCTGACTCTGCTATTCTTGAAATCCAGGTCTTTCCATTTTAACTTGCCGCAGTCTGTACATCCGAATCCACAGTTTAAACCCAGCCATATCATAGCCCGCATCTTCACGTCTGTAGCAGACAGCAATTTGTTAATCTGTTCAGGATTGAAAGTGTACTTTTCCTGATGAATGATCTTGCCTTTTGAGATGGCATCAATATTTGGGATGTTCTCAAGAATATCATTTCTTCTTGCCTAGTGAAACATTGCCTTCATGACACTTATATGAAGATTTTGCCGGTGGACCGAGCGATAAAC
>Ga0114922_10005263_pt1 | contig 11946 bp, 6 predicted proteins | sample AartaG_FD_100975 | JGI IMG/M metagenome (GOLD analysis project Ga0114922, IMG submission 100975) | Deep subsurface microbial communities from Aarhus Bay to uncover new lineages of life (NeLLi) - Aarhus_00045 metaG | ecosystem: Environmental > Aquatic > Marine > Oceanic > Sediment | place: Aarhus...
CTGGATCGACTCAAGGAGGTAGCGGTTCAAGAGTTGGGAGAGGAGGATCCCGCAAAGGTGGAGATCCTGGACGAGCAGGTACTGTACGACGGGAAGAAAACCAAGTTGATGTGGGAACACCTCATTCCCCGCGTCTATTCTCGCCGGGTCAATCTCTCCGCCCAGGCCCACTTCGCAACACCCGGTATCCATTTCGACAAGGCGAAAGAAAAGGGAGAGCCTTTTTCCTACCATGCCTACGGAACAGCGGTTTGCGAAGTCACGGTGGATTGTCTGCGGGGGACCTACCAGGTCGATGCTGTGAGAGCGGTCCATGATCTGGGACCCAGCCTTGTCCCCGATGTCGATCTGGGTCAGGCCGAAGGGGGAATCGTCCAGGGCATCGGCTGGCTGACCCTGGAGGAGGTACTGTACTCGGATCGGGGGAAGCTGCTGACCGGTACCCTGAGCACGTACAAAGTCCCGGATATCTATCACATTCCGAGAGAACTGGATGTTCATTTCCTCGAGCACGGGGAGAATCCGTTGGGTGTTTTCAACTCCAAGGCGATCGGGGAACCACCCTTCATGTACGGAATTGGAGTGTTTTTCGCCCTGCTCGGGGCTATCAGGGCCTTCCGTTCGGGAGTTGATCTCCCCATCACCGCCCCGTTGACGCCGGAGCGGGTTCTCATGACCCTGTACGGAGATCGCATGGCGGAATTGAAAGGTCTGAGCAGGGAGGATCCTCAGGCGGTAACCCGGCGATAGGATTTGAAATTCGGCGCTCTAGTATGTAGCCGCGCGTATATATGAGTGTTGCAATAATCAAAAAGTCCTGTTACTCTGTATGTTTAGGAATGTTATATTATTCCCAGATACGAGCAGCTGGAGATAATAGAAGAATTCGGGCTTTTTTTGTATTCAAAGTCGCCCGACGTTGTGTCTGACATAATAGTCAAAATCACCAGGGGAGGCTGATAACAATGCAGCGTTTTTTTCTCGGTATAGATATCGGCTCGATTTCCGTCAACACAGTACTCATCGACGCTGAGAGAAACGTAGTGGAGAATCACTACACTTTGTGCCATGGACGTCCGTTCCATGCGCTCCATGACGTGTTATCGGATCTCTTGAAGCGTCATCCCGCCGAGGCCTTTACTGCGGTGGCCATCACCGGTACCGGTGGAAAGTTGGCCGCCGAGTTGATCGGAGGCTACTTTGTCAACGAGATCGTGGCTCAATCCAGCTCCGTTGCCCTTCTTCACCCCGAGGCAAAAACCATAATTGAGATGGGCGGAGAAGATTCAAAACTGATCATCATGAATCTGGAAGCGGGGAATGGGAAATCCCAGCTGGCCGATTTCGCCATGAACACGGTATGCGCCGCCGGTACCGGAAGCTTCCTGGACCAACAGGCCAAACGCATCGGTGTGTCCATAGAAAAAGAGTTTAGCGAGCTGGCGCTCAAATCCGAGAATCCGCCCCATATCGCCGGGCGCTGCAGCGTATTTGCCAAGAGCGATATGATCCATCTGCAGCAGATCGCTACCCCGGTCCACGACATCGTGGCCGGTCTTTGTTTTGCCGTAGCCCGTAACGTCAAGAGCAACCTTGCAAGGGGCCGAGACCTTGAAACTCCGGTTGTATTCCAGGGTGGGGTGGCGGCAAATGCCGGTGTAGCACGAGCCTTTCGGGAGGTCCTGGATCTAAAGGATGGAGAACTGATCATACCTCGGTACTTCGCCTCCATGGGCGCCATCGGCGCGGCATTCCACATCCTCGATAGTCCTCCGGAGACGGATACCTCCTTCAAGGGACTCTCACGCCTGAAGGAGTATCTGCAAAATCCCACGGTGGATCTTCCCCACTGGTCGCAGCTCAAACGATCCGACGCCAAAGGGCACAAGGATGTAGTATTCAAGCCCCAGGCCGGGAAAAAACTGGAAGTCTATCTGGGTTTGGATGTGGGGTCTTTGAGCACAAATGTGGTGCTCATCGATAACGACATCAACGTGGTGGCCCGACGTTATCTGCCGACTGCCAGTAAACCCCTGGAAGCGATTCGCCGCGGTCTGGCAGAGATCTACGACGAGGCGGGAGAGGCGGTGGTGGTCAAGGCGGCGGGAACCACCGGCTCCGGTCGGTATCTGACCGGACACTTCGTCGGCGCCGACACGATTAAGAACGAGATTACCGCTCAAGCCACTGCGGCGATTCACTACCACCCCGAGGTGGACACGGTGTTTGAGATCGGCGGACAGGATTCGAAGTATATCAGCATCGAAAACGGCGTTGTAGTGGACTTCGAGATGAACAAGGTCTGCGCCGCCGGCACCGGCTCCTTTTTGGAGGAGCAGGCGGAGAAGCTGGGCATACAAATCGTCGATGAGTTCGGCGAGTTGGCCCTGGGAGCACAGCAGCCCTCCCGCCTCGGCGATCGCTGTACCGTGTTTATGGAGAGCGACCTGAACTCCCATCAACAGAAAGGTGCCGACAAAGAAGATCTGATCGGTGGATTGGCCTATTCCATCGTGCAGAACTACATCCAAAAAGTCGTGGGAGCAAAACGGATCGGCAACCATATCCTGTTTCAGGGTGGGGTGACCAACAATCCCGCCGTAGTCGCCGCATTTGAAGCGATAACCGGCAAAAAGATCGTCGTACCTCCCCATTTCGATGTGACCGGTGCTATCGGAGCGGCCATGCTGGCTCGGGACGAGGTTCAGAAAAACGGAAGCAAGACGAATTTCAAGGGTTTCCAGGTCAGCAAGATCCCCTACACTATCAGCCGCTTCACCTGCCAGGGGTGCGAGAATCACTGCGATGTACACAAAGTGGTAATAGAAGGTGAAAAGAGAGCCCTGTTCTACGGAGACCGCTGCGACAAGTACCAGCCGCAAGGGATAAAAGCAGAGAAAGAGCGGAGAAGAAAAGAAATTCCCAACCTCTTCTGCCTGAGAGAAAAGCTGCTTCTCGGAGATTATCGTGATGAACCGGAGGATGCGGCAACCCAGACCACCATCGGCATTCCGAGGGGTCTGATGATCTACTTTCAGCGTTTCCCCTATTGGCGCACCTTCTTCGAAGAGCTTGGTTTCCGGGTCGTGCTGTCCCGCCCGTCGGATCGGCCGTTGGTCACCCAATCGTTGAGCATGCTGGTAGCGGAGACCTGCTTCCCAGTGGAGGTGATGCACGGACACATCCATGACCTTTTAGAAAAGGATCCGGACTACATCTTTATGCCCTTTGTGGTGGACAACTCGGCGGATGAACAGAATCCCACCATCAACTACAACTGTCCATGGATCCAGTCGTATCCCTTCATGATCCGTGGTGCCATGAAGGGGGAAGAAGCGGCGAAGAAATTCCTCGTTCCGACCCTGCACTTCCGCTACTCCCGAAAAAAGTTGGTCAGCGAGCTGTCCGGGTTTATGAAAACAACGTTCGGCACAGCCCCGAAAAAGGTGGCTCAGGCCGTGACGGCGGCGGAGAAGGCCCAAAAGAGCTTTGAAACTCGACTGCTCGAAGAGGGAAGGAAGATCCTTGCCAACCTTCCTTCGAACAAGGTGTCCGTCGTCATGCTCGGACGGCCCTACAACACGGGGGACCCCGAGCTCAATCTCAGTCTGATCGAAAAGCTGATCGATCTGGATGTTCTTCCTCTTCCCCTGGATCTTCTGCCTCTTAAGAACACGATGAACGGGATCTACACGGACTACGATATGATGTACTGGCCGAACGGCCAGAAGATCTTGGCCGGGGCGCGGATGGTGGCCAAAGACGAACGTCTACATGCTGTGTACATCACCAACTTCCGCTGTGGCCCGGACTCCTTCCTCTCCCACTACGTCAGGGAAGAGATGCGGGGCAAACCCTATCTACAGCTCGAGGTGGATGAGCACAGCGCCGACGCCGGGATGATCACCCGCTGCGAAGCCTTCCTCGACAGCTTGAAGGGTGAAGGCAAGGCGGAGCTGCTGGAAAAGCAAATTGCGCCGGTATCGGTGTTCAAGGCATCCCCGTCTAAAGGGAGGAAGCTCTACTTTCCCTACATGTGTGACAGTGCCTACCTTCTGGCCGCCGCCTCCCGCGCCTGCGGCATCGATGCGGAAGTTCTGCCAATGCAAAACGAGGAGGATATGGAGTGGGGCCGGAAGTACACATCCTCGCGGGAATGCTTCCCCATGATCTGCACCACCGGTAGTTTCCTGAAGAAGCTCCACGAACCTGGGATCGATCCCGCAAAGATCAGCTTTTTCATGCCCTCCCACAGCGGTCCCTGCCGTTTCGGACAGTACAACAAGTTCCAGCGAATCATTATGGAGCACTTGGGCTTCAAAGATGTAGAGATCATCTCCCCAAACAATAAGAACTCCTACGCCGACTATTCCCGCGGGCAGGGCGTAAAGTTCCGCCTGGTGGTCTGGAAGGGTTTGGTGGCGGCGGAAATCCTTGGAAAGCTGCGGCAGGAACGTAAGCCCTACGAAGCGGTGCCTGGACAGACCGAAGAGGTGTATCAGAAGTATCTGGACAAGCTTGTTCACTCCGTGGAAACCGGTGCCAAGCATACCCTCGATGTGCTGAAAGAGGCGGGGGAAGCCTTCAGGAAAATCGAAATGCTCAACATTCCGCGAAAACCGGTAATCGCCGTGGTGGGAGAGATCTTCATGAGGGACAACCCTTTCTGCAGCGGCTTCCTGCGACAGCGCCTGGAGTCACTCGGCGCTGAAACTATGATGTCCCCGGTTCGGGAGTGGATCGAGCTGTCCTCTGTACGCTATCTGGAGGAGAGCGGTTGGCGAGGGGACGTACTGAACGTGGTGAAGGCGAGGATTCAAGGCTACTTCCAACACCGGATCGGTTCGAAGTATGAACACGCCCTGGCCGACGCGATCGAATCGGAACGGATCATTCCGGTCGAGGATATACTCGAGCTCTGCGATCCGTACATCCACAGGGACTACGTCGGCGATCCGCCGCTGGCTCTTGGCGCGGCCGCGGGTTTGGCAAAAACGGGAATCTCCGGAGTAGCAGACATCCTACCCTTCACCTGTCTTCCCGGCACGATTGTCGCCTCGCTGTCCACAGCTTTCCGCAAAGACCACGATGATATGCCCTGGGTGGATATCGCCTTCGACGGGCAGGAAGACACGGGGATCGAAACCCGTCTTCAGGCGTTTGTACATCAGGCCAAGGAATACACTACACGTATGGGCTACAACAAGCCCAGGGAGTGGAACTAGTCCACGGTGGAATCTCGGAAAGGCACCCTGATCGACGTGTGCGCCTGAATCAGCGATCGACGATTCTCGCGGATTCAACGCACGGGTATCTCGAAGCGCGCGAGGGATGCCGGAGCGGCTTTTTCTCCCCTTAGCTTGGCGAACTCGAGACAGGCAAAAGCCATGCAGCGTTCCCGTTGTCTTTCGTGTATAGGCATATAGATGAGACGCCCTTCAGGCAGCTCATGGGCGATCAGGGGATAGTTGATATTCTCGTGGATCTTGTCGAAGCTGCCGTTGAACACGAAGATCTCCTTTTCGATTCGAGACAGGTTGCCGTATAGTTCGAAATCGATGGCCTCTTCGGCTGACTTTTTCCATTTCCAGTTGTCAGCGGCGTCGATGAAGGCGTCTACCCGCTTCTTTTGAGCCTCTTCCTTCATGTCCCCGATCAACGCGTTGCGCAGGATCGGCTTGAGCAGGTTCACCGCGGGTATCGGGATGATCGGAGAGATGTAGCGCAACACCCACTTGGGAAACCAGAGGGAGTGCATGGGATCGATCGCAACAACCGTCGGTGCATCGAGGGATCCGTCGATCAGCCCCTGCAGGATGGTGGCTGAACCCCAGCAGCTTCCCACCAGAACGAAGTCGTCGAGCTTGGAGAGCCCCAGGCTGTCAAGGGCAGTCTGAATGTCCCTGGCGCTCTGTCTTACAGACATTTCAGCCCTCTTGCTGTGTATCCGGCTGCTACCCTTTTCCCTGGTCTCTATGTAGTAGAAATCCGCCTGTCCGTGGATTCCCCCGTAATACTCAGCAAACCCTTCGGGTATCACCCCCCAACCGGGAATAAAAACGAGGGGCCGTTTAGCGGCGGGCCGTTCCAGCTTGATATGGAAAACTCTGATCTCTGCGTCCTCGACGGGGATGTAGATCTCTTCACACTGGGGGAGTTTCCAATACTGTATCGGCTCGCTGGGGGTGTCCTGAACCGCAGCTTCCACCGCTGCCAGCTGCTGATCCGAGGTTTCGAGAAGCTGCCGCGCCTGTTGTTCCGTCATCTTCCTATTCTCCCTGAGCGCCGCAACAACTGCGACGGAGGTAAATATTTGCACAAAAAGTAGGTGTACACGATTATCTGCTCAACATCAATCGGATTCGGCAAAAATGGTGGCAATAATTGGTTTGACGGGAGAATGCAAAGGAGATACTCTGTCAGTTTGGGGAGGTTAGGCGTCGTGAAGGTACTGTTGGTATTTAATCCCCACGCAGCTCATCGCCGGGCCGGAAGACTTCTCCCTGAAATACACAAAACTCTTAAGAAGTATGACATCCAGTTTGATCTTTACAGCACCGAGTATCCGGGCCATGCCGTGAGGATCGTCGAGCAGGCTTTTATTGGGGAGTACGACGGTATTGTTGCAGCGGGTGGGGACGGAACCCTGTTCGAAGTAGTAAACGGGTACTATAGAAATCCATCGGAGCAGCGAATTCCCCTCGGTGTTCTGCCCACGGGAACGGGAAACGCCTTCGCGAGGGATTTGGCCTTGGAAACAGGGCAGATCGAACAGGCGGTTGAAATTATCCATCGTAATCATCCGCGCCCGGTGGACGTAGGTCGATTCCAAGCAGGAAACGATCGATTCTACTATCTCAATATCCTTGGATTAGGTTTTGTTGCCGATGTGACCGCGGCTGCGGAGAAGCTGAAGCTGTTCGGCAACCTGGCCTACACCTACGGCGTATTTGTACGGACCCTGTTCCTGAAAAGTTATCCGGTGGTAATCGAAGTCGACGGAAAAACATTGGAGCGGGACAATATCTTCACCGAAATCTCCAATACCCGTTATACTTCGAACTTTCTCATGGCTCCCCGTGCCGAGATCGATGACGGTATGCTCGATCTTACCTTGCTCGGCCCGCTTACGCGAAGGCGCCTCTTAAAGTGTTTTCCACTGATCTTTTCAGGGGAGCACATCCACCTGCCGGAAGTCGAAACCTTTCAGGCCAAGCATATCCGCATTTCTACGGCCGTTGCCAAAGTCCTTACACCGGATGGGGAGCTTGTTGGTACTACACCCGTGGAGGTGGAATGCCTGCATCGTGATCTGGAGGTGTTCTGGCAGTAAACACGGATTGAGGGAGTGGTGCAGTGGATGTGATCCGCCGGGTGGCTCTACCCGTCGTTTTTTCCGACAAACAACTGCCGATCCCCTGCTCCACGCGGCAGGAATTCTGAGTGCTCCAGGCGCAGGTACTGGCTGTATGCGAACCAACGAGGATCCGCCTCCATTCTCGTCGTCAGAGCCCGGATCCCCTCGATGCGGATCTGTTCCATATCGGGATCCTCGAGGCAGTTGGGGCTGTCTGCATCAGTGCCGAGGCGATACAGCTCGTCCCGATCGTCCGCCGCATTGAAAACGAAGCTGTACTGCCGGCCGTCAGAGCCGGAGAACACCGTGCCGACACAGGGATTGGGTACGACATGATTCCAGACCTCAAAGATCACCGGTTTGTCTTGAGGCCGGGTTGCACCGGCGGCGGTGCTTAGCAGGCTCCAACCGTCCAGCCGTTCCGGGCTCTCGATACCGGAAATTTCGAGGATCGTCGGCGCCAGGTCCAACAGGGAGCACAAACCGTCTGTATCCCGACCCCGCTCGGCCAGAGGGAAGTCCTTCGGAGGCTTGAGCCAAAGAGGAGCGCGGACGACCCTCGGATGTAGAAAGGCTCCTTTGTCGATTAGGGCCAGCTCCCCGTTCATCTCCCCGTGGTCACCAAGTACGGCGATCCAGGTGCAATCGTACAAACCCCGATCCTGCAGGTCGCCGAAGAGTTTTCCCAGCAGCTCGTCGATCAGTTCGTACTGCAACTGGTTGGCCACTCGGTAATCCAGAAGCGTTTGCGCGTCCCACATCCCCCAGTTCTTGCGGTAAAGACGATAGACCCGCGGCTCCCCTTGGGGTGAATTGAAGTTGTTTTCAGCAAGCTCCCCGTATGAATCCGGCAGCATCATCACCCGGCGAAGTTCCGCCTCTCTTTGCTCCATTCCCGAAGGGATGGCAAAGGGTTGGTGAGGGGCAAAAAAATCGAGCTGCAGGTAGAAGGGTTTTTCCGTTTGCAGGAAGGAGATGGCCCGATCCACGAGAAAGGCGGAGTAGGTCGCCTGCTTCGGGAAGGGCCGTCCCCGTTGGGCCGCAATCCAACCTCCGTAGAAATTGCCCCTCTCGCCGCCCCGCGTCTGTCCGCCGTAGATCAGACGTTCGAAATCGAACCGCTCAAGACCCTGGCGTTTTAAAGAATCGATGTACTGCTCGTCGTCGTACCATGGAGGTGACCACCGGTCCCAAGGCGCGTCGTTTTCACCGAAAAGCTCGAGGAATCGGCGGGCTCCCACGTGGCATTTGCCCGAATGGCGGGTGTGGTATCCCACGGCTTTCAGGTATTCGGGAAACATGATGTCTTGATCCCGAAGATGAAAAGCGTGACCGTCATGACCCCGCTCGGCATTCGAGGTGATGTAGGAATAGCGGCCGGTCAGATAGGAAGCACGGGAGGGAGAACACAGCGGAGAGGTAGCGAAGACATTGCGAAAAAATACTCCTTGCCGCCGCAGGGAATCGAGGTTCGGCGTATGGACCGGAATCGCGGCACGGTCTTTGAATGCGAACTCCTGAGGCACCATATCGACAGAGATTACGAGAATATTGGGTCTGGAGTTTCCGCTGTCCCATAGAAAGGGGCCTCTACCGGTTTTCCCCTCCAGATACATTTTACGCAGTCCTACTTCCGCCATGGCCACCCCTATCTGAAGTCACGATACCCTCTTACCACAATACCGGGAAGCCTGTGGTGAGGTCAATCGAAATCACGAGTCAAGAAGCTCACTCAGGTCAACTGCTCTAGTGTTTTGCCAAACAGGTTCAGAGCTTCCTCGATTTGCTGCTCTGTCACGATCAGCGGCGGGATCCAGCGTACTACGTTGTTGTAGGTGCCGCAGGTCAACAGCAGCAATCCTGACTCAGCCGCAGCTCGGCTGACCGACTTGGCCGCCGCTTCATCGGCCAGTCCGTTTCGCGAGAATTCAGTTGCCGCCATCAGACCACGGCCGCGCACATCCCCGATTCGGTTGTACTCCCTCTGGAGAGCCCGTAGACCGTCGAGTAGTTGTTTCCCCCTGACTGCCGCGTTCTCGGCAAGTTTTTCTTCCCGGATCACTCGAATAGTAGCCGCTGCGGCGGCGCAGGCCAGTGCGCTTCCTCCGAAGGTTCCCCCATGGCTGCCCTTGAGCCAGGATTCGGAGAGCTCTGCTCTGTAGGCGATGCTGGAGATCGGTACTCCAGAGGCGATCCCCTTGGCCATGACCATGATATCGGGAAGTACATCTTCGTGTTGAACGGCGAAATATTTTCCGGTGCGCCCGAAGCCGGATTGGATCTCATCGGCGATGAGCAGAATCCGGTAGTGATCGCAGATTTCCCGCAGAGCCGATAGAAAACCCTTCGGCGGTACTACATAGCCTCCTTCACCGAGGACCGGCTCGACCACGATGCAGGCGGTTTCGTCGGGAGCGGTTTGCGTTTTCAGCAGGTGTTTGAGTTCCTTCAGAGAGAACTCCAAGGTCGTCTGTTCATCCCAGCCGTAGTAGTAAGTATAGGGGTATGGAGCGACAAAAACCCCGGCCACCAGAGGCTGGTAGCGCGTGCGGTACACGGTTTTGCTCGTGGTCATGGCCATGGTCAAATGCGTGCGGCCGTGAAAGCTCCCTTGAAATACGATGATGTTCTGTCGGCCGGTCGCCTGCTTGGCCAGCTTGACGGCGCCTTCCACCGCCTCGGCACCGCTGTTGGCGAAGAAAAAGCTGTTCAGGGTTGATGGAACCACCCGGCGAAGCTCCCCGATAAGGTCAAAGACGGGTTCGTGAAGAACCGTATTCAACTGTCCGAAGATCAGCTTTCCCGCCTGCTTCCGGATGGCTTCCACCACCTTCGGATGGCAGTGGCCGGTGTTGGTTACGCCGATTCCGCTGGTGAAGTCTATATACTTTTTACCTCTACTGTCGTACAGGTAGATGCCTTCTCCGCGGTCGATGAGCAGCTCGGTCAGATGAGTCCAGACCGGAGAGAGGTACTGTTTTATATCCTGTTCCATGTTGTGTCATCCTTCCCTTTCAGGAAAGCACAGCCTCGATCTTTTCCCTCCCGGTAAAATGCATGACCAGAGGTTGGGACAAATCCGGTTGAGACTGCTGCCAGGATGCATAGACGCCCTCTTCGGTCTGAAGAGCGGTCGTGTAGCGGCTGCAGCCGGTACCGTAAGGGGAAACGAAGAAGGGTAGGGTTGTGGAGAGGCGCTCGATCGCGGGAAAGGAGTCCGCACTGCAGTAGGCCGCTCCCCCAAGTTCTTCGCAGGAGTAACCCCGGGGACGTTTCACGGCCATGTTGTGCTCTTCCAGGTCGCGCATCCCCTCCGCACCGTCGTAGAAGTAGAGGTAGATAGAGGGGGCTGCCATGAAAACTCCCGCCTTCGGTACCTGCAGTATGCCGCAGATCCTGCTGACTGCAACATCCCAGGTAAATCCCCGGGGAAAAAACCTGAAGTCGATTCCGCCAAACTCCTTCTCTCCCGCGGGCCGTACGGCAAGCGCGGTATTGGAGCTCGCCCAGTTGAAGGGATGGGTGCTGAACATCAGCATCGTGTTCCCTCGGTCATCCGTGTAGGCTACGGGATCCTTGAAATGGCAGTACCGAGGGTCCGTTCCTGCCAGAAGGGGATGAATCGTGGAGCAATCGATCTCTTCGATCGATGATGCTTTTATTCGATCGATGCTCCAAACTCCGGTACCTGATTTCTGAAACTCCTCATACCCCTTCGGATAGGGCAGGCCCTTTTTTTCCGTGGACACGTACAGCTCCACCCCGCTGTCCGTCGGCAGCATCCAGCAGCGCTCTATGGAAAGCACCTCCCTGTCGGAGTAGCTCAGGTCCTTTTTTGACAACGAGAGGATTTTCTTGAAGCTTTCTGCCCGATCCTTTGAGCGAAAGACGGCCAGCTCCGCTCCCCGCGCACCGGCCCGGAGCCCGGTGCGGGAATCGCCTGAGTTTCGGTAGCGACCGCAGAGATAGAACGTGCCGTCCGGCCACTCGATCATGTTTCCCGCTCCAAACCAGAATCCTGGAGCATTTTCCAGGGGGCGAACTACGACTTTGGCTTGCTGCTGATCGACGAGAGTTTTGGATAGGCTTGATAATTTCAGCTCTTCGGACTTCGACAACTTCGTCATCGCGACACTCACTTTCGGCATGCTTTGAATTGACTTTAAAGACGTGGGACAGTCAATCTTGTTTCGCAAGCGGCGTCAAGCATCGATCAGCACAAAAGGAAACAGGGTGTAGAATTGGGTCGCCTTCACCAGATCCTCGAGCACGATCTCTTCCCGGGAGGAGTGGGCCAGCTCCTCCTTGCCCGGGGCGAAACCGATGCTCGGAAGATCGTGCCGGCCGGCAGTGGCTACCCCGTTGGTTGAAAAACTCCAAAAACCGCTCTTGGTTTTCTTGCCCAATACCATGCGGGCGGTCTCCAGACCCGCCTGAACCAGAGGATGGTCTTCCTCCATGATCCAGGTGGGGAAGTAGGCTTCCTGGGTGAACGCCGTAGACTTCCAGCTCTTGCCCGAGTACTCGGGGATAGCAACAGCCGCCTCCCCGCCGTTTTTCTGAACGATCTCCTCAAGCTGTGCCAGAGC
>Ga0114922_10005264_pt1 | contig 11945 bp, 8 predicted proteins | sample AartaG_FD_100975 | JGI IMG/M metagenome (GOLD analysis project Ga0114922, IMG submission 100975) | Deep subsurface microbial communities from Aarhus Bay to uncover new lineages of life (NeLLi) - Aarhus_00045 metaG | ecosystem: Environmental > Aquatic > Marine > Oceanic > Sediment | place: Aarhus...
GAAGGGATTTTATCTGAAAGACATGAAGAAAAGCCTTCTTATCATCCTTCTGATCTTAAGCTGCGCTCTTTTTATGGGTTTAAAAATAATCGCGAATAAAATCCCCCGATCGAAGGTCCCGGGGGCTTCTATCATTTACATCCCATCCGGAAAATATTTAAAGCATGCCACTTTCGGCTATTCTTCCCTGTTGGCAGATTTGGTGTATATTTGGGCTATCCAGTACTACAGCGACTACACGATAGCCGAAAGATACGACAATCTGGATCATATCTTTTCGATCATCGCCGAACTCGACCCTCGTTATCTCGACCCATACGAGATGGGTTCCCTCATTGCTGTGTATGAAGCGAGGGATCCTTATCTGGCATTCAAGGTGCTCGATCGAGGCCTGGAAAAAAATCCTGACCAGTGGATCTTCCCTTACCAGGCAGGGCACTACGCGGCCTCAACGGTCAAAGATTACAAACTAGCCCACCAATATTATAAAAAAGCCATGGAAATTGAAGGTGCTCCCCCGATCGTCAAAAGGCTGTATGCCGATGCAGTCTTTAAAGATAGTGATTATCAGACATCCTTGCAAAACTGGCTGGAGATCTTTCAGACAACAGATGACGAGCGGATAAAAAAAATCGCATCCAACCACTTATACAAGGTAAAATCGGCGATGGACCTAACCCAGCTCAAGGATGCCATCGAAAAATACAGGCAAAGATATGGACAATTCCCAAGCAATCTGGATCAGCTTCGAAGCGCTGGGATATTGGCTTCTGTTCCAAAAGATTTAGATGAAAACGAATACATCTACAACTCGGAAACCGGGGAGGTCGAGTCTCCGTCAACATGGTGGAAGAGATAATCATCATCCTGCTTTTTGGCCTTGCCTGGGGAAGTTTTCTCAATGTTGTCATTTTCCGGCTCCCTCTCGGGATGAGCCTCCTGAAGCCTCCATCCTCCTGTCCCCAGTGCAAAAAGAAAATCAAATTTTATGACAACATTCCTTTTTTCTCCTATCTGCTCCTCCAGGGGAAATGCCGCACCTGCGGAACCAAAATACCCTTTTCTTACTTTCTTGTCGAAATTCTGACCCCCTTGAGTTTTTTACTCATTTACCAGAAACACTCCCTGAGCTTTTTTTTCTTTGTTTCCTGTCTTTTCGCCAGTGCAATGATCGTGCTGGGATTTATCGATTTTTATCACCAGATCCTTCCCGATGAGATCACCTTGCCGGGTATCGTTCTCGCTCTGGTTTACGCTCCGTTTCGCGCGGACCTGAACTTGACCCAAGCGTTAATTGGAGCGGTTGTGGGCGCAGGATTTTTGCTTTTTGTATACGGAGCCTATTATCTCTTTCGAAAAAAAGAGGGATTAGGCATGGGAGACGTGATGATGATGCTGCTGATCGGGGCTTACTTAGGCTGGCAGCTGACTTTTCTCACCCTCATTCTGGCATCTTTTGTGGGAGCTATCGTCGGAGTCCTATTTATCTTTTTCCAAAAAAAAGACCTCCAGTATTCCTTGCCTTTCGGGACTTTTTTGGCTCCGGCCGCTTATTTCGCTATGCTCTGGGGAAAACCCATTATCCAGGCTTATCTCGGCCTTTTTCGCACACCCTGACTAGCGAATGACTTTGTACACCTCTCTCCAGGATTTAACCGTAAGCACCGCACCAATCGGTTGTTCCAGTTTCTGGACCGTGGAATCGTATTCCTGGATGTAGACTTCTCTTTTCCGGTCTCCGTTTACTTTTGTTGTATCGCCCAGCGTAACAGCCGCCCTCGTCTTGGATGCCAAGTCCAGGTTCTGAAGCGTTCCCGATGCACCACGGAAAGCCGATCCTCCGACAGCACTTCCTGCCAGCGACTGGATAAACCGCCCATACAGCTTCCCGGCTCCTTCGAGGTTCACACAAGGATCCACGCTCTCTATGCTCAAGGTCAGCGTGCTGAAATACACAATGTAATTGGCTACCACAGGATCAGACCAGACTTTGGCACCCGCATCCAGATCGCCCATATCGAGGGCAGGATCCAGGGCGACTAGTGCCGGATCACCCATGAACCATTCCACCTCAGGACTATTGGAATCCAACAGTACTACGAATGAGTAGGTCGTATCACCCGGAGCTGCATCATCTCCGCCGGTTCCAAAAAAGACACGCGGGACCGAAGCCGCCATGGAGGGACTTACCCAAGCTTCCGGTTTGGTGATGATCGGATAGTTCAGCGCATCTTCGTAGATAATTTCCAGAGCATTGTTCCAGGTCGTGTTATTTAGATTCATCCTCACGAATTCAATGCTTGTATCCAGACGGTACACCCTACCGTCCAGATCGGCAAAATACACCCGGTCTGCGAATCCATCTTGATCCACATCTATCGAAGAGGGAGAACCGGGGATGGTATTCGGGATATTGGGGAAACTGCCCGAAGTATCCACATCGACAGCCTCATAACTCCAGAAACTCGTCCCGGTTTCGATGTCCACAGCGTAGAAATAATTCCCGACCGTGTTATTGGTGTCATTATCGTATCCCGAACCGACAAAGGCCACGAATGAATCATCCCCATCATTCACTATTTTTCCCACAGTGGGGATGGACCAGGTTTCTCCCATGGTCACATCGGTAAATTCCCAGAGAGGCTGAGGATCGTACGGATCGGTGATATCCAGTGCAAAATAATAATTCAACCCGCCAGAAATAGAGCTGCCAAAGCCCGGTCCCTGGCCGCAAATCAGAACGGTTCGCCATTCTCTAATCCCGTTGCCATCGGCATCGATATATACATCCCCGGAAACCGGGCTTCCGTCCACATAAACATCTCGAGAAAAAAATCTTTCGCCGGTTACCGAGTCCACAGCCCACATGTTTTTTAATTTTGGAAGGAAATTGTACGGGATAAAACCCCAAAGCTCTTCCCCAGTGAGGGCATCAAAACAGTGAATCATTCCGTCGTTGGCACCCACATAAATAACCTTCCGCCTGTTTTGATTCGATGTGAGAAAGGTATCATACCCGGCCCCCATCAATCCCGGAGTTCCATCAGGAGGCCCGACCACGATAAGTTGGGAATGATCTATGTCTCCCAATTTCCAGTATCGGTCCTCTCCGCGGATAAAATCGATCAGGCCTGCATTATCGTTATTCACGTCTTGGAGAATCGGTCCAAGTGTGGGTTCGTTGACAGTGTTAAAATCTGTCCTGTTAAGACCGGACACACCCGGAACCGCTGTATAAATCGTTCGAGTTCCAGCTGCTCGGGCATCCAGCAATTCGCCCGCATCCCATTCGATTGTTACTCCGGCAACATCAACATTGACATCCCTTCCTGATGCATCGGAAAGATCGGAGGTTGTGACAGTGCGGAGAACAGTATCGGAATTGGAAGCAGGAGTCGCGTTGGTTACATTGTATGCCCGCAAATGCCCCTGCCATCCGGGGAAATAAAATGTGCCGCCAATAACAAACTTCTTGGACTGGCCGCTATCATCGACAGTGGTTACGGCAACTGTCGTCCGGGAGTACTCCCTTCTGTCGACATACACAAATTCCCAGCTCACTTCATAGATTTCCGGAGTTTCAAACGAGGCATCCTCGTATTCGACCATGATGTCTTCTTCGGCAGAAAGGAGGGCTTTCCAGTACAGGCGCGCTCCATAATGGTTGAACGTGTGCCAAGGGAGATCATTCTGGGTGCTGATGTCGTTCTCTAAAAATGTTGTGTACAATTCCCAATCCCTGCCGTTGTTGGAGACATAAAACTCGACCGAAAGGCCCTGACTGGAACCTCCCTCTACTCTTTGTTCAATCCGCGTCATCCGGGTCCGAGTGACAGCATACTGGCTTTGATCAAGGCCGCCCGACACATCGAGTGAACGGGCCTCCCCGCTCAAGGCATAAACACCGGCCAAATCGTTCACGATCAAATAATAATCTCCCGAATGGTTGGCATCAGCCAACACCACGTCGATGTCGCCATCCATGTCGTAATCCAACCCGGCGCTCATATCCACGTCATGGGGATCCGGCAGGATAGGTAGGCAATCGTTTAAACACCGGAACTGCCAATCCGGCTCAAAAACTCCTGGGGAGGTTTCTACCAATCCAAGGTTTTTCCAAAAGTACATATGGGCTTCGTTGCCCGCGTTCCAGCGGTCGTTTCCCCCAAATATGTCCGTCCACCCATCATTGTTGAAATCTCCCACAACCGTGGCAACGGTTCCGGTACATTCTGGAACCGGAATGGGTATTTCGTTGTATGTGAAATTACCGGTCCCGTCATTATCGTAGTAAACAAGGTGGTCGACGTCCATCACCGTGGCGCCTATCACATCGATGTCGCCATCCTTATCGAAATCTGCAGCATCGACCGAAGACCCACCTCTGCCGCTTGTAAAACCTGTATCTTGATCGTAAGCCAGCTCGGATATTGCGAAGTTGCTCAGGTCAAAATTCCCCAGACCCGGGTTTCTGACAAGAAATATCTTATCCTGGCTGATGACAAGAAGATCCACATCCGTGTCCCCATCGATATCCACAGAAGCCAAATGATCAGCCGCCCAGTTGGCGTAGATGCCTGCGCTCATGAATTTACTGGTGAAATCCAGGCTCGGCAACACATCATAAGTGTTAAAATCAGGGTCAGTAGCATTTCCGACATTGATATACATTGCGGCTAAAAACTGTGTGTAGCCGAATTCATCACTCAGGTTTTTGTAGAAGAAAAAATCGAGCAGGCCATCGCCGTTGTAATCGCCGACCGTGATCGAGGCAGGGCCGACATCGAGGTGGTTGCCCTGCTCATACACTTCTGTTTCGTCGATCAAAAACACAACGCCGTCATCATCCTGGCCATCCCCGTTTACATCCGTATAATGATTCCGGATCAGGATCAAACGGTTGTTCGGATCGGTGGTAATGTCCAGCCCGATTAAATCCGGCATTCCATCCCCGTCGAAATCACCGGAATCGCATACGTAGATTCTCGCTCCCATGCCTGAAGGCTCTGTGACCTCGAAGTTGGCTCCCAAATAGTTCAACGCGATTGGAGCCGGCGTCCAATTCCGCACAGAACACCACTCATGATCCTTATACGTGAGTGTGCTGAAATCTTCGGTGAATGTCCCTGTGTATTCATTGCACTGCTGTTGAGTCCAAAGATGTGTGGCAATGAAAGTGATTATCACGACCAAAGGGAGGATTAGTAATTTGATTTTTGTTTTTTTTGTCATTGTTCCCCTCCTCCTTTTTTCTATTTCATTCTTCCTTTTCTAAATCTATTCCAATCTATCAATTGAGTTCTACTGCCAAAACGACTTCAAGCCGGGATGTGGACATCGTCGGTCCTGTTCCGGCTGTTCCGATACAGACAAGAAGCACATCGCCGGGATCGGAAACGCCGCCCCCGCGTTCGTCATCGATCAAAAAAGCTGTATATGTATAACGGGGGTCGGTTCCTCCTCCTTGGGCAGGGATAAACTCCTGCTTGAAGAAGATTATATTGCTGTAGTCGGGTGTCCCGTCGTCATTGGAATCCAGCAAAGCAAACAATTCCAAGTCCGTCAATTTCCGGAAATAATTGACATCCAACGGGAGGTCGATACCGGTCGGTTCCACCAAATAATGGCCATCAAAACTCGTCCAGGCTTCAACTAGGAATAAATCCTCGATGGCGAACCATGCGGCATCAAACCCGGCTTCGGCCGCATTGAAGGCGTGATGCTGTGCACGGAGATTCCCTGCCACCCGTGAACCGATTCCGGTCACGGTGATCACGGCAATCCCTACCGTTACGAGGAATGACATCACGAGGATGACTATGATCAATCCCGAGCCTTTTTCCCGACCGGGATTCCGCTGTTTTTTTTGAAACCGGAATTTATTCATCATTTTCACTTTCCTTTATTTATCGTGTTCCTGTGTTGTATATATTCAAAGATAGATTCCTGATATTGGCCGTGGATTCGAGCAAAAATCTTTTGTGTTTATCGTCATCGGTCGCTGCTGGACTGTTGGCTATCAAGGGCCTTCTGTACAAATGGACATTGGCCGGGGGATTGGCACCCACGCTCACGAAGGGACTCGGCGTCCGGCCCAGAACCCAGATTCTGACCAGTTGGACGCGGCTTACCATCGTGATGTCGCCTGTCCAGGCTGACTGCCATTCTATGAAGCCATCCAGGGTGTTGTTGGCGTCGTCATCGAAATCCCCGTTGTATTCGAACTGCAGGTTTTCCACGTTTGTGGCCAATGGATAATGGATACCGTTCATTGTCAGGTACAGGACATTTCCTTCACCGTTACCGATGTATCCGTTCGTTCCAGCGGTCAAACCCGGATAATTCCCGGTGACATCCAGCCAGTATTCATTCACGTTGATGAATGTAACGGTCCCTCCGTCAAAGTCATTGGAACTGGGGCAGGTCCCGGATAATCCGCCGGGGGGATTGACGCCGGGGGCCAAACCAGGAGAAAAATTCAGCCTCTCGTTCTGGCCCGTTGCATCATGCGTGACATGGGTTATCGTTCTCACTTCCCCTAATAAGCATCCTGAACTCGGATTGGGAAGGATGAGAACCGTCTTGTTATCATAAAACTCGTCGGGATATTGAAACTGTTCAAAACTGTAATCCTCAACGTTCAGGTTGGCTGCTGATCCTGAATAATTGGATATCCTCAAATTCAAGGGTTCATCAAAATTCCCCATCACAATCAATCTGTCCGGTTCGACAACCACACCCTGATTCTCATTATCCACGCCTTCCAAGGCATTACCATAAAACTCGATGGGCATGCCCACCCCCGCCATCCTGGTATCCCGGGATATGAAATACATGCCGGAACGCACATCGTGTTGCAATTCCGCGTATTGCTGCTGGTCGACCGCAATTTGATTGCTCGTCCTGTACAAGGATAAGGTGGCCAGGACAACGACCAATAAAATCGTGCTTCCCACTAGCAACTCCACAAGAGTGAAGCCTCTTCGTCTTAATTTTTTTTCTATCATTTTAATCTCGATTTATAATATTTTTAGAACAAATCACCGGCTGATGATCGTGCTCATATTTGCTTTGACATCATACTGCTGAGGATCTCCGACCAGTACACTCACGTTCCTGGTCAACTGTTCCGCCGAGAAGACGAGCACCCGGATCTCCCAGGAAAGCCCGGTTGCTTGAATCTCGGTCACCCTTCGGTAATCGATCGATCCATCAAGGTTGACATCAATCTGCTCATCGTTGGTCCCGGCCGCCAGAGTATTCAGTTCATCGGCCGTCAAGTTTCTGTGATAATCGATCTGTTGCTGAGCAAGAAAGGTCGCGTTCGACATTCTCTCTGCCCGGGCATTGGTCATCACACTGTAGGTGAAAAGCTGCGCCAAGCCGAGCAGAGCTATGCCTATAATAGCAAGCCCAACAAGCACTTCAACCATAGAGAATCCTTCATTTTTTCTTTTTTTGATCAAATTCATGGCTAACTTCCTGTTTTGATATAATGGACTGACCCTCCGGCAAAAACAGCGACGATTCTCAAGTCTGGCTGTCCTTGCCTCCTCAGTTTATCACTCTGGAGACTGATGCTGTTAAGATTTGTGTCGAAGTTGGTAATGAATCCCAACGGGGAAAAAACGACTCCCTTGTCTGGAACCCCGGTAACATCCGGAAAATTGAGGGATACGATCAGTTTATCAGGGATCTCTTTCCTTATGAATCCCGGCATTGTGCTCCAAGTCCCCGGTGTGTCTTCCCTCTCGATAAAATAGAACCAGACACCGTTATCATCCAAAAAGCCGACTCTATGGTTGAGTTTGGTTTTCACCGCTTGAAACTTAGCTCTTTGCATCGTGGTCAGGATACTTCTTGCCGAATTTTCTATCCCTCGTGTTTCCAATGTGTTCATGATATTGGGATAAAGTGCGGCGAGAATCATTCCTAAGATTCCCACCACAACCACAACCTCAATAAAAGTGTACCCTCTTTGTCGGAGTTTTCCCATTTTTTTTCCCTTAAATTTTTTTTCTTGTCTGTGTGTGCTGATTCTAAACATTCTCCGTCCAAATAGCAAGATTTCATTCATCGTAGACTCAAGACATACTCATATTTTATTATATATAACAGCAAATTTCATACCACAAGCATACATTTTTAACTCGTTGCAAATGATAGAGTTATCATTTCTATCTAAGCTTGTCCGTTTCAATTTGCCATTTTTTGTCATGAATTCAACAAATATTGCCCTTCCTTATCTACCGCAATTGTCTTTACTTAATATATATGCCCCTTATATCACTTCCCGTCAATAACCGCTAAAGGTGATAGAAGCGATGATTTCATTCCTTTCCTTCTCATCCTTTTGTTGATTCAATTCACCGTTCAAGACTAGCCGCCAAAGTGAATATTTTCCTAAAAGGATTTTCCTCTTTTTAGTCACTGTTTCTCTCCACTTTACGGTCATCCTATTCAATAGACACAGCAATTTTTTTAGAGGTCCCACAAACTGATGGGGAGCACCATTTGTGGGCAGAAGAAGCTTTATTGAATTTTTACCCTTTCTATGGTATTGGTGTACCATATGTTTCTCAGAAATAATCCGGGTCTCACAGCGATCTTCCTTATATTTGCCTTTTTCCTAGGCTTCTCTCTTTTTGTCAACCTTCCAGCCATCCACCAGGGCTTTCTTTTTGCCGATCAGGCAACTTATTACTCCTTCACACAAAGCTTGGCGAGGGATGGGGATATTGAATACACTAAAAAAGATCTAATCCGTTATGAACATGATTTTCCCGCAAGGCCCCTTGGCTTATTTTTAAAAAAAGGTAAAGAAGGAAAGTTATTTTATGCCAAATCCTTTGCATACCCTCTTTTTGCAGCTCCTTTTGTCCGAATATTCGGTCCAAACGGAATCCTTGTGTTTCATGCCTTGCTCCTCCTTCTATTGCTTTTGATGGGGTACACTTATTTCTCTCTATCGAACTCCTCCAATTTATCGCTTTTCACCGTCCTCTCTTTTCTATTTGCATCCGTTGCATGGATATACTGCTTATGGATCAGCCCTGATTTTTTTAACCTTTTTTTGGTTTTCACCACCCTCTTCCTTTGGCTGTACAAATATAAATTCAAGGAATCGAATAACACAGAGGAAAAACCTGGAAAAATTCAATCCCTTCTTCGATCGGACTGGACAGACTACTTAGCCGGCTTTTTAATCGGAATCGCTGTTTTTTCCAAACCTCCAAATATCGTACTGCTCGGACCGATCGTCCTGTACTCGCTATATAAAAAAAAGATTTTAAAAACTTTCCTGATCATCCTCTGTTTCCTGATTACTTCGGGTATATTCTGGGGAACGAACTACATGGTCAGCGGCGAATGGAATTACCAGGGAGGTAAAAGAAAGACTTTCCTATTCACATATCCGCTCGAGAAATCGGACATAACATTTGATTCGATCAAGACACAGGAGATGACAGCAGACGGATATGCACAAAAACACTTCCTCCCAGCCAAGTTCATTCCCTACAACTTCTTCTACTATTTTTTCGGCCGGTTTACCGGGATAACATGGTATTTTTTCCCGGCCTTATTTTTCCTTTTGCTTTTTTTCTTAGAAAAAAAACAATTCCTCCGTTGGCTTATCCTCGGGGCCATCTTCGCTGAGATATTGATTTACATCGTTTTCATGCCGGATAACTATGGGGGAGGAGGAGGAACGCTTGCCAACAGGTATTTTTTGAATATCTTTCCTTTGTTTCTTTTTCTTCCTTTAGAAAAACGTAAAATCAGAGACTTTATTGTGATATGGATCATGGCCGCAGTTTTTATAGCGCCAATACTTATAAGCCCCTATTCCCACTCCCACTATCCAAGCACGCACGTAAAACAGTTTCCGTTTAAAGCTTTGCCGGTTGAGATGACGCTGGTGAACAACTTTCCCACCAACACCAATCCCTGGGCCTTCCGTCAAGAGGTGGGCACCCAACCCAACATCGGCTGGCTCCATTTTCTGGATGACAACTTCTACCGCAGGATCAAAGAATCCGATGTGGAAAAAAGGGGGTTCTGGACAAGAGGTCCCTACACCTCAGAAATAATCCTTAAAACATATTACCCTATCAAGCGACTCGATTTCCATCTTCTGAACAATCCAAGGATGAGGAACAAAATCACGGTTCAAGTGGGGAGACAGAAAAAAAGGATCACCCTAGGCACAAAACAGAGAGGAACACTGAGCTTCTCCCCCGTGAAACCCTTCAAGATCAAGGCACTCCATCTCTACCGGATCAAAATCAGCGCCTCCAAGGGCTCTATTCCATATTATGAGACAGAAACAAGCAAGGAAAGAAGGTTTTTAGGCGTCTTTTTTGAAATCGATATCGTTCCTGAGGAATAATGTGCGGCATATGCGGAATTGCCAAAACGGATAACGGAAATCCGATCGTCTCTTCTCTCATCGCCTCGATGTGTGAGACCTTGGCACATCGGGGACCTGATGACCAAGGCGTCCACACCGAAAAAAATGTCGGGCTCGGTTCCCGCCGATTGAGTATCATCGACCTGGAAAAGGGTCACCAGCCTCTTTCCAACGAGGACAAAACGATCTGGATCTCCCACAACGGCGAAGTTTACAACTTTCCTGCCTTGAGAGAGGAGCTTCTTTCTCGTGGTCACACATTCCAAACAAAAACAGATACAGAAACCATCGTGCACAGCTATGAGGAGTGGGGAGAGGATTTTGTTCACAAACTTCGTGGCATGTTTGCCTTCTCCTTATGGGATAGGAGGGAAGAAAAACTGATGCTTGTCCGAGATCGGATCGGGATCAAACCCCTCTACTACACCTTGCTCGAAGACAAAACTCTGGTATTCGGCTCGGAACTCAAGGCCATCCTCACACACCCAAGAGTCAAACGTTCTTTAGACCCGAAAGCGTTAGATCTATATCTGACACTGGAATACATCCCAGCCCCCTATTCCATCTTCCACAACATATCCAAACTACCGGCTGGTTGCCTTTTGATCTACAAGAAGGGACAGATACATCTGAAAAAGTATTGGGAGCTTGATGGCCAGGAAATGATCTCTTCCCATGTCTCTAAATCCAGGCTAAGCGCTCTGATGGACGAGCTTAACGCCTTGATCAAAGAGGCTGTCCAGTTGAGACTGATCAGCGACGTCCCTCTTGGGGTTTTTTTAAGCGGCGGGATCGACTCCTCGAGCATCGTCGGAATAATGCATGAGTTGGGAGCTTCTCCGATAAAAACATTTTCCATTGGATTCGAAGACGCTTCCTATGATGAGCTTCAGCATGCCCGACGAGTGGCTGAGAAGTTTCAAACAGAACATGAAGAATTCGTGCTGCGACCAAAAGCGTTGGATCTTACAGATAAGCTTATCCACCATCTCGATGAACCATTCGGCGATTTTTCGATCTTCCCCACCTACTTGATCTCAAAAATGGCACGATCCCATGTCAAAGTGATCCTGTCTGGTGACGGCGGGGACGAGGTTTTTGGTGGTTATGAACACTATCAAGCTCAAAAACTATCCTGGTCTCCGCTTCCATTTCTTTTTCGCGGGATCCTCAATCCCTTTATCGGGATGATTCCACCTTCGCAAAAAAAGAAAGGAACATGGAACAAAATCCGAAGGTTCGGTCAGGGATTCGAACACACTCCGGAACACAAACATCTGCGTTGGATGATGTTTCTGACAGAAAAAGATAAAAAATCTCTGTTTACCTCAGAACTCCTGGAAGAACTGGACAGTGCAAAACCTCTTTATAAAAGGTTGCCGTTTGATGATATATACAACAGATCCGACCGCTTCGACAAGCTAACTGGGGAACTTTATCTGGATCTGAAGACCTATCTTGTGGACGATATTCTCGTCAAGGTGGACAGGATGAGCATGGCAACATCCTTGGAGACCAGAGTTCCCATCTTGGA
>Ga0114922_10005265_pt1 | contig 11945 bp, 9 predicted proteins | sample AartaG_FD_100975 | JGI IMG/M metagenome (GOLD analysis project Ga0114922, IMG submission 100975) | Deep subsurface microbial communities from Aarhus Bay to uncover new lineages of life (NeLLi) - Aarhus_00045 metaG | ecosystem: Environmental > Aquatic > Marine > Oceanic > Sediment | place: Aarhus...
ACTCGTCAGTAGGAGTAGGACCGTGCTCGGCCAGGAAGTCGCAGATCCGTTTGGCAGACTCACTGAGCCTGCCGTAAAAATGCTCCTCGTCGTAAACCTCGTACCCGCCCGAGTCGAAGTAGAGGCTGAGAAAGTACGGTAGCAACCGCATCGAGATGAGCGTCGCTTTGCGGCGGACCACACGCCCGCTGTAGCACTTGCCCGCAGCCTGAAGCTGGTCTTTCCACGGCCACCAGTCGGCGGTTCTGTGCGCCGACCGATACAGCTTCGGCAGGTCTATGTAATCGCAGGCGAAGAGAAGACAGAGCCCGACATCGTCTATGAACCGTGCCGCCGCCGCGCGGGTACGGAGCCGGCGTTTTTCCGAAAGGCGCCACTTGGTGCTCCTGTACCGGTTGACACTGGCTTTAGTGAGATGCACGGCTTCTGTTGGCGCGCCAGCCATAGTGTATCAGAGATGATCGGCGAGCAGGGGTTCTTGCTTGCGGAAGATTATTGCGCCGGCGACGAAGAACGCGATGGAGATGAGAACCGCCGGCAATATGACAAGAATGTCGGGACAACGCCCGTCGAGCAGGACATTCCTCATCGAGATCACGATGGCTGCCATGGGGTTGAGCATGTAGAGCCGAAAGAACAAAGACCCGGTGTTTTCGGCCACCATGGTGTGCGGGTAGAATATGGGTGTCGCGTAGAACCATACCATTAGCGAGGTCTCGGCGATGTAGGCCACGTCGCGATAGAACGCGTTCAGGCTCGACACCATCAGACATATCCCGAGAACGAAGATCGCCTGAACGAGAACGATCAGCGGCAGCGCCAGGACCCACAGCGTCGGCCACTGGCGGAACCCTATCAAGAAGGCGAACAGAACGATAAGCGATAACAGATAGTTGATGAACGCGGCCAGGACCGTCGAGGCAGGTATCACCTCGCGGGGGAAGTACACCTTCTTGATGAGGTCGGCGTTGCCTATAAGCACGCCCGTGCAGCTTGACAATGAGTGGGCAAAGAACGTCCACGGTATGAGCGCGCACAGGAGAAAGATGGAGAACGGGTGTTCGATACCCGCGGTGAAGCCTCGCGGCCCGATGTATCTAAACACGACAGTGAGCACAACCATCATGAGCAACGGCGTCAGTATCGCCCACAGGAACCCGAGCACGGCGTTCTTGTACCGCACCTTGAGCTCTTTGACCGTGAGGCTGTAGAGCAGCTCTCTGTACCGAACGAGATCTGTTATGAGTTGTATCGGACCAACCATGTCACATTCCTTTATTTGTCGTCCGCCATTATATGCGCTGGCAATCCAAGCCGTCAACAGTATCAGGCCTGCATCAGAAAAGGGGCTTTCTCTACGCGGCCCTGTTCTGCCACTACTATTCGAGCCTTCCCGAAAAGATGGTAGATCGCACGGCCACAAAAAGGTGAGCAGCATCCTGAAGTCTTTCACGCCGCGTCTCAGCCCCCGAAGAGGCGACGGAATAAAGCCCCGGGTGACGACTTAAGAGGAACCCGGGGCTTTGACCACGGTGCGAGCACGGAACGCGTGCTTTGCTGGACGCGAACCTACGCACTAACGACCACGCCCGCACACACGCCGTATGTCCCTTTCCACCCCGCATTTGAAACCATACCCGGCAGCGGGTATAATTGGGTTGCGGCACTTAATTTCCCATGGACTAGCGGGCGGACGAATGTATCTTGGACGGTTACGAACAATCTGATTCCACCAACGATAGCGCCTCGACACCGGAGTCCGCCGGCGACGCGCGACCTATCCCGTTAGCCAAAGGCCATCGCGACCTTACCGCGGGACCCGTCTCGAGGTCGTTGCTTCTGCTCGCCCCGCCTCTGATGCTGTCGCACGCCGTACAAACAAGCTTCGGGCTGGTCGACACGTTCTGGGTCGGAAAGCTGAGTCCGAGCGCCGTAGCGGCCCTGACGATGAGCGGTCACATCATCTTCCTGCTCATGACGGTGCTGGCGGGCGTCTCAACGGGCACCATGGTGCTGGTTGCGCGCGCTGTCGGCGCGAAAGACAGGGTCGCAGCGTCGCGCGCTGCCGAGCAGGCTCTGCTGCTCACCTTCATCATCGCGGCTCTTATGGGCATACTTGGGTTCGTGTTCGCGCCTCATATCCTGAGCCAGCTCACTACGGATGCGGAAACGCTCGAGCTCGGCACGGGGTACATGCGCGTGATGTTCGTCGGCATTTTCACGCTCGTCGCCCTCTACATGGTTTCCGCGATAATGCAGGGTGCCGGCGACGCGTCGACACCCATGAAACTTGTCGTTGGCGCAGCGATCGCCAACTTCTTCATCGACCCGATGCTGATATTCGGTGTCGTCTTCCCGAAACTCGGCGTCACGGGTGCCGCGTGGTCCACCGTCTTCACCCGGGGCGGCGCCGGTGTGATAGGCCTCCTGCTGCTCCTGCGCGGCCGGCCGGCAATAAGGATACGCACGATCCTGCCGAGACTCGACCCGCAACTCATGATGCGCATGGTCAGAATCGGGCTGCCAACGTCCGTCATGGTGGTGTTGCACCAGGTTATCGGCCTGATAATGATAGTCATCGTGTCGAGATATTTCGGCACACACGCCATGGCCGGGTACGGAATCGGGATGCGCATCCACAGTCTCGCCTGGATGCCGACGTTCGGGCTCGCCATCGCAGCGGGTACCCTGGTCGGGCAAAACCTCGGCGCGAACAAACCTGACAGGGCCGAGAGAAGCGGCTACCTCGGCGCCGCATGGTGTACGGCGGTGATGTTTGTCATGGCCCTGATAGCGTTTGTCTTCGCGCCCCTGCTCGTTGCGACGTTCAACAACGACCCCAACGTCGTCGAGATCGGCACGAGCTTCCTGCGGTTCACGGCGCTCGCACTGGTCTTCAGCGGCGTCTGGATCGGGTTCAGCCGGTCGCTGAGCGGGGCGGGAGATACCGTCACCCCGTTGAAAATAGCTGTTGTCAGCGCTATAATACACGTATGTGTAGCGGTTGGCTTATCGGCGACCATCGGCCTCGAAGGCGTGTGGATATCGTTTCTCGTCGGCGATTGCGTCGGCATGATCCTCGCCGCTGTATGTTTCAGACGGGGCAAATGGAAATACAAAAAGGTCTAGCCCGGCAGAGCAGGTTCCTGGTCAGCGCGCTCGTGGCCGCGTTGCTTCTGCTGCTCATTGCGCCGACCGATGCCCTTGCCCGTATGGCCGACCCGCGCGCCAAGGACGATACCGAGTTTGTAGACGGCACGTATCCCGGCAGGCTGCTCGACGAGCTCGCCCTTCGCAAACAGCGGCTGCGACTCCTTGCCAAACAGAAGATGCCGCGCGCGCCCACCGCAGACTACGACTGGGGCCAGATAGCCGTCATCGAGGACGACGGCACACTTGTTGTCGATAACATCAACAACCCGTTCGACATGGACAACAAGACGTTCCGGTTCACGCCTGCCGGTACGGACGGGTTCGACGTCTCGGAAATCGGTTTCAGCTTCACGACGCCCGGCGGAACGGACCTCCCGCTCGGCGACGACACGGGCGAGCTCGTGACCTTCACGGGCGGGTTCACGTTCCCGTTCTACGGCACCACCTACGACGCCGTCTACGTCCATTCGAACGGCCATCTCACGTTCGACTCCGCCGAGAACGAGTTCTTCAGTTGGTCCCTGCGGGGATTCCTACGCCGCCAACCGCGGATCGGCGTCTTCTTCGACGATCTTGACCCCTCGAACGCCGGTACGGTCCGTGCCGAACAGTTCGCCGACAGGTTTGTCGTGACATGGGACGCCGTCACCGAGTACACCGCGTACCCGGGCGTTCCGACCGATCCGCCACCCAACTCGAACACGGTGCAGGTCAGGCTGTTCGACGACGGGACAATCGAGCTCGTCTACAACGGCCTGGCTGCCGAGGAAGCGTTCATCGGGACGACACCCGGCACGCTGCTGGCCGCCGTAAACTCCGTCGACTACACCGATGACGTGCCGACGACCGGCCTCGTGGGCGCCATATTCGAACGGTTCGCCACCGGCACGATGCCGTTGGGCGAGATAGACATTCACGCTGTCGCGATGAAGTTCTACGAAACGCATCCCGACATCTACGACTACCTGATTATGTTCACGGACTTCTCCTACGATCTCGACGGCGCGTTCGCCTACGAGCTGACGATGCGGAACGACGTGCTCGGCCTCGGCGACCAGCTCGGCGACGGTCCCGGCGACGATATATACGACCACACGGCATCGTTCGGCAGCGCCGGCAGGCTGCAGAGCTTTCTCAACATGAACGAGATCGACGAGTATCCGGGGCTCGTCAACCAGCCTGTTCTCGCGACCCTGACCACGATGGATATACTCGGTCACGAGGCCGGCCACCGATGGCTCGCGTTTGTGCGATTCATGGACGGCGAGCAGCGCAGCGACCATCTGCTCGGCCGCGCTCTCGCGCACTGGAACTTCTTTCTCGATACCGATGCCTCCTTCATGGAAGGGCACGACTGGCGAGACAACGGCGACGGCTCATTCAGTGCTGTCGCTGCGACCGACCGGTACGGCCCGCTCGACCTCTACCTGATGGGGTTCAACCACTACTACGAGGTACCGCCGTTTTTCCTCATCCAGAACCCGTCTCCGAGCTGGGGTCGCGACATGCAGCCGCAGGTCAACATCACCGTCACCGGCACCCGGAAAGACATTGGAATCGAGAGCGTGATCGCTGCCGAAGGTGTGCGTACGCCCGGACCCGACCAGTCGCAGAAAGTGTTCAAACAGGCGTTCATCATGGTCGTCAGACAGGGTACCACTCCGCTCGAGTCCGACCTCGATAAGCTCGACAACATACGCGACAGCTGGGAATCGTTCTTCCGCGAGAAACTGGACAATCGCGGCGCGGTCGATACGTATCTCGCGCCTGATACGGATACCGACGACGACCAGTGGCCCAACCGGCTGGATGACGATGACGACGGCGACGGGACGACCGACGCGCTCGACCCGCTCCCGCTCGACACCGACAACGACGGCTTTCCGAACGACGCGGACGACGACGACGATGCCGACGGGCTGCCCGAAGACGGTACCGATCCGTTTCCGTTCGACACCGATAACGACTGGTTGCGAAACGACGTCGACCCCGACGACGACAACGATCGCGTCTACGATTATCGCGAGGTCGAGGACGGCACCGACCCGCTCGACCCGACCGATTTCAACCCCGACTCGATGGCGCCCCTCGCTGCCTTCGGCTCGCTCCTCGCACTCACCGCGGCCATCATCGCCGCAGCCGCGTTACGGGGAGTGACACGCCCCGGAACGCCGGCACGCACCGGATAGACCTACTCCAGGTGGCAACCGGTCGTGCCCGTGCTCGTAATCGTAATCGGACAATTCGTACAAACTTAGACACCACCACGGGTACGACCATCGAGCCCAAGCATGCGTTGCACGCTTAGCTGCGGGCAGTCCACTACCCTCCGGGTTGGTTGCCCAGCAGCCGACGCAGAAACGCGTCCACGTCGAACTCGGATTCGTCGCGAACAACGGCTTCCGGATGGAACCTCAACGGTGATTTGATGAAGGAATGGTGACATTGCGGACAAAGGTCGAGCTTGAACTGTTTGCAAACATCGTCCTCGAGCTGTTGCGGGTCCATACCCTCGAGCCGTTCTATCAATGCTTCAAGTTCAGCCCTATGGTCACGCAGCAAATCGGCCAGCGATATCTCGATCGTATCGTAGGCGGCGCGAACGTCTATCTTGACCTTATAGCGCAAGTCCTTCCGTTCCATTCTGCGGCCACAGCCGTCGCACACGTAGTATTTCATACCGAACACTCCTACCTGAGCCGACCAATGCGCCCGGGAGGCCACCATTTTGCGAAGGCCCTGCCCTTGATATTCTTGAAGGGCACGTACCCCCATTTGCGGCCGTCCCGGCTTTGCGCACTGTTGTCACCGAGAACAAAGTAGTGATCATCGGGCACGGTGATCTCCTTTGCGGTGGCAAAGTCCCCGAACCTTCTGGCATCGTTGTAGTAGTATTGATTGGCAATCTCGGGCGGGTCGGTCACCGGCTCGCCGTTGATAAGGATCTTGCCTCCGTCGATCTTTACACGCTCGCCCGGACGCCCAATAACTCGTTTGACCAGGTTCTTCTTGAAAATGCCCAAGGTTTTCGGAGTTGCGGGATCCACTGTCTTGAAGACGACGACATGGCCTCGTTGCGGTTCTTTACCGCGCCACAACCTGATGCCCGTGAACGGTATCCTCGGACCGTAAACGAACTTGTTAACGAGTATCTTGTCTCCAATCTTGAGCGTGTCCTCCATCGAGCCACTCGGTATCTTGAACGGCTCTATAAGAAACTGCCGGATGACAAGCGCAATGGCAACGGCGACCGCTGCGGACTTCACCCACTCCAACAGATTTGCCATTGTGAACCCGCCGACAATTCTTTCGACAAACCCGATGAATCCACCCTCAAACTTGTATTCTCTCTTGAGTTCGACTTGCCCATTATTCGATTGTTTGGTGCTCTTATTCGGCTGTTTGTTTTTCTGGTTGCTTTTGCTCTTCTTCTTGCCCATCTAGTCCGTCCTGAGAACCGCCATAAACGCTTCCTGGGGCACGTCAACGCGCCCAACCCGTTTCATCCGTTTCTTGCCTTCCTTCTGTTTCTTGAGCAACTTCCGTTTGCGTGTGATATCGCCACCGTAACACTTGGCTGTCACGTTCTTGCGCAACGGTTTCACAGACTCCCGGACGATTATCCTCGAGCCGATGACAGCCTGGATAACGACCTCGAACAGTTGGCGCGGAATGATGGTGCGCAGCTTCGTCGCGAACTCACGCCCCGTCCGTTCCGCTTTCGTCCGATGCACGATCGTGGACAGCGCGTCCACCGGTTCCCCGTTGAGCAGCATATCGACCCTCACGAGGTCACCTTCGGTGTACCCGATAAACCTGTAATCAAACGATCCGTACCCGCGCGTGGCGGATTTCAGCTTGTCGTAGAAATCCATCACGACTTCCGCGAGCGGGAGCTTGTAAATGACGAGCACCTTGTTTTTGTCGATGTACTCGATCTTCTCGTGTATTCCGCGGCGCCGTTCGCACAGCTCGAGAATGTTGCCGACATATTCTGCCGGCACGATCATGTCAGCCGATATAAACGGTTCTGCGATCGATTCGATCTCGGATGTCGGCGGCATCTTTGACGGGTTGTCGACGTAGATTGTGTCGCCGGATTTTGTGCGCGCCTTGTACCTGACCGACGGCGCAGTTGTAACAATAGACAGATCGTACTCGCGTTCGAGCCGCTCCTGCACGATCTCCATATGGAGCAGCCCGAGAAACCCGAGCCTGAAACCGAATCCGAGCGCCGCCGAGACTTCCGGCTCGTAGGTAAAAGACGAATCGTTAAGCGCGAGCCGTTCCATTGCGTTGCGCATCGCTTCGTACTCCTGGGCGGCGGCAGGGTACATTCCGCAGAACACCACCGGCAGCACCTCCTCATATCCCGGCAACGGCTCGGTGGCGGCGTTGTCGGTGGACGTTATGGTGTCTCCTATCCTGACGTCGGAGAGCTTCTTGATGTTTGCCATCACGTAGCCGACATCGCCCGGCTGCAACCGTTCGACGAGCCCGGCTTTCGGCCCGAAGACGCCCACTTCTTCGACCTCGTGGGTTTGCCCTTTCGCCATCAACCTGACCCGGTCGCCCGCTTTCATCGAACCGTCGCAGACACGCACATACACCACCACCCCGCGATACGTGCTGAACGTGGAGTCGAAGCTGAGCGCGCGCAGGGGGGCGTCCGGATCGCCGCTCGGCGGCCGAATATCCCGGACCACGGCTTCGAGAATGTCCTGGGTGCCGGTGCCTTCCTTGGCGCTGGCGATCAGTATCTCCTCGTCTTTCAGTCCGACGATCTCGCGTACCTGGCGTTGGACTTCGTCTATTCTCGCGTTCGGCAGGTCTATCTTGTTTATCACGACAACGATGTCAAGCCCGTGGTCGACAGCAAGGTACGCATTGGCAAGCGTCTGGGCCTCGACGCCCTGCACGGCGTCGACCACCAGGACGGCGCCCTCGCACGCAGCGAGGCTGCGCGATACCTCGTACGAGAAATCCACGTGGCCCGGCGTGTCGATGAGGTTGAGGCTATACTCTCGACCGTCTTGCGCGTGGTAGGCTATCTTGACGGCTTTGGATTTGATCGTGATGCCTCGCTCGCGTTCCAGATCCATCGAGTCCAGGGTCTGTTCTCTGAGTTCGCGTTTCGGCACGGTGCCGGTGAACTCGAGTATCCGGTCCGCAAGCGTCGATTTGCCGTGATCGATATGCGCTATGATGCAGAAGTTTCGTATGTTCTCTGTTTCGCTCACAGGACTAAACTCTCTCTCCGGTCGGGGATCACAGCGCTGCCGAGGCGCTCTTCAGAAAGCCCAAGGACTTGAGATCGCTCTCGATATGGTAGCATGCGAACCGGTTGATAGCATCGAACAGCTTCGCGCATATCTCGCTCGGAACACGCGTTCGTCCGAGCAGGTCGTCTTCCATGGACCCGAGCTTCGCCAACAGCTTCAGTTCCGCTCCCGTCAATGTGACCGCAGGCTCTTTCGTGCATTTATCGCACGCGAGACCGCCCGCAGGCAGACTGAGGTGAACCCGCTTCCCGTCGGGGTGTGCACGGCACACGACGCAACAGTCAAGCACGGGAGCCACGCCGGCTGTCTTGAGAACACGCAGACAAAAGGCGATGCAGAACTGCTGCATCTTGCCTTTACACGACCCGATGAACCTGAGCCCTTCAACCAGTTCGCTGAACAGTTCTTCGGACGGGTCGCCTTCCGGCGCCACTTTGCCGACGAGCTCGACACAGTAGCTTGCGTAAGAGTAGCGAGCAAAGTCGGACTTGATGTCGTCAAATCGGTTGATAGTTTCTGCTTCCTTGATCGTTTGCACGTTGCGGGCGGCTTTGTAGTAGTACACCAACTCCAGGTGCGTCATCGGCTCGATCGCGTCGCCAATCGTGTTTCCAGGACGTTTCAACCCTTTCGCGATCGCCGAGATGCGGCCATGGTCTGGCGTCAAGAACGACGCGATTCGGCTCGTTTCGCCATACTCGATTGTCCGTAAGACAACCGCTTCGCTCGTTTCGAGAGACATCTTCTCTGTCACCGTTTTTTCGGGAACATAACGTCGTTTGCTGTATCGTCTTAGGCTATGATACCATCCTGCCCGATGCTGAGGCAAGAGGCGCCTTACGCGAGCGGCCTGATCTCGCGCCGATGTTTGACAGCGAGCAGACGTGTGTGCTACACTTCTCTCAAACAGCGCCAATTGTCTAATTGGTTGTCAGACGAGGTCTTAGCGTATCTTCAAGGGAGCTGATACGGAACGGTGAACCATTTCGATTACAGAGACGGCATGTTGCATTGTGAGGAGTTGGCGCTCAGCAAGGTCGCTGCCGCCGTCGGAACGCCCTGTTATGTTTACAGCGAGAGAACGATTTTGCGCCACTTTCGCCGGCTCGACGAAGCCTTCGGCGATCTGCCGCATCTCGTCTGTTACGCGGTAAAGTCCAACCCCAACCTGGGAGTGCTCAAGGTGCTCGCGGACGCGGGTGCCGGTGCAGAGGTCGTATCGGGCGGCGAACTGTTTCGCGCGCTCAAGGTCGGGATAACGCCGGTCAAGATAGTCTTCAACGGGAACGGAAAAACGGAGGCCGAGCTGGAGTATGCCGTGCAGAGCGGAATACTGATGGTGAACGCCGACTCGGCGGGAGAGCTGCGGCTGCTGAACGAAGTGGCAGGGAGGCTTGGCAGGCGCGTGCCCATAGCGTTGCGTGTCAACCCGGACATCGACCCCGGCACACACCCCTATATATCCACGGGGCTCAAGAAGAGCAAGTTCGGCGTGAGCATCGAAAACGCCGTCGAGTGCTACGGGCTGGCCCGCGAACTGCCTAACCTCGAGGTCGTGGGTGTACACAGCCATATCGGTTCGCAGATAACCAATGTCGAACCGTTTGTGGAATCAGTGGGGAAGCTCGCCGATTTGGTCGAGGAGTTGCGAGCTGCGGGTCACCGGATTGAGTTCCTGGATCTTGGCGGCGGTATAGGCATCACGTACGACAACGAGTCGCCTCCAACTTATGAAGAGGTTGTCGAGGCAATCTCGCCTCACGTGCGACGCGCCGGTTGCACGGTGCTCATCGAGCCGGGCAGGTCGATCGTCGGCAACGCGGGGGTGCTTCTCACTCGCGTTCTCTACGTGAAACAAGGTGCAGAGAAGGACTTCGTCGTGGTCGACACCGCAATGAACGACCTTGCGCGTCCGTCTCTCTACGGGAGCTACCATGCCATACAACCGGTGACAAACCATGCCGAGAACGCCGAGACGCTCGTGGCGGACGTAGTGGGCGGCATTTGCGAATCGGGCGATTTTCTTGCCAGGGATCGGCAACTGCCAACGCCACGGCAAGGCGATCTCTTGGCAATAATGAGCGCGGGCGCGTACGGTTCTGCAATGAGTTCGATGTACAACTCGCGGCCGCTTGTGCCGGAGGTGCTGGTTTCGGGTGGCAGCTTCGCGGTGGTCAGGAGACGACCTTCATACGATGAGATGGTTGCGCTGGAGAGTCCGGACTGAGCCCATGTGCGGGGAGCTAACCGCCGGGAGCCGGCTGGCGTACAGGGAGCCGCAACTTGAGGGTGTAACAGCGGAGAACTGATGTGGCGAAGAAGGGAACAGAGGAACGCATTCAGGAGAAGTATCTCGAGGCCTTGAAACTCATAGCACCGGGCACGAGTCTCAGGGAAGGTATCTCTTACATACTGCAGAGCGGGAGCGGCGGGCTAATAGTGCTCGGCGACTCGAAGAAGGTTCGCGGCCTGTGCGAGGGCGGGTTCGAGGTCGACCGGCCGTATGCGCCGACGTATCTCTACGAGTTGTCCAAGATGGACGGCGCCATAGTGCTCAGCTCGGAAGCGAAACATATCATTGCTGCCAACGTGTTTCTGGTACCGTCGCGGACGATCCCGTCGGTCGAGACCGGTACAAGACACCGGGCTGCCGAACGAATGTCGAAACAGACGGGCGCAGTGGTGCTTGCGATTTCCGAACGGCGCGCCTCGATGACGCTCTACGTCGGACCGATGAAGCACGTTATGGACAACATACCGACGCTGGCCAACAAGGCTGCCCAGGCGCTGCAAACGCTCGAGAAATACACCTCGATACTGCACAACGCGATGCGCGATCTCGGGGTGCGGGAGTTCCAGGATATGGTGACCGTTTTCGACGTGTGCGGAACCATACAGCGTGCTGAGATGGTGCGCAGGATCGGTGAAGAAATCGGGCCGCAGATTATCGAGCTCGGAAGCGAGGGCCGACTCATAGAGCTGCAATTGAGAGAGCACATCGCCGATCTCGACGAAGGCATGCTGATGATTGACGATTACTACAAATCCCGGTCCGGGTTTGACGCTGACGACGCGCGAAAACAGATTGCCGAACTGACGGGCAAGGAGCTGCTCAATCTCAACAACATATCCAACGCGCTCGGGTACGGGCTCAACATGAGAAGCGTTGACACGTACCTGACACCACGCGGTTACCGGGTGCTTTACGCAACACAGCGGATCCCCAGAAACGTGATCGACAGGCTGGTGGCAACGTTTGGCAACCTGCAAGCGGTGCTGCGCGCGCCTCGCGAACAGCTCGTCGCCGTAGACGGTGTCGGCGAGGTGATGGCTGAACGCATTCGGGTCGGCCTGGATCTGCTGCGCAACCAGTTGTCGCTCGAACTGCGTTAGAAACGATACGCGAGATGCCCACCAGACATGCACTGAAGGTTGCAGAGAACCGCCATCTGGGTCTCGACCGATACAAGCTGCGTGTCGAGTGGCCCGACACATCCGTCGAAGTTCACT
>Ga0114922_10005266_pt1 | contig 11940 bp, 9 predicted proteins | sample AartaG_FD_100975 | JGI IMG/M metagenome (GOLD analysis project Ga0114922, IMG submission 100975) | Deep subsurface microbial communities from Aarhus Bay to uncover new lineages of life (NeLLi) - Aarhus_00045 metaG | ecosystem: Environmental > Aquatic > Marine > Oceanic > Sediment | place: Aarhus...
ACGCCGGCGCCATCACCTTGATCATGGCGAAGAGGAAAAGCCCGAGGCTAAAGAAGACAAGCGGATCGGCGGTGAGCGCCAGTGAGCGCTCGTCGAAAGCACCCCGCTGGAACACGATGCTGACGATCGGCTTGCGCAGGACAATCAGCCCTACCGCCGCCGGTATGGTGATGAAACCGACCACCCTGATCGCAAACGAGAGAGTTTGCCGCAGTTCTTCTATGCGGCCCGCAGCGGCCTGCCTGGAGAGGAGCGGCAGGATCACGGTCGAAACCGAGATGGCGAAGATTCCGAGCGTGAGTTCCATCAGGCGGTCGGAGTAATAGATACCCGAGGTTGCGCCCTCCTCGAGGCCGGTGAGGACGCGGGTGGCGATGAAGATGTTAATCTGCGTAATGCCTACGGCGAAAATCCCGGGAACCATCAGCTTGAAAACCTGCCTGATTTCCGGGTCGATGAAAGAAACGCGGAAGTTGAACTTCACGCTGAAGCGCCGCAGGAACGGTAGCTGAAATACAATCTGCGCCAGGCCGCCCAACAGCACTCCGATGGCGAAGCCGAATGCCGGGCTGGTGAATGTGGATGCGAAAGCCCAACCGCAGACGATGATGCTGATGTTGAACAGCACCGGGGTGAACGCCGGGGGCCCGAAGCTGCCGAGTGAGTTCAGCACCGCCATTACGATGGCCGCCAGTCCGATCAACGAGATGTAAGGGAACATGACCTGATTGAGCTGGATCGTCAGCTCGATCTTGCCCGGCACCTGGTCGAAGCCTCCCTGCTCGGTTATCAGGTCGACCAGCACCGGGGAGAAGGCTACACCGAGCGCCGCTGTCAGCAGGAGAATCAGCGCGAAGGTGCAGAAGAAGGTGCTGACGAAGCGCCACAAGCGCTCCTTGTCGCCTTTCTGCTCTACCTGAGCAAAAGTGGGGATGAAAGCGGCGGTCATCGCCCCTTCTCCCAGGAGCCTACGGAGCATGTTGGGGATCACGTTGGCGACTCTGAAGGCATCCATGTGCATGCCGGTGCCCATCAGCGCGGCCATCGACATGTCCCTGACGAGTCCGAAGATCCGGCTGGTGGCGGTCATGATGCTCATGATCCCCGCCGAGCGCAACAGCCTGCGCTTGCCTTCCCTCTCCTCCGCCTGGGCAGCGACCGTCTCGGCGCCGGTCGTTGTCGTATCCCCACTCATCAGCAACCCTCTAGATTCGAGCAATCGATTCTATTCTTCCTGATCCCCACCCGCAATTGTTTGGAGAGAAAGCGCTTGACTTTAGCCGCCACCTTATCTAAACTCCCGCCTGCTTTTTCGGAGATTAAGAGGCATAAGATGGCAAATATCAAGTCAGCAGTGAAAAGGAACAAGCAAAGCTCGGCCGCTCGCCTGAGAAACAGGCATTATATGAGCACTCTTCGCAGCGAGATCAAGAGATTCCGCAAGCTTGTTGTGGAAGGCGACATCGAGGGAGCCCGTAGCAGCCTCGGCAGCACATATTCGCGCATTGATAAGAGCATTCAGAAGGGCATTATTCACCGCAACCGCGCCGCCCGTTTGAAGTCCCGCCTGACCGCTAGTCTCGATCGCGCCAGCGCTTCCTGATAAAACAGAAAGCCTCATCCCGCAACATAAAGTGTTGCGTGTCTGCATTTTATACTTCATGTAGTGCTTTAATAGTTTTTCTTTAATAGTGTAGCTTTATTTGTCGGCGCGCCGACTTCAGGGCTTGATTTCCGCTTTGATTTTGGCGATCGCCTCTTCAAGGGCCTTGATCATTTCCTCTGTGCTTGCATCGGTTTTCTTGAATTTTACGGTCACCGTAAAGGACTTGTCTCTTGCGGCATGGCGGAAGGTGGCAGGCTTCGGTTTTTCGCTTTTAAGGTGCGGGCGGGCGGCCCTGGCCTCGTCGCGCGATATTCCCCTGCTGATAATACTCTGTGTGAGATGCAGCATGTCGCCTGAGGTATCCTGCCGCGCGATCTGCAGCAGCATCGATTTCGCGTTAATCCCGTGGCTGCGGCAGAGCCTGCGGATGTCTTCGGGAATCCTCGCCAGGCTCATGGTTTCAGTGATCGAGCTGCGAGATTTACCTATCTTATTGGCGATGTCGTCATGCGTGTATCCGTGCTTTTCCTTCAGCTGTTGAAGACCGTCCGCCTCCTCGAAAGGGGTAAGGTCTTTCCTCTGCAAGTTTTCGATAAGCGCAACTTCGAGGGTTTCGATATCGTCCGCGTCCCGGACGACGCAGGGGATGACCTCCAGTCCGATTTCGCGTGCGGCGACGAACCGCCTTTCTCCGGAAATGATCTGATATTTCTCTCCGTGCTTTCGCACGATTATCGGCTCGATAATTCCTTTTTCTTCGATAGAGCGCTTCAGGCCCGTGAGGTCTCCCAAGGTATTCCTCGGCTGCTCCTCATTTGGTTCGATTTCCCCGACCGGAATTTCCCTGCCGATTGTCTTTGGCAGTGGCGCGCCCAGGCTTTCGACGTAATGCCTGTCATGCCTCGGTCGAAGAGTTTCAGGAAGGCCGCGACGCATTGACACGTTCAATTACCTCCTCGCTAAGCTGCAGATACTCCTGCGCACTGACGGAATCGGGCGCATGGCGGAATATCGAAATCCGATAAGCCGGGCTTTCTTCCAACCTGACTGATTTGCTGATGATGGTTGAGAAGGCGGTTTCGCCAAAAATCTGACGCACCCGTTTAACCGCATCCTTGCCCAGCACCGTCCTGCGATCGTGAATCGTGATGAGGGCTCCCAGCAGGCTGAGTTCCGGATTAAATCTCACTCGAACCTTGTCAACGGTGTCAAGCAGATCGTCGGTGCCTTCAAGGCTGAGATACGAGGATTGAATGGGGACGACCAGGTGTTCCGCCGCGACGAGGCAATTGATCGTCAGCATACCCAGGGCCGGCGGCGTGTCGACCAGAATAAATTCATAATCTTGCTTGAGCGGTGCGAGAAGGTCTTTCAATCTGAACGGTCCGTCGATCTCGGAGATAAGATCTCTCTCGATTTTCGCCAGATCGATATCCGCCGGGAGCAGATCTATCCCTTCTTCCTTAACCGGGAAGATCGCGTCGCGTATTTCGCACTCCTGCCGGAAAACTGAGTAGATCGTCCTGCGCTCGTTCCCGGATTGTAGAAAAGACAGCGAGGAATGCCCCTGGGGGTCCATATCGACGAGCAAAGTTGACCGCCTTTGGAGGCCGCCTAGAGCCGCGGCTAGGTTGACGGCGGTCACGGTCTTGCCTACTCCGCCCTTCTGGTTGGCTATTGTGATAATCAAGGCCTGTCCATCCTTTTGGTCCTAATTTAAGACGAGGCCGAGCCGGTAGTCAAGCAGAAGAGACTAAATGTTGAGTATTGGATAAAAATAAACGCAAGATATTGGAAGATTTGGAGCGTTTCCGGAGGGATTACATTTTGTATTTGCCGAATGCGTCGATATCGAGGTTATCAAGCCACTTTTTAAGCTTTTCCTTGTGTTCGGGGTCGTCGGACATTTCAAAACCGCTTGCGGCCTCGATTACTAGGGGATCGACAAATATGGGAGACTCAGTTCTCAAGGCTATTGCGATCGCATCGCTGGGCCTGGAGTCTATCCTCAGTTCCTGTCCGTTTATCGTGAGGTAGATGTTGGCGAAGTAAGTGCTGTTTTCCAGCTTGCTGATTTCTATTCGCTTGAGTTCGGCTCCGATCGTATCGAGGATGTTCTTGATCAGATCGTGTGTCATCGGCCGGGGTGTGGGCACATCCTCTATTTTCAGGGCGATAGCATTTGCCTCAAAAAAGCCCACCCAAATCGGGAGGACTTTCTTGCTATCAGCATCCATCAGGACGATGATCGGCATTTCGTTGATCGGATCGATCAGCAAACTTTTTATTGTCATCTTAATCAGCATAACCATCTCCCGGAATTATCAATCAATCTATGGCTGAGGTATCTAAGTGTCAAGGAGACCCGGCTATCCGGCCACCGAGACTGTAGCCTCCGGCTTCGCCTATCTCCACGGATACTATCTTTCCGATCAATTCTCTCGGGGCTGTCAGATTGACGACGAGATTCCCTTCCGTCCTTCCGCATAGCTGCCCACCGCCGCGTGCCGACTCTCCCTCAATTAAAACCGGTTCAATTGTGCCGACCAAACGTTCGTGCTTTTTCCTCTGTATGCGCAATTGAAGTTCTTGTAGATGCTGCAGCCGGTCGACTTTAACTCCTCTGGAAACGTCATCATCGAGACTTTCCGCTTTTGTGCCCGGCCGGGGCGAATAGATGAAAGTGAAGAGTTGTGAAAACCCGACCTCGCCTGCCAAATCTAGAGACAACTTGAAGTCCTCTTCGCTTTCCCCCGGAAATCCGCAGATAAAATCACCTGAGATCGAGACGTTCTTCAAGTAATCCTTTAATACTTCAACTTTGTTCAGGTATTCCTTTCTGGTGTATTTACGGCTCATCGCCTTAAGAATTCGGTCGCTTCCGCTCTGAGGCGGAAGGTGAATCGCGCTGCAGATATTGTCGTGCCGCGCCATAACGGCTGCGATGGATTCATCGAAATCTTTGGGATGGGAGGTAATGAATCTGAGCCTGCTGATGCCGCCGACCCGGGCCACCTCGTCCAGCAGAGCAGCGAAGTCAAAACCGGCATTTTCATCCCTGTAGGAGTTGACGTTCTGACCGAGAAGCTGGACTTCGACGTATCCTTTTTCCGCAAGTTGCCTGACCTCCTCGAGGATGCTTTCGGCCGGCCTGCTGATTTCTCTCCCCCTGACAAGCGGCACGATACAATAGCTGCAAAAATTATCGCAGCCCTCCATTATCGTGACATAGGCCACAGCCTTGGATCCGCGAACAAAGACGGCGGAGCCGGGCAGGTCGTCGGTGAGCTCGAGAAAGCTGACTCCCCCACCCCCGCTATCTCTTTTCTGCCTCAATTCTTCCAGGAGAACAGGGAGTCTGGAAATCGCCCTCGTGCCCAGGACGATATCCGTGTGTGGTGCGCGATCGAACAGCCGCTCTCCCTCGCGTTGGGCGATACATCCGCTGACTCCCACGATCAAATTGGGATTCGCGCGTTTCATCAGCCTGACTCTGCCGAGCTTTGTAAAGAGCTTCTGATCGGCTTTTTCGCGGACACTGCAGGTGTTGAGGAAGATAATATCCGCCTCTTCCTCGCATGCCGCGGCCTGATAGCCGAGAGTTTCGAGGATCCCGGCCAGATACTCGCTGTCGTGCACGTTCATCTGGCATCCGAAGGTGTGGATGTAATAGCTGCCTGTTGCTGATGCGCCGTTGTTGTTCATCGCAGCCTCATTGTCCGATGCAGAGTAGCCCGCTCTTACATTTTTAGCTTTAATACGGAAAAAGGCCACCCCCCGGGGTGGCAGGCGGGTCAAATATCTTCAGGATAATTCCTCGCTTGGGAGAGCAGTTCTCGTGCATGCTTGCGGGTTACGTCAGTAATCTCCTCGCCGCCGAGCATTCTGGCCAGTTCCTCAATCTGATCCTTCCCCGCAAGAGCCTTCACGTCGACCAGCGTCCTTCCCTCGTCAGCCCGCTTGATCACGGTGGAGTGGAATTCCGAGTAGACCGCGATCTGAGGAAGGTGCGTAATGCAGATCACCTGCTGCAATTTCGACAGCCTCTTGAGTTTGCGGCCGATAAACTCGGCAACACGCCCTCCGATGCCGGCGTCCACCTCGTCGAAGATCGCTGTGAAATGGCTTCGCGGTTCCACCGCGCACGATTTTATTGCCAGCATCAGGCGGGACATCTCGCCGCCCGAAGCGATCTTTGCGAGAGGCTTGAGCGCCTCACCGGGATTGGGAGAGATAAGAAAGGCCACCCTGTCCATGCCGCGGCGGGTTCTGCCGCGCGGATGCGGTTCCAGCGCAACGCTGAATCCTGCCTTCTCCATGGCCAGTTCCGCCAGGTGTTTCATCACTTCCTTCTCGAAGCCCGGGACAGCCCCCTCCCTTGCAGCTCTCAGCGTAAGACTTTCATTTTCATATACTTGCAGCAATTCCTCCAGTTCTTTTCGCAGGCCTTCGGCCCGTTCGTCGGCGCCTCTAAATCCCTCGAGGCGGACCTTGGCTTCCTCCAGGTAATGCAGGACCTCTTCGGTAGTATCGCCATACTTTTTCTGTAAAGATCGAATCGTGTCCAGCCGCAACTCTATCTGTTCCAGGCGCGCCGGGTCGGCTTCGATCCTGGAGAGGAAGTCACGCAGCGAAGCAGCGGCATCGTCAAGTTGATACCCGGCTTCCTCGATCTGATTCTTCTTTTCACGGAACGACTCTTCGAAGTTGGAGAGCTCGGCGACCAGCGAGACAACCTCGGCCAGCCTGCCCGTTATCGCATCCTCGCCGGCATATAATTCCTGAAACGCCCTCTCGCTCAGCTCTCTCAGCTTCTCAGCATTTCTCAGCAGATTGCGTTGCTGCAATAATGCTTTTTCTTCCTCAGGATCCAGCCTGGCGGCTTCTATCTCTTTTATCTGATGCTCGAGAAGATCGATTTCCCGCACCCGCTCGCGCTCGTTGGTGCACACGCTGTTCAACTCTTCTTCCAGGATCTGAAGATTACTGAAGAGTGTCGAAACTTTGTCGACCCGGCTCGCGCAACCGGCAAAGGCATCGAGCAATGCGAGCTGGCCCTCCGCCCCAAGCAGTTCGTCGCCCTCGCCCTGCCCGTGAATCGCTACCAGAAATGTCCCCACCTCCCGCAAGGTCGAGACATTTACCTGGGCGTCATTAATGTAAGCTTTACTTACACCATCAGCGCGCAATCGCCGCCTGAGAATCAGCTCTCCGTCATACGTAAACCCAATTTTTTCAGCTATTTGGGAGATTTCCGGTGATTTGGCTCCCGTGAACACTGCCTCGACCCTTGCTTCCCCGGCACCGGTGCGGACAAGCTCGGATGACGCCCTGTAGCCGAGTGCCAGGCCGAGTGAGTCGATGATGATCGACTTACCCGCTCCTGTTTCCCCCGTGAGCAGATTCAAGCCCTGACCGAACTCGACCTCGAGTTGATCGATTATCGCCACATTAGAAATATTGAGAGAGTTCAACATTGGCTCATAAACCTGTAGGGAAATCTATAAATTTAGTATCTACATCGAATTCTTCCGAGATCAACTCCTGCAGCGCTTTTACACCGTTTGTCTCGGTAGCGTAATGTCCCGCAAAGTACAGATTTATTTCTCCTTCCTTCGCGACGTGGAACGCGCTGTGAACCTGCTCGCCGGTGATAAAGGCATTGCAGCCTTCCGCGATCGCCTGAGGCAGAAGATCGGCGCCGCCGCCGGAGACGATACCCACCTTTTCGATGCGTTCCTGCCCGAAGGGCAGCAGGAGGCAGTCCGTGCCGAGTGCAGAATTCAATCGCTCACGCAATTCATCGCTGGTCAGCCCATCCGCGGCGTGTGCCAGCCTGCCGATGGTCTCGCCGTGGTATTCTCCGAAAGGGCCGACGTCAAGCAGTCCCACCAGATCTGCAATCTGCCTGTTGTTACCAAACTGCGCGTGAGCATCGAGCGGCAGGTGCGCAGCGTAGAGGCCTATACCGGCATCGAAAAGTATCTTGAGACGCTTGTAGTGGGCATCGACGGCCAGCTGGACATCCTTCCAGTAGAGCCCGTGGTGCACTATCATCAGCTGCACACCCGTCTCCGATGCCATCTCGAAAGTTGCGAGAGCGGCATCGACCGCAAACCCGATCTTTTCGATCTGCTTAGGGCACTGCACCTGAAGCCCATTTTGCGATACATCCGTAATCTCGTCCAACCTGAGAAGTTGGTTGAGAAAGTTGACAAGAGCCCTGGCTTCTACCATCTCCGCCCCGCTAAATCCTTGTGTATCAACAATAAATGTGAGATAATAGATTACGCATGCGGGCAAGAGAGCGTCAAGTGTTTTTCTGATATGTGTATTTCCCACAGCCCCATCGGCAAAGCCAACACGACGGATTTCCTCTATAACAGAAGCAGATTTCTGTTTATGGCGATAATCTCGGTTTCTTTCCTTTTCTTTTCAATCTCATGCGCGTCGGGGCGCAGGCCTAACTATCGCGCCGGCGGCGGCGTCTACCACGTGGTAAAGCCGGGCCAGAATCTCTACCGGATAGCGCTCACGTATGGCGTGAAACTCGATCACGTCGCCAGAGTCAATAGAATAAGCGACCCGAGCAGTATTTCCTCGGGACAGAGGATATTCATTCCCGGCGCCATAAGAGTCCTCGAAGTACCCATCGTGACAGCGACCAGCCCGGCCTTTGCGATGCTTCCCGCCGCCGGGCCGATAACCAGCCTCTTCGGAGCCCGCCGTTCGGGACACCGCCACACCGGCATCGACATCGCCGCCCCCCGAGGCTCGCCGGTTAAAGCCGTGCTTCCCGGAAGGGTGATCTTCAGCGGCGTCATCAACGATTACGGCCGGACCGTCAAGATCAGCCATGAAAACGGCCTGATAACCCTTTACGCCCACTGCCAGAAGAATCTTGTCCGCAGGGGGCAGTTGGTCAAGAAGGGGCAAACGATAGCCACCGTGGGCAACACCGGCAGAACCAACGGCTATCACCTGCATTTCGAGGTCCGGCGCGGCAACGTCTGTATTGACCCGTTCACTCTTCTGCGGCGATGATTCAACCATGGAAATCATTACTTCTCACGGCAACGCCGATTTCGATTCGTTTGCCGCCATGCTGGCCGCCGGCAAGCTATTTCCCGAGGCTCAGATAGTATTCTCCGGATCGAAGGAAACCGCCCTGGCAGCCTTCCTGGAAAACCCTTATTACGACTTCAGCGAGGCCCGCCTGCGGGATATTAATCTGGACGAAGTGAAGCGTTTGATACTAGTGGATGTCAGCCACAGTTCCAGGCTGGGACCGATTGCTTCTCTACCCCACCGCAAGGGTGTCGAAGTTTTCATCTACGATCATCACCCTTCCATGAAGAGCGACATCAAGGCAAAAAGACGCTATATCCGCCCATACGGAGCCGTCACAACCCTCTTCGTGCGCATCCTTCGCCGCCGCAAGATACCCATCTCCAGGATGGAGGCGACGATCATGGCGATGGGGATCTACGAGGACACCGGATTCCTGACCTACCGCACGACTTCATCGGAGGACGTGCGCCAGGTTGCATACCTTCTGGACTGCGGCGCCGACCTGTCGTTGATCTCCAATTTCCTCAAGCGTGAACTTACGGCCGAACAGTTGTCGCTGCTCAACGAGCTGATATCGAATGCCGATTCGCACAACGTCAACGGGGTGCCCGTCGTGATATCGCAGGCCGAGCGCGATAAATTCATCAACGATGCCGCGGCGGTGATCCAGAAACAGGTCGACCTGCAGCACTACCTGGTTTATATCGCCGTGATGCGGATGGGCGATAAGATTCACGTGATCGGCCGCAGCAGGCACCATCGGATCGACATCGGCAAGGTGGTCACCGAGTTGGGCGGCGGCGGTCACTCCACAGCGGCCTCGGCGGTGATCAGCGGCAAAACGCGGTTGCAGGTAATCGAGCTGATTCTCGACAAAATGCATGAGCTGGTCGATCCGACTATCACAGCCGTCGACATCATGAATCCCAATCCACATACTCTCGCACCAGAGACGCGCATCTCAGACGCGCGAACCAAGATTGTCGACCTGAATATCAATTCATTTCCAATTAAGGACGGTGGCAGGGTGATCGGAGTGGTGACCCGGCAACTCCTCGATCGCGCCGCGGCCCACCGTCTGCGCGGGACCGTCCGTGAAGTGATGAATGTCTACCTTCCGCTAATCAGGCCCGAGGCAAATGTCGAAGAGGTCGAAGAACAGCTCATGGAAGGGACGCAGCGCTGCCTGCTGGTCGGCAGAGATCCGGCGAGTGTGGAGGGAATCATCACCAGGATGGATCTTTTCCGCCGGATATACGTCGAGCGACGCGACGCGAGGGAGCGCGATCACATCGAGCTGATCAAACCGATTCGCAGCCACAATATCGAGGAGATGTTGCGCAAGCGCCTCGATACCAGAGTGATAACGGCCCTGAAGCTGGTTTCGGAAGCCGCCGAATCCTCGAACGAGAAGGTCTATCTGGTGGGCGGCATCGTTCGCGACCTGATCATGAACTACCCGAACAAGGATATCGACCTGGTTGTAGAGGGAGACGGCATTGCGTTAGCAAACAGCCTCGTAGAGAAATCGGGGGGACATGTCAGATCGCACGAGCGCTTCGGTACCGCCGTGGTTGTTTTCCCGGATGATTTCCGTCTCGATGTTGTTACCGCCCGCAGCGAGAGTTACGCCGCCCCGGGAGCCCTGCCCGAGGTCCGCACGGGAAGCCTGAGGGCCGATCTTTATCGCAGGGATTTCACGATCAACGCTCTGGCAATAAACCTCCTCCCCTCTGAATTCGGCAGGTTGATCGACTACTTCGGAGGCCTGAGAGATATCCGCAACAAGAAAATCCGGGTGATGCACGGCCTCAGCTTCATAGACGACCCTACCAGGGCCCTGCGCGCCATCCGCTTCGCCAACCGTTTCAGTTTCGATATTACCGAGGGGACAAAACAACTTCTGATCAGCGCGATGGAGCGCCGCATGCTCAAACGCATCTCCGGAAAGCGTATCCACACCGAGCTCAAACTGCTTTTCGATGATCCGCGCCCCCTGCACGCCGTAGAGCTGCTGGAGAATTACGGCATCCTCAGCGAGCTGCATCGAAAGATTAAGCTCGACCGCTTTACGGCTAACCTGGTTCGGAAAATCGACGCGACACTGAGCTGGTTCCGCCTCGCATATATCCGCGGGAATCCAAGTCCCGTTCTGTTGATATATATGGCTTTATTCGAAAAGCTTACATCCGTCGAGAGGCGCCGGACGTGCAAGCGATTACAGCTTGGTCCACAGATGACCGAAGTCCTGTTAGCCTTCAAGCAGCACATGCGTAAGACGCTGGAAATGTTTCGCTCCCAGACGCAACCTGCACCTTCGGCAATTGCCGATAACTTCGAAGGCCTCCCTCTGGAGACGGTCCTTTTCATCCACTCCTTCGCCAACCGCGAGTGCGTCAGGCTTGCCGTGGTCAACTACCTGACCAAGTACCGCAAGGTCAGGCCATCACTCAGCGGTGCCGATCTGATCAAGCTCGGGTGTGAACCGGGCCCCAGTTTCAGCATGATCCTGCGCCGCCTGCGAAACGCCCGTCTTGACGGCGAAATACACACCAAAAACGACGAAATCAGCCTGGTAAAAAAGGAATTTCTAGATTGCGGTCCGCAGGAAAAATGATGATCATCCGAGAAGCCACCATCGGCGATTGCGGGAGGCCGGCTGATATTGGAAAAAGCGGCCCAATTCGCTGGGCCCGGATTTATTGAATTCTCGGTGATCGGAAGCAGGCCGAATTACTATAAAAACTGCGGTGACGACTTGATGTTTCAAGCCGGAATCAAAGATATGCTCATACGACAGGCTCTATTTAGCACACCGTCCTAACTTGTACATAAATAATAGGTTAGCATGTCTTGAACGGCTTGTATCCTGAAGTTTCGTGTGTTATATTTCATTAAGGAGGGACGTTGCCTAAAACCCTGAAGGAGGTTCAGTATCAATGACTAGCGCCGAGATCAAGGGAATTCTGTTGGAGAACAATGTTAACTTTAAGAAGCTTTACGAGAAGCACCAGAATTATGAAAGGCGCTTGGATCAACTTAATAAACGACCGTTTCTCTCCGCCGCAGAGGAGCGGGAAAAGCTGGAAATCAAGAAACAGAAACTAAACCTTAAAGACAAGATGCAGATCCAGATCGTGAAATACCGCGAAGAAAACTCTTAAAGCGATGCTTTAAGATATGCTCATAACCTGACGGGGGCCCGGGCTCCCGTTTTTCTTAGGAAGCGGCATCATGTCCCAGCAGGAATTTACTGTTTCAGT
>Ga0114922_10005267_pt1 | contig 11940 bp, 7 predicted proteins | sample AartaG_FD_100975 | JGI IMG/M metagenome (GOLD analysis project Ga0114922, IMG submission 100975) | Deep subsurface microbial communities from Aarhus Bay to uncover new lineages of life (NeLLi) - Aarhus_00045 metaG | ecosystem: Environmental > Aquatic > Marine > Oceanic > Sediment | place: Aarhus...
CAGCTATTATGAACTCGCCATGGCCCCACATGTCGCCGATCGCCAGCATCAAGTTTTCCATAAGCTGTTCATCCAGACGGAGATGGTCGCGACCAGCGAAGCGTTGCTTGCTTATCACCGATCCCGTGATGGGGATGATCCACTTATTTATGCGGTCCATAGTCTTCATTTAATCGAAGGATCTGAGATTCCAGGAAAACTACAATACGAGACGGATCGACGGGTTTTCATCGGTCGCGGCCAATCCCTGCGGAGTCCTATGGGGATCGAGACGAACTTGGGCAACACCACAGGATATGTACTCGACCCGGTGTTCTGTATGCGCCGGGAACTCCAACTATTGCCGGGACAGAGTGCTCAACTTATCGCCATACTTGGCGTCGCTGAAAGTCGCGAGGCTTCGCTGCGATTGCTCGAAAAGTACTATGATCCTGCTGTCGTCGAACGCGCATTCGAGCTTGCTTGGGCCTCCGCTCAGCTTGAACGGCGGTTGCTGCGTATCCAGGCTGATGAAGCTCGTCGATTTCAAAAGCTTGCAGGATATATGCTCTACCACTCCGCCTACCTTCGCCCCCCCTCCGACCGTATCGAGTTAAATCACAAAGGGCAATCAGGTCTCTGGCCTTATGGTATCTCCGGTGACTTGCCGATCTTGGTAGTTACCATATCCGACATCGGCGACCTGGGACTCGTCCGGCAGATGCTCCAAGCCCAAGCGTATTGGCGGCGGCATGGTCTGGTGACAGATCTGGTTGTGCTCAATGAAGAATCAAGCAGCTATGAGCAGCCATTGAAGGAACGACTGGAAAGGCTCATACAAACCTTCAGCATGCTCACTGGTAAGGATCAGCCTGGCGGGGTTTTCTTACTAGCCGTAGATCAGATTACCGAGCAGGATTGGATCCTGATCCATTCGGTCGCTCGTGTTTCCCTCATTGCCGCGCGCGGCGCATTGGCCCAGCAAATAAGTGTGCCATTTGAAACTATCGACGAACCTGCTGCCCTTGAGACCAAACGGGTTGAAGAGGAGCCCTCTCGCCAGCTGTCCTTTATGGAGTTGCCCTACTTCAACGGCCTAGGCGGTTTCAGCGAAGACGGCCGCGAATATGTGATTTACCTCGGCCCGGGAGCCAATACGCCCGCCCCCTGGGTCAACGTGATCGCCAACCCGCAGTTCGGGACTCTTATCAGCGAGACCGGTGCAGGCTTTAGCTGGAGCGGCAACAGCCAGCGAAACAGGCTGACGCATTGGTCGAACGATCCAGTTCTTGATCCCCTTTCAGAGGTAATCTATATCCGCGATGAGGAGAGCGGAATCTTCTGGAACCCGACAGCGGGACCCATCCGCGAGCGCAACGCCTATCGCGTAAGCCATGGCGCTGGATACACCCTGTTCGAACATAATAGCCACGCCATTGAGCAGCTCCTGACATGCTTCGTACCTGTCGATGATACTGGGGGGGAACCGGTCAAGATCAACAAACTCACCCTTCGCAACGACTCAAAGAAAACACGAAAACTCAGTATCACTTACTTTGTCGAATGGACGCTCGGGGAAAACCGCGAAGTCACCCAGCCACACATTGTTACACAATGGGAGCCAGAAACCGGGACAATCCTGGCCCGCAACGGATATCATCCCGAGTTCGGCGAGCGCGTCGCATTTACCGCCATCAGCCCTGACCCTGATTCCTTCACTTGTGATCGTACGCTTTTCCTCGGGCGTAATCATACTGCCGGTGATCCCGTAGCCATGAAACGTACAGAGCTTGCGGGACGTGTCGGCGCCGAACTCGATCCCTGTGCAGCGCTGCAGGTCAAACTGGAACTCGCGCCTGGTGAATCAACCGATGTAATCTGCCTGCTCGGTCAAGGGGCTGACGAGGCCGAAGCAAATGAGCTCGCCCGAAAGTATCTCGAAACTCTCGCGGTAAATCAGTCCCTTGAGGAGACTCAACGCTACTGGGATCGGATGCTTGATATGGTACAGGTCGAAACACCGGAGCTCTCGGCCAACTTCCTGTTGAATCGCTGGTTGCTCTATCAGAGCTTGAGCTGTCGTATCTGGGGACGATCCGCATTCTACCAGTCAGGTGGAGCGATCGGTTTCCGCGATCAATTGCAGGATGTGGCTGCCTTCCTCCTTGCTGATCCTGATCTGACACGCAAACATATCTTGCTAGCCGCAAGCCGTCAGTACGCCGAAGGCGATGTACAGCACTGGTGGCATCCACCAAGCGGTGCAGGCATACGCTCACGCATTTCGGATGACCTGCTCTGGCTGCCCTATATTGCCGCGCAGTATGTTCAAGTTACCGGAGACAAGGACATCCTCCATGAGCGGGTCCCCTTCCTGGTCGCCCCCAAGCTGGAACCCGACCAAAACGAGCTCTTCCTTGAGCCGCAGGTCTCGCTGGAGGCGGAAACCCTCTTTGAGCATTGTCGACGAGCGGTCGAAAAAGGGCTCACGAAAGGTCCGCATGGTCTTCCGCTGATCGGCACAGGGGATTGGAACGACGGTATGAACAGGGTCGGTGAACAGGGGCGCGGCGAGAGTGTTTGGTTGGGTTGGTTCTTAATGGAGGTATTGGGAGGCATGGAGCAGTTGGCCAATTTCATGGACGAACCCAGCCTCTCTTCGCACTATCACCAGGAAGCGGAGGCGCTCGAGCATCGCATCGAGCAGGCTGCCTGGGATGGCAGTTGGTATTTGCGGGGAACATTCGATGATGGCAGCCCCCTCGGATCGGCAGCTAATATTGAAGCGCGTATTGACTCACTCCCCCAATCTTGGCCCTGGATTAGTAACGCCGGCAATCCCGAACGCAAGCAACAGGCGCTCGAATCAGCCTGGCGTCAGCTTGTGCTTCGGGACGATAAGCTTGTCCTGCTCTTCACGCCACCCTTTGATACCAGCAGCCCCTCCCCGGGCTACATCGCAGGCTATCCGCCCGGCGTCCGCGAGAATGGTGGTCAATACACGCATGCTGCCTTGTGGTTGGCCATGGCCTTTGCTCGCAAGGGCGATGGCAACCGAGCCGGGGAAATCCTGGACATACTCAATCCCATTGAGCACGCTCGCGAGGTTCCCGATGTGTGGCGCTACACATTAGAACCCTATGTCGTCTCAGCCGATGTCTACAGCCTGCCAGGACGGGTCGGTCAGGGGGGGTGGAGCTGGTATACGGGCTCCGCTGCCTGGATGTATCGTGTGTGGACCGAGGAAGTTCTCGGTTTGAAAAAGCGTGCCCATCGGTTGATCATCGATCCTGTAATCCCTGACTGGTGGGAAGGCTTCAAGGTCCAGCTGCGTCATGAGGAGGCGATCTATGTCATCCAGGTTGAGAATCCAGATCATGTCCAACGAGGAATTGCGTGGCTGGAGTTGGATGGTCGGCGATTAGATGACCGGTCTGTCCTGCTCGATCCCGAACCTGTGAAGCACATCGTGCAGGTAAGGATGGGCTAGACACAGTACTACCCACAACCATAATTCAGAGTGAGCAGTAACTCGACAAGCGAGGTTCGCGATACAGAACCATGCATTATCTTGCAGGGTTATTGTTCCCTTAAAGTTCTCACCTCCTCGAGCTAAAAACAGCGAAGATTTACTCCTCGCTGCAATCGATTGCTGATGGAATCTCAGCTGATGGTCTTGAGATCTCAATCCGTAGCTCATTGGCCATTTCGATTTTGATTACCCCAGACTCGAAAACATCTACTTGAAAGTCTTTACCCAGACAATCGGCGCCGTGATCGGCTGTTCGCGCCGATTAAGTATCCTGGGTCCTTGTATTGTCCGAGTGCTTACTCTACTTTCTCAGGAATCTGTAACCATTCAGCAAGTATTTCATTGGAATACCACCTGCCCGCCGCCATTACGCCTCGGAGATCTCTGATAGCGTCAATACCCTCGAGGGGATTCCCGTTCAAGAAGAGGAGATCTGCTCGTTTACCCACCTCGATCGTGCCAAAGTCGCCTTCACCGATCATCCTTTCGACGACCGCAGAAGCGTTCACCGTACCCGTTGCGATGGCCTCATAAGGCGTGAAACCATTTTCCACCAAGATGCGAAGTTCATCATGGATGGAAAATCCAGGGACGATCGCCAAAATCGCTGAGTCGGTCCCCAACAAGAGCGGAACCCCCGCTTGATGCAATTCCGTGAGCACCCAGCGATCGATGTCGTACTTGAAGGCGCATAGGTCCTCGATCCCCTTACACTGGAGCTGATGTTTCTCTTCGCCATGTCGGAGGAGATCAAGATAGGCCTCGGGGATAAAAACTATCTCGGGGCGGGCGAGAAAGGAATCCAGCTCGAAAATTTTTTGCTGGATGACGTCATCGACCACCATGGTGGTATCGATCGGAGTTCCATATCTGCGCAACTCATCGAGGATATGCCGCATAGTTCCAGTATGTTGGTGGGCAAACTCGGATTCATAAAAACCAGAGGTGAGATCGAATTGCTCCGTGGCTGAATTGACAAGGTAGCTTAGCCAGGCATCTGGTGTAAGTTGCTTGTTCCTATCATATTTGATGAACTCGAACAGCAGCTCTTCAACATGCGCGATTTCGTCCATTCCCTCCGCCAGCGTCCCTTCCAATCCAACCGCATAGGGCACATGACCCGCACTGTACATCCCAAGGTATTTGGCTGCCATCAAAGCCTCATGCAAGTCTTCAGGATTTAAATAGGAATACAGTTTGAGAAAGACGAATCCAAGCTCGTGATTCTCTCGAACAAATCCTTGGGGATCACCCAACGGGCTGACGAACAGAATCTTCCCTGAGGTATAGATTGTGGGTCCGATGCGCGTTCCGGCTTGGATCTGATCTCGCCACTCGAGTGTGTAGGTCAAATCTTCACCAGTGGGACCGAAATCCCGGATCGTGGTCACACCGTTGGCAAGATATAGGGCAAGCGGCGACACGGGCCACGTGTCAGTATCCCAATTCTGATTGGTGTGCATGTGCATGTCTGCCAAACCCGGCATCAGGTAGGCCCCTTGACCATCGAGGATCGTGGCATCTCTAGGGATTGGTACGCTATTTGTGGGACCAACCGCGAGGATCCGATCCCCTGCGATCAAAACCGTCTGATCCTCTTCGACGGTTTCATGGGTCATGGGGATCACGTTGACATGGGTGAAGGCTGTTACAGCTCCCTCCAATGCTTGCCCTGGATCACCCCCTTCTCCAACCACGCAGCCTGACAAGAGGAGGGCACACAAAAGGAGCCAAAGTTTTGAAAGACCAATCCTGCTCATCCTTTTAGCCTCTACTTCCTTTCTTTTGGAATGTGGATCCAGCGGCCACCGCAGTAAATTCCCCCACGGAGGCCGCTGGATCGTTTTAATGGGTGTTTATCACTCGGTGAGTGCTCCCCAGGACATGAATACGACCAGGATCGCAAAGCCGATCATCGGGAGGAGTAAGGCAGTTGAGGCTCCTGTGATCGTGACTTTTCCCAAGTAGATGCCTGAAGCCCATGCACCGCCGATAGCCAACAATGTAAACAGCCATCGGGGTGGTGTTCGGTTCCGACTCTTTTCCATGATGTCCTCCATTTTATTATGCATAAATTTCATTCGCCGTTTTGTATATGCGTGTCATTCATATATTTCTGTTTCAACCGGTCTCCTTTTTTTGTTCGAGAAAAATGCAATGGCTGCGATGCCAAGTGAGAGCACAAACGAGCCACACAGAACTCCAGCACCTCCAAGAATCGAACCACTCATATTCCAGGCCACGCGGAGAAACTCAAAGTAATAATTCGGCCCAATGGCCAGCATCAGCATGGGGCTTTCACGTCCGTCTGGATAGTCGCAGGAGAGCGTATGCAGGCTAGGTTCCTTGATCGTTGTGCTGTAGATCAGAACGCCTACTCGGTTCCCATCTTTGGTCGAATATCGATTGGTCGGAACATAATCCGGCACAAGGGGGATGTCTTCACCGGTCGTTTTCGATATCAGACTGCAGTCCAGCACTGGAGGTCCCTCCGTTGGGCCATGGGCAGTTTCGTAGTAGACACCGTATGCGCCTTTCCTTCTTAAGTCGATATCTACGTCTCCCGGGACTTCTATCTTTTGTAGTGGGCTTTTGTATGCCTCCTTGATCAAAGATGGATAGGATGTCAAGGCAGAGATGATGAGGATGGCAGCAGCCAAGCTGCCAAGCATCAGAATGAGAATAGCAATGACATATCCTAAAGTACGGGTTTTGGTTTCATTTATCTTCACTGGAATCTCCTTTCAAATTCGCTTTTCGTAATCATCGTACGCGTCATTAAGTAAGCTCTCTCACCCGACGGAGTGAGTCGCGCTATTCAGCTGGAACTGCACAACGGAAACCCAAGTCATCGAAACGAGCCCAGGGGGGCGTTGAGTGCCGGACGGTAGTACGGACCCATGACTCGTTGTCTATCCATGCACCACCTCGTTGCGTCCGTTCGGTTCCAAATGAGGGTCCTGTCGGATTCTCATCGGGGGATAAAGCGTAATAATCCTCGCTGTACCAATCGGCAACCCACTCCCACACGTTACCGGCCATGTCCAGGGCACCATAAGGACTGGCTCCACCAGGAAAGCTTCCCACCGGCGCGGTGAGTGTGTATCCGTCATCATAGGAATTATGGTTCCATCGTTTTACTGGGCAGCTGGCATCGCAGAAACTGCCTCGATTTCCATCGTAGGTATCCCCCCAGGGCCACAAACGACCGTCCCCGCCACGAGCCGCTTTTTCCCATTGCGCTTCGGCAGGCAAGCTCCCACCTGCCCATTCGCAGTAGGCTGCGGAGTCATCCCAGCTTACCTGGACCACTGGGTGATCTTCTATTGCGATCGACTCAGGGCCATGAGGATTCTGCCAATCAGTCCCGGGGACATGTGGCCATTCTTCTTCCATAGGCCCATCGGTCCAGGGTGCTCCCCAACCCTCTCGCTCCGCAGTCGTCTCATACCCGGTGGCCTCGATGAACTTGCGGAACGTCTCTACTGTCACCTCGGTCTGATCGATCCAGAAGGCATCCAGGTACACGACGTGTTGAGGCCTCTCATCGCTGAATACCTGCAAATCCAGGTCACCCCCAATCAAGCTGCCACTCCACATCCACTGGATCCCCGTGTTGCCCATCTCAAACTCGCCGGCTGGCACGTAGACCATAACCATCCCGTCAACGGGACGAATCCTGGTGTCGATCGGCATTGGCTCCTGAGTGAGAGGTGTGACTGGTAACTCGATGGCTCGATCCTGAGAGACCTCTGAAGGAGCAAAAGCTTGAAGTGCCGGCTCAAGCACCTCCTCATGCAGCAACTCGGACTCTTCAGACAGAGTCACAAGCACGACGAGGTAGATACCGGACACGGATTCGGACACCGCTACATCAAACACGAGTTTTTCTGCATCAGGCCATTCGAGGTCCCAATGGCGCAAGTCCCAGATCAACCCGGGGGTCTCCATGCTGTCAACAATCTCCGGAAGGTTCCAATCGGCAAGCGCTTGCTCTATGGTTGCCCCCTGGAATGACACTTGGCCGAGCCATGTGGGATCTTTACCCGGTTCTCGCTGAAATTGTCCTGGCTTGACCTCGGCCCAACCCTCAGGTACGAGACCGCTGATGCCAAGATCCTCATTTGCATAAGGTATGAGCGTAATGATTGCGGGATCAGGAGTAGCTGCAATCGTTTCAGACATCTCACTACAAGATGTCAATCCGAAGAGCATGGCGAATAATGCAACTGGGGAAATAAATCCCAACTTGGCAAGTATCTGTAACTTCCGCTCTTCTCGCATAATGTCCGCTCTCCTTTTGTAGGGCTGGCGCATGGATCGTCAGCCTTCCGGCACATTCCCAAGATAGAGTTGCATTTTCGATGCTGGATTACATGAGCCTGGAGAGATGTTCTGCCAGAGTCGCAGGAGGGGTTCCTAACCAGGCCCAGAGGCCAGGTGGATGAATCGAAAGCGCCCCATCGCAGGGGCGCAGTTTCTTGTGGCAGTAGCTGGATATAGCTCAGTCCCGGCGGATGAGCCCCTCCTGCCATGCATAGACCGCAGCCTGGGTGCGGTCAGCGAGGTGCAGCTTACCCAAGATATTGCTGACGTGGCCCTTAACTGTGCCGATGGTCAAAACCAATTGATCTGCGATCCTTTTGTTGGTGTACCCCTTCGCGATCAACTTGAGAACCTCCATCTCGCGTTCGGTTAAATCCGTAAAGAGATGTCGTTTATCAGGATCTCGGACACAGAACTCTTTAATCACGCGCTCTGCAATCCTGGGGTGGAGAGTTACCTCCCCACAAGCTGCGCGCTGGATCGCTATAACGAGCTCGGAGGCTTTTACATCTTTAAGCAAGTATGATATGGCCCCTGCCTGAAGTGCAGGGAAGATGTGTTCATCCTCATGATAGGAAGTCAGGATGATGATCTGTGTGCGCGGACTAAGGTCTTTGAGTTTTCGAGTGGCTTCAACACCGTCCATACCAGGCATGACGAGATCCATGAGAACCACATCTGGGACATGCTCTTGAGCCAACGTTAAGGCTTCTTCACCGGTTTCAGCTTGAGCAATTACGTGAATGTCCTTCTGGGCCTCAAGGTAGCCAGCGGCGCCGTGGCGAACCATCTCATGATCATCGACAATCATCACCGTTATTGATTTATCCATTGAGATCTCCACTTTCAGGCTTTACTGGGAAGGTCACGATAATCCGAGCTCCCTTACCCGGTTCACTTTCTACTATGAAGCTTCCGTCTAAGGATTCTGCTCGTTCTCTCATTGACTCCAAGCCCATCCCTGCGTGGTCCACATTTGTGTCGAAACCAAGGCCATCGTCCTCAACGATAAGTTGGATGTCCTTCTCAACCTGTAAACCGATACTCACAAGTCCAGCAGAACTATGACGAGCGACATTGGCGAGAGATTCCTGAACTATTCGGAACAAAGCCTGTTTGACCTTCAAGGACAATCCGGATAGTTCTTGGACATCCACATTGACCTCCATCCCGTTTTGATGTGCCCATTCGATAGCGTAGTCGTTGATGGATTCCGCGACATCCTTTTCGTTCATGGCTTGCGGTCGCAGCTCATGGATGAGATCGGTGAGTTCCTTCCGAACCGAATCCACCAACCGGTCAGCTTCCTCTAGGTGGGATTTCGATGTTTGCGTATCACGATCAAGGAGGGTTAAGGCTGTTCCGATTTGAAATGAAGCCGCCAAGGCTTGCTGTTTGGCGCTATCATGCAGATCGCGCGCAAGCCGATTCCGCTCTTCAGAAACGGCCATCTCTTGACGTCGCCTGAGCAACTCCTTCAGTTGGGTTGCCATTTGGTTTAAACGTTGACCGAGCTGACCAATCTCATCACTACTATGATCCTCGATAAATTCAGAGAAATCGCCTTGGCTCCAAGCATCCGCTATCACAGAGACGTGTTGTAACCGTCTGACCATGCCTCTGGCGGTGAGAAAGCCAAAATATGTGCCCGCCAAGCCTGCGGCAATGAGTAGTAACAATGTGCTCCTACCCATTAAGGTCAGTGCATTTGAAAACAGGTCATCCTCCGTTGGTAGATGGTTAAAATACATGATTTGTACACCGATCACGTTTTGCTCTACTTCATCGTGGAAAGGAACAACGAAATAAAACCTTTCATCCGGTTCAATGGTGACGAATAACCGGTCATAGTCAAGTTCTCCCCTAAAGGCAGTTCTCAGTGGCTCTTCCAGACCCGGCAATATCTCCATATTGAGGGGCAATCCGATCGCCTCTTTCGATACAAGATCTTCGTTAGAGATCCCAAGCAAGACTCCCTCTCGATCTAAGAGAAGGACACTTCCCTCAGCAACCGTCCTCAATCGAAGCTGTAAATCTCCTATGCGGAGTACATCAAAGTACGTGATCTGGAGGTCACCCGCTTCCATAATCATCGCAATCAATTGTGTATCTGGAGGATCTTTGGATAAGACATAACGATAAAAACCAGGGACGGTATCTCTTGATCTCTCAATCCAAGCCTCCGGGGTGAGAACACTATTGAGGATATCCAGAGGAACTAAGACTTGTGAAAACAAGATCAATCCTAGGATCAAGGCGACTACGAGCAATGCGCTCACCGTGACGGCTGAGTAACTGAGCGTCAGTTTCCATTTTAATTTTTGAAAGGTATTAAGCAGAGAGTTCATGCGTGTCCACTCTTATCATTTTATATTCTGCCCATGTTTTAGCACTACACATGAATCCGAAAAACAGCCGGCTTCAGTCTTAGCATACATCAATCGTGGTTGAAACACGCCTATCGCAAGATAGGTATGTCTCTTTGCTAGAGTTTCATATTCGGGCATTGCTGAAAATCTTAAGAATGGGGGTATTTGGATTTGAGTGACAGAACAAGTTCTTGAATCATGCATTACTCAGAACTAATAACCGGGTGAAAAACAGAACCAGAGAGGGGTTTAAACTCAACCGTAGTCCACACGATTACCCAATTTGACTCTCCACCCAGTAGATCGCGAAATCAGGGATCCGTGCCCCTCACCGGGACATTATGGTCGATGGCCGTTCGCCCCAACACCCACGTGCTGGGATTGCAGGATGGGGTGCAGAGCATTCTTCCCGCATAAATCCAATAGCGCCTATAAAAAACCCTGATCGTAAGGGTGGTCATTCTATTTTGAGCGCCTTAATTCCTTGGCCAGGGGGAATTGGATTGATTTTGTGCTCTTGCCATTGTGCTACCTACGCCGTCGCTGCCTCAGCTTGAAAGTATCGCCGCCGGAAGGCAAAGGCGACATTCACCAAGCCGATCATCACCGGCACCTCGATCAAGGGTCCAATCACCGCCGCGAAAGCCGCGCCAGAGCCAATCCCAAACACCGCCACAGCCACCGCGATGGCCAATTCGAAGTTGTTGCTCGCGGCTGTAAACGCCAGCGTTGTGGTCTTGCTGTAGTCGGCGCCGACCGCTCGCCCCATGAAGAAGCTCACCAGGAACATAACCACGAAGTAGATCAACAGCGGTATAGCGATGCGCACGACGTCACCAGGGATGGTGACGATCAATTCACCCTTAAGGCTGAACATCACCACGATTGTGAACAACAGCGCCGCGAGTGTCAGTGGGCTGATGCGCGGGACGAACTGCTCGTAGTACCACGCCTTTCCCTTTGCCCGCACCAGGAACAAACGCGTGAAGAACCCCGCTAGGAAGGGGATGCCCAGGTAGATGAAGACGCTCTTAGCGATCTCGCCGATGGTGATGTCAACGGTCGATCCACTCATGCCGAACCACGTGGGCAGTAGCGTGATGAAGACATAGGCATACACGCTGTAGAAAAGGACTTGGAAGATGCTGTTGAAGGCAACAAGGCCAGCGGCGTACTCGCTATCTCCGTGAGCCAGCTCGTTCCATATAATCACCATGGCGATGCAGCGCGCCAGACCGATAAGGATCAAACCGGTCATGTACTCCGGATAGGCGGGCAGGAAGATGATCGCAAGCACGAACATCAGGATCGGGCCGATCACCCAATTCTGCAGCAGCGAGAGGCCGAGCACCTTCCAGTTGCGGAAGACGTCGCCCAGCTCGTCGTAATGGACCTTCGCCAACGGCGGGTACATCATCAGGATCAAGCCGATGGCGATGGGGATGTTGGTCGTGCCGACCGAGACGGTGGTGTTGAAATCGGACACGGCAGAGGGAAACAGGTAGCCGATCAGCACACCGATCGCCATGGCGAGAAAAATCCACAGCGTGAGATAGCGATCGAGCGTGGAAAGCCTGCGGGGTGCTTTGAAATCTTCTTCCTTCAATACGTCAAGCTCGGCTGATGGCATGAGTTTTCCTTCGCCTCCTATCGACGATATCGTTCCTGATTACAACGTTCCTTCTAGATGACTGTTAGAAACAGCCCGAAGAGATACCCTGCCAGCGTGCTGAA
>Ga0114922_10005268_pt1 | contig 11940 bp, 9 predicted proteins | sample AartaG_FD_100975 | JGI IMG/M metagenome (GOLD analysis project Ga0114922, IMG submission 100975) | Deep subsurface microbial communities from Aarhus Bay to uncover new lineages of life (NeLLi) - Aarhus_00045 metaG | ecosystem: Environmental > Aquatic > Marine > Oceanic > Sediment | place: Aarhus...
CTTAATTGGGGAAGCGCTGCGGATAGATTTCCCGCTTGAAAGCATTCTTTACAGTTCTGATTTACTAATTTCAGATTTTGGATGGAAAGCGATTGAGGATGGAAAGAAAAAGGGAATTGATATTATTGAGGTAACCAAGGATGTCTTTCAAGCATTTGCGTTAAAAGAAGGACCCCAGGGGATTGCGGCTGTCGGCTTACAACAATGGGTAAATATAAAAGCGATCCACCAACCGAAAGGATTATGGATTGCATTGGATAATGTGCAGGATCCAGGAAATCTTGGGACAATCATGCGGTCTTTGGACGGCGTGGGCGGGAAGGGATTGATTTTACTGGGGAATTCTACGGATCCGTATCATCCAACTTCAGTACGCTCGAGCACTGGGGCTGCATTTTCCCTGGTAATCGGAAAAGCTGGTCTCAAGGAGTTTAGTGAATGGAAATCAAAGGAAGGTGTTCCTTTGATCGGAACAGTATGTGGAGAGGCCGCAAATTATAGAAAATATAATTATCCACAGGATATGATCTTATTAATGGGAAGCGAACAGAAAGGGCTGAGTAAAGAACTTGTTGAAATATGTGAATGTTTAGTTACAATTCCTATGACAGGAAGTGTGGATTCGCTGAATCTTGCATGTGCTGCTTCTATTGTATTATTTGAGATATACGCAAAGAGATAAAAAGATGATTGAGATCATAAAAGGCGAAGTTGTTGGAAAGGGAGAGTTGTACTTGATTATCCAAACAGGTGGAGTTGGATTGAAGGTATGGACACCCAACTCGGTGCCATCATCAATTGATATTGGGGAGATTACTCAATTATATACAGACCTTATCTTACGAGAAAATGACATCAACCTATACGGGTTTACGGATATTAAAGCGCGGGACCTGTTTCGAAGCTTGATCAAAGTAAATGGAGTGGGACCAAAGGCAGCTTTATCTGTACTTTCTTTCCATAGTGTTCAAGATATTTATCAGGCAGTCTATATGAAAGATTTCCAGCAATTTGTCCGTGTACCCGGGATTGGAAATAAAACCGCGCAGAAAATAATTTTATACCTTCACGATAAGTTAGAACCCATTCTTGAAGGGATGCAATTCGATCAAACGGGAAATTTCGATTCGGAATTAATTGAAGCATTGGTGGGATTGGGGTACAGCGTCGTAGAGGCTCAGGCTAGTATACAATCACTTCCGAAAGATGCTCCCAACGATTTAGAAAAAAAATTGCGTTTGGCATTGAAATATTTCTCAAAATAATCGGAATAACCTATCTTTATGCTAAAATTTTGAAGTTGTTATCCAGAAGGATCATTTTTATATGGCAAGTCTGACACGAGAATTAGGGATAGATCTAGGTACAAATTTCATTGTATTTGCTGAAGGTCAGGAGATAAAGCTTCATGAACCTACAACGGTCGCTATTCTGATCGATGAGTGGAAGATTATCGAATGGGGTCAAACCGCAAAAGATATGTTTGGCCGCGTTCCTGAAGATATCGAGGTCATTAACCCAATCCAGCATGGTGTAATTGCCGAATATGAGATCACCGAGAATCTATTAAGATACCTAGTCCAGAAGATCTGCGGTCCCATGCTCCTGTTTCGACCTAAATTAATGATTACTGTTCCGTGCAATATCACGAGTGTGGAAAGCCGAGCAGTGCACGAAGCGGGGATAGGTGCGGGGAGCAGAGAGGTATACCTTATCCAACAACCACTCGCTGCGGCATTGGGCATTGACCTTCCAATTTCCCCACCCTCTGGAAATATGGTAATTTGCCTGGGCGGCGGTACAAACCAGGCGGCAGTCTTGACTATGAACAGTATCATCTCATCGGAATTGGAACGGACTGGCGGGCAGAAAATGGATGAGGATATCGTCAGTTTTATTCGCAAGCATTATGGAATAATTCTAAGCAAAGCTACAGCTGAACTTGTCAAGATGCGGGTGGGGGCGGCCGTTAAAGAAGAAGATGGGCTTACCCTCGAAGTTCAGGGGCAAGATCAGGTGAGTGGTTTACCTCGTTCAGTTTCGGTTAAAACTGAGGATATTGTTGATGCGCTGCAGGATAGCCTGCGGGATATCGTTAAAATGGTCAAGCGAACGTTAGAGAAGACGCCGCCTGAACTGGTATCGGATATCATGGACCGCGGTGTAGCGATTTGTGGTGGTGGAACCCAACTAAGGGGCGTAGATAGATATCTAACACGTGAATTAGGCATTCCAGCGTATCTGGTTGATAATCCCACTACATGTACCGCAGAGGGCGCAGCAAAAGCCCTGACAATGCTTGATGATCTAAAAAGAGCGATAAAACAATAAAAAAAACCGGAGAAATTGTTCTCCGGTATGTAGTAATGGTGCGATATTAGCGCCTCCGTCTTCCTCCGAAAAATAGCATACTATAGTAAAGCAATGTGGATAATGCCTGAACGGCACCCGCTACATATGTGAGAGCCGCTGCATCAAGCACCGCGCTCACACCGTTCAATTCGTTTCCATACACAATGCCGGATGAAGCGAGAATCTTTTTTGCCCGTTTGGAAGCGTCCATTTCAACAGGGATCGTTACTATAGCAAATAAAGATGTTGCCGCAAAAAGAACTAAGCCAATTATCGCAAGGTTATCCATGGCAAGAAGTAACCCACCCATAAAAATAATGGGGCCTAACCAGCTGCCTAACCGGACTGATGGAACCATTAATGACCGTAGGGACAACGGCCCATATTTTTCACTATGTTGGATCGCGTGGCCTGCTTCGTGGGCGGCCACACCAGCCGCAGCGATGCTTGGAGTTCCATAAACAGATTGGCTGAGGCGCAGAACTTTTTTGCGGGGATCATAATGGTCACTCAACGTTCCGCGAACTTGCTCAATACTTACATTTTGTAAGTTATTAACGTCAAGTACCTTACGGGCGACTTCTGCCCCTGTCATTCCATTGCTAATCCGAATTTTTGAATATTTCCTAAAGGCACTTTGTACTTTGGTTTGCGCGTATAACCCGAGCAGCAGTGCGGGGATACTTATTAAAAAATACAAGCCGTAACTTCCTAAATACATTTTTACTCCTTCTTGATAGTAAATATTAACTATATTATAAAGCGTTCTTATTAACTATTCATAATAATTCAATTATTAAAAAAGCCTATGGGATTCAGTAGAACTGCGTGAGGATGGTCTTGAGCGGTTTTTATCATCTATTCGGTGTGAACGACTGCGAAAATTAGTAATATATCTAATGAAGTCATATAATAATAAAAAGAATTAATAAACACTCTGTGGTTCTGATGCTTAACACCCAGTTAGGGTACGTATCAAAAACAGTAGAATAGACTATGAAAAAAGTTAATGACACTGGTGATCGTGCAGCGAAATGGATGCGCTGGATTGCTCGCATTTGGTCCGCTCCGATCATTGTTTACTCTCTGATGATGCTTGCCGGTTATGCGTGAAACTGGGTGACAATCGGAAAAGCAGACCCATATTCGGTGGAGGGCTATCCTCTCATTGAAGCACTGCCCCCGATCTTGATGTTTGTGAGTGTACTGGGATTAGGCATTGCATGGCGTTGGGAGAGATTGGGGGGAGCGATTACACTTATTTTTCAGTTTGCAGCGTTCTTGTTGCTTCTAATACAGAGACCGATCACCCATGATTCCTATCGCTACGCGATCCCTTATCTTATGTCGATGGTGATTTCTATACCTGGAATATTGTTCATGGTGTGTTGGTGGCGATCTAGAAGGGGGTCAACTCGCAAGGAGATTAATTAGCGCAGAAAATGCGAAGATTGACGTTTTTTAGTCAAAAATGTTTCTAATGTAGAAGGTGCAATTGAGATGAATGTATCATTACGTCCATTTGAGGAAAACGATCTGCTCCCCCTGCAGATGTGGGCTGAAGAAATCAAGGCCCAATTGTCCAAGTTGCGTCTTCTAAGGCGTCCCTGGGGAGACTCGAACTCCCGCCTTCGGCTTCGGAGGCCGACACTCTATCCGCTGAGCTACAGGGACGTATAGACGATAGATTCTACCATGCGATGATATTAGAAACTTTCTTATTGAGAGTTCTATTTACTTAAAAAACAAACGGTTTTTCATCGGATTGGGTTTGGAAATGATTTTTCTTAGATCAATATGTGCAAACTGCGGACTAGAGAGGTATGCTTTGAGGTGCTTTTTGAATACGATAGAAGCTTTATCTGGACCATAAAAAGCGATCACTAGAAGCCAGTGAGTTTTAATGATATTTAAAATCTGGTCTGCAGAAAGTGACGCTTTGCTTCTATCAGAAAAGATCCATGGATTTCCAATTGCTGCCCGCCCGATCATTACTCCATCACAACCAGTTTGTTTGATCATCTTTTGAATATCTTTTTTAGAGGTAATATCCCCATTTCCGATTACGGGAATTTGTACCGCTTTTTTAATCTCACTAATTGCGTTCCAATTTGCTGATTCCTGCCAGTTTTGATCTCTTGACCGCGCATGGACAGCGATCATTGCTGCTCCTGAATCTTCGATGATATGGGATAGTTCTTTGTAATTGAGGTTTTCTTGGTCCCAGCCCAACCTTATTTTTGCAGTAATAGGAATTTCAATGTGATTTACGAGTTTTGTGATAATGTTATTGATTGATTTAGGCTCTTTTAATAATCCTGCTCCAGCTCCTCTTCCCGCAACCCTTTTTACAGAACAGCCAAAATTGATGTCGAAAAAATCGGGTCCTTTTTCAGATAGCATCTGGGCAGCTTTTAATATTTTGTCCGAATCTTTACCGTATAACTGAAAACCAATTGGCCTTTCGGATTTTGAAAAGCATGTTCTTTTTTCAATGTAATCCAAATTCATTGGGACATCAAGAACGTTTATGAATTCAGTGTATGTTGCAGCTGCTCCCATAGATCGACATAACCATCTGAACGGTTGATCGCTTATGCCATCCATAGGCGCAAGGATCAGGTTCCCATAAACAGGGATATTTCCGAAAGAAAAAACAGGCTTCATAATAAGGGCCGATTGAAAATAATCCTATCTTAATGCCTTAACAACATTAGCTATGGATCTTAAATGTTCTGGCGAAGTGCCACAGCATCCGCCAATAATCCTAGCGCCTGCTTCTACCCATGCGGTTACATTTTCCGCCATTTGGTCTGGTTTGATGTCATATGTTGGCTCACCAGATTCATCCAGGCGAGGAAGGCCGGCGTTAGGTTTGAACCAGATAGGTAATGCAGTGGTATTGGAAAGTTCTTTGAGAGCATTAATATTATCAGATAAGCTTTTTCCGCAATTGATCCCAATTGCGGAAAGTCCAAGACCTTCCACTTCTCTTGCAAAGGAAGAAGGGCTCACTCCCATCATTGTTTTTACTCCTCTATCAAAACTGAAAGAACAGACCAATGCTTGTTGGCAAGAAGATTTAACTCCATTTATGGCTGCTTTCGCTTCATTCAGATCAAATTGTGTTTCAATGACAATAATGTCAACTCCAGCGTTACATAATGCTGAGGCTTGCCTTGAGTAATTGCTTTCAGCTTCTCTAATCTCAAGCGTTCCAAATGGTTTCAGCATTTGTCCAAGCGGTCCCATTGAACCGGCGACGAGAACACTGGTGTTTTTGACAGCTTCCTTCGCCAAAATGACAGCATTGTGATTAACCTGTTCGTATATATCTCCCAGCCCTGATTGTTCCAGGCGGATTTCAGAACCGCCAAATGTAGAGGTGAGAATGATTTCAGCTCCTGCTTCGATGAATTCAAGATGTAACTTCTTGATCTTTTCAGGATTATCAATCACCCAATTCTCTGCGCTTACACCTCGTTCTAAACCACGTTGGATTAGGTTTGTACCAGTGGCACCGTCTGCAACGATTACTTTTTTCTCAGCTAGTAGATTAGAAAACTCACGCGAATTCATTTGTTACCTCCTATAATAAAAAAACCTTAATAAAACCCAAAAGTACTCCTCCAATTATCAACCAGAGCGTATCAACTTCATATTTTATCGAAAGGATTAATGCAAAAGAGGCGATGACAATTGTTGAGAGGTCATTAATCGTTGATTTCATTAAGTTGATAATCGCGAATGCGATTAAAGCGACCGCGCTTGCGGAAATGCCATCTAATAAAGCTTTTATTGTTGATAAATGGTTGATTTTTGGTAGAAATTTCGCTGTAAATAATACAATAATAAATGACGGCAAGAAAATACCAACTGTTGAAATAATTGAACCGGGGAAGCCAGCTATCACATAGCCGATAAATGTTGCAGTTGTTGAGATCGGCCCGGGCGTGATCTGACCAACAGCGATCGCATCGATCACTTGCTTTTCTGTTATCCAATTAAAATTCTTGATCAGGTCCTGTTGAATGAATGCGAGCAGAATATAAGTACTGCCAAATAATAGGGATCCTACTTTAAGGAAAAATAACCCCAATTGCGCTAATTTTGAATGAATGATCGATTCAAATCGATAGTGAATATTTTTAAAAGATAAAATACCCACTATCAAAGGTGTTAGGTGTCTCTGATTAACTGAATAGTAAAATAAACTTATCAAACCACTAATAAGCATAATAATAACTTGATCACAACCGAATAAGGCGGCAATTAAACTGCTCCCCCAAGAAAAAGTGAAAAATTTGTCTTATATACAGGTTTAGACAATCGAAAAAGAGCGGATATAAATATCGCCACAACGATAGCGTTGATAATCGAAAAACCCCCATTTATTTGAGGAAGGGAGCCAAATCGCTTGTAAAAAATGGCTAATATTACAGAAATAATTGTTGCTGGAACCATAAAACTAATACCAGCAATTATTAATCCGGGGAAGCCAGCACGAATGTAACCAAGATGCGCAGCCATTTCAGTTGCATTTGGGCCTGGAACAATATTAGTAACTGCCATAATTTCAAGAAAATACTCACGTGAGACCCATTTTCTTTTCCGAACAGTTTCATCTTCCATCATTGCAATTGTAGAAGAGGGACCACCGAATCCGATGGTCCCAAGTTTTAAGAATAGAGTTGCTATTTCAATGAATTTGGTTTGTTTTCTCACAAAAAACTATTGCAATCAGGTGGTTTGCAGTCCTTTTAGAATTTTATCTTGAGTTATTGGAAGGTCACGGAACCAGATGCCTGAAGCATTATGGATGGCATTGACAAGTGCGGGAGCTACGCCATCTACGGAAATCTCTGCTATTGATTTTGCTCCGTACGGGCCAGTGGGTTCATCTGTTTGGACAAAAATAACGTCCATGGGCGGTACATCATCTGCCTTATATAATTTATATGTATTAAATTGATCATTGGTGATGTGGCCGTTATCATCAAAATATGTGTCTTCAAACATTGTGAACCCTAATGCCTGTGCCATACCACCTTCTGCCTGACCGGCAGCAGTTAATGGGTTGATTACTCTTCCACAATCCACAATCATCAACAACCGGTCGATTTGCATTTCCCCAGTTTTTTTATTGAATGTTACTTCGGTAAATTGTGCCCCGGTTGGTGGTGGGCTGACATAACTCATATTAGATTCTGTAGCCATGATCTGGTGCTGATCTAATTGATGCAGACTGCTGAGAGCGACATCTTCAAGCGAAACCTGTTTCCCATCCAGTGATTTTATTAATTTATTTTCTAAGATAAGGTCTTGATACTTCTTAATCCGCATCATTTTAGCCGCATGCTTGAGAATCATTTCTCTAACTTGTTCTGCGGCTTTGACGACTGCTCCACCACTTATGTAAGTAGTAGAACTTGCGTAAGCGCCTTTATCAAAAGGTGTGAAATCTGTATCAGAGGAATAGACGATAATGTCTTCTATTCCGACCCTAAGCTTTTCAGCAGCCATTTGAGCCAGGATTGTATCAGAACCGGTTCCGAGATCAGTTGCACCTATTAATAAATTAAAAGAACCGTCATCATTGAGTTTAATAGTAGCGGCTCCCATATCTAATCCTGCGATTCCAGAACCGTGAATCATGATGGATATACCAATACCGTGGCGAATATCGCCGGATTCATTGGAATAAGCTTTTCGTTTCTTATAATAATCTGTAGCTTTTAATCCTACGGTCACACACTCATCGATTGCAGTTGATGCCATTGATTGGTCATAACCTTCCCGTCCTTCTCCTAACTTACGGGCTAAATGCATTAATTCGCCTAATTTCAACCAATTTTTCTTCTTGAATTCAACGACATCTAATTTAAGCCGTTCGGCAATCTCCTCCATCAGTACTTCAACAGCAAATTGCTCCTGCATGGCTCCATATCCTCTGTACGCGCCGGCAGGTGGTGTGTTTGTGTACACTACATCACAAATAAAGCGTGAGTTCGGTGCGTTGTAAAGTGTTAATCCTTTAAAACCACCAACCATATTTACTGTGAGGGCGTGTGTACCATAAGCACCTGTGTCACCGATCAGTTTTAATTCTGCTGCTGTAACCTGCTCATTTTTAACTGCCAATTTGTATCTGATAATCTGCCGATGCCGTGAACGTCCACTTGTAAATTCTTGACTGCGAGTGTATTCCATTTTTACAGGTTGGCCTGTAGCTATCGTAAGGTGGCTGCAAAGATCTTCAAGTAAAATTTCTTGTTTTCCGCCAAAACCGCCGCCAATTCTTGGTTTGATCACGCGGATTTGTTTTATGGGTAAACCTATCAGTGGGGATATGATTCGCCGAACATGGAAGGGAACCTGTGTGCTTGTACGCACAACCAAGCGGTTATCTTCATCAAAATACGTAATGCAAACGTGTGGTTCCATTTGTGCGTGCTGCTGCTTAGGTGTACGATATTCACCCTCAAAAACGTCATCAGCATTTTTAAATGCTATATCTGGTTCACCAACCTCGGCTTCAAGATGATGCACGATGTTTCGTGAAGCGTCGTAGATACCTTCCGTATCTTCTTCATCGTGAATAATGGGAGCGTTTTCACTCATTGCCAATTCACAGTCTAGCACATGGGGAAGAATTTCATAATCAACATCAATTAATTGCAGGGCTTTATCTGCAATTTCCTGGGTTTCCGCGGCAACAATTGCGACCCGATCACCAACATGCCGAACTTTGTTGTCAAGCGATGCCTGGTCATGCGGTAGTGGCTGAGGGAAACTCTGTCCTCCAGTTGCATATTTCACTCGGGGGACATCTTTATGGGTAATTACAGCATGAACACCGGGGAGTTGTTTTGCCTTGCTGACATCAATATCTATGATTTTGGCGTGCGCGTGTGGACTGGTTAATAAAGCACCGTAAAGCATTCCCTTGGGTTGGACATCATCGGTAAAAACTGGTTTACCGGTTGCCAGTTTAACGCTATCAACTTTTATAACAGACTTTCCTACCTCAGATAATTGTTTCATTCCATTTGGTGTTAATATTAGGGGTAGAAGCGGGGATTTGTTGCCGTTTTTTCGATAATAAGGTTCAGGTAGATCAATCTCACTAATATTCTCACCAAATTTCATCTCCTGTGGGATATAAGGAGGAATTTCTTCTCCACGCATTATGGCAGAAGCCCGAGTGATAGCGTCAACTATTCGAACGTAACCAGTGCATCTGCATAAAACCCCTGAGAGGGCTTTTCGGATTTCTGATTCTGATGGATTACTGTTTTTTTGGATAAGGCTCTTTGCAGTAAGAATCTGAGCAGGAGTGCAAAAACCGCATTGAATAGCACCTGTTTCAACAAACGCGGCTTGAAGCGGATGAAGGTTATCAGCAGTTCCCATTGATTCGAGTGTTTCAATTGATTTGCCATTGATCGAAGGCATTTTAACTAAGCAAGACTTAACAGGTTTATTGTTTATTAGAATCGTGCACATTCCACAATCACCTTGACCGCCGCATCCAGATTTCACACTCAATAAGCCATCTTTTCTAAGGAAATTTAAAAGTGTTTCACTAGGATTAACTTCAACTTTTCGTTCTGCTCCATTTAAAGTGAATATTAATTCTATTTTTTTAGGATTTTGACTCATTCTTCTCTCCTTCAATTGTTTTCATGATGAATTATGGCTGACAATAGTTGCTCTACTGATTTTACTATACAAAGATTCATACCTTGTTTATAAATATAAAAAATCCGGTGAATACCGGATTTTAGGCGGGAGCGACGGGGTTCGAACCCGCGGTCTCGGCCTTGACAGGGCCGCATGTTAGCCACTACACCACGCCCCCGTGGGATAAGTAGTTTAACATGGAGTTATTAAGTCGTCAAGATGGTGAATTAATTCAATCCTGTGAACCAGTCTTCATGCAAACGACCCCAAGGATAAATATCCTCTTCATCAAACCAAAGTGAAATCTCTTTCTTTGCTGTATCCAATGAATCTGAGGCGTGAACAAGATTTCGGCTGGTAATAATTGCTAGATCATGGCGGAGTGTGCCTGGAGCTGCTTCAATTGGATTTGTTGACCCAATTGTTTGACGGATAGCTTCAACAGCGTTGCTGCCTTCCCATACCATTGCGATAATGGGTGAAGATGTAATATATTGGATTAAACCATTATAAAATTTCTTCCCCTTATGTGCTGCGTAGTGTTCTTCGGCAAATTCCTTGGATACGTTTCTTAATTCCATTGCGATAAGTTGTAAACCGCGGTCTTCAAACCTTTTTATAATCTCACCAATTAAGCTCCGTTGTACTCCATCTGGTTTAATGAGAACAAATGTGCGCTGCAAATTTTCCATGATATTCCTTTAGAATGAAAGGTTGTTCTGGGCTTCTTCCAGTGCTGCCAAAGATTTTTCTTCTAATCCTAATTTCTTATAAACTTCCCCAAGAACAAACCAGAGATCTACTTCCGCGGGATATTGGCGGCAAATCTCTTCTAATTGGATCGACCACTCATTGAGTTTGTAATTATCTCGGATCAATTTGTTAAAACATTGGTATGCAAACTTAATGTTTCCGCCCTCGATATTATTAAAAGCCTGAGTGATCAATTCTTCTGGATCTTCGGTAAAAACCCTTATCTTTTGCGTATCATCCAAAGAGCTAATTATCTCTTGGACATTCTCAATTTTATCGTCTGAATGCTGATTCACCCAAGTGGGAGGAACTTGCTCGAGATCCGAGGAATTTAAGGAAGGATTAACTGGGGAATCGTGGTCTGTCATACCATCTGAACCGAAAGTGTGCGAAGAAGAGTCAACAGGTTTAGGTTGTTCCTTTAATTCATTAAAAACTAATTTCTCGGGAGCGACCGGCTTTGTCGAGAAACCTTTAACCTCTTCATCAGTCTTTTTAGACAAATTTTCATCGAAAACCCACTCAGGGATTATATCTTCATCATGAGGTTCTTTTTGGGTTGCGCCTAATTTTCTGCGGAGTTTATCCTTTTTGGTGATTATTGGAGGTGGTTTTTGGTGATGCGGGTCTAGTATATCTTCATCCTCATCACTGGGAAAAATTACTTCCTCGTAAGAAGTATCTGTTATAGGTGCTCCGATGCCTTTATTTGATACTGCATCCTCTATTATCGATGTCCAATCTTCAGCTTGTTCCTTTGAAGAAGGCAAATCATCGTAATGTGTCGTTCGTTTCCACGCTTCCTCAATAAAGTTATCGAAGTTTTCTATGGGATTAATTGGTTTTTCTCTTTCTTCCACCATGATAGCAACATCGGGAATATCATCAACTGACTTAGTTTCAGGTTTTATAAAAGAAAAATAAGGATCGATTTCTGTCAGTCTTAATTTATAGACTGTTGAATCGCTCGTTTTATCTAAGGGCGCAATCGATCTATAAAGGATAATAAGGGCTGGTTTACAGTAAGGAAGCGTGTTTATGATATCAATGCAAGTTTCAATTGCTTTTATTTTCATGCCAGAAGTAAAGAGCATGCTTGCGAGATGGATTTTATAATCTATTCGATTTGGGCTTTCCTGTATCCCTAAGCGC
>Ga0114922_10005269_pt1 | contig 11939 bp, 11 predicted proteins | sample AartaG_FD_100975 | JGI IMG/M metagenome (GOLD analysis project Ga0114922, IMG submission 100975) | Deep subsurface microbial communities from Aarhus Bay to uncover new lineages of life (NeLLi) - Aarhus_00045 metaG | ecosystem: Environmental > Aquatic > Marine > Oceanic > Sediment | place...
CCCTCGGCGTCAACATAGGGGGTGAAAAGCGTGTGGCAGGTGGCGCACAACTCCGATTTGAGAGTCTGCTTGCCGTATGCCGGGATGTAGTCCGACGACAACTGCATCAGGTTCTGGAAAGGTTGTTTGAAAGGGCCGTTGATAACCTTGTCCGGCTTGCGTGTCTTCGTGTCGATATTGTAGCCGCCGCTAAAGCTGCGTTCCTTCCCGAGTCCCTTCTTGCTCACCTGGTGGCAGAGCGTGCAGGAGACGCCGTCCATCGCGGCGTTATGCAGCGGATTGGACACGCCCAGAAAGCCGCCCTCGAAAATCCCGATTTCTCTGCCATCGGCCTCCGCCTGCGTGCTAGCCATCGGCATATGGCAGGTGGCGCACTTACCCTCGATCACCGACTCGAGATGCGGATTTCGCACGATTTCTGAACTCACCTTTGCTTGCCAGAGCGGATCTTTCGAGGCGTTGGCCATCATCGTCGAGCGCCAGTGGGTATCGTTGGAGACGTCACTGCCCCCGGAGTCCTTGAGGAGGCTGTGGCAGATGGCACAGATGCCCGAACCGGCGAAATCTTCAGTAATGAAGGTCGTCAACGGCCCCGCCGGGGGATTGGGCTCAGCGATGTCCTGGCCCGTCAAACCATCGGTTACGAAAACGGCAGCGAGCAGCATAGCCGGAATTGCGACTAAAACAGCATGTTTGTTCATCGTTAACCCCCATTATTTCATTGTAGTCATTGAATCGGAGAAGGCTATGGCAGTATTGCTTGATTATTCAAAAAACATTCATCCGCGCCATAGAAAAAAGGCCGGGAGGAATTCCCCCCGGCCCTTAACACAATATGTGGAGGTGCTCTAACTGTCTTTTGTATCTATCAGTTACCGCTGATCCACCGAGGGTTGCCGCGGTTATCGCGGAAGCGGAACTGCTTGCCGCCGTCGACCTGTAATGTGCGGGCTACGCAGTCGCGGTTCTGGATAGAGCCGCGAATGCGAACCTGGTCGCCCTTGGCCGCAGCCACGCCTAGGTTTTCGCAGTAGTATTGCGGGCCCAGGTAAACGGTGTAGCGTTTCCTATCGTTGGTACGGATTCGTAGCTCGAGGCCGGGATCGAAATCCTTGCCGTGTGTGCGGGTGCGAACGCTGACAACCGTGCCGGTTACGAGGCCCGTGGAATCCGCGTTGAAAGCGGGGGCGTTGTAGTTGAGCACGTTGCCCCCGCGCCAAATAGGGTAACCTTCTTCGTCCCTCAACTGCACGGTCGTGCCGTCGACGGTGATCGACTGGGCGATCAAGTAATCGTGGTCGGTGTAGCCGTCGAAATAGGGTGATACCACGGAACCCGTAACTGAGATTTGGAGGCCTTCCTCAAGTTCGATGCCGCTGTCCTCGAGGAAGCGCCAGGGACCAAGCATCAGGTAAAACGCCTCGCCGCTACCGGCGGTGAAGATGTAGTGCATGCCGTTACCGGTGTAGTTACCGTTTCCGTTGGCAACCCAGTAGTTGAGGCTCTCGGTGAGGGTGCCGTTGAAGCTGGCCACCGTGGCGGGATCGTAATAATTCTCGCCCAGCGGGCCTTTGCCGACGCCCTGGCCGTTGCCGCCGTTGCCGCCGCGCCACAGTGGGTAGCCGTCGGAATCGCGCAGGCTGACTCCCTGGATACTGGTGGCGATGATGAACTTGTCGGCGTAGCCGGTGATGTAGGCATTGACGATGGAGCCGGTGACGGTGACGTTGTCGCCCACGCTGAGCGAAACGCCGTTGTCGTCCAGGAACCATGCGGGCGCCAGGATCAGGCTGTACGCGGTGCCGCCGGCGGTGAACTCGAAGTGCTGCCCGGTGCCGCAGTAGTTGCCGCTGCCGTTGGCATTCCAGTCGCCGTACTGCTGTGTCAAAGTGCCGCTCAGGGTTTGAACCGTTGAAGGATCAAAATAAAGGGGACCGCTGCCGTCGCCTCTGCCGTTGCCGTTGCCATTACCGCTGACTACCGCGTCGTCGGTAGCGGCCACGGTGGAGATGGCGAGCAGGAGAGACGCCAGGCTGACCACAATGAGCTTGCCGGTTGTTATTCTTTTCATTAATGAACTCCTTTTACCTCGTTAATAATTTATGTCCGCCCGATTATGGGCTGAATTCCTCGTTCGCTTGGTTATTAGGCAAAGGCTGTGCCACAATCCGCTTTGGGATTGTCGAATCAATAAACGTAATTAAATCAATGGATTACGGGGTCATCTCAATTGGCCAGGGGCTTTAGAACAAAGATTATTTGTCGGTGACAGTAGAATATCCTACAAGCGCCGGAGAATATTCCACACCGAGTCGGTTGATGAAGGCTCAAAATCTGTCGGGCGGGAGTTCTCGCGAAGTTTTCCCGTTTGTGTTAAAAAAGGTAATCCCCTTATTGCTGGTGGCCCGGATGCGCAAAGCGGCGATCGACGTCGGTTCTCAATCGATTCTTCTATTGATTGCCGAAACCGGTGACGGCGGCAGCATACAATCTGTGCGCGAGGAAATCTTTGCCCCGCGGCTGGGTGAAGGCCTTGCCGGCAGCGGAAGGCTGACTAGGGCTGCTATGCAGCGTGCCGAGGCCGACCTTAACCGGGCTCTTGCTGTTTGCAGCGAGGAATGTATAGAGCGCGGGGACATCATCGCCGCGGCGACGGCTGCCGTGAGAGAGGCCTCAAATGGCGAGGACTTCGTCGTCAGCGTCCGAGAGAATCTTGGTTTGGAAGTGATGGTGCTGAGTGGTCTCGAGGAGGCGGAGTTGAGCTATCTGGGCTCGCTCTCGGGCTTGGATGTCGGCGAAAACGACCCTGTTGTGGTACTCGATGTCGGCGGTGGCAGCAGCGAATGTATCATTGGTTTTGGGCGTTGTCCCTGCGAGGCAATGAGCGTGCCGATCGGGGCTGTAAAGCTCGCCGAGAGGTACGGAAGAAGCCCGGGCACCATCGAGGAAGCTCTCGAAGAGCTGGCGGCTGCGATTCGGGGCCCCGCCGTTGCTGCGCGCGGGCGCTCAATGATAGGAGTCGGGGGGACTATCACGACGCTTGCGGCTGTGAAGCTGGGTTTGGATAAATACGACGCAGGAGCGATCTCCGGGTGCTGTTTGACAATCGGAGATCTGGACGGGTTGATTGACAAGTTCCGTTCGCTTGCACTGGAGGAATTGAAGGATTTGAAGGGGATGGAGCCCTCGCGGGCTGACATAATCGAAGCGGGAGCGACAATTTTCAGGCAGTTTATGAAGGAAGCAGGATCTGAGGAGACAAGAGTTAGCGCCGGAGGTCTGCGTTATGGACTGCTGGCCGCGAAATAGACTTCGGCCCTGTAAGAACAGTTACTGATACGAACGTTGACAACTGTCATATTAGGGCTATGAAATTGATTTGTAGCTGGGAGATAAATAAATGAGAAATAAGATCAACATGTTAATGGCGGTTGCCGCGTTGTTGCTGGTAGCGAGCGGAGCATTTGCACAGGAAGCACGCAAGGTCAAGCAGTTGAGCGACGCTCCGAATATCCCGCAGTTCGAACAGGATGTCACAGTCAGGCTGCGCCTGATTGACGTGACTGCCGTGGATTCGGCGGGGGACTATCTCACCGATCTAACCAGGGACGATTTCAATGTATTCGTAAACGGTAAGCAGGTGGAAATCAGAACTTTCGACGCCTACTTCCCCGGTGCGATTGCAGCGCCGGCAGCCAGGGAGGAAACAGTGGGAGGCGTTCCCAACGCTGCCATGCCTACCCGCAGGATCGTGTTGTTCTTCGACCAGGCTTACTGCAGTTTTCGCGGGCTTAAGAACGCCAAGGAAGCCGCCGAGGAGTTCGTCACCAGGAACCTCAGCCCCGGCGATGAAGTGATGGTTGTGGGCTATGACATGGCGCTGAGGATCTACCAGACCTTCACGAGAGACCGCGAGAGATTGGCCGCTGTGATCCAGGATATTAAGTACGGCTTCAGCTCGGGCCCCAGCAATCCATCGAGCTTCCGGGGAGAGAATCCCCACAACATCCGAATATATCTGCAATCATTACAGAAGCTGGCTCTCTACCTAAGTTCGTTCAGGGGCCGGAAGACCTTTGTGATGCTGAGCGAGGGCTTCGACGAGCGTATCGCCCTCTATTCGGTACCGCAGTATCTGAAAGATACTTACGACAGTTACAACAACGCCAACGCGACTATTTTCACGGTCGACGTACGCGGAATCGACGCGCCGGGCCACAGCGGCTCCGCCTATGTCGACATTAATCGACGGCGCAGCAGGCACAACACGCTTGCCTCGATGGCGATTGACACCGGCGGCGTTTTCTACCGGGGTAGCAATGACGTCGAAACGCTCCTGCTCAAGGTAGATACAGACATCAGCCATTATTACGTAGTTGGATTCTACATCGACGAGGAGCAGGACGGGCGATTCCGCGAAGTCAGGGTCACGACCGCCCGCCCAGGGGTAAAACTGCGCTATCGCGATGGTTATTTCGCTCCAAAACCATATAGAAAATTGAACAGCGATGAGCGGTTGGTCAATCTTGAAGAAGGCTTCAACCGCAATACTCCCTCCTCCGATATGGAGGCATCTTTCGGCGTTCACGTTTTCCCACGTGCCGACGGCAGCGCCGTCGGCACGGTAATGGTTGAGACTCCGATCGAGCCCGGCGAAGCGCCGGAATTCGAGATACTCTATTATGTCAGTAATAAAGAGGAACAGCTCATCGACGCCGTTCACAAAATAATCACGTTTTCCTCCATGCCGTCCGGCAATATCTTTCGCCATGTCCAACCGGTTAAGCTGGAGCCCGGAGAGAATCTGATGCGGGTTGCCATCCGCAATAACCGCACCGGCAAACGCGCCTACCAGTTCGTGATTGCCCGCATGCCCGAGGTTGGCGATGGATTTTACGCCAGCACCGTGGCATTCCTCGCAACCGGAAGTGATTTCGTAACCGCTTCCAAGGCGCGGATCAAATCATTGAAAAAGAATTACGACGTGCCGCAGCAAGAGGTAGCAGATCCGCTTGCACCCATCGCAAGAGAGGGGATAATCCCCAGCGTGTCTTCAGAACTGCAGCGCACTGAGAGGGTCGGTGTGGTCATCAGGGTCGTTGGTATGGAACAGGGAGACGGCGGCACTCCGCAGCTGTCGGCGACCTTCAGCTTGCGTACCTCAGACGGAACGACATACGAGGCTCGCGAGCGCGACTTCAGTGTCTACCCCGTGGCCGGCTCCGACGCCGCAGTGATAGTCTCGACGCTGGATATCGGTGATATCCCTCCAGGAGACTACACTCTTAACGTGCGCATCGATGACATAGTGGCCAAAAAGTCGGTCGGCCAGCGCGCGGATGTGGTAGTTCGCTGAGACTGATAATTGAATAAAACAAGGGGGCTGCGGCCCCCTTTTTAATGTACGTGGGAAAGCAGTTTCGGTAATACGCGTGAGAGGTCAGAAGCCGAAATCTCCTTCGCCCTCCTCTTCATCGTCGCCGGTGTCGTCGGGGCCGCCCTCGCCGGGTTGCTGAGTCCTCCCCTCATCTTCTTCGCCGGAGATGAATTCCCACTCGTTGTAGAATTCCTTGTCTTTCCACATGTGGATGGCTTTGTCCTTGCTCGTGCTGACGACACCAATAATCGGCAGACTGGAGCCGCCGGGCGCATCGCCCTGTGCCAGGCGGCGTTGTTCGTTGACTGAAAGTCTGCTGGCCCTGATGTTGCCGCCGGCGGCAGAGTAAATCAGCTCGAAGTCCCGGCCCGTCATCGGATCCTTAAAAAGTTGCCGTATGCATCGCTGCTTAAAAAGATCCTCAAGCTTGGTCGGCAGCGCGTTGAACTTCTTCTGGTACAAGGAGATGGCTCGTTGGTACTGCTCGCCGCGGAATATCAACTCCTCCTCACGGTCGCGGATGACGAGGTATCGCCACGTCGGCGCAATAGTGGCCATCGCGATGCCCATGATGGTCATCATCGCCAGTAGGCTTACCAGCGTGAAGCCGTTGTCGCTGCGGATCATCGGCGCTCTCTTCACCAGCTGCTGTAGCGAGTTCTCTCGCTGGAGCGCTCGCGGCTGCGGCTCTTGACGTCGTAGATGCCGGGTTCGTATTCGGGATCTTCTTCCGGATCGAAGCGCTCCATGACTGTGCGCCAGTTCTTGTTGCCGGTCATCGGGTCGGTGGGGATCGAGCGCAGGTACTTTTCGTCGACAAGCTGTCGCAGCGACTGGGGGTACTTCCCTTTGTCCAGGTAGAACTGATCGATCGCGTCGCGCATGAAGAAGAGGTTGTCCTTTAAAACCGCCTCGCGGGCGCGCACCACGGCGTTGTAATAGTTCGGCAGCGCAATGGTGGCGAGGATCCCTATAATCGCCAGAACCGTAACCAGCTCCAGCAGAGTAAATCCGCTATCATTTTTCCTGCGCATTACCATTCCCTGTATTTTGTCCCGTCAAGCGCGGTCCCTTCGCTGAGGCTGAAGGCATCGAAGACGTCCTCGCCGTCCCAGATCTCGGAATCGGGCTCGTCCTGGCTGCCCCGCAGGCCCCACTCGCGACGGCCGGTCATCGGGTCGCGGGGGATCCTGCGGAGGAACTTGAATTTACGGTCCTTGCCGACCAGCTTCACCCCTTCGGCGAGCAACTCGAGAGTCTCGGGATAGCCGGTTTCGGTGGCCTCGACCTCGATCTTCTTCTCGTCGGCCATCTTCTTGTGCAGATCGATAGCACGGCGAATCTCGCGCAGGGCGCGATGCAGCTCGATCTCCTTGGCCCTCTTGAGCGAGACCTTCGTCATCGGCAAGACGGCGGAGGCGAGAATGCCGATGATAATCACCACAGTGATCAGCTCGGCCAGGGAAAAGCCCGCCTCACCGCCCGGTATCAGCGAGCTAAGCAGCTTTTTACCCGATTTCCTACTCATTTGGCGGCGGCTCCTCCTCTTCATCTTCCTCGTAGTATTCTTCGTCGTAGTATTCGTCGTCTTCATCGTAGTAATACTCGTCGTCGTCGTAATCGACCCGGAAGCTCTGTCCGCGACCTTTTAACGGCACACCGAGAAGGAAACGGATGTTTTCGAGGTCGGCCATCGATATCGTGCCGCGGTAGCCGAGGTTGACTTCCGGCCCGATCTTGATCGCGCGCAGGTCGGCCATGGTTATCAGCGCTCCCCGCACGATGTGCGGCGTCAGCGTGATGATGATGTCGGTCTTGCGGATGTCGACATGCTTCTTGCTGAACAGCCTGCCGATCACCGGAATATCGGCCAGCCCGGCAATACCCTCAACGGCCGTTTGCTCCTCCTCGCGGATCAGGCCGGCCAGCAAGTTCGTCTCTCCGTCGCGCAACCTGATCTTGCTCTTGACGTTGCGCGTGGTGAACGAGGGATTGGTGGCTGTTGCACCAGGCCCGATTGAGCTGATATCGATGTCCAGCTCGAGAGTGATTTCCTGGTTGTGGTGGACACGAGGGGTAATGTTGAACTTGATGCCGATGCTTTCGTACTCGTAGGAGTCGACCGGTGTCCCGATGCCTGCAGCCGCGTTGGGATTAAAGGTGGTCTTGCGCACCGGCACGCGCTCGCCGATGTGCAGATTGCTCTTCTCACCCTCTGTGATGCGCAGTTGAGGCTTCGCCAGCAACCGTGACTTCGAGTTCGTTTTAAGAAAGTGGTAGGTAACGTCGGGGATGGTGAGGTACAGGTTGGTCTTGTTAATCGCCCTGAAATCGTCGAAACGCACCGCGCTCTTAGAGCCGTCACTGGCAATGGCTGGGTTGACGAATTGCTGGGTGGCACTGTAGCTGCTAAGCAGCAAGCCGATGTCGCTGAGAAGGGTGGAGTCGACCTGAAGGATTTCTATGTCGATGATCACCTCTGCTTTCGGCTTGTCGAGGATGTCGATCAGCTTGGCGATCATGGCCAGCTTCTGCGGCGAGTCGCGCACGATTATCGCGTTGGTCGTCTTGTTCTGTTGGATCTTGATGCCCGGGACCAGCGTCCTCAGGGCCAGGAATACATCGCGCACCTCGGCATTTGAGAGGAAGAAGACCTTGACTGCCAGATCCTCGTACTGCTTGCGGATGTTGGGCGAGCCGTCGAGGATCATCAGTGTGTCGTCGTTGATCTGGCGGTAGAAGTGGCTGTTTGAAGTGACGAAATAATCGAAGGCGTCCCAGAAGGTGGCGTTGTTGACGATGAAATCGGTCTTGGCGTTCAGCTTCTGGCGCACCGAGTCATGGAAGACGATGTTGATGCCGGCCATTTTTGCCAGCGCCTGGTAGATGGCCTTGACCTCGCGGTTGGGGAAGTTGAAGTTTTGAGTCTGCTTGCCGTTGATGTCGATCACCGGCTTCTGTTCGGCGGCCTCGTCGAGCTCCTTCAGCTCTTGCTCGTGGAGCAGCTCCCACTCCTCCTTCTGCCGGTGCTCGGCGAGCATCTTGTCGAGCGCGGCCACATTCTCCTTGAACTCGAACATCGCCTGGCGGTTCAGCGGATCCAGCTCAACGGCGGTGCGGTACTCGATCATAGACTGCTCGTAGCTCTTTTCCTCCCACAAATCGCGGCCGCGTAACAGGTGCATCTTTGCGGCCATGCGCTTGGCGACCTCGAGCCGGAGCCTGATTTCGACGCTGTCGGGTCTCTTTTCCAGGGCTTGGGCGTAGAGCACCAACGCCTGGTCCCAGTTACGCTGCTGCTCCATCATCTTGGCGCGCTTCAGGCCTTGATCCGTCGCGCAGGCGCTGAACGTGGCCAGCATAACCGCGATAATGAGTGTGATAAGGCCTCGTTTCATGTGTCTTCTCCTTCGTCTTGGTCGCCCACGGGCGGTTCCAGCGTCAGTCTCTGCTCGAAATCGCCGCCGATGACGTAGATGAGAATAGAGTTATTTTCGATAGCCTTGATTTCGAAGGTTTTGTTAATCGTATCGCCGATCTGCCCGGAGAAATAGCGGCCCCGCCAGAGGAATGCCGCGTGCTTCGCGCCCTCGCGCTCGATAAATCCGAGGTACTCGTAATCGGTGAGACGCTGTCGAGCCGGCCTTCCGGTCGAGGATGCTTCGTCGCCTTCGGCTGTTCCGGAGTTTCCGGAGACTTCGGCATATTCTATATCATCGCCCGTTTCGCCTTCCGATCCGAGTTCTTCTCTCGCCGAGGAAAATGTGAAGAGGTTGCGCAAGGCGCCCTCGAATTTCTCCGGCTGGCGGCTTAGCAATTCCTTGTCGAGCCGTGGGAAGGAGGCGGCTGCTTGTCCCGTGCTGTCTGCGTTCCGGCCTGGTTCGCCGGGTGAGTCATCATCACCCGCTCCGGTGGCGCGTTCCCCGCCGCCGCCCCAGAAGGGCATGAAGGGGAGGGAGACCACAAGCAGCAGGCCCAGCAGAATCAGTAAATTTCTCTCCCGGCGGTTCATAGTTCATCAACCTCCTCGCCGGCCTCAAGCACCTCACCCGAGCCCTCGGGCCTGTGGAAATAGGTTGAAACCCCTATCCGCATCGACAGCTCGCCTGCCAGTTCGCCGCTCTCCAACTCGATGCCGTCGATGATCAGGAAGTTCTCCGAGCGTTCGATCGTGTTAATGAAGAAGCGGAGGCTCGCGTAGTTGCCCTGCAGCGGGAAGTTCATCATGAAGCGTTCCAGCGGCTGATTTTGCACGGAGTTGATTGAGTAGCGGACACGGGTCGGCTGAACGCCGAAATCCGCCGCGATTTCATTACGGTCCTTGATCACGCTGATCTGGCGGTCACGGCCTTCGAGAACCTCTTTGAAAAAACTTTCCAGGTCGCCGCTGGCGGCTTCCAGCGCTCTCCTGTCTTCCGAGAGTCCCGCGAGCCTGGCGCGCAGCCGGTTTTGCCTTTCCATCGAGTCGTCCAGGCGCTCGCGGCTGATGGTCTCGGCGTTGATCTTGGGCAGCGTAAAGAAAGCGAAAACGATCACGTTGATCAGCAGCAGCAGTGCGCCGATGCCGATCAGCAACGAAAATTTGCGCAGGAATTCGGCAAACACCAGCTCACCTCATCTGTTTCGATAGGAGACCCGAAGTCTCCATATCTGTCCTGATTCCTGGTCCGAGGGGCTCTCGTCCTCGAGGCTTACCTGCCCGAAATGTGGCGATGCGCCCAGCGCTTGAACGAAATCCAGAGCGGCTTCCGGCTCCGATTCCTCGATCCGCAGCATGAGCGCCAAGCCTCCCTCGGAGGAATAGGGTGATATTTGCAGCATGCGGACAGACGGCGGGGTGATTTCCTCCAGCCTGTCGAACAGCCGCGTCCAGTTGAGCTTCTGTCGAGCGATCAACTCGTTTGCGAACCTGATTCGGTTGCCCAACGTTCCGGCCTCTTCACTGCTGAGGCGGCGCTCGGTAGCTGAAATCTCCGTCTCGATTCGTCTGAGGTTGGCCATCGCTTCATCGATCCGCTGCTCGAAGCCGCCCTCGCCTGCCGGCGCCGCCATCAGTGCCGAGACGTTTATTACCGAGAAGGCCACGATACCCGCCGCAATTAGCAGTGCGATTGCTATGGGCACCGCAATATTGACAAACGGTCTCCGAGCCAGATTCAAATCGTATCGCATTCTCAACTCCTGCCGGCCGCGCCGACCGCCGCTAGCACGGTGCCCTGATCTTCGGGGCGGTTGCGCAGGTCGGCCGGCAATTCAGCGAATTTCTCGAGCTCCAGGGCATGCGCATCGAAACCGGCCTCGGTCAACATTGTCAGAAATCCATTTCCCTTGAAGCCCGACCCGTAAAGGTAAATCGCTTTCAAGCCCTCGCTGCCGAGCTTGTCCTGCGCGAACAGGTTAAGGGTGCGCAACTCATGAGTGATCATCGTCTGAGATTGTTCCGGCGCAAAATGCCTCGTTCGTCCGAACGCGAGCTCCCCTCCGAGGAAGAGATTTATTGTGAAGTAATGGAGTGCCACTCTGACCACCGCGGAGTCGCCGGCATTCTCCAGTGTTGGGCTTGCCAGGTTGGCTGCTGCGAGAGAGGCGGATTCGATCAAACCGAGACGTGTGCCCCTGCTGCTGAAGAAATCCTCCAGGCCGGCCGTCATTCGTTTTGATGTCAGAACCGCCAGATAGTTGGCCCCGCCGGAGCTTCCGGGCAAGCGGTGATAAGCAAGAACCGCGGCCTCGAGGTTGATCGGCACGAGCCGCGACAGCTTGAAGCGGATCATGTCAACCAGCTCTTTGCCTGTCGCCGCCGGATTTTCCAGCTCGAGAAAAAAGGTCCTGACGGCGGTGTCGGGCAGGACGAGCGAAAGGCGCTTAACGCGTCCGAGCGTGTCGGCAAGATCTCCCAGACGCAGGCGCATGTCGTCATCGAGCAGCAGCTCGGCGCCGAGATCATCTCCTTCCACCGATCTGAAGGGGAAATTTACCCTGTGCCATTCTGCCAGGCTCATATCGCCCTTGGAGCGTTGCAGGCGCACCGCAGAGGCGTAGCCGTCGCCGATCTCAATCGATACGGGCGGGTATTTGGTTCGAAACCCGATCATGCTCGTCACTCCACGAAAGTCACTTTGTTAATTTCTTCGATAGTCGTGATGCCGGCCACGGCCCTCTCGACCGCCTCGTCACGCAGGAAGCGCATCCCCTCCTTGCGCGACTGGCGTTTGATCTCCGCAGCGCTGCGCTTCTCTAGGATCATCTCGCGGATCGTGTCGGTCATCTCCAGAATCTCGAGTATCGCTTCGCGGCCCTGGTATCCGGTGCCGTGGCAGTCGAGGCAGCCGATGCCGCGGTAGAAGGTGACATCACCGTAGGTCTGCGGATCGATCCCCGAGTATATCAATTGCTCCGCGGTGTACTCGGCTTTTTGCCTGCATGAGGGGCAGATACGGCGGACGAGACGCTGGGCGAGCACGCAGTTGAGCGCGGAGACAAAGTTATACGACTCTACGCCCATGTTGAGCAGGCGGCCGATGACGTCGACAACATTGTTGGCGTGGACGGTGGTGAAGAC
>Ga0114922_10005270_pt1 | contig 11938 bp, 6 predicted proteins | sample AartaG_FD_100975 | JGI IMG/M metagenome (GOLD analysis project Ga0114922, IMG submission 100975) | Deep subsurface microbial communities from Aarhus Bay to uncover new lineages of life (NeLLi) - Aarhus_00045 metaG | ecosystem: Environmental > Aquatic > Marine > Oceanic > Sediment | place: Aarhus...
GGAACGTCGCCGTCTACGACTACGCCATGCCGGACGCGCAGGTGAAGAGCCTGTATGACGCTTCGCGGTAGATGTCGCCGCCTCGTGCGCAAGCGTAAGGCGGAATACTCGACAGCAGTCAGGGTTCGCGGGTGACGGTCAGTTCCACCACACCGTCCGCGGGGAGGGCGAGGGTCCGGGCGCCGGCCCTGTCCGACGGTTTCACGTCGGCCTTGCCGCGCTGGACGCCGGCCCGCCCGGCGGTGGCCGGCGGGGCCGTGGGAATGGTGCGGCGGATCAATAAGGCGTGTTCGTGATGGTCTCGACCATCGCCCAGAAGTTCTCGAGGGGCGTGTCCAGTTGCACGTGGTGCGTGGGCCCCAGGATCAGGCCGCCCCCCTTGCCGACGGTTCCCAGGCGTCTGGCCACTTCGTCGCGCACGTCGTCCGGGCTGCCGAACGGCAGCGTGTGCTGCTCGTCAATCGTGCCCCAGAAGCAGAGGTGATCGCCGAAGGCGGCCTTGACCTCCGCGGGGTCCATGCAGGCCGGCTGAACGGGGTTCAGCACGTCCACGCCGATCTCGATCAACTCCCCGACAATCGGGTAGATGTTGCCATCGCTGTGGTAGGCGACCTTGAGCGTTGGATTCATCTCCTTGAGTTCGTCAATCAACTTCCGCATGCGCGGCTTGAGGAACGTCCGCCACAAGTCGGGCGAGATGAACATGCCCTGCTGCATGCCCATGTCGTCCCCCGTCCAGATCATATCCACGCCCCGTGCGACGAGTTCGCGGGCGGCAACCCGATGGTACTGGTATGGAATCTCCAAGATGCGGTGAGCGCGGTCGGCGTCGGTCATCATGTCCACCAGCAACCGCTCCAAGCCGCGCAAGGCCCAGGCGGCCTCGAAGATCGTGGTCACCGTGACGCCGACGATCCAGTACTCGTCCTGGAACTCGCGGATGACCCACTCCGCCTCCTCGTACAGTTCGGGACGGTTGGGATCAGGCGGCACGTAGCGGTCCAGAGCATCGTTTTCGGCAAGGGGATGGCCGACGATTTCCGTGTAGACCCCGTTTCCGAATCGCGTTTCGTACTCCTGGGCCCGCCATCCGACGCCCCATTCGTCGGTATACTCGGCCCCGGGCCGGCATTGCTGGTAGTACGAATTCGCCCATCCGACGGAGGTCAGCAGCATGTCCTCGCCGAGCGCGCGCTCCAGTTCGTACGTGTTTCCCCCACCGTGAGGGTTGTGGACCTGGCGTGAAGCGTTTCCGGCGGCAGTCCGGAGCCGCGCAGCGAACTCAGGCGTAAAACTGATTTGCATGGGGCACCGGTCCGGTTCCTCGTGGTTCAGTGCCGCATGCACTCTGTCTCGGTGTCGCATCGTCTCTGCCTTGCTCCTCTGCGCGGGTTTCAGGCGTGGAACGTGTCGGAAGTCCCGGTGAACCTCGCCGTCGTCGGCGAAGCCCCTGCTGCGCAGGGGAAATGCCGGAGCAAATGCCACCAGCGGGGGCGCTGCGACCGGGCCTTCGCCTTGGATAGTCTCGTTGAGTCAGGATGGCCGACGTCACGTCCCAGTGGGTCGGCTCCGGAGGAACGGTCGGCTGCCTTGCCGATGCCGATCGTCCCCGTTTGCCCTTACTGGCCTTTTGCCTCCTGGGTAACCTCCAGGTCAACGTCGAAATAGAAGGCGGACAACGGCCTGCCGGACACCGGTTCCGTGTTGTCGAGCCTCACCTGGGTGTGATGAAGGCCCTTCGACAGTCCGGCCGGCGAAACCGTGCACCTCACCGTCTGCTCCTTGCCCTCCTTGGTTACTGCAACGTTCAACCACGCGGGAATCCTCGACGTGGCCTTCCAAGCCGGGAGTGCGTTCGTTCCCTTGTCGATGATTCGTACCGCCTTGGAGTGGCTTTGGGCCATCGCGCCCTCGCCGATGCGGAAGGTCACCAGGTACGAGTCCGCTGAAATGATGGGCGGGATCGGGAAGGACGGCTTCCCGCACACGCGGAACATAGCGACGTCGTTCGGGGCGACCTTGACGGAAATGCCGCCGGCATGAGGCCCCGTAGTCGCGTGCGTCCACAAGTTGCGGGCGTACAGTTCGGCCTTCTCGTCGAGGCCGACGTCCGTCCACTTAATCTGCACGTCGGCGGCCTCGGCCCCCTGGTTGAGCGCGAGCACGGCGTGGCCGCCGTCGTACAGCGGCTTGCCGGCCCAGATGCTCACCGTCGCGTCCTCTCGCACGACGTGTCCCTGTTTTCCCAGCGGGTCCTGATTGACGGCGATGGCCTCCAGGTTCGTGAGGATCTCGACTGTGGAGTTCGACATGGTTCGCAGATCGTTGCCGGCGATGAGTGGGGCGGCCATGATGCACCAGAGACTGAAGAAACTGCGGTTCTGCGCCTCGGTCAGGCCGTCCATGCCCGAGATCATCATGTCTGGATCATTCCAGTATCCCGGCCCGGCATACGGGTGCAGGCGCTGGTTGGCGAAGGCGATCTGCAGGGCCCTTTTCCAGTTCGCGCGGCCGGGGCCGCAGATGTCGCCTGTCGTTCGCCACAGGTGGCTGATGGCGGCCGCCCACGTCCAGGGCTCGCCTTTGCCCCAAGTGCAAAGGGCGTGCACGACAGGCCGGCCGGCCCCGCGCTGGGCCTCGCGAAGCGTCGTGTAGCTCTTCACGATGTCCTGACCCTTCGTGTTGCACCAGTCGATCTTGAGGTAATCGCACCGCCAATCCGCGAACGCCTTCATGTCCTCGTACTCGTGGTCCTTCGTGCCGGGCATCGCCTTGGAACACGTGAGGTTACCGGCGTCGGTGTACAGCGCGTACCTCAGTCCCTTCTTGTGGATGTAGTCGCCCAGTCCGCGGAGCCCGCTGGGATAGCGCTTCAGGTTTGTCGCCAGGCGACCCTTATCGTTGCGGTAGAAGCAGATGCCCTCGTCGGGACCGACGTATGAGTAGCCGGTCTCGCGCATCCCGCTTGCCACCATGGCGTCGGCTATTTCCTTGATCAAGTTCTCGTTCTGTGGCTCCTGGCCGAACTGGTTCCACGGATACCAGCCCATGGGAGGGGTCATGGCCAGCCCGTCTTCGGAGGCGGCCGTTTTGGCCGGTGCCACGGCCGATTCCTGGGGCTTCGCGAGCCCTTCGGTTCCCGACCAGGCTGTTACCCAGACGAGCATCATGACGTGATACCAACGCATGTCGCACCACCTTTCCTTGAGAGAATGTGTCAGGCTCCCGGCGTTTACCGGCCTTCATGAACGAGCGCGCGCCGCCGTCATTTCGTCGCGGCTTTGACGTCCTCCAGTGTAACGAGTTGTGTGGGAACGGACGTGACCTCCGCCAGGTGCCTCGCCCTGGAAAGCCTTCACGGTCACCTGCCCCGGTGACGTGAGGCGGGCCGCGCGGCCTGTGATTGGCGGGTGATGGCGAGTTCCACCGCTTGGCCCGCAGGCAAGGCGAGAGTCCAGGCGTTGGGCCCGTCCGAAGGCTTCACTTTGGCGTCCCCTCTCTGGACGCGGACCTGCCCGGCGTCGGCGGGCAGCGCGAGCACAACCGTCTGTTGCCTGGTCGACCGCAGCCGCGCCTGAATGCGGTCCTCGCTCCACTCGAGGCGCTGGACCTCGATCTGGCCGCGGCACAGGACGCCCTCGATGGTGCCGCTCGGCCAGGCACGGGGAAGCGCCGGCAGCAGGTCCACCCGGCCGGGTTCGGAGGCCACGAGCATCTTGATGATGACCGCCGGCATGCCGCCGCTGATGTCCATGTTGAACAGCGACCGATGGTTGTGCGTGGACGCGAGGTTGTTGAGCCAGTACCGGTTGACCAGGGACTTGAGGCACGCGTAGGCCAAGTCGCCTTCGCCCAGGCTCGCGGCCGCCTGGCCCAACTGGACGAGGCCGAAGGACATGAACCCGCTCTTCTTCTCGTTCCAGTGTTTCTCCAGTTTGATCTCGATGATTCGCCGGAAGGCCTTCTGAAGGGCGCGGCTTCGGGCGATGTCCTCCGGCATGCCGTCGTACAGCGGATACAATTGAGAGGAGTGCCGGTGGCTCAGGTTGTCTTTCAGTTTCGGTGTCAGCCACTCTTTGACCACCCCGTCCTCCTCGCTGATCATGTACGGGGGCATCTTTTTCAGCATGGACCGCCACAGCGGGATCTTCTCGTGGTCGACGTCCAGTTCGCGGCAGGCAGCAATCAGGTTCTGTAGCAATTCCTTCGCCGCCGCCACGTCCATGGTCGCGTTGAACGAACCCTGCGACCCTGTGTTGCCGGGCGTGTTCTCCGGCGACTGGGTCGGGTTGAACACGTAGGTGCCGTCGGGCCCTTCGTAGAGGTAATCCTCGAAGAACAGCGCGGCCTTCTCCATGAAGGGCAGGGCGTGCTCCGCGAGGAACTGCTTGTCCCCCGTATAGAGATAATAGTCGTAGAAGAAATGCGACGCCCAGGCGGCCCCGGCCACCCAGAACCCTCCCGCAAAGCGTTCTGCCAGGGCGTTGTTGAAGGCATTCGTCGTCGACCGCGACGGAAGCACGATGCCGCGGGCGCCGAACATGTGCCGCGCATTGATCTCCATGTACGGCACGACGGATTCCATATACGTGGTGTAGGCCCGCATCAGTTCCGGCATGTTGCCCATCAGCATGCTCGCGATGGCCGACGGCACGTTGCCGTTGTGCGTGAAATCGCTGGCCCACGACGGCACATAGGTGCCGGCCCAGACGCCCTGGAGGGTTGGCGGCAGCTCGCCCGTGCAGGACAGGATGTTGTAGCGGCCGGCGTCGAACTGCTTCTCGATGAGCGCCCGCGAGAGGCGCTCGTTCGTCGAGGCCTCGATCAGTTGCTCGGCGGTCAACCGGTGGTCGTCCCCGCCGCCGAGGTCCAGCCGCATGCGGGTGAACGCGGGTCCGTGGACGGCGGTGTGACGCTTCAGCAGCGCGTCGAAGTCATGCGTCATGCCGGCGAGGCGCTTCTTGGTGGCCTCCAGCCGCGACTCCTCCGCTTCATAGATGACGTTCACCGCGACCAGCACGGTGACCTCATCGGCGCCCGTGACGGTCATCGTCCCGTCGCGGGCGGTCGCCCGGCCGCCCCGGGGTACCACGTCGGCCACGCCTTCCAGCGCCTGGATGCTGCCGGGGTAGGCTTGGGCGAACGTGTTGCGGAACGTGAGCGTTCGCTCGTCGGCGGTCGTCTTCAGGTCCTGGAGATGGGTCTTCATACGCTGGTCCGACCGCTCGGCTTGCTCGTTCGGGAGTTTGGGGCTCGGCCGGCGGGGTCCGAGGGCCAGCATGCAGTCCACCGCCCCCGGCTTGGATCCGACGATCTGCAGCACGACAACGCCGTCCGCCCGCGAAACGAAGAGGCGCCGCTCGAAGACGCCACGCCCGTCGGCCCAGTGCACGGTGGCCAGCCCCTTCGCGAAATCGACGCTGCGCCCGTAGTCGCGGACGGGCTCGCGGGCCGGCGCATCCCCCGGCCCCATCGTGATGCGCACATCGAACGCCGGGACGAACGGGTCCGGGTACCGGAACCCGTCCTGGCCCGAGAGGTCGAACGCCAGGCGTGTCGCCTGGTGGTACAGCCCCCGGTCGATGAGGCGGCGGATCTCGAACAGGCGGATCCCCGTGTCCGGCGGAGGCATCATCGGCTTCCCCGTCGGAAGAAACAGCCGCTCGTGCGTCAGGATGATCGTCTCGTCCAGCGGCCGGCCGAAGACGTTCGCGCCGAGCGCGCCGTTGCCCGCAATCAGCCCGTGTTCCCAGGTCTCGGCCGCCTCGGAACTGAGGAAGCCGCGCGCCGGCGACGTGAGCGGCGGAAGCGATGCCGCGGACGCGCGGGTCGGCATCAGGACGCCGACCGCGCACAACGCGCCCACGATACACCCGAGGCCGACGGCGAGTCCGTCGTGCGATGCTGCGGTCATGTCTCAGGCTCCCAATCAGGTGCAGGAAATCATGAAACGAACGGTACACCTCGCGACGGCCGTCATGATGTCGGGCCGGGCGCATTGGCCCGGCAACTCAGTGAAAGATCGCGTACAGGATGACCATGATGATCAGCAGCACCGCCGCCATGATGCGGGGATCGGTCACGCCCCGGAGTTTGCCTTCGGTAATCGCCTTCCACGGCCGCTCCCAGCAGAGGTTCTCGAGCTGTGAGGCGGGCGGTGGCGTCGTCGCCAAGCTGACCGTCACGTATACGAAGACGCAGAACAGCAGGAGGATCAGGCCGGCCATCATGAACGGAATCCCCAGGCCGTGAACCGGGTCCGCGACGAGCCTTACGTCGCCGAAGACCGGCAGGTCGATGATGAAATAGGCGGCGCCCACCACGCCTCCGGCGATGAGCGTGGCCAGGGCGGCCTTATTGGTCCCCCGCCGCCAGAACACCCCCATGACGAACACGGTCGTGATGGCCGGGGCGAACATCATCGGGATCTTGTTGATCGCGACGAAGATGCTGGAGAACTTGCCGCCCTGCGTGGACCACGCCATCGCGAGCAGAATCACCGCCGCCGCCGTGATGCGCCCAATCAGCACCAGGGTGCGGTCCTTGATGCCGGGGCGCAGCCGCTTCACGATGTCTTCCGCCGTCACCGTCGCGGTGCTGTTGAGGGCAGCCTCGATGGTGCTCATCAAGGCGGCGAGGAGACCCGCGACCATCAGGCCGCGCAGCCCCGTGGGCAGCAGGTTTGCCATCATCACCAGGAGGGTATCATCCGGCTCGGAAATCTGGTCCGCGTACAGCAGGTACCCGATGACGCCGGGGAAGACCATCAGGAACACGGGGAGGATCTTCAGAAACCCCGCGAAGACCGCGCCGTCCCGGCCGTCCTTCTCGGTCTTGGCGCCGAGGACCTTCTGAACGATCGTCTGGTCGGTGCACCAGTACCAGATGCCGAGCACGAAGTAGCCGAACATGACGGTCAGCCAGCTATACTCGCTGAGGGCTCCGTCGGCGGTCGTCAGCGGATGGATCATGCTCATCTGCTGCGGCTTGGTGGCTTCGCGCAACTCCGCCAACGACTCGATGCCGACGTCCGGAAGGTGGACCACGCCGAGGATGGTCAGCATGGCCGCGCCGAGCAGCAGCAGCACCGCCTGGATGGCATCGGTGACCACGACGGCCTTGAGCCCGCCGATGATCGTGTAAATCGCGGTAATGGCGGCAATCCCGATAATCGAGAGATACACGTTGAACCCGAAGAACTCCTCCAGTACCTTGGCCCCTGCGTACAGACTGATCCCGATATGAATCAGCAGGGCCCCGAGAATGGCGATGAACGCCAGGATCAGGCGGGCGGTTGGGCTGTAGCGCTTCTCCAGGAATTCCGGCAGCGTCCGAATCTTGCTGCGGAAGTAGAACGGGGCGAAGACCAACCCGAGGATGATCAGCGTAAAGGAGGCCATCCACTCAAAGTTGCCCACCACCAGGCCGATGCGGTACCCGTCCGCTGCCAGTCCCACCAGATGAATCGTGGAGATGTTCGCGGTAAACAACGCCGCGCCGATTATCGGCCAGCGCAGCGATTTGCCCGCCAGGAAGAACTCCTGGCTCGACGCCCGCTTCTTGTACCCCACGAGGATGCCGATGGTCATGATCCCCACGAGATAGCCGACCACGATCACCGTGTCCCAGACAGGAATGGCCAGGTGGGCTGCCAGCATCGGTCGCGTCCTTTCTCGTCAGGTTCGGATGGGCACGGGCCCGGCGGCTACATGACCGCCGGCTGCTCGTCGTACCGCTCGGCCAGCGCGAGCGTGTCGTCCAGCGTGGTGCAGGCCTCCGTGCACCCCGGCCGGGAGAGGCACCGGGCCGCGGCGCACACCGCCAGCCGCAGACCGCGGTCGAGGTCCCACCCCTCGTGGATGCTCAGGAGCAGCCCGGCGCAGAACGCGTCGCCCGCGCCCGTGGTCGCCTGGATGTAGCCGTCCGGCAGGGCCAGGGCGGGCTGCCAGATCTCCGGTCCGTCGGCGGCCCGCGCATACGCGCCCTCGGGCATGTGGATGCACACCAGCCGCTGCACCCCCAGGGCGAGCAGGGCCTCGGCCGAGGCCCGGATGGCCTGCGGGTCGGGGACACCGCCGGGCCGAAGGTCGTGGCCCGTGGTGCGGCCGGCTTCCAGTTCGTTCAGGATGGCGTAATCGGTGTGGGGAAGGGCGGGATGGACCACCCGGGGGTACCGGTCGCTGTCTTCGGTGATGACGTCAATGGAGGTCTGGATGCCCGCCTCCCGCAACCGCGCCAGAACCCGCGCCGCCACCGTGCCGAAGGCCGGCTCCGGGGCGTCCATGCGGTCCATCTGCAGCAGGTACGCGAAGTGGACGAGCCGGACACCGAGGCGCTCGACCGGGATGTGTTCCGGGCCGAACAGGGCGTTGGCCCCCTGGTTGTGGAAGAACGTCCGCCGGCCGGTGCCCTGGACGACGATCACGTTCGTGTACGAGGTGGGCATCTCGGCAGTGGTGCCGAGCGCCGTGACGTCAACACCGTAGGCGCGGCAGTCGGCGCGGACGCGCTCGCCGTCGGAGTCTTCGCCGACGACGCCGAGGCCCACCAGGGGGACGGCGGCGCCGCCCTCCGGCGGGCCGAACTTCGCAAGGTCCAGGAGGCAGTTGTACGCCGCCCCGCCTGTCCCGCGGTCTTCGGCCACGATGTTGGCGAGGGTCTCTTCCTCGGGCCATCGGTCGCAAATGAAAATGTAATCGCACGTCCAGCAGCCGGCGACGGCGATGCCGCATCGTGCGTGGGGCATGGCACCTTCCCGCCCGGGGACCGTGGTGCAGGGTCAGATCGTCCGCTACCGTTCCCGCCTCGGACGGGGCGGATACGGAACACGGATTAAACCTTGCCGCCGGTGGGCTTGTCAAGCACGTCTTCGGCGACGACCGCCCATCGCCGTTAAAGGAGGTCCTGCCGGGCACCACGCGAAACGGGCCAACCGTCCAAGCGATTGGCCCGCCAAGCACTGCAACGGCGAGGGCGAAGGGACTCGAACGTGCAATCCGGTTGCCGGTCCTTGCAGGAGGTGCATTCCCGCCAGTCAAGCGACGGCCGTACTCAGCCTGCCGATGACGTAAACGCCAGTTCACCCGCCATGGGGCTGCTCTTTCGGCCTTGGCGAGCCGCGGGTTCGTCGCGGGTCGCAAGGAAGGCAGAGAGCCGGCAATCCGGCAACATCCCCCGCCTGCCCCCGAAGCAGCCCGTACCGGGAGGAGCGACGTAACTCCTTTAAAAGCAAGTACTTCGTGGTGCCGAAGGGGAGACTTGAACCCTCACGGGGGGTGACCCCACGGAATTTTGAATGCGGGCGCAGTGCCGACCATCAGCGCTTATGATGCCGTGAGAGAGGTTTTCAGGCCCCGTCACACCCCATGAGACCGCCGATTTTGGTGTGCGGATTCAGCTCTGAAACGCAACGGGGGTGAGGCTCATTGTCGCAGCACCTCATGGGGACGCCACTGCAGGTCACGTCAATACAGAGGGTTGCGACACCATTCTTGGTATCGCCCCCCGCGTTGACGCGGATGAGAGCTTTGTCTCGCCTGCTCCGCCGGGGGAGGGCGGCATGGCATCGGACAACCACCGAGCCCTGAGGGCATGCGACAGGGATCGCTGCCGTCAGGGATCCGGCCGCTCAGTGCTGAGGAGCTTCGTAGGCCGTCGGGTTTCGCAGCATCTTCCGGGTGCGGGTGCGGAGTTCGGTTGCCGTGTCCTTCACCTCGGGATGGGTGGTCATGGCGATCCCGCACCGCTGACGCAGCGTCTTGACGATCATGCGGCACGAGGCGACGAGGCCATCCTGGGCCCCGCCGATTCCCGTGAGGATCTTCATGCGGGCCTTGCACTTCTCGTACGCGTCGTCGCCCGTGTCGGTCAGCAGTTCCCGGCGGAAGTCCCGGGCGGCCTGCTCGGCGTACTCGGGCGTGTAGATGCGCTGCTTGCGGCTCTGGAAGAACTGATCGAGCCGCCGGTTGATGGCGAGCAGTTCGTCACAAAACGGGGCCTGCTCCGGGTGCAGGCGTTTCTGCTCTCGAAGGTACGCCGCGGTCTGGCGGCCGAAGGCCACGTACTCGTCAATCCGCTCCCGCACGTTGCGGATGAACGCGACGGCCGCGTCGAGATGCTTCTCGATCGCGGGGCCGTTCTGCAACTGCGTCCCCTCCTTGTAGATGGCGTTGATGACGTCCCGGGCGTAGCACGTGGCGACGCCCTCGGCCTGTCGCTTCTGGCCCTCGAGGTCGAGGATGTACCGGCACGGCCCCACCCCCAGGGTCATGCGGACGAGGTCAACCACCGTCAGCCTCTCGATGGGCGTGCGGAACGGCGGCTCGCGGACCCGGTCGAGCGGATAGAGGATGGCCGGTCCGTCGAAGTTGTACACCTCGCCGCCTTCCGCGTACCGGCGCTTCGTGAGGGGCTGGAGGTAGCCTCGGCCGTCGCGGTCCACCCAGCAGGGGTATGCGAAACTCCCCAGGACGGGGTTCCACCGCTTCCGGCCCGGCTTGTTCCAATCTCTGGGGCCGAACTCCTCGCCGAAACTCTGGCCGAGAGCCGCGTCCTCGCCGAACCACTGCTGCATCACGTACTTGCCGTCCGGATGCTGAAGCCACATCTGCCAACTGTCGGTCAGGCCGTCCGCCGCACGCCAATCGACCCGCCACAGCGCGGGAAACGGCATCCGCCAATCCAGTTCCAGGACCTTCCCGGCATCCGCCGGCGCGACGGTCCGCTCGTGCCAGATGCCCTTGCCCGCGAGAACCGCGACCCAGATGTCCGGCTTGCCGTAAGGGATATCGGAACTCACAATCCGTCGCGGCGAGCTTTCGGACAGCGTGACGCCGATGTCGGTCTCCCGCGACGCGGACACGGTCATCAGGATGCCCTCGCCGCCGTGCAGCATGTGCATCAGGAAGTTCTCGCCGGGCAGTTCGGCACGGCCGACGGGGATCGCCTCCGCGTCGACCGTGATATCGTCGCCGAAGAAGTCGGGCATGACCGCGAACCGGCACGGGGCGTGGACGCGGAGGTGCGCCACCCCCGCGGCCGTCGTCCGGATGAACGCCCCGCCCATCGTCATCTCGCAGGCCACGTGGCAGGGCGCGTCGCCCGGCGACTCCAGGGCCAACTCCAGCGAGACGCAACCGGGCGTGTTCTCCCGAATCGCCAGGGACGTCCGTTTCATCACCGTGCCGTCGCGGCCGAGAGGCTGGAGGCGCGCGCAGCATTTCAACCCCTCCATCTGCCGCGAGTACAGGTCAACGTCAGGCGTGTCGCCGTGCAGCACAGCCACGATCTTGTCGTTCATGAAGACGGCGGACCCCTGAAAGCGATGGCCCGTGTCCCCCTCCCGGACTGCTGCCCATCCCCGCTTCTCCGTCAACCCCTTCTCGGAGAGCGCGGCGACCGTCTCCGCCGGGGCATCGTAGAGGCGCGTAAACGGCTCGACGGCCAGCGTGGGGCCTGCGGAGGGCAGCGCCGTCGCTGCGCAGGCCAGGATGGCTGCGAGCCCTGGGGCCCGTCGAAAGACCGCGCGTAAACACCGCACGGGCGTCTCCTTTCGATCTGTGGGTCTACCTCGTCGTCCCTCGTGCCGCGCCGAGCCGCTATGGCTGCCGTGGCTGTCGGCGGCCGCGCGTCGCCACGACAAGCAGCGCCGCCGCCACGAGCAGCAGCAGGACGGCACCTGGCCAACTGGGCGGGCCGCCCGGCAAACCCAGGTCCAGGGGGTTCCGTCCGCCGAAGAGGACGATCGGCACCGCCAGCAGGATGCCGAGTAGCGCCTCGCCGGTGATGAGCCCGGCTGCAAAGAGAATGCCGCCGCCGGCGGTCGCGCCGGCCGAGGCCGCGTCTTTCCCCTTCCGCCACCGGCCTGCGGCCCAGGCGATGAGGCCGCCCGCCAGTATCGCCACGCCCAACTCCAGCGGCAAGTACAGTCCGACCGCGA
>Ga0114922_10005271_pt1 | contig 11937 bp, 10 predicted proteins | sample AartaG_FD_100975 | JGI IMG/M metagenome (GOLD analysis project Ga0114922, IMG submission 100975) | Deep subsurface microbial communities from Aarhus Bay to uncover new lineages of life (NeLLi) - Aarhus_00045 metaG | ecosystem: Environmental > Aquatic > Marine > Oceanic > Sediment | place...
CGGGTCTGGAGATTTCCGCCCTGGTAACCACCTTGGTGGCACATTGCGACTCCAGCACCAGCTCTGCTACCAGTTCGCCATCCTTGTCGTATCCACTGAATTTCAGCCCTGAGCCGAAATCCTCGATTCTGGCGTTCCTGGCCAGTTGCACCCGGTAATCAGTGTCCGGATGGCTTTCCAATAGAGGCTTGTCTTCTTCGTCCCCGATATGCCCCTTCAGGTTGGCACTGTATTGTAATTTCTTCTGGGCCAGATAATAAGAGATATCATCGTTTCTCACCCTCTTGAGATAATTGATCGCATAGACATCCGCCTCCTGCTCATATTCTCTGGAATGGCCGCTTAAAATGATCTGGAATATCATTTCCGAGATATAATTGAGGCGGCCCAGAAAGAACGTCTTGCCAGCCAAATCCCCTGATTTGGCCCAGATAATATTCCCGGCGATCTCTGATGCCAGCGAAGTCCAGAAAGCGGTTCTCATCTTTTGCTTAATCTCCCGTAGAGTGTGCCGCCGCTCTATATGGGCGATTTCATGGGCCAGGATTCCTTCTATTTCATTATCGCTTTCAAGAGCAGACAAAAGGCCGGTGGTGATAAAAACCCGCCCTGCCGGACAGGCAAAGGCGTTAGCCTCTCTGGAGGCTAGAACGTCGAACGAATAGTCATACCCCCGCAGAGTGTAAGGCCAGTTCTCCACGATGCCGTAGCCGATCTTCCATATCTTTCTTTTCAAGCCCAGGTTCGTGCTTGATTTGTACTGGCTGAGAGTCTGACCGACACACTTGCGGCACATATACATTTCCAACTCGTATTTTGGGGTTCGGGGATAATTCTCAAAACACAGGTTGCATTGCCTGTATCCCCTTTCTTCGGCCTCCTCCACAGTCTTGAATTCTTCCCTGTACTGTCCGGGCGGAAGGTGATTGCAGCCGGCATAATGCAGCACCCGGCTCAAATTATTGCCCACATAGGGCTTGAAATCGTCACCCTCCTCGGTCTCGGAAAAGGCATAGCGCATCATGTTTTCCAGGCCCAGCAAAGAGGGTGTCGCATCTTCCGGCCAGTGGAATATGATCTCGCCGCAACCCATCTTGCGATGTTTGAAGATCATTGACACGAAATTATACGCCTCGTCATACTCCACCTCCTCGATTGTCACCTCTACCTTCCTGGATAACCGGTACAGAGCGCTGAATTCGCGAACGAAATACGTCTCAACTCCCTCTCTAAGGCAGTAAACCTTGGGAGAGGAATTAACGGTTTCTCTCAGCCAGTACTTTTTCCCGATCAACGAATCGAGATGTTTCTTGAAATATTTTTGCCGGTCTACTGCTTCGGCCGGCAAGGCTGCGGCAAGAGTTGCGGTGAGGAGAACAAGCAGGAAAGGTCTCATGGTGCTCCCTCCTGTTTTTGTTACTCGTGGAGAGGAAAATATGTTATGCGCACAAATAAAAAGGGGCCAGATTCCTGACCCCTTTCTTGAATTCAGCTTTTACGGATCAGCGTTTGTATCCGATCTTGCGCAGGAATTCTTTTCTCACCTTCTGGTGCTGTTCGGTTTCCACTCCTGCGGGCGAGAGGCCGTCCACCACGCCAACCACGCCACGGCCCAGCTCGCGCTCGATCACGATCACCTCCACCGGGTTGGCGGTGGCGCAGAAAATGGTGCAAACCTCAGGGCAGCTCTTTATCGCATTGAGCACGTTGATCGGGAAGCCGTTGCGCAGAAGAATCACAAAAACATGCCCCGCAGCGATAGCCTGGGCATTGGCCACGGCTGCGTCGATCAGTTCCTTGTCGTTGCCGTCCCAGCGGATAAGACGTTCCTGGCTCGCCTCGCAGAATGCGATGCCGAATTTAATGGTGGGGGCGCTGGTGACCAGCACCTCGTATAAATCCTCGACCGTCTTGATAAAATGGGTCTGTCCGATGATGATGTTCGCCTCATCCGGAATGTGCATTTTTACAGGGGAAAGAGTCACGCATTACCTCCTGGTTTCTTTCACTCGTCTGCAGGGGAGGAAACGGAATTTTCGGCAGTTCCCCCGCTCTCCCCGGAGTCAGTCCTCTGGTTTGTGCCGGCTCGCTGATTACGATAATGTGTCCTGATATACCGGAAGCTGTAGCTGAGCGAAGAAACAAAAAATAGCATGACTACAAGCATCTCCAACACCAAGATTACTTTCCATTCGAACTGGAGGGTAAATGCTGCGATGAGCAGAACCACATTGAAAGAATAGAGCTTTCCCCAAAAGTTGGAGGGAAAAACGATTTTATGGTTACGGATCAGAAAAGCGCTGGCGAGCATGATAACTACGTCCCGGCTAAGAATCAGCACGAACAGCCAGACCGGGAATCCGCGCAGGATGATCAGGAAGATCGTGATCGCCGCTATGCAGATCTTATCCGCCACCGGATCGATTATCTTGCCGAAACTTGAGATGGTGTGGCGTATCCGGGCGATCCAACCGTCCAGCAAATCGGTCAGCGCCGCTATGCACATCAGCCCTAAGGCCACCTGGTCGGCCTGTGGTGTCTTATGAAACAGGCTCAGGTAGATAAAAGGCAGCAGGAGAACTCTCAATACGGAGAGAAAGTTCGAGAGGGTCCAGACATTGAGTTCCCTGATCCGGGTGTAAGGTATCGGGGCTTTTTTATAGCGGTTTTCGGTCACCTCGAGGAGGCTCCTTTTTGAGTTCGCTCGAGCATCTGCCTGGCATGGGCAAGCGAGGTTTCGCTCTTGGAGTCTCCACCGAGCATGCGCGCGATCTCACGGGGCCGATGTTCCTGGTCGAGCACTCTCACCATAGTTTCTGTATGTTCATCGTGCGAGAATTTCTCCACCATCAGGTGTGCTTCTGCACAACTGGCGATCTGCGCCAGGTGAGTAACCACCAGCACCTGGTTGGCCTCGGCAATCTCGCTCAGGTAAAGGCCGACCATCCCTCCCACCTTGCCCCCGATCCCTGAATCCACCTCGTCGAAAATCATTATGGAGGGTGCTTCCACCCGGGCCAGCGAACTTATTATCGCCAGCATGATTCTGGAAAGCTCACCTCCAGAAGCCACCTCTGACAGGGGCATCAGCGGTACTCCGGGGTTGGTGGAAAGAAGAAAGGTAATCCGGTCTGCGCCACTGGTCAAGTATTCTTGCTCGATATCCTCGCTGGCGGGCTCCTTGAATGATACTTCGAACCTGCCGCTTGGCATGCCCAGACTGGCCAGGCGTTTTGACACCTCTTTTTCGAGTTTCCGGGCCGCGGCTTTACGCGCACAACTCAACTGTTTCGCCTCTTGCTGGAGCCGTGCTAAAAGCGTGTCACGCTCGGAGCGCAGAGTTTCCAGATCGTTCTCTTGCTGCTCACCCTCCCTGAGCAAGCGGTCCACTTTATCGCGAAAAGCGAGAACGTCCTCGAGTTCCGGCCCGTATTTTTTCTTCAGCCTGTAGAGTTCGTCCTCACGGGCACGTAGTTGTTCGAGACGCTCAGGGTTGTGCTCGATACCAGCGTCGAGGTTCCGCAGGCCTGATACTACTTCCTCGAGCGTAAAACGGGCCTCGTCGATCTGGGCCAGCAGCGGGGAAGCTTTCCCGGTTATCCCGGAAAGTGCAGCGGCCAGCTTTCGCAAGCTTCCCAGCGTACCCAGCACTGTCGCCCCCTGCCCGCCCGCGCTATAAACCGAGCGGTCATCACCCTCGAGCTCTGCTAAAATAGCTGAAACTGTTTCGCTGATCTGCTCAGAGTTTTCCAGCAGTGCCAGTTCCTCTTTCAGAGCCTTCTGCTCCTCGAGGCTCACCTCGGCCTTGTCTATTTCATCTCGCTGAAAACGCGCCAGTTCCCTCTCCCGCTTCCTTGTCTGGATAGATTCCTCGATTTTGGCGAGATTTCTATCAACCGCCCTGAATCGGGACAGCAGTTCGGAAAAAGATTTTCTCTGGTCTGTGAGGATACCGTAGGTGTCGAGCAGTTCAAGCTGACGGCCGGATTTGACCATCATTTGATGTTCCTGCTGGCCGTGAACCTGGATCAGTTCCTGACCCAGACTCCGCAGCATGGAAAGGTTGGCTAGTGTCCCGTTGATAAAACAGCGGCTTCTGCCTGAACTGAAGATTTCGCGCCGGATTATTGTCTCACTGGCTGATTCATCATTCAGAAAACCGGCCGCTTTAAGCTGGAAGCATCTCTCTGCGGTAAAATTGAAAAGACCCTCCACCACCGCGCGATCGGCCCCCACGCGGATCAACCGGGAAGAGGATTCGCCGCCAAGCAGGAGTTCCACCGCCCCAAGCAGAATCGATTTACCAGCCCCGGTTTCGCCCGTTATCACGTTCAGATGATCGCCGAACTCGATATCAACCTGTCCGAAAAGAACGAAGTCGGTAACTCGCAAAACCTGCAGCATAATTTTTCTATTTCCTCTCCCTCTCTCCCCATTTCAGCTTTTCACGAAGCCGCAAGAAAAATGATCCCTCGAACGGTTTCACCATGCGGGTTACATGTGAGGCCCGTGTAACCAGAAGCCTGTCTTCCTCTCTAACCTTGTGGATTATCTGGCCGTCCACGGTCAGGACTACATCACGATGCCCGGACTTCTCCGAAAGCAAAATCGGGTACTCGGCGGGTACCACCAGGGGCCTTACAGCCAGGGTATGAGGGCAGATTGGGGTTACAGCAATTGCATTCATCAGGGGGAAGAGAATCGGGCCGCCGGCGGAAAGGGAATAAGCGGTGGAACCCGTGGGCGTTGAAATAACGACACCATCGGCAGGGAAGATACCAACCACGTCGTCTCCGACTTTAAGATCGATTTCGATGGGCCGGGCAAGCGAACCTTTGTGCAGGACAAGGTCATTGAGCGCAGTGTAGATTGTAACTGAACCTTCAGGGCCGATCACGTCAGCCTTGAGCATCATACGCTCTTCCACCTCGAATTCACCTTTGAGAATCCGCTCGAAATGATCGGCAAACTCTTCCAGGGAACTGGTGGTGAGAAAACCGAAATTTCCCAGGTTCACCGCATAGATCGGCACCTGTGATGTACCCGCCAGGCGCGAGGCTCCAAGCACGGTCCCGTCACCACCCAAAGCGATAATCAACGAGATATCCTCAGGTAAGCCTTCACTGTCGATTACCGGCAGCGAACGCTCGCGGACTATCTCTGCCACCTCCTTGTCAACCCATACACTCACCCCTTTGCCGAGCAGGTGATCCAGACAGCAGTTTATCTGCTGCTCGGCATCCTTATGATAGAGGTTCGCCTTTAACGCTATGTTCATCTACGCGCTCGTGAAGGGCTTTCTTGACAAATGACTGGATACCGGCAGGGGAAAGGCCCAGGCGCTCGAGAATCGTGGAACGCTTGGCCTGCTTGAGAAAGGTGTCCGGAATGCCAAGATGGAAAATTCTGTTATAGCGTCCTGGTTTGCCTGTGACGTGAAGTGAGACTTGCGAACCGAAACCGCCGCGCAGGACATTTTCTTCAACCGTCACAATAGTCTCGAATTTCTCCAGAATTCTATCCAGCAACTCGCGGTCCATGGGTTTGATAAACCTGCAGTTAACCACCGCGGCGCTCAGTCCTTCCTTGGCAAGCAACTTGCGCGCCCAGAGCGCCGGATAGACCACCGAGCCGGTTGCCAGGATAGCCACATCGGCTCCGTCTTCGAGCATCTCCCAGGAACCTACCGGCAGTTCCCTGAATCGCAGGCTGCGGATCAGGCCCACGCCGCTGCCGCGCGGGTAACGGATGCTGAACGGCGCAGAATCCTGCAAAAAGGCTGTGTACATCAGGTCCCGAAGTTCCACTTCATCCTTGGGCGCCGAAACGACCATGTTGGGAATCAGACTCATAAACGAGATGTCGAACACCCCGTTATGGGTCGGGCCGTCATCTCCCACCACACCAGCGCGGTCGAGTGCGAAAACCACCGGCAAATCCTGCAGGGCCACATCTATTATTGCCATATCGAACGCACGCTGGATGAAAGTACTGTAGATAGCCACCAGGGGCCTGGTTCCCACTTTGGCCATCCCGGCAGCGAAAGTTACCGCGTGCTGCTCGGCGATTCCAACATCGAAAAATCGGTCTGGAAATTCTTTCTGGAACCTGTCCAGACCCGTTCCATCCGGCATGGCAGCTGTAATTGCCATGATACGGGGGTTGGACTCGGCAAGCTCAACTGCCGCCTCGCCGAAAAAGCGGGAATAGCCCGGGATATGCGCAGGGATAGACCTTCCAGTAGTGGAATCGAAAGCCGGAGTGCCGTGGAACCTGATAGGATTCTCCTCGGCATGCTCGTAGCCTTTGCCTTTTTTGGTCAGCACGTGAAGCAACACCGGGCCTTCCAGATCCTTGATCGACTTGAGCTTGGGAATAAGCTTATCCAGGTTGTGCCCGTCGATAGGCCCGAAATACTTGAATCCCAGTTCCTCGAAAAGTATTCCAGGCACAATCAGGTTTTTGAGAGATTCCTCCAGCCGGTGGGCGAAATTTCTGATCTGTTCCTTGCCCACGGGCAGTTTTCCGGTCATTTCCCAGATATCTTTCTTTAACTTGTTATAACGCGGATCCAGAATAATCTCGTTGAGGTAGTGGGAAAATGCCCCGACATTCGGCGAGATGGACATCTGATTGTCGTTGAGCACGACCAGCAGGTCGCGGCTGCTTGCTCCGGCGTTGTCCAATCCCTCGTGGGCCAGTCCGCCGGTGAGCGCGCCGTCGCCAATCACTGCGATTACCTTATAGTCTTCCCTCTGAATGTCCCGCGCGGTGGCATAGCCCAGTGCGGCACTGATCGAGGTGCTGGCGTGTCCGACGGCAAATGCATCGTAAGGGCTCTCATGCGGGTCGGGAAAGCCACTGATTCCGCCGTCCTGGCGCAGTTTCTTGAACGACTCCCGACGCCCGGTAAGTATCTTATGCACGTAACACTGGTGGCCTACATCCCAGATGATCTTGTCCCTGGGACTGTCGAAAACGTGGTGCAGGGCAACGGTAAGCTCCGTGACTCCGAGATTGGGTGCCAGATGGCCGCCGCACTCACACACCACTGAAACTATATATTTGCGCAATTCGCCGCAGAGTTGCTTGAGTTCCTCGATTGAGAGTCTTCTCACATCCTCTGGGCTATTTATTTTACTGAGCTTCGAGTCTTGATTCACAGACAAGCACCTTTCCTTTCTCCAAAGGTTCGAGTTTTTGACAGGCAGGGCGAGTTAATCAAAAACGCTCATTTTTATATGATTACAAATAATCAATTTAACAGGCAACAATAAAGGGGCAAGGAATTTGTACTTTGAATGGATCAGGACTTGCGGGAAAGGATAAAATCCGCAATTGGACCGAGAGGCGAAGCCTGGAGGAGTTTTGCGCGCTGAAGTTCCTCCTTGGCCTTTTCGACCGCCCGTGCAGCCAGGCGTCTGCTCTGCTCCAGCCCGAAAACCGAGGGAAAGGTGGCTTTGCCCCGCGCCTGATCCGCTCCGACCTGTTTGCCCAGTTTTTTCGTATCTCCCTCGACATCCAACAGGTCGTCTACGATCTGGAAGGCCAGACCGATTTTTTCACCGTATCGCGCAAGAGCCTCAAGTTTCGTGCCATCCACGCGGGCGAGTCTTCCGCCCAGGGTACAGGAGACCCTGATCAATGCTCCTGTTTTATGGGAGTGGATGTAATGAAGGGTTTGCCGGTCCACCTTTTTATGTTCGCTTTCCAGATCCACCATTTGCCCACCGACAATCCCTCCCCCCCCAGCCGCCCCGGCCACTGACAAAACCACATCCTCCTTTTCTCTCTCAGTCAATCCAAGTGCCTCGGCCGAGCGGCTCAGTTCCTCGAATGCGGCGAGCAAAAGGCCCGGGCCTGCATTCACCGCCCTTCTTACACCGAAGTTGCGGTGGCAGGTGGGCAGGCCTCTCCTGAAATCGTCATTGTCCATTGCCGGCAGGTCATCGTGGATCAGGGTATAGGTGTGGATCATCTCCAGGGCGCAGGCTCCGGAGTAAACTTGCTCGCCCTGTCCCCCGCATGCCCTGTAGGCAGTGAGCGTGAGAATCGGCCGCAGCCTTTTTCCCCCGGCGTTCAGGCTGTAAGCCATGGCCTCGGCAAGCCGGTGTCCTGCCGAACCGGCAGCAGGCCAGCTGGCGACTATATCAGCAAGGTGCCTGTCTACTGCCTCTTTTTCTTCTCTGAGATAGGCCCTGATATCCAAGTTTCCCTCGCTCCTTGTCAGTTCTCTTTATCCAGATCTTCCAGTTCGAAATCGCCTTCCACTCTGGCAATCAGTTTCTGCACCTTCTTTTCGCCTTCTTCAAGCTGTCCCCTGGCTTTCAAAGCCAATTCGACTCCTTCGGTAAAAAGCTTTATCGACTCCTCCAGGGGCAGTTGCTCATCTTCGAGGCTTTCCACTATTTCCTCGAGTCTGCGGCAGTTCTCTTCAAAGCTCTGTTTTTTCTTTTGGCTCATTTGTTTCTCCCGCTTTTCTTTTCAGCCCGGGGGGATACAACCGGCCCGGAAGGCCTGGAACTTTCAGCTTTTCTACATCAGGCTGGACTGTTTCCACCTTGCAGCCAAGCAGCCCGGAACTCAGAGTTACCTCAAGATTGTCACTGACAGCCACCTGCCGTGCATCCCGGATTATCTCGCCCGCAGGTGTACGAACCAGTGAAAAGCCGCGATCAAGCACTGCCGCCGGGTTCAGTGCGGCAAGCTGGTGACGCAGACCCTCCCACCGGGTAGAGCTTGCCTGCAGTATGTTAGACATGGCCCGGCAAAGCCTGCGGGCCAGTGATTCCTGTTGTGATTTCAAATATTTATATCGTTCGAGAAGCCTTCCCGGCGAAAGCCCACGCTCCAGGCTGTCGAACATCTGCCAGCCGTAATCCAATCTATTCTGCTGCACCCTGAGCAACCGTATTGCCAGCGCTTTCAGCCTGGCAAGCAGCTCTGCGGCGTCCGGCACGGCGAATTCGGCAGCTGCGCTGGGCGTGGGCGCGCGCAGATCGGCAACGAAATCCGCAATCGTGAAATCTGTCTCATGGCCCACGGCGCTGATTACCGGTACCGGGCATTCGGCAATAGCGCGGGCTACCACCTCCTCGTTGAACGCCCAGAGATCCTCGATAGAGCCTCCTCCACGGCCGGTGATAACTACATCCGCCCCGCCCCATTCACCGATTGCGCGGATTGCCCCGGCAATTTCATCGGCTGCTCCCTCGCCCTGAACCCGCACCGGGTAAAGCACGATGCGCACCGGGGGACAGCGCCGTGAAATCACCGAGATGATATCCCTGATCGCCGCACCGGTAGGCGAGCTTACCACTCCGACCACTGCTGGAAAAGAGGGAATCGGCCGTTTACGCTCCTGGTCAAAAAGCCCCTCGGCCTGGAGCCTGGCTCTCAACTGTTCGAAAGCAAGCTGCAGTTCACCAATGCCAACAGGCCTGAGTTCGGCGATTCTAAGCTGGTACTGGCCGCTCGGCTCGTAAACCGTAAGCTCACCCAAGGCTAGTACTTTCATCCCGTCTTCCGGCTTGAATCTCAGGCGGAAATTGTGCTGGCGGAAAAACACGCAGCGCAGGGAGGCCCCTTCATCCTTGAGGGAGAAATACATATGGCCTGAGCTGTGGTGAGTAAAATTACTTATTTCACCTTCGACCCAGACCGGCGGAAAGGTTTCCTCGATCAGGTCTTTGATTTCAGCCGTAAGTCCACTTACAGTGTAAACCTGTATTTCCAGGAATCACGCACCTTTCTTCGCAAGCGTTTTTTCTGCGGAGGTGACAGTATTTTTCATCAGCATCACTCTTGTCATCGGGCCTACTCCGCCGGGCACGGGAGTTATCTGGGAGGCCACCCGGCTTGCGCTTTCGAAATGCACATCTCCCACCAGCCTGTAACCGCGCTTGGCAGACTGGTCTTCCACGCGGTTTACTCCCACGTCAATTACCACTGCGCCGGGTTTTATCCATTCACCCGGGATCATCTCCGCCCGGCCGATTGCGGCAACCACAACATCAGCCGATTTAACCACCTCCGGAAGATTCTCGGTCCTGCTGTGTGCGACAGTCACCGTGGCATTCGCACCGTCCGCTTTCTGCATCAGTATATTCGCCAGAGGCTTGCCCACGATATTGCTCCTTCCGACAATCACTACCCTCTTGCCTGACAGTTCGACCCCGCTGCGCACGAGCAACTCCTGCACTCCTGCCGGGGTGCAAGGCCGGAAACAGTCCATGCCGATAACCAGGCGGCCCAGGTTTACCGGGTGGAAGCCATCCACGTCTTTAGCCGGGCTGATTGTCTCGATCACCGTTTTTTCGCCGATATGATCCGGCAGGGGTAGCTGAACCAGAATTCCGTGAATCCGGCTGTCTGCATTCAACCGGCCCACCAAATGCAGGAGTTCCTCCTGAGTAGTTTCAGCGGGAATGTGATGCGGGTCGGAATAAATGCCAAGTTCCTGGCAATCCTTCTCTTTCATGCCCACGTAGACTTTGGAAGCTGGATCCTCTCCCACCAGGACCGAGGCAAGCCCGGGTTTAACCCCCTGTTTATCCAGCGCGGCAATCCGCTCTCTAAGCTCCTGGCGTATCAGTTCAGCAATCGCTTTACCGTCGATAAGTTTGGCGGACATGCGCTTGACTCCCCTTGAAATCTGGTTCTCGATTTAACGCTTTATTTTGCGAAACGGGAGCGCCTCCGGTGTCCCGATCGATGATCGTGTTCCAGGCAGGATAGGTTCCTCGCGGTTTCAGGTGCAGGGCTGGTCCTTATTTTCGGATAGGGGAATTTGCAGGCGTTCCACTTTCTCCGTGCGGCCGGTGGTCGGATCGACTGTCAGGAGCACTCCCATGAGCCAGAGATTGCTGTCCGCGGGCTGAAACCGGTTCGGTGTCTGGGTGATAAACCGCTTAATTGCCAACTCTTTCTTGATCCCGATCACACCGTCGATCGAGCCACATAACCCGGCATCGGTGATATATCCAGTGCCGCCGGGAAGAATTCTTTCATCCGCGGTCTGGACATGGGTGTGTGTGCCTATTACAGCAGTAACCCGACTGTCGAGATACCAACCCATGGCGATTTTCTCAGCCGTGGCCTCGGCATGAAAATCCACCACTATCAAACTCGTTTCACTTTTCAGGTTATCGATAACAGGAAGCACTGTGCGGAAGGGACAATCTATTTCTTTCATGAAAACCCGGCCCTGAAGGTTAATTACGCCCATATTAATTCCGTTCCGGGCACTGAAAACACCTGTGCCGTGTCCCGGATTGTCCGGGGGGTAATTGACCGGCCGGAGGATTTCCTGCCTGCTGTCAAGGTAGGGGTAAATTTCTTTGCGGTCCCAGATGTGATTTCCGCTGGTAATAACATCGATGCCGAAGCTTAAAAGATCCTCGGCAATCGCCGGGGTTAAGCCGAAACCCCCGGCGGCGTTCTCACCATTGGCAATGCAGAAGTCTACCTTTTTCTCCCTGATAAGGTCCGGCAACAGGGTACTGACCACTTTTCGTCCCGGGCCACCAAAGATATCGGCGATAAAGATAATCCGCACTAAATGGCTCCTTGCCTGTAAATCATTTTGCGTAATCTATTGATCGGGTTTCGCGAATCACCAGCACCTTGATCTGTCCCGGATACTCGAGTTCTTTCTCGATTCTCCGCGCGATCTCCCCGGCCATGACTTCACTGTAGGAGTCATCCACCTCCTCCGGCTTTACCATCACCCTGATCTCCCGGCCGGCCTGAATCGCATAGGCTTTCTCCACCCCCTTGAAACCATCGGCAATCTGCTCGAGGTGTTCAAGGCGTTTGATATAGGTTTCGAGAGTTTCGCGGCGTGCCCCGGGACGTGCACCGGAAAGAGCGTCAGCTGCCTGGACCAGCACGGAGATCAATGTGTCGGGTTCGGTGTCGTTGTGGTGAGAGGCGATC
>Ga0114922_10005272_pt1 | contig 11936 bp, 14 predicted proteins | sample AartaG_FD_100975 | JGI IMG/M metagenome (GOLD analysis project Ga0114922, IMG submission 100975) | Deep subsurface microbial communities from Aarhus Bay to uncover new lineages of life (NeLLi) - Aarhus_00045 metaG | ecosystem: Environmental > Aquatic > Marine > Oceanic > Sediment | place...
GACGTTCGCAAGGCGAGGTCCACAAGAGAGGTACGGTGCCGCGACCCGTGCCGAACTGCTTAGATACATCCGCGAGACCGGGATCTTTCATACCTTCGGGCAACGCCGATCGCGTGCCGGGCCATGGGTTCGGACATCCTGAAGTGGATGCCGAAGAGCCATATTTTTTGCGATTTTACTTGACGTGCGAGCGGTCGCGGGTGTAAAGTTGTCTTGATTCTGGCGGGGAATAGGCTTTTACCCTCAGAAGGAATATCCCCCGAGAGAATCAGCGCGTCACGTTTCCGTAGTACCGAGGGGTCAAAAAGGAGCAATGCTGTGAGTAGAGGCAAGGTGAAGTGGTTTGATGCAAAGAAGGGGTTCGGCTTTATCACGCCGGACGACGGAGGCGAGGACCTGTTCGTGCATTTCTCAAACATTGAGGCCGACGGGTTCAAGTCGCTTCTGGAAGGGCAAGAGGTGGAGTATGCGGTTGGCCAGGGGCGGAAAGGACCCCAGGCAACACAGGTTCGGCTTGGCTGAGTCGAATCGAATCGATTAGACCGAACGGTCGAAGGCAAAAGGCTCCGTCGGAGAGATGGGGCTTTTTTCATGCGACCTCGCGACGAAGACCCGGCCAGGGTGGGAAATGGAGTAAATACGCAAGACAGTAACAATTCATATTGTAGCCAATAGGCAAAGTGGGGAAAGCCGGCGAGACTGACCGGCGTTCCGGCTTATGGCCCGGCCAGGCAATTCCATTTCAGGGAAACGGCCGGCCGGATTTCATCATCGAAATGGGCGGCAAGCGGACCTACTATGCAGGTGATACCCGCCTTATGTGATAAGAACCTATGCCGCCCTCGTCTGCGACACCTTGCCGCTGCCATCGCAGATGCGACCAATACTGCGTGGTGCCCACGGCGAGCTCACCGGCTGTCCTGTTCTCCTCTCATCTCGCGAAGCTGTTTCACGATCTCATTGATGCGCCATTCGAGTGAGGAGAGGATCCAGAATTCGAAGTGGGTGGCGCGCATCTGGGCGTGGATCAGATAGATGATCTTGATGGAGAGGGTAACGGTGGCCACCTCGATCGTCAGCCATCGCCATTTCTCCCCAGCAACGACCGAGACAATCACGGATAGCACGATGATGAAAATGAACAGGGCATTGATTAGGTTGGCCTGCGTTTTCGGCACGCCCCCGATCTTGCCCACGATCGCCCGAACACGCTCCTTTTCCTTTTGGAAGTACTCCAACTCCTTGCGGAGATCCTCCAACTCCTCCGCCAGATGCTCGTGATGATGATTCTGGGATTTCTTTGCCATGCGGCTCCTTATAGACTCAGGCTTCTCGCGGACTTGGTATCCGCTGCCGGCAGGAGTAGATTACTCTCGTCGCCCATAGCTTTCAAGTCTTCATTCACGCATGGCGATGAGCGGGCAGCGCCTCAATGGGATGCCGGTTCAGCTCGTCTGTGGAGTTCGAGTGTTCGGCGGCAGCGGGGGCATTGGACAGTGTTGGCCTTGAAATTCGGTGGGACTTTGAGCTTCAGACCGCAGGTGCATGCCAGAAACAGGAAGCCGTTGACTCTCCGCATGATGTCGCCGATCTGGTGGACCTGTTTCTGCACTTTATCCTGTTTGGCGGCCTCGGCCCGGGCTTCGCGGATCTTCACCTCTTCTTTGGCCAGTGCGGCGGCCGGCATGAGGTTCTTGGAACGGGTTACGGCCGTGTACGCTTGGGCATAATCCCCATAGGATGCGCCCTGAGACATGCTGCGCAGGATCCGGATGCGCTCGGAGGTCGGGGGGTGTGTGCTGGTCAGGTCCGACAGCTTCGTCTGGCCGCGTTTCTTGAACGGGTTGGCGATATACATCGGGGCCGTCACCTTGTTGACTGTCGCCAGTTGGGGCGATGGATCGCCGGCGATCTTCTCCAGTGCGCTGGCCAGCCCTTCCGGGTAGCGGGTCAGCCTCGCCCCCCCGGCGTCAGCGAGGTACTCGCGCCGACGAGACAGGGCGAAATACAGCAGGTAGGCCATCATCGGCGCGAGAATGGCCGCCGCGATGGCAATCACCAACATCACCAGTTGGGCCTGGCCTCCGCCGCGGCCACCGGAGGAGTAGCGCCGGCGCGAGCCCATGGAGCTATAGAACATCCCTCGCAGGAAGATCTGTGAGAGCAGGACGACACCGCCGAGCATGATGCCGGCGTGCGTGATGTACAGAATGTCGCGGTTCAGGATGTGGCTCATCTCATGGGCGACCACCCCCTGGAGCTCGTCGCGGTTGAGGCGGGCCAGCAGGCCGGCGGTGACGGCGATGGAGGCCGATTGAGGGCTTCGGCCGGTCGCGAAGGCGTTGGGGGCCGGGTCGTTGATGATGTAGACCTTGGGCATGGCCCGCAAGCCCGCCGCAATCTTCATCTCTTCCACCACATTAAAGAGCTGCGGGTGGACATCGTGGGTGACCCGCTGCGCCCGGCTGGCGGCCAGCAGGATCTGGTCCCCGGAGGAGAGGCTGACCAGCGCCAGCACCAGCCAGATCACGGTCGCCGCGGCCATACCGTACAGGCCGCCCTCGGGGCCGACGACCGCCATACCGATCACGAAACCCAACAGCAACAGCACGACAGCCATCAGGACCATCAGGACCACGGAGTTCCGTTTGTTCGCTCGGATGAGTTCCCACATGCTTGTTGTCTTGCCTCAAAATGGATTCTCGGCGATGGGCAAACTCTCTCCCGGTCGCGCACACTGCGCCGAGTCTGCCCGACCGGCATAACAACCGTACTTCGTCCCGGAGGACACCAGGAGCCCGACGGGGGCCATTCAGCACCCGCAATACAGACGCAACGACGCCTCTATCAGGAAAAGCTAACCTTCGGGACCGCTCGTTCGGCCTCCGACTCGACCTCGAAGAAGTCACGCTTCGAGAAGCCGAACATGCCGGCCAGAATGTTCGACGGGAACATCTGGATCTTGTTGTTGTAGAACAGGACCTGATCGTTGTAACTCTGCCGGGCAAACGAGATCTTGTTCTCCGTGCTCGTCAGCTCCTCCTGCAGCGACAGGAAGTTCTGGTTGGCCTTGAGGTCGGGGTAGTTCTCCACGACCAGCATGAACTTGCTGAGGGCGTCGGCAAGCTGGCCTTCGGCCTGGGCCGACTCGGAAACGTTCTTCGCCCCCATCGCCGCCGCACGGGCTTTCGTGATGGTCTCGAACGTCTCCCGCTCGTGCTTCATGTATCCTTTGGCGGTCTCGACGAGGTTCGGAATCAGATCGTGGCGGCGCTTCAACTGCACATCGATCTGCGACCAGGCGTTGTCGACCTGGTTGCGCAGGCGGATCAGCGCGTTATAAATACCGATTACGGCCAGCGCCACGACAACCAGGATGCCGAAGAACACGATCAATACAATCAACATTCCTGTCATGCGTTCTCCCTTCTGTCCAACGGACGTTTGCTACATTACGATGATTTCTTTTTCAAGACGAGGGCCACAACGATGGCAACAGCAGCGATAATGACGAGGATCAGCATGTATTTACTCATAGATCAATCCTTTCATTCAACGGTTCCGAAATAGAAAAGGTCCCATAACGGCCATTTCCACGCTAAGGATCCACTATCGAGCTCGTCAGCCAATCGCGGCTGAAACGGGCGAAGACCATTCGCTCGTACGGCTGATTCTCTCCGGCCTCGAAGAGGCAGCCGATTTTGCCATCCGGCAGCCCGGCCAGGCACGAATAGGCGGCCGGCCCCGGCCGGAGCACCCGGCTGACCGGCCAAGTCCGCCCTTCGTCATAGCTCATGCGGACGGTCATATCCCGTCGCTGTCCCGTTTCGGCATGAGCGGGATTGGAGAAGAGCAGCCGGTTGCGGTCATCCCGGGGACGCATCGTGTATCGCAGGAAACTGGCTTGACAGATGGGCTCAACCAGAGCCGGATCGTGTCGAACCGCCGACCACGTCATGCCGCCATCGGCGCTTGTGGCAACCGCCCGGGTCGTTTTCGAGCGGTCGTAGTTTCGCATGTTCATCATGAGCGTTCCGTCGGCCAATTCCACCGCCTGGCACTCGTTGACGGCCGGGCGGATGATGCCGCCCAACTGCCAGCTCCGGCCGTGATCGTCGCTGAAGATGACATGGGAATTGTAGCCGGTGGGGTCATCGGGTGAGACGAGGCTGTGATCGCAGGGGACCACAAGACGACCCTTCCAGCGACCCTGCGCAAGTTGGATGCCGACGCCGGGACCGGTCGCATACCACCGCCACTCGGGGCGTTTGAGATCGGCGGTGATCTCTCGCGGCTTCGCCCACGTCAGGCCGTCGTCGTCGCTACAGGTGATGAACACCCGACGGGTATCCTGGCCCGTATTGGCCTTGATCTGTCCCTCAGTGTCCTGTCCGTGATTCCAGGTCATGGGCAGCCAGATGACGCCCGTGGTCCGATCGATCACGGGGCAGGGGTTTCCGCAGGTGTTTGCCCCATCATCCCAGACAACCCGCTGCTCGCTCCACGTTTTTCCGCGGTCCTCCGACCGCTTCACAAGCAGATCGATATCCCCGGCGTCGGAGCGGCTTTGCTGGCGGCCCTCACAGAATGCCAGCAATGCACCATCCCGAGTGGCAATCAGAGCGGGTATTCGATAGGTGTGATAGCGGTCCGCGCCGCTGACGAAGACATCAGCAAAGGAGGGTCCGGCCTCCGAGGCTGCCGCCGAGGCCCCGCTGCACAGCGCAAACGCAAGGAGCCATAATCTCAGGTTTGCCCCGATTCTCATGACTGTGCCCCCGCATCCGTCTGCTCGCCGGCTGTGTCGAAGATATCGGCCAGCAGGCGTTGAATCCTGCTGGTTTCGTCCAGTTGGCCCCGGTTGAGAACATCCTGGAGCTCGCCCCGGTCGAACCAAAGGCCGTCGCCCCGACGGCATTTATCGATGAGAAGGACCGGTTCTGACCGACCAACGATAATCTTGCCCATTTTCTTGTCACAGATCGGGCACCGACGGGGCTGCTCCGTCGCCGCAGGCTGCTCGCGGAACGATTCGAGAAGATGCTTGGCCTTGGCCGCATCCTCCATGAGAAGCTCCAGTTCACCGCCGTCGAGCCAGATTCCGCCACAATCCACGCAGTGATCGATCTCGACATCGGCCAACTCCAGAGTGATCATCGCGCTTTTACATACAGGACAATCCATCCCGTGGCTCCAAATTCACCGATCGTTCAAGACTCCACTTTGGTCATTATCGGCTTGGCCCGGCCTGTTTCATGACCGTCAGGCCGCCCGGACGCCTACACGATCTCACCGTCCAACGGTATAGACGCATGGCTCGCCTGCATATTCAAACGCCGCTCTCAGGCCGAACCGGATCTCCGTACGGGCACAGGCCCACCCAACCGCATCAGAAAGCTCATTGGTGGCTTCCAAACGCTGCCGGACCATGGTAACCATGTGGTTCCAAGGGGTCAAGCTGCTCCCTGGAGCAGCGGGTAAACGGAGTTGGGCAGAAAATCTGAACTTTTTGCGATTTGTTCATCTACACCGGTCTCCTGAGAATCGCCTTACCCTGCGGAAAGCCAATCTCTTGAGGGCGGCCTGTGGGTATGGCGAAGGCGCAGGCGGCGGGTGGACTGCGTCTTCGCTCTTTCGGTTTGCCGTGTGTACATCGGCTGCCGAGAGTCCCTCGCTCCCGCCTCCAGCCCCCAAACTCATGTCTACGACCAAGCGTCCGTGCAGGAAGCCCGATTTTCCCGCAAGAACGGCCATTGACGTCCCTCAGCGGCAGATTGAATGCGCCGGTCTGCCGCCCAAAAGCGACCGGATTCCCTCGTCGATTGGCGCCTCCGCACGGCAGATTTGTTCTTGACGGGCCGGCCGGCAGAGTCTTAAGATGAGCAATTCTTGTGTCGGCTGTGGCCAAACACCCCGCAAGAACAGGATGGGACAATGATCGTTGACTGTCATACACACGTTCGTTCATTGGATGGTCCGGAGGTGGCCGAGCATCTGGCGGCCGCTGAGACCGTGGATGCATGCATTGTCTTGGCCATGCACGATGGCTCCCGGGAGGAAACGAACAGGAAGCTGGCCGAATACGTCGCCCAGCACAGGGAAAAAATGGTCGGTCTGGCCGTGGCGGACCCCACCCGGGACGGACTCAATGACAAGAGCCTGACCTTTTTAACTGAGAAACTGGGTCTTAAAGGGCTCGTCCTTTACTGCTCGATCTGCGGCTTCCACCCGACGCACAGCCAAGCGATGCGCCTCTATGAGGCGGCCCGGGAGATGCGTCTGCCCGTCTTCTTCCACAATGGCAGTCATTCGCTCAGTGCGAAGGCGATTCTGGAATATGCCCAGCCCTATCTGCTGGATGATGTGGCCAGAGCCTTTCCCGATCTGAAAATCGTGATCGGGAACATGGGGGTGCCTTTTGTCGAGCAGACCCTGTCGATGGTATCGAAACACGAGAACGTATTTGCCGACCTGACGATCCGGCCTCGCAAGGTCTGGCAGACGTACAACATCGTGGTGGCGGCCCATGAGCGGAACGTCATGGACCGGCTGCTTTTCGGCAGCGGGTTCCCCCTCGGGCACGCCGGCGAGTGCATCGAGACGCTCCTGGGGTTCAACATGCTCTTGGCGGACATGAAGCTGCCAACCGTGCCGCGGGGCAGCATCCGCAACGTGATCGAGAGGGACTCGCTCGAACTGCTGGGCATCGAGCACGAGCAGATCAAGCTTCACGAGCACAAGACCCAGCTCACAGGCCAGGCAAAACAGGATAAGTAAGTACCTATGGCGCAGAGAAGTCAGTGGGGTACCAACCTCGGATTTCTGCTGGCGGCGATCGGCTCAGCGGTGGGACTGGGCAATATCTGGCGATTTCCCTACGTCGCCTACGAGAACGGCGGGGGGGCCTTTCTGATTCCTTACTTCGTTGCGCTGTTCACGGCGGGCATTCCCGTGCTCATGCTGGAGTTTGCCCTCGGACACCACAAGCAGGCATCGGCGCCCATGGCCTTCCGGCACATCAATGCCAAATGGGAGTGGCTGGGCTGGTGGGCCGTCCTGTTCGTCATGTTTGGGATCCAACTCTATTACGTCGTCATCATCGGCTGGTGCGCCAACTACATGCGTTTTTCCCTGACGATGGCTTGGGGCGACGATCCCAATGAGTTCTTCAGTGCTTTTCTTGCGAAGGGGGACCCAGGCGATATCTGGGGCATTACCGGCCTGCAGTGGTCCGTTGTGGTTGCCGTGGTGATCGTCTGGCTGATCAACTGGGGCATCACCTACGGCGGCGTCCGGAAGGGCATCGAACGCGCCGTCAAGATCATGATGCCGATCCTGCTGCTGGTCACGATTGTCATTGTGGTCTGGGCGTTGTTTCTGGAGGGAGCCGGCAAGGGGGTCAAGCATTACATAACGCCCGACTTCAACAAGGTCACGGATTTGAAGGTCTGGATCGCCGCCTACGGCCAGATCTTCTTCTCTCTGTCGCTTGGTTTTGGCATCATGATTGCCTACTCGTCTTACCTGTCACGCGATGCGAACATCTTCAAGAACAGTCTTATCGTGGGTTTTGCCAATAGCTCATACGAGGTCTTCGCCGGCTTTGGGGTATTCAGCATCCTGGGGTATATGGCCACGAGACAGGGCAAGGAGATCAGCGATGTCGTCGCCGAGAGCCTTGGCCTGGCGTTTGTAGTCTATCCCGAGGCCATCAGCATGCTTCCTTATGGCAGACTCTTTGGCGTGCTGTTCTTCTTCCTTCTGGCCGTCGCGGGGGTCTCTTCGTCGATTTCGATTATCGAGGCCTTCACGGCCGCCGTTCAGGATAAGTTCTCCTTCGGCCGAAAGAAGATCGTCACCACGATTTGCGCGATCGGCTTTGTCGGCTCACTCTTGTTCACGACGAATGTCGGGCTCTTCTGGCTGGATATCGTCGACCATTTTCTCAATCACTACGGTTTGATCGTCGTGGGAATCGTCGAGGCCCTGGTGGTAGGCTGGCTCTATCGCACAGACCTGCTCAAAGCCCACATTGTGGCCAATCTGGGATTGAGCGGAACGCATCACAAGGTGTTCAATTATGTCGTGCTGCAACTGTGGATGTATTGCATTCGCTTCATCACCCCCGTAGCCCTGGGGATTGCCATTGTCCACAGCCTAATTCGAGAGTTCAGAGAGCCATACGAAGGCTATCCCATCTCGGGCATCATCATTTTGGGCGTCGGTTGGCTGCTGGTGACGCACATCTTCGCGTTCGGTTTGTCCGGCCTTCCCTGGCGAGAACAGCGTTTCGAGTGAGCGGCGAGCCGCTATTTGGGTTTGAACCCCTTGACCCTGTCACCAGTGTACTTGTCGCAGGCTTTCTCCAGGTCGACATCGGTGATATTCGCAAGCGTACATAGCCACGCAAGGACATCCGCGAACTCCTCCTCGGTATTCGCCTTGTCCTCTGAGGCGAGCGCCGTAGCGAGCTCGCCCACCTCTTCCATGAACCACATGAACGTCCGCGGCACGCCGCGCTCCTGATCCCGCGCCTTGTACCGCCGGGCAATCAATTCCTGGAATTCACGAATCTCCATTGCCGGCGCGCACCTTCCCCGTCTCTAAAGAACGCACTTCCTATGAGCTTTGAATTCCCTGCGTCCGACCGGGCCCGGCTTGTCTATCTGCCGCCGAGCAGGCTCGACAGCCTCGTCTTCTGGAAGACGTTCCTGGCCTGCGAGATCGCCTTGTTATACGTTTGCGAGGCCTTCTTGGCATAGGCGTCCCTGCCGGCCTGGCTGGAGAGGTTCAACTCGCCCGTGAGTGGACCGTCCACGGCCTCAATGACCTCCAGCATGGTGATTTTGCTGGCGGTTTTGGCCAGAGAAAATCCACCCCGTGGCCCGCGCTTGCTCCGTAACACGTTGGCGCGAACCAACTGCTGCAGGATCTTGAGCAGATATTCCAGCGGGATATCGTATTGCTTTGAAATATTCTGGGATAGCACAACGCCGTCGCCCTGATTTTTCGCAATGTAGCCCACGGCCAACAAAGCGTATCCTGTAGACCTACTGACTCTCATGGTTATTCTCCTTCCATACAATCAGGATGTTTCCACTACGGTTCTTAACCATTGTATACGAGTGGCCGGAATGCCGCATCAGCAAATGCAATTCGGCCGCCCACAGCGTGTTCCGAAGTCCTTTTGCCGGCACCCTGTCACGGCGTCCGGTACCCCTTGCTTGCCCCTACATGACCTCCCGCGCCCGCACATACCATTCATACAGATAACGCACGGTAAGACGGCATCGTCCACGGGAGTCGTTTCGTAACCCCATATTGCTCGCCGGTTTCGCCGGACGGCGAGAACCGGATCGCAAAATCGGTATTATTATCTACTGTTTGCTACAAATAGCAAGAGATTTCTCATCAGAAAACGAAAATTTCTCAATCCATGGATCCGAGTGTGAAAAGGCCATGTTTCCCCCGCCGTAAATGCGGGATGTTCTCAAAAAACTTGACACGACATGACGACTCTCTTAGGATTTGCGGGTCTTGTGAATATCTCAATGGGAGATCGATATGGCTGCGATTCAGCCGCGAATCAGTGTGGAGTATAAGGAGAATGCCACCGTGGTGGCATTTACCGATGAGAAGATCCTTGAAGAGACGGACGTCCGCGCGCTGCGGGAAGCGGTCGCGTCGGTCGTGGAGCAGGCCCCGGGGATCCACCTGGTGCTGGATTTCCGGCACGTGAAATTTCTGTCCTCGGCCGTATTGGGTCTATTGATCCGGATCAGCAAAAGGGTATACGAACAAAATGGCAAATTGCGGCTCTGCAATATCCATCCGGGCATCTACGAGGTCTTCAAAATCACCCGGTTGACCAGTGTGTTTGATATCTGTGAGGATGTCGAGAGTGCGACGCAGAGTCTCTCCTCTCGCGAGTGAGCGTTTGACCTTGCGCGAGGGGTATCTCGCGCGGTGTTACAAGCACCCGACCGGAACGGACCAGCACGGCGATCGGGCGATTTCTTGGACCTGCAGACGGGAAGGTGGATGGCATGGCGGCTGAGACGCCGATGAGAGGTTCGGTTATCATCGATAGTAGACCGTCCGAGTTGGGGCCGCCGCGCCGCGAAATCCTGTCGGCCCTTGAGGCCCATGGGTTCACACGGGACGACGCCTTTGCGGTACATTTGGCCCTTGAGGAGGCCTTTCTCAATGCCGTCAAGCACGGCAACAAGATGGATCCGGCCAGGAAAGTAACTATCGACTACACGGTGGACGACCAACAGGTCGAGATCCATATGATGGATGAGGGTGAAGGTTTTGATCCCGGCAGCATTCCCGACCCCCGCGTAGGGAAAAACCTCTACCGACCCGAGGGCCGCGGGCTTCTGCTCATCAGTGCCTACATGCACCTCGTCGAATACAACGATCGCGGCAATGGCGTGCGGCTGATTCGTTACAAGGGGCGGCCGGCTCCGGAGCAGGGCAACGCAACCGCCTGAGAAGCAGCCATCGGCACCTGCTCGGTTGGTGATTTCAGCGGCGGCCGACCCACGCCGGCTCAAACGCCCTCTCTCACACGATTGGTTCAATTCCTTCAGCATCGCTACCGGATTCCGGGCAGCCGTATCTACGGACACGGCACGACTCCCGGCGCGCGGCCGACAGCTTGTCCGTGCGTCCTATAACATCCGCCAATAAGGAAAGGTCCGTGCTTTGCCGGGCGGAAAACAGCCGCTACCGTCCGACCCGCCCGGCCTCAGCAAAGTCCACGCTCCCTCCGACCGAAACTCTTGCTGTTCGTGCAAATTCGCTGTCCTTGTGAAGGAGTCGCCCGAGTGGATACATGTGATGCGATGGTTTCCGCCACCTACGTGCTCAACGAACAGATCGCCCGGGAGGTCTTCGACATCCTACCGGAGCAAGGTCCGATGCTGGCCATCATGGACCGCAACGGCAACTGCTGGCCAAGCAACTCCGAGCAGTTCGCCAAACTCAACCTGAGCGAAACGCTTTTGCAGGATCTGCGGGCCAAGGTGGACGACGGGGCCGAGCCGGTCATTACCCAGGCAGGCGAGACGAGCATAACGGTGGCCCAATTGGCCACCGACCAGACAAACTGCGGGTACGTAATCGTCGCGCTGCCTCGCTACAGTTCGGAGTCGGCCCTCACCAACATCGACCTCGTCGAGGCACTGCTCAATCAGATTACCCTGATCGCCCGGCTCATCGAGAAGACCAGCATGCTGAACAAGGCGCACGGCAACCCCTACGGCGCCTACGGCGCGCTGGGCGCCGCCTTGAACTGAATTGACGTTCCGGACGATGGATTGTCGGCAGGAAGTCATCTCCTGGTTGTGCATGCGTGCCGCAGGGAATCATCCTGCCGTGCTCGGATATGGCTTCGCGGCCCAGCCCCCAATCCTGGTCGGCAATGTACGCGGTCGGGTTTTTTGGGATTGCGTCGGGACATCGCGCTGCTATAATGCGGCGTGGGCATTTCGCTGGTGTTCGCGAGTGCATGAGGTCGAAACGTGTGTGGGATCGGGATAGTTGAGTGAAGTTTCAGGTTTTCCGAGATGGCAGGGCTGTAACTGATTTCACGCCGTCCGGCGCCTATCTCTTCGGCACGGACGGCATCAGCATTCGCCGTGCACGAATCTCCTTCTCCGACGGTTATGTCGATTGCACCCGACCGAACGTCGAGACGGCCGGTCTGGCCCTGCTGTGGCCCATCGAGGGTTTTGGCAAAATCCTCTTGCCAACCACTTGTCTGCCCGAGCGGGATCGACCCTATATATTGAACGTCGAGATCGCCCGTGCGAAGCTGATGCAGATCACGAATCGGCGCGAGGATTGGTCCTTCTTCGATAGTCTTGAGGGCCTGGAGGAGGTTTCAAAGCAGTCCCAGGAGTTGTTCATCGAGGCGATCCAGAAGATCA
>Ga0114922_10005273_pt1 | contig 11936 bp, 9 predicted proteins | sample AartaG_FD_100975 | JGI IMG/M metagenome (GOLD analysis project Ga0114922, IMG submission 100975) | Deep subsurface microbial communities from Aarhus Bay to uncover new lineages of life (NeLLi) - Aarhus_00045 metaG | ecosystem: Environmental > Aquatic > Marine > Oceanic > Sediment | place: Aarhus...
CGCCGCGGAGGGCTATTTTCGGAACGGATACCAATGGTGCGTATACTGCCTTCCACGACCCAGATAATCCAACGGGTGGTAAAGCCGTTGCCGCTCCAGAAGATTGATCTCAGGTCTTCAATATGTTTACTAACCAGCGGCATGAAAGGTTCACATCGCAGCGGCGGCATTTTCTGAGGCACAACTCCCCTGAAACTGGTAAGAAGACCGGCTACAACCCACAAGGCCAAAAGAAACAAGGGGTACGCCCATCATCGGTTCGTACCCCTTGTCGAGGAATCCTCACTGCTCACCCTGGCACCTCCACAGTATACTCTGCTGGAAGTGGGAGCGCCGCAGGTGAGCCTGCCGACCAGATTGTACTACTGCACACCGCGCAGGCGCGGATCCAGCGCGTCCCGCGTCTCAGCACATATGTGTTCTGAGCCCCTTGACTTCCAGCAGGTTAATCACGTATATACCACCCTGTGGTGAACTTGGACGGTAGGATTATAGTCCAATAGCAACAGTCGTCAAGTAGCCCAACCAATTCCTCGCAACATGGGCATCTGCTGCTCGATGATACAGATCAATGACAGAGGAACACGCCCTTCCCAAACATCAAACGTTCCTGCGGGCCAATAGAAACCCCCACTACGCGCACGCCACCTGGTCCTGCTTACTGCTCGCCGTCGCAGTTTCTGCCTGATATTCACCCACACGTAGGCCGGCGGCTGAACTCGGCCCACACTATCGCGCAGCGTCCATCGGATTAGATTGCCCAGTTCGTCTGCGGAGTGTCTCTCTGTGATGCCCCTACGTAAAGTCATACGCCACCTCAGTCACCAATCTTTGTTCCTGTTCCAGGATGTCCCTCAATCTCTCACGGGCGTAGTAAAGACGAGACTTGACCGTTCCTTCCGGAACGTCCGTCACGCGGGCAATCTCTTTCAGGCTCAACCCATCCAGGTAGTGCAGGATGATGACGATGCGGTGAGCAGGAGGCAATTTATCAATCGCCTGTAGCAGAATCTGCCTCCACTCCTGCTCCACCGTCGCCGCCTCGGGGTGCCGCTGAGTGGATAGCACCCAACGGTCAAGCATATCATGGAGAGAGTGCAACCACCGCTTGGCCCGGCTGGTCCAACTATAGGCCAGGTTAACAGTGACACGATACAGCCATGGTCCTAACGACACGGTCTCGTCAATACGGTCGGCATAGGCGTAAACCCTGAGAAAGGCATCCTGAAGAATATCCTCTGCCACCCCTTCATCATGGGTAACCGCCAGGGCAGTTCGATAGACCGACATTTTATATCTTTCGTACAGTTCCCCCAGGGCTTTAAGATCGCCGTCTCGAATCCGGACGATGAGCCAGCCATCCGTGTGCTTTGCGGTCATCTAACCTCCAGACACACCAACCCATAGGGAACTGCGTTCCAAAGCCCAAAACTGCTCAACATTCTGAATGTCATTCACAATCTTGGGGCAATAATGATATACTCTCACAGACCCCAAAGGTTCAATCATCCCCAGAGGAAGCGTCTGCTGCCAACCATGCCAGGAACTCGTGGTCCTGCTGGGCCAAATCAGCCTGTGCCAGGAGATCGGGGCGACGCTCGAATGTGCGGCGGAGGGCCTGTTCACGCCGCCAGCGGGTGATGGCAGCGTGGTTCCCAGAAAGCAACACCTCCGGCACCTCCCAGCCTCGAAAGTCGGCCGGCCGAGTGTAATGCGCTCCTTCCAGCAGCCCCCGGGCATGGGAATCCTCAAACGTAGCACTGGGATCTCCCAACACACCCGGCAGCAGCCGTGTCACGGCGTCAATGATGACCATCGCCGCCAACTCGCCGCCCGTGAGTACATAGTCGCCGATGGAGATCTCATCGGTCACCAAATGCCGGCGCACCCGCTCGTCCACTCCCTCGTATCGCCCACATATCAGGACGATGCGTTGGCAACGACATAGTTCCACGGCGACGTCCTGGGTAAAAAGGCGACCTTGAGGGGTCAGGAGAATAATCGGCACGTCCGCGCACCCGCCTCTCTCCCCCCCCGGCAGCCGGCGGGGACTGGGAGGGAGCAGAAGCGCTTCAACTGCGGTGAAGATGGGCTCTGGCTTCATCACCATCCCACCGCCCCCACCATAGGGAACATCGTCGGTAGCGTGGTGTTTGTCGGTCGTATAGTCGCGGATATTGTGCAGCGCGATGGAAAGACGGCCGCTCTCCCGGGCCCTTTTGAGGATGCTCTCCTCCAAGGGGCCGCGAAACATCGAGGGGAAAAGAGTGAGAACGTCGAAATGTATCACCTAGATCAGAACAACGGATTGAGACAAGATTGGACTGAGTTGACGAACGAAGGCGATTCTAACACAGGTGTGGCAGGAAGGCAAGCCTGTGATGCGTGTCGCGTAAAAGTCGCCTCGTCAGGCACTCTCCGTTTGTCAGAAACTTTGCTCATAAGTCACCCCTTTCCGGTGCCGAGAATCGCAGCGATTTCCTCAGATAATAACCCCATCACTCCGGCAGTGCCGCCCGCAGCACCCGTAGCCAGTTATGTCCCAGGACAGCAGCGATTTCTTCGTCACCGTACCCCAGTTCGCCCAACGCCGGGCCAATACGGGCCAGGTCGGCGACGGTGTCTATCTCGGCCGGAGCGCTCTCGGCCCCAAAGCCGCCGTCGAAGTCAGAGCCCAGCCCCACGCGAGCCGTGTCCCCCACCACCTGGCAGACGTGATCTACAGCAGCGGCCACGTCGGCGACGGTGACCGCGTCCTTAGCATCGCCTTTTGACCAGCCAGGCCGCAGGAACCGGTTGTAGGGCACGATGCCAATGACGCTATCTCGCTCGGCCAGGCGACGGATCATCTCATCGGAGAGTTGGCGGGGGCCGGGCACCCGGGCACGGGGGTTAGCATGGGTGGCGACGATCCAACCATCAAAACGGTCCAGCACCTCGAAAAACGACTCCTCGGCCAGATGGCTGACGTCCACGATCAGACCCAGGTCGGCCATCACAGCCAACAACTCACGCCCGGCGTCGGTGAGCCGACCAGGAGCCGCATTGCCGCCGGCGTAGCGGGAACCGGCAGCCCACGAGAGACCCACCAACCGCAGACCGCGCTCGAACCACATCTCAGCCTCGGCAGGCTCGCGAACGGGGTCCGCACCCTCCATCAGCAGAACGATGCCCACTTGAGGGGTCTCGCTCTCCCAACTGGTCAGCACGGCGTCGAGGTCGGCGCGATTTCCGACCAAGGCGATCTGGTCGCACTCGTCGGCCAGGCGGTGCTAGTAATCGAGTTGAGCCTGGGCCAATGCGTGGGCCTCCTCGGCGGTGGCGTAAGTGTGTGCCTCTGGAATGCCACGGCGGGCTGGCGAAACAAATATGGTGCCAAAGACGATCGCTACACCACCGGTCAGCCACTCAGGAAGACCCACCATGCACAGGCCGTTGCGCCGAGGGACATCGGTATCCTCCTCCAGGCGACGAGTCTCAAGGGCACTGTGGCGCACGTCACGACCCAAAACAAGCGTATTCCAGGCAATGTCCTCATGGCCATCCACAATGTGCATGAGCCTACTCCTCGTGCAAACCTTAATCACGTGTAAGTGTACCACAAGTGGTACGTTTGACAACTGGGGCCAATAGTCATATACTGGGTACTGAGCACGGAACGCAAAGCGCAGAACTGGTGAGGAGGAAGAAATGGCTGAGAATTCCCGGCTGGTGATGAGCCAGGGGCCTCAACCCGGTCAAACCTTTATGTTGGATCGGGATTTGTTCAACCTGGGGCGAGATCCAGGCAACGACATCGTGATCAACGACCCTCAGGTCTCGCGGCAGCACGCACGCATCACGCGCCAGGGCGGCCTGATGCTGATCGAGGACCTGGGGAGCACGAACGGCACCTTCGTCAACGGGATGCGACTGACAGGGCCACACACGCTGGCCAACGGTGACGTGATCGGCCTGGGGGACGCGGTGACGTTGACCTATTACGGGGCGGGTATCGCCGTGGCTGAGGCCCCCCCCGGGCAACCCACGGCTGCGCCACCGCCACCGGGTTACACACCGCCGCCACCGGGTTACATACCACCCCCTCCGATTACTCAGCCAGCACAACCGTCGGGCTACACACCGCCTCCTCCGACCACCCAGCCCCCACCACCGCCGGCCTACGCGGCTCCCCCCCCACCTCCACCGGCAGCACCGCCAGTCGAGGAGAAGAAAAGCAAGACCTGGCTGTTGGTCGGGTGCGGGTGCCTGGTACTGCTGGTCATTATTGCCTGTGTTGCAGTGTTCATACTAGACGCTCTTGAATTGCTCCCTGACTTTTTCTATCAGCCATTGTTCTGGTTAGGGTTGGATAAATACTTTACCCAGTAAAATTTTTCCTAATTTTACAGGGTGGTATGAGTTTACTGTGATTTACATTTCTCCAGCTAATGTAAGGTCCGTAATTCTACCGTCTCACCGGGAAGGATACCAGTTCACTCACAAGCTCCTCACTCCCCTTCCAGCGGCACAAACAAAACGTTGGATCCCGGCGCATCATGCACAGTCCACAGCTCCATCGTGTCTCGCCAGTAGATGCCCGTCCGCAGCCAGAGCTCATTTTCTTCTGGCCCTTCCAGGGGCCTGGGAAAGCGATGCCGTTGCACCACTACGTCCCCGGCCGCCAGCACCAGTGGCGAGACTCCCAGCCCGTCGGCTACGCCCAGGTTCTCCCCCTCCGGCGAGAGAAGGTGCGCCATAACGGAGAAGGAGCGGGGGATCGAGCCCTTGGTCACCCGCCACCAGGTTTCCACCTCCAGTGTCTCCTCCTGACGATAGGCGGCCGCACCCAGAAAAGTAAAGGGACCGTCAAGCGCAAGCGGGCTGCTCAAAAACGCAGAACCGCCTGGTGTAGTGGGCGATATCTCTGCAGGTGCGGCATAAACCACTGAAGGAAAATCTGGTACTACAAAGGCTGATGTCGTCTCGTAAAGCATGAAAGCCGGTAGGTTACTGCTATATGCCTGTTCAAAGGAGAGACGTGCCTGGGCTAGATGGCGCGCCATGAACGGATTGCCAGGCACAGTGGGGCAACGCAGGAGAGAGGGAAAGCAAAGCCCCTGCTCCCCAGCCAAAGCGTGATGTAAAGCATAGATTCCAAGTTCTGCCCCGCCGCCAGGATAGAGCCAGGCCTGCGTACAGTCGAACTCCAGCCGGCGTAAGTCGTCCCGCCCTGTCCCCCCAGCAATAGGGACCTCATCCAAAGGTACGGCCGGTCTCATACACTGTGCGATCCAGTTCATCTCGTAAGGAGGCACGTCGTACACCAGCAGGCTATAGTTGATGACCTCCTGCGGTTCCCAATGTCTGAACCACTCATAGGCATACGGGTCGGCAATGCCCAGGCCTTGCAGGTAAGAAGCGCCGACAATGTAGCGCCCCGGTGGAGGGCGAAACTTGGAGGGGGGAGGTTCGGCGCGTACATCTGGATGTGCCTGCAGATATGCCTCCACGGTTCTGCTGGATTGTCCCCAATCAAGGTTAGAATCGGCCAGGTAGAGGTATCCTCTCTCCGCTCCCACCAGTTCGTTGAAATAGGCAATCTCGTAGGGGAAGATGTAAACAGTTGCCGCTATGTACCACACTCCCAGGATTGCCAAAAGCCACCGTCGCCAGGAGCGAGCCTGCCGACCCCATCCCCATTGCCATAGTCCACCCCCTACCATCAGGTACAGGAAGGGATGGACCGGCAGCATGTGGCGGTAGCCGATGTTCATCCCCCGAGAAATCGCTATGCCGGCGTAAAGCATGGGAAAGACCAGGAGGCGCGATCTGAGGTAGAGGCGACGCAAGAGCACCACCAGGCCAATAGCCCAGCCGATCAGCAAAGGCAGAGGATTTTTGATCAAGAACGCCAGCGGAAAGTACCACCACCAACGACCGTACTTCCGTTGTCCCAAGGCAAAGACCTCGGACGTATACTGATCCAGGTAAAGTAAGCTTTCCCAATGGGCGGGCGCGGGTACGCGAAAGGGGAAGCGGATAAACAGCATCCGATCGCGTACCAATCCCCAGGTAAAGCCATAGCCTGCCCAGAGTATAAGCAGGCTCATCACTCCAACAGCGACACCTTGGAGCAGGAGTTGAACGCTCCTGCCCTCCCGTCGCCGCTGGACTATGGTCGCCAACACGATCAAGCCAGCCACCACCGTCCAGACGAAACCAGATACCTTGGCCAACATCGTCAATCCCAAAAGACCCCCTGCCCCCAGCGCCCAGCGGCAGGAGGGCCGTTCTGTCCAACGCCAGACCGCGTACAGGGCCGCTGTCCCCAAGGTCGCAAGGCCTGCATCGGTGGTCGCCAGTCGCCCGTGGGCTAGAAGCGTGGGGTCAAAGACCAACGCCGCTAGGGCCAGCAACCCAGCCTTTGCTCCCCACAGGTCTTTTCCCCAGCGAAAGACAACGGCTCCCAGGATCACTGTCAGCAGTATGACAGGCATCCGCGCCACCATCTCCGTCCGCTCCATAGGGAGCATGTAGAACTCAAAGGCCCGGATGAAGGAGTCGTACGCTGTTGGCCAGCCTGCTAGCCGTTCCAGGGGAACGTTGGGGTCGGCTAGATAGACCAGCAAGGCCTCCATCCCAGCAAGCAGAGGAGGATAGCCACGCTGAGGGAGAAGCGAGAACGCCTCCTTGCCTCGCGCCAGGAGAGCATACCCACCCGCGACGTAGGCCGGCTCATCCGCAGTGATAGAATTATGCCGTGACCCCAATATCAGCAGGGAAAACAGCAGGAAGAGCAATCCCAGGGGAAGTGTCAGATTACGTGCTCTCAGTTTAGCACCTCCACCGTAGTAAGAACCACCCGGTCATCCATTGACCCCTCTCCCGTCTGCACCTTCCACCGCTCCATCGTGTCCAGCCAGTAGGCGCCCGTCTGAAGCAGGTATTCGCCCTCCGGGGTACCCTCCGGCACCTGGAGCCTGTGGCGTTGCACGATCACGTCCCCCAGCCGCCACTGGTCCACCGGCACCCCCAGCCCATCCCCCACCGCGATGGGGACGCCGTCTGGCCCCACCAGGTGGGCCATCAGCGAGAGCAGGCGCCCTGGTATCTCTTTCACCTCCCAGAAAGTCCGTAATTCCATCACTTCGCCAGGATGGACAGCAGCCCGGTCGACCCGATAGCCCAGAAACGCCAGGGGGCCATCCACCGCTACATCTTCCATCGTTTGTCCTGGGGGCAATCCTTCGCCATTGAGACGGTACACGTTGTAGAAAGGGCTACCGTCGGGGTGGCGCGCCGACACCTCCAGCACAACTCCTGGATCTCCTCCCCCTCTCGACACGTATGCCCCAGGCTCTCCCCCGGCCGGATAGATCCAACTCTGCCCGCAGTCCAGCAGGATCACCCGCATCTCCGGGAGGCCGAAACCCGCCTGCACCGCTTCCGGCGAGAGCACCGGCGCCGGATCGGCGCAGACGGCGGCCCAGGTGGGCACGGGCCGGGGCGAGACTTCGTAGATGAAGAGAGCGTGGCCCAGCCTGGCCAGTGGCTCGCGGGCGCGGAACCAGGCGTAGGTGTTGACGTCCGGCGTGTAGACGCCCTGGAGCACCGTCGCGCCGATGGCGTAGACACCGGGGGCAGGGTCAAACGGCGCAAACGGATGCTGTTTATCCGCCGGATGCTGTTTATCCGCGTCCACCGCGCGAGGGTCGGGCGGCAGGAAGTCGGCCTGCACACCGTAGACCTGGGGGCGGGCCGGGCTGAAGTGCGCGTAGTAGACCTGGTCAACGTCGTTTTCCCGCATCCAGTCGCGTAACTGGTACAAGTTCTGTCCCCAGTCCAGGTTGGAGTCCACCAGGTATTGGTATCCGACCACAGGGCCGCCGGCCAGCAGGTTGAAGTAGGCCAGGTAGTGGGGAAAGATGCGCAGTATGCCGATGATGTAGCAGGCGAGTAGTGCGTAGAACGCGATGCGTGATGCGTGAGACTTGAAACGTGAAACGTGATGATGGATGCTGTTTATCCGCGTGATGCGTGAGATGAAGATGAAGAGGAACGGCAGGAGGGGCAGCAGATGGCGGTAGCCGATGTTGACGCTGCTGAATAGGGTGGAGGTGGCGTAGAGAAGGGGGAACAAGGCCAGAGGGCCAAAATGACAAATGACAAATGACAGCGGATAAACAGCATCCGAATGACAAATTGCAGATTGCTCCGACCGCAGCGGTCGGCGATTGCAGATTGCAAATTGCGAATTGCGAATTGTGTGAAGTATGAACACCACTGAGGCTGCGAACAGGAGCAGGGTCGGCAGAGGAGTCTTGAGAACAAAGGCAACGGGGAAATAGTACCACCAACCGAGGTCGCCGTTCCGTCCCATCAAGAAGGAGGGATGGCCCAGGTTGTAGTGCTGCTGCAGCGAGCGGTAGATTTCCAGGTGCGTGGTGGCCGGCACTGGCAGCGGGAAGCCGGGAAGAGCGCGGACCTCAAAGCCGTAAACAGCCCAGAGGACAATAGCCGCCAGGGCCAGACCTCCCGCTGCCGCCAGGAAACGTCGCTGCCAGGGGAGTGACCGAGGCCCCAGCAAGCACAGCACCCCCAGGCAAGGCACAAGCAACAGGGCCGAAACCTTGGAGGCCAACGCCAGCCCCAGCGCCACTCCCGCGCTTGCCCAGTACCACCACCGGTTGCGGCGTAGGTAGCGGGCGGTCAGGAAGAGAGCGGTCGTCCCCCACAATACAACCGCCATGTCGGTGGTCACCAGGGAGCCGTGGGCGACCACGTTGGGATCAAAGGCGTAGAGGCACAGTGCCACGAGCCCCGCCCGCGCGCCGAAGAGGTCACTGGCCCAGCGGAAGATGATTGCCCCCAGGAGTAGGGTCATCAGGATGATGGGAAAGCGGGCCGCCATCGCCAGCCGCCGAGGATACGGATACTGCCAGACCAAAGCATCGGTGACGGCGGAGAGGCTGGCGATCTCCCAGCCCCCCACCGAACGGGGATCGGGCAGGTCAGCTTGGAGCAGCAAGGGAGCGGCGGCCAGGACGTTTGCCAGAGGCGGATGGATGTGGACCGGCTGCAACCGCAGGTCGCCGGTGCGCAGGGTGCTGTAGCCGATGGCCAGGTGAGGGCCCTCGTCGAAGGTAATCGAGGTGTTCCGGGCGTGGGCCATCGTCTGGGCGAAGAGACCCACCAGAAACAGCACAGCCGCCAGTTGATGTTTACGCACGACTTCTCTTCCCCGAGATAACTCTCTGAATTCTACCTACGAGGCGAGTCCAGAAGTTGGGCCGCAGCGGCAGGAGCCAGATCAGGTAGCCCCAACCGGCCATCTCGAGCATCTCAGACCGAGCCCGGCGAAGGTCCTGATCCGTGGGAAAATCAGGAGTAAGGGCAACAGCTCTCCAGTGAGAGTCCGTGATAGGGTCCCCTAATTCAGCCCGTGCGCTATACTCCGCCTTCCATCCACCTACCTCCCCTTCCACGGATAGTGCCAGAGCCGCCCCTTGCTCGAGATGCGTGGCTTCGTGGGTAGTGGTCCCAAGCAGCTTGGGGCTATCCGGCTCGGTCTCCAGGGAATAGAGCTTGGGATTCAACTCGATTTTCTCTCTCAACGTCCACCTGGCGCTCGTGCTTTGCCTGGCGAACCCTATCTCGACGTTGTTGTCAAGGATGTACTGCGCGGCATGCTGGCAAACAGGGCCGCCTCTCTTCAGGCTTTCCAATACTTCGTCCCGCCACGCCTGCAAGGTGACGCGGATAAACAGCATCCGAGAACACTTCATCACTCCCTCCTTCGTACTCAAGGTCTGCTAATGGCTCACCGCTCTATCTTCACATCCACTGGCAGGACCAGGCGATTATCGGGGATCTGTTGACCGTCGGGGCCAACGGCCTGCAGCCGGGTCACCGTCTGGTCGTAGAGCCCCACCGCCAGCAGGTACGTCCCCTCCGACACTCCATCCAGCGTCAGCGTCTCGCTGACCACCTCACCTGCAGCCCACCAGGAGGTGGGATACGCCCCGCCGCGCGGCTGCGCGTCGCTCTGGGCGACGAGAGCCTCTGTAGCCGGGTCGAAGAGGTGGACGAAGACGGTGTAGTCCGCTTGCGGGGCCTGCAGTGCCTGCCACCACAGGGTCAACTGGAGAGCATCCTCCCCCTGCTCCAGATCATAGCCAGCCAGCCGTATCTCGCTGACCAGATCGGGACCGAAGTCTACCCCCAGAGGGTTTTCGAGATGCGGGAGAGAGAAGCTACGCGGCGGTCGCTGCGCCTCGAATGGGGTCTCCAGAGGAAGTGCAAAGTCCCCTATCCACGCCTGTCCCACCGGTTCCCACGTGGGTATTTGGTAGAGGATGACCCACAGATAGTAGCCATCATCGGGGGAAAGGTCATCAGGCAGGATGAGTACGTACCGGTCGGTGATGATTTCGCCGGGCCGCCACAGACTGGTGGGGAGAAAACCATAGCCAGGCTGGGTATCCCGCTGGAAACGGAGCTGCCCATCGGCATCCAGAAGGCGCAGTGAGATGCCGTAGTTGGCCGCCACCGGCCGCACCGCTGACCACACCAGCCGCACCGCCAGCCGGTGGGGGTTGAGCTGGGCGACGGCGGCAGCATGCAACCGGATGGCTGGGCCGAAGGGAGCCAGCACGGAAACGTCGGGAGGGAGCGACGGGCCACGGGGGACACACACCGGCTGCAGGTAAAGGGTGCCGGCGGATAAACAGCATCCGCGTGAGCTTCCACCAGGGGTGCAAGCGTGAATCTCCCCATCCGGTCCGAAGATGTGCAACTGGAGCAGGTACAGGCCGCGCGGAGTGTCCTCGGGCAACCTTAGTGCAAGAGGAATGGAGATTGGAGATCGGAGATTGACGGTTGCCTCGGCCAGCGGCTCCACTTCGCGCCGCACGGCGGCGGGGGAGACCAGACGCACTGTCGCCGTGTACGCGCCATCCACATACGACCAATCCAGCGTGACGGTCAGTGTGTCGCCGGGGGCCAACTCCTCCACCGAAAGCGTATACCCCGCTAGCCGGACCACCCCGCCGAAATCCACGCCCTCTGAGTTGTGATGCAGGTAGGGCATCTGGATGAAGTCCATGGTCAGATCGGTCTCGCTGTCGAACGGATGCTGTTTATCCGCGGCCCCTTGTGAGAGTAGCGACAACGCCACCAGAGGGACAACGATCAATGACAGATGACCAATGACCAACGACCAGCGAATCCTGGGCCGGGTGCGGAAGAACGCGACGGCAAGAATGACCAATGCACAGAGAGACACCACTTCGGCGACGGCCCGCACGGGCGTGTGACCCAGTCGTAGGGTGACGGTGTGCTCGCCCGGTGGCACCGCCAGCGCCAGGTAGCCGGAGCCTTCGACGGGCCACACCTCCACCGGCTCGCCATCCACCCGCGCGCCCCAGCCAGGCCAGTAGAGGAGCGGGAAGGCAATCCCCCCACCCTCACCCTGGACCTCCCACACCTGGCGCGTGGGTTTTCGCTCCACCAGGGTCGCTTCAGGAGACGCCCCATCCAACGGGATAGCCCAAGGCGATGCACCTGGCTCGCTCAGCGCGTCGGAGGTGAAGGGGCGCGGGTTGACTGTTCTGGGCAGCCACTCGTAGCGGATGGTGGTGCCGATGTTGCCGGCAAACAGTTCGTAGAGTTGGAGCCGCCCCACGGTCACGTCGGCCGGGCCGACGGGGAGGCGCTCGGGGTGCAGAGAGAGAAGGACCGAGACGACCAGCACAGCAGCGATGGGAAAGGCTACCCACGGCACACGCCGTCTCTCCGGCACCAATGCCGCCGTTGCCGCCGCTGTGAAGAGCGCCTGCACCGAAAGGAATCGCCACGGGAACTGGACAACAGGAAGAAACGGCAGATGGTCCCAGAGAGGCTTTGAGAGCGGGGTGATCATCAACGTGGAAATCAGCAGGCCGAGCAGGATAAAC
>Ga0114922_10005274_pt1 | contig 11934 bp, 8 predicted proteins | sample AartaG_FD_100975 | JGI IMG/M metagenome (GOLD analysis project Ga0114922, IMG submission 100975) | Deep subsurface microbial communities from Aarhus Bay to uncover new lineages of life (NeLLi) - Aarhus_00045 metaG | ecosystem: Environmental > Aquatic > Marine > Oceanic > Sediment | place: Aarhus...
AAGGTTCGGGGATCGTGACGGTGAGGTGCCCGATACCACGCACCTCACCGTCACGATCCCCGTACCTTCAGGCACCTCCAGAGACGCTTCACGCAACGACCAATCCGCCGTGCCCCGGACCGGAAACACTGTTGCCGTGGTTGCAAACCCGAGCAGTTCGCGTTTCGTCTTCGCCCAACACTGAATCCATAACGCGGCCTCGGTCACCTTCTCGGACGTTATGTATCCTGAAACCGTTATCTCGCGCCCCTCGGCAATCCCGAGCACGTTCTGGCTCCAGTTGTTATACTGTTCTCTGGGATACCGTTTCTCGTTCGCGAGCATGACGGCACGCTGACCCTGGTGACTGACCTCCGCGTCCCATACCGCCCGCGCTCCCTCCATCTCGACCAACGACAGGTGCCAGTAATCCGGCCTGTCGGCGTTCCCCTGCTCGAATCCGGGGTTCTTCAGCAGATTCTCAGACGAGACCTCAGCGCTCCTTCCCCAGACCAGAACCAACGAGACCGCAATCGCCCCTACTACCGGCCAACTCATCCATCTTCTGTGCATGAAACCGCCGCTTCCAGCACTCATTTCCCGCCGATTGCACACTCCTCCTTTGCGCACAAGTATATGCGCTGCAACCCTGGAAGTCAAGCACAGCGCGAAAAAGGCATTTGCGTTGTGGTGGTTTTTGGGTGGTGGTGAGGAGGAGAAAGCTGGAGATGGAACACGGTGCTACCGCAGGGACTTCTTGTCGACTTTGCCCACGGCCGTAAGTGGCATCTGGTCGACGAACTCGATGATTCTGGGGACTTTGTATGGGGCCATGTTCTCCCGGCAGTAACTGATGATATCATCTTCGAGCTTCTTCTTGTCCCATTCCTTGTACTGTGATGTGGGTTGGATGACGGCCTTGACCAGCTCGCTTCCGGGGCGTTGGGGGTTGGACAGGCCGACAAACGCGCAGTACTCGACGGCCGGGTGACCGTAGAGGGTTTCCTCGGCCTCCGTCGAGAAGACCTTGAACCCGCCGACGTTGAGCATATCCTTGGCCCTGTCGATGATGTAGACGTACCCATCCTCGTCCATCCTGCCAATGTCTCCGGTGAACATCCACCGATTTCCCTGGAACTCTCTCAAAGCGTGGGCCGTTTCCTCGGGCTTGTTATAGTACCCTTTCATCACCTGTGGGCCGTTGCCGATGATTTCGCCCTCTTGCCCGAGAGGCATCTCCCGGGTTCCCGTATCGAGATCGACGATCTTTATGCAGGTGCTCGGCAATGGCAGTCCTACTGAACCGATCTTCTTCTGTCCATCCTGGGGATTCATTGTCAGCAGGGGACCCGTCTCAGTCATTCCGTAAGCCTCGAGCACTTTCCCCTCCCCGACCGCGGTCTCGAGAGCCCGGTAGAACTCCGCCGGAAGTGGTGCGGCAGCGGAGATACAGGTTCTGATGGCCTCGACCGAGGAAGCCGGCAAGGACTTGAACCTGGGCTCGTCGAGAAGCATCTGGTAGAGAGAGGGGACATTGCAGAGACGCGTGGGCCGATGGCGAGCGATCTCGCCGCAAATGTGCCGGGCGTTCCGGGGGTCCGGAATGAGTATCTGTGCGTTGCCGTGGGCCATGGCCCACATGCACAGAGCCAGTCCTGCCAAGTGGAAGAACGGGAACCCGGAACACAGGACATCTCTCCCGGGATCCGTTCCAAACCAGTTGTTGACCTGGTGCAGATTGGCGACTAGATTCCGGTGGATGAGTTCGGCCCCTTTCGGGAAACCGGTGGTGCCGCCGGTGTACTGTATGAGGCACGTGTCCTCGGGTGTGACACTGGTCTCGGGACGTTGCGCAGGGTAGTCGCGCAGAAGATCCATAAAAGGGATGATCGTCTTGCCGGTCACCGGAACAACGTTTCCGGTGGGAATCTTCTTGAGCACTTTCGCCACAGAACGTTTCCATCGTGGGAGAAAGTCCGCGATGTTTGTCGTCACCAGATGAGTCAAATTCGGGACCTGGTCCTTGATCTTCAGGAACTTCTTCTCGAATATGGCATCGAGAGTCACGAGTACCCGAGCCCCGGAATCAGCGATCTGGTACGCCATCTCGTTGGGTGAGAGGAGCGGCGAGACTCCGGTGGCCGCGCATCCCGCCCTGAGTGTGCCCGCGTGGGCGATCATGTACTGTGGAGTGTTGGGCAGGTTGATACCCACGACGTCCCCGGGCGCGCACCCTATCCGGGCGAGAAAATTCGCGAAACGCCGGGACTGGCGGTCAAAGTCGCCAAAGGTCTGGCTGATACCCATGAAGTGGAATGCCGTGCGGTCCGGGAAATCATTGAAGCTCTGCTCCAAGAGACCGACATAAGAGATATCAGGGATCGTAAGGTCCGGGTCGACCCATTGGTCGTAACTCTTGACCCAGAGCCTGTCGTCGTCAGTCAAAGTCTCCTCCTCACAGTTTATTCGACAAAACAGAACATCATGTATCCTAACAGATCGTGCGGTATTGGACAAGGCAATAATCGCGCCGGCTCGCCGCCGGGCAGGCGTGCGCCACGTCCGCGCTAGCGTACCCGACTCTTGACGCCAAGCCAGTCCGAGCGGAGCAGAAGGCAGTCACTGGAGTGGCACGCATCTTCCCGTTCACCTGCACATGTTTTATTGCACCCGCAGTATTTTCGTTGCACTCAGGCGGTAAAGACACGTGAATTAGAGCGCGTCAGCGGTAAGCGTCTGGCGCGTTAAAGCATGTTATGACAATTGGTTGCGTTTTTGAGACTGTCAAAGCGCGGATTCTCGTCGCTTGGCACACCGTTTGCGAATACGGGAAGAAGAAGCGTTTGTTGTGGTGTGTGGAAGAAGCGATGAACCGGTCGAGTTCGCGTGTCAAGCTAATTTTCAATCCGAGCTCAGGCTCTGGTTTGCGACCGGATTTCTTGGGCCGGACCGCAGAAAGGATCAAGGGTCACGGGTTCGAAGTGGACGCATTCGAGGTCAAGCAAGGAGAGGATGCCCAGGCGGAGTCACGCAAGTTATCGGGAGACTATATGGCTGTTGTGGTTGCTGGCGGCGACGGAACGGTGAACGCTGTGTACAACGGGCTCTGCAAGAGCAAATCAAAAGTGCCAATGGCCATATTGCCTATCGGTACGGCGAATGTGATCGCCAAAGAGCTGAAAGTGGCCCGTAACGTGGACGGTCTCTGCGACACGTTGCGCAGTGGCGAGTTGCGCCGGATGGACGCGGGTCAAATGGGTGATTGGTGTTTCCTGATGGGCGCGGGTGCCGGAGTTGACGCGGCAGTGGTTCACAGCCTGAGCGCGCGACGAAACGGCAACATATGGGTGGGCACCTACGCACCTCATATACTGTCGGTGCTTGGCTCCTACGGTTTCCCGCCGATATCGGTTGAGGTGGATGGTGAGCTGCTGGCGGAGGGCGCGGGTCAGGTAGCGATAGGCAACGTGCGCAACCATGGCATGGGCGTCCCGATAACCCCAAAGGCGGACCCTTTCGATGGACGTCTCGATGTATGCGTGTTTCAGAAGGGAACCGTAGCGGATATGCTCCGTTACGTGTCAGGCGTGTATTCCGGAACCCATCTCAAGTTCGGCGATGTCTTCTACGCGCATGGAACAAGAGTGCGTGTGACCTCGGAACAGAAGGTCCCGGTCCAGGTGGACGGCGAGTCGGCGGGTTTCCTCCCGGCAGAGTTTGAGATACTTCCTGGGGCGGCCACTGTACTGGTGCCGGCAAGATGAGGACGTGTCAAGATGGCGAGTAGGGATCTGGGCATTCGTCTTGCGGCGTTGGGGAAGCCTCTGGTGTGGAACGGCCAGAGCATAGCCAGTGTGCTCGGCAGGGTTGTCGCGACAATCCGGCGTTTTGCCAAGTACGTGACTGTGGGCGCAGGTTCGACGGTGACAGACTTTGCAACCCTGTGGATCCTGACGGAGTGTTTCACGACGTGGTACTTGATCTCGTCCGTGTCGGGGTCGGTTCTGGGCATGCTATTCGGTTTTTGTTTTAACAAGAGGTGGACGTTTCCGAGAAGCCAAGGAGGTATGCTTCAACAGTTCAGCAAGTTTGGTGCGGTGGTGATAATGGGCCAGATCTTGGCGAACGCGGGCGTCTACTGCTTTGTAGAATACATGGGCCTTCACTATATGGTGGCCAAGGCGATTTCGACAACTGCGGTCCTGTTGCTCTGGGGCTTCCCCGCCAATCTTCTGTGGACATTTCGACCAGAGCGGGCAGGGGTAGCAGATACGAGTACCAGGGCAGATAAGAGGAGTCAACGATGAGTCCCTCTGGAGATCTGTATCTTTCGGTTCTGATACCGGCGCACAACGAGGAGAAGCTGCTGGAACGAACCCTGCGAGAGGCGAACTGCTATCTCGATATTCAAAACTTCGGTGCTGAGGTCGTGGTGGTTGATGACGGGAGCACCGACGGGACGGTGGCAGCCGTGAGCAGGGTGAGGCGCAGCATGCCGTCGCTTCGGTTGATCACGTACGGCCGGCGGCGAGGTAAAGGACACGCTATTAGGGTGGGATCGCTGGCGTGCAGCGGCCGGTACCTGGTGTGCATGGACGCCGACGGCAGCATACCCCTGCGATACGTGAGCAACATGCTAAGGGCACTGGCCAACGGCGCGGAGATCGTCACGGGTAACAGGTATCTGCAAGGGAGCAGGATGCTTACCGAGCAGCCCACGGCTCGCGCATTCTGGGACCGTGCGGGAAATGCGTTGGCCAGCCGGTTCCTGCTGGGCAGGTTCACCGACATCTGTTGCGGATTCAAGGGGTACACGCAACAAGCGGCGCGCGAAGTGTTATCGCGAACAAAACTATCTGGGTGGGGATTCGACGGCGAGGCGATCGCGATAGCGAATGCGCTCGGTATGAACGTGGTCGAGCTGCCCATTGCGCGGTTTAATGGAATGCACCATAGGATTTCGCCGTTACGCGACGCATTTGTTTCCGCCCGCGACCTCTCCAGAATCAAGTTAAACCTTGTGAGCGGCAGGTATGACCTGCCAGCACAGATGGCCGGGCCGAGCCCCCGACAAGGGCTCGCCGCAAACGGGAGATAGAAACATGCCAGGAACGGTATCGCCAGTCATGAAATCAGAGCGCTTGCCACCTAGCAAGAACCTCTTGCTGGGGATTCTGAGAAAGGTGGGGTTGTCCCGCGGCGGCTCGACCCTATCGTCTACAAAAGGTGTTGGGTTGCATCCGCGGGCGCGTTTTCGGCCGTGGCGTATGCGTCGTCGAAATATCGTCCCGCCGTTTGCGTAAGGTGGGCTAGAGTTTCTTCACCTTCTTGTTGAACTTCTTCCTGAGCGGGTAGGCGTCGTCGCGGCTCAGTTCCGCGAACTGTTCCAGTAGGTGGCGCTGCTTGGAACTGATCTTTGTGGGCACTTCGACGATGATGCGAACGAGTTGGTCGCCATGCCCGCGCCCGTGCAACCGGGGCATTCCCTTGCCTCGGAGCCGGAACACTCTCTGCGATTGAGTGCCGGCGGGGATCTTGACTCTGGCCTTCCCGTTAAGGGTGGGCACTTCGGTCTCAGTGCCTAGAGCTGCCTGCACGAAGTCGATCGGCACGTCGCAGAGTATGTCGTCGCCGTGACGATCGAAGACCTCGTGCGGCCTCACATGAATGAGGACGTAGAGGTCGCCTCGCGGCCCGCCGTGCACGCCCGCCTCGCCTTCGCCTCGCAGCTTGAGCCGTGAGCCTGTGTCGACGCCGGGCGGGATCTTGATGAGAAGCTCGCGTTCCGCCCTGACACGCCCCCGACCGTTGCAGCGGGCACACGGTTGTTCGACAATGGTGCCTTCACCGCGGCATCGGCCGCAGGTGGTACTGACGCTGAACACGCCCCGGGCATGCCGTATCTGACCTGAGCCACCACACTGCGGACACGGCCTCCTCTGCGTTCCGGGCTTGGCGCCGGTGCCGCCGCAGTCGGCGCACGTTTCGGCTCGCGGCACGTGTACCTTCTGTTCTATCCCATCCGCGGCGTCGTGGAGGTCTATCCCCATCTCATACTGGAGATCGGCGCCTCTTCTTGGGGCTGCACGCCCGCGCGGTCCTCTCGGAGCACCGAAGAAGTCCTCGAAAACGCTGCCGAATATATCTCCAAAACCGAATCCGGTCGCAAAATCGCCAAACCCTTCGAAATCCTGGGCGCCGAGCCCCTCATGGCCGAACCGGTCGTACTTGCTGCGCTTCTCAGCGTCGCCGAGGATGGCATACGCTTCGTTGGCCTCCTTGAACTTCTCCTCCGCCTCTTTGTCGCCGCCGGTTTTGTCGGGATGGTACTTGTGCGCCAACTTGCGGTATGCCTTGCGCAATTCGTCGTCTGAGGCGTCCCTGCCCACGCCAAGAATCTCGTAATAATCTCGTTTAGCCATCGTAACCTGCAGCGTTGAAGCCTGAATCCGGTCGTTTCGAGACCCAGAGGGGTGACAACCGCCCCTCAGCCCTCCTTATCGCCATCGTCGTCAACAACCTCAAAATCAGCGTCAACGACATCGCCTTCCTCCTCGGTCGCTCCCTCGGTCTTCTCGTCCTGAGCCGTTTGCTCGGTGGATGCAGATGCCTGCGCTTCCTGGGCTTCTGCGGCGGCCTTGTACATCGCCTCGGCCAACTTGTGCGCCGATTGGTTGACTTCCTCCATAGCCTTCTCCATCTCGGCGGTGTTGCCGGACTCGACGGCGTCTTTCAACGTCTTGACAGCAGCCTCGACCTTTTCCTTGTCCTCCGCGCTGACCTTATCGCCATACTCCTTGAGCGACTTCTCGGTTGAGTAGACGAGTGCGTCGGCGCTGTTGCGGACCTCGACCTCCTTGCGCTTGTGTTTGTCCTCCTCGGCGTGTGACTCGGCGTCCTTCACCATCTTGTCGATCTCGTCCTCGGAAAGGCCGCTCGAACTCTCGATTCGTATTTTCTGCTCCTTGCCGGTGGCCATGTCCTTTGCCGAGACGTGGACAATCCCGTTGGCATCGATATCGAACGTAACCTCTATCTGCGGGATGCCGCGCGGCGCCGGAGGAATGCCGACCAGATCGAATCGGCCCAAGGTCCGGTTGTAGGCAGCCATCTCGCGTTCGCCCTGCAGCACGTGTATGCTGACGGCGGTCTGGTTGTCGGAAGCGGTGGAGAAAATCTGGCTTTTCTTGACCGGTATGGTGGTGTTGCGTTCAATGAGCTTTGTGCACACGCCGCCGAGCGTTTCTATTCCAAGAGACAACGGTGTGACGTCCAGCAACAGGACGTCCTTGACGTCACCGGCCAGCACTCCGCCCTGAATGGCGGCACCGATTGCGACGACCTCGTCGGGATTGACCCCCTTATGCGGATCTCTTCCAAAGATCCCCTTGACGGCCGCTTGGACGGCGGGCATGCGGGTTTGTCCGCCGACGAGAATCACCTCGTCTATGTCGCCGGACGACACGCCTGCGTCCTCGATGGCGCGAATGCACGGGTTCTTGGTCCGGTCGATCAGGTTGTCGACAAGCTGCTCGAGCTTCGCACGGGTAAGCGTCATATTCAGGTGTTTTGGGCCGCTTTGGTCGGCGGTGACGAACGGGAGGTTTATGTCGGTGCTCTGGAGGGTGGAAAGCTCGCATTTGGCCTTCTCCGCGGCCTCTTTCAAGCGCTGGAGCGCCATTCTGTCTTTGCGCAAATCAATGCCCTGATCCTTGAGGAATTCTTCCGCAAGCCAGTCAATAATCCGCTGGTCGAAATCGTCGCCGCCCAGATGGGTGTCGCCGTTTGTCGAGAGCACCTCGAATGTACCCTCGCCGAGTTGTAGAATAGATATGTCGAACGTGCCTCCTCCGAGGTCGAAGACGGCGATCTTCTCGTCCTTTTTCTTGTCGAGCCCGTACGCCAGCGACGCGGCCGTGGGCTCGTTGATGATCCGCATCACGTCCAGGCCGGCGATCTTTCCCGCGTCTTTCGTCGCCTGGCGTTGCGAGTCGTTGAAGTAGGCCGGCACGGTGATAACCGCCTTCTCGACCTTGCCCCCAAGGTAGTTTTCGGCCGTCTCGCGCATCTTCTGCAATATCATCGCAGAGATCTCGGGCGGCCTGGAGGTTTTCCCCCGAACCTCGACCTGGCAGTCGCCGGTTGAGGTGGCGCTCACCTTGTACGGAACCAGTTTTATCTCTTCGCCAACCTCCTCGTGATGCCGACCCATGAACCGCTTGATAGAGAAGACGGTGTTCTCGGGGTTGGTGACTGCCTGCCGTTTGGCAACCGTTCCCACGAGCCGCTCGTCGTCTTTCGTGAAGGCGACGACGGAGGGCGTGGTGCGTCCACCCTCGGCGTTAGGAATGACGACCGCCTCGCCACCTTCCATAACTGCAACGCACGAATTCGTCGTGCCCAAGTCAATACCTATGACTTTCGACATGCTACGTCCTCCCTAGGTTTCTAAGTTCTCTTCTGAAAAGGCATCTTCAACGTTCGCGGTCTCAGGAGGCGCGTCAGACGTTTCTGCTGCCCCTGCCTCCGGGTGTCGCTTTTTGGGACCGGCACTTACCCCAACCTTTGCGAACCGCAACACCTTGTCCTTCAACATGTATCCCTTCTCGATTTCGCTTGTGACGATATCCTCGTCGTATTCATCCGACTCGATATGCATCACCGCCTCGTGGAAGTTTGGGTCGAACTTCTTGCCCACCGGTTCGAGCGCGACAAGTCCGGCCTTCGCGAGAACGTCCTTGAGCTGATCGTGAATCATCTCGACGCCTTCTCTGAAGGCGCCGTCATCCCCGGACTGCGGGGTGTTACTGATTGCGCGGTCAAAGTTGTCGAGAACGGGCAGGAGTTCCTGTATGACGACCTCCGCCGCATACTTGGCAAACGTCTCCATCTCGCGTTTGGTTCGTTTCTTGAAGTTCTCGAACTCGGCCTGTTTGCGAAGGAGCTTATCCCAAATCTCCTCCTTTTCAGCCATCAGCGCCTCGAATTCGTCTTGGGCCGCGCCCTCTGCTGTGTCCTCGGGCTGCTGCTCCTCCGACGCCTCGGCACCCGCCTCCTTTACCCCCGTTTCGTTTTCCACCCCGTTCGTGTCCGTAGATTCTTCGTTCGGTTTCTCTTTAGATCGATCCAACTGCTGCCAACCTCCTCAATGCGCGATCAATGGTTTCGGCGGTGTACCCCACCACCGAGGTTATGCGCTCGTAACGCATCCTTGTGGGTCCCACCACGCAAACGAACCCAAGTGGTCCGGCGTGCGACCCGTAGACCTTCGCGACGAGGCTACAGTCCCGCATTGCCTCCGACCCGTTTTCGGAGCCGATTACTACGCGAATCTCGGAGCCGGAAACTCTATCAGTTGCGGAGAACAGTCCAGCGAAAGTCTCCTGCTCCTCGAGTGCCTCAAGGAAGAGCCTGACCTTCTCGAGGTCATGAAACTCGGGTTGCTCGAGAACCTTTGCAGCGCCTTCGAGATACATCTTGCCACGGGCAAAGTCACCCAGCTTGATCCGGTCGGCAAACTCGAGCGCGACGCCGGCCAAGCGGGAATGCCGGTGACCGAGCACGCCTATCCGTTCCTTGACTCTCATCTCGAGTTCGCCGAGAGGCACCCCGCCGAGAATGTCGTTGAGCATGCTCGATAGTTCGTGTGCGTCATCGTGACTTAAGTCCTCGTCGAGGTCGATTGCATCGCTCCTTACGTTGCCCAGTTCGTCCACGCACACGATCAGCATCTTGCGCGGGCCCAATCTGACCACCTCGAGACGGGCAATCCTTGAAACGGCCGCCTTCGGGCCGCTCACAACCGCAGCGTACTTCGACACACGCGAAAGCAGCTTCGAGGTCCGCCCCAGAATATCCTCAAGACGGCCGGGAGACCCGTCGACCTCGGCCTGTATTGTTGTTTTCTCCGCCGGGGCCAGATCCTGTGCCGTCATCAGCGAGTTTACATACAAACGGTACCCCCGGTCTGTCGGTATCCTGCCCGACGATATGTGCGACCGGCGAAGATACCCCTCTTGCTCGAGATCCGCCATAACCTTTCTGGCCGTTGCGGAGCTTATCCCCATGCCGTGTCGCTCTACAAGCGTCTTGGACCCGACAGGCTCGGCACTGAGCACGTACGTGCCCACAACGGCCTTCAATATCTCTTTGTGTCGCTCGGAGATAGCAGGCATTTTTAGCAACTGAGACAGCGAATTAGCACTCAACATCCCCGACTGCCAGCTTCCTGTTGAATGTAGCACAAACCATTCTGCGTTGTCAACTGGGAGGGCGAAAACTGTCAAGACTCTTTGATAATGTCCTCATAGCGACTCGATAGAAATGTCCTCTATACTGACCTTCTTCGTGAGAAGGAGGTGAGTATGGAAAGGTGAGGTGCCCTATAAGTGACGGACACTTGGTGGGAGGTATATAGTGCTGCCTCCATCGGCAGGATGGTTCCCCAAGGAGGCCTTTACGCACCACTTAGGATTCGAGGCCCGCAGCGAAAACCGCGAACGAGCGCTTGAAACCGGCCAACCTCTTGGACGGATCGTTCTGTTCTTCTTGAAGATCGCCACAGGGAGAAAGGGAAAAGGGTTCAGCAAAGAAGACTGGCGCGAGGAAATCAACCGGATACCTGCAAGACCGCCCATCGAGGATCGAAGACAGGAGCCGATACCTCCACTGGACTTGTCCGTTCCCAACGACTACCAGTCGCTCTCTGACGACAAGAAGCGGCAGGAGCTATACCGTGACGACAACATGGCAAAGGTCACGAAGACGTTCGACGACCTGGCACGTACTGACCTGGCGAAAGAAGGCATTGTTGGCGACCCATCTCCCTGTGCGTTCCATATCAGCGAGGATCTCTCAACGGGGTGGGGCGTAGTGCGAATCCGCAGAGGGGTTGCCCATGACTCACCCGAGGGGTTGCTCGGCCGTGCGATCAAAGCGGGCATTATTCTGAGCGGCATCAACTATTGGAATCCTGAAGAGCGAATATACCGGCTGAATTTGCGGACGGGCGAGTATTCACTGTTGGAACGCTCTATTGGAACAACGCACGAACTCCAGTACAGGATGCGTGATTTTATCCAGGAGGACCCTCACATCTCGAGTGAGGCAACAACAGCACTTCGAGCACGTGCCGTTCATTTCCCCACCGACCGTTCCATGGGAAGGCTTTTTGTTCGTGACCGTGGAGCCGACGACTGGTACCAAGGATGGAAGGAACTCGGGGAAGCGCGCGGTGATGTCTCCATACCGAAAGACACGGAGGTGAAACTGGAAGTCAGCCGGGACGCGGCGCGGGATCTGTCGCCGCTGGCGGACTTGCGTGCGAACGACCTGCAGATGTTGAGCTTCGGCTGGGAAGACGGCCAGATAAGCTCGCTGGCTCCGCTCGAACAGCTGAAAGGCTTGAAGGCGCTGAACCTGCAAAGAGCCAAGTTCGACAGTGAGGATTTCAGGTACTTAACGGGAATGGCCGGACTGGAAGTGCTGCGTTTGGGCGATCACCAACTTGCTGATGAAAGCATGCGCCATATTGGACGACTATCCTCGCTCCGCTCGCTCGCTTTGTGGGGAACAGGGATAAGTGACGATGGGCTGAAGCATCTGCGCGGTTTGACGAATCTGCGTTTTCTCGCTCTTAACACGTGCGACATTACCGATAACGGATTACGTTATCTCAGAAAAATGACCGCACTGGAGGGGTTGCAGATCTATCAGACCAGGATTACGGATGAAGGCCTCGACCAATTGAGAGGACTTAAGAAGTTGAAACACATCAAGATCGGGGGCAACAACATCACGGATGACGGCCTCAAGCGCCTGGAAGGTCTCACCTTGCTCGAAAACATCTGGTTGGAGAACAACCCGATCACTGACGCCGGGCTGGCTTATCTTTCAGGTATGGAGAACTTGCAGGAACTGTATGCCGGCTTCACGTACATTACCGATGCCGGAATG
>Ga0114922_10005275_pt1 | contig 11932 bp, 13 predicted proteins | sample AartaG_FD_100975 | JGI IMG/M metagenome (GOLD analysis project Ga0114922, IMG submission 100975) | Deep subsurface microbial communities from Aarhus Bay to uncover new lineages of life (NeLLi) - Aarhus_00045 metaG | ecosystem: Environmental > Aquatic > Marine > Oceanic > Sediment | place...
AAATAATAAAATCAAGCGGATACTTCAACCAGAAAGCCAAGAAGATAAAGGCAATGCTTGAGTTCTTGGAGTCAGGAAAAGAGATTAACAGGGAAAACCTCCTGGGTATCTGGGGAGTGGGCCCTGAGACTGCTGATTCAATCCTCCTCTATGCCTACAGCAAGCCTTTTTTTGTTATAGACGCTTACACCAAAAGAATCTTTACAAGGCTTGGGCTGGCAGAAAGCAAGGTCACTTATCAAGAACTGCAGGAGACGTTTCATAAAAATCTACCCAAAGACCAGGGGTTATTCAATGAGTACCATGCCCTGCTGGTGAAGCATGCTATAAAATCCTGCAGAACAAAGCCCTTGTGTGAGGAGTGTGTTTTAAGAAGGCAATGCGAGTACAGCAGATAGAGTAGAAATACCAAAAATTTATAAAAATAATAGGATAATAAAGTAAAGAGGTGAGAGTTTGAACATTGTAGCAATTATTCTAATCCTGCTGGCAGTTATTATTATCTATTTTGCTACAAAGTTCCTGGGAAAAGCCTTTAAGATAATCACAAAAATCCTGCTCTTGCTAGTCATGGTGCTGGTGGTGTTAACTCTTCTGGTAAGCAAGGACATGAATGATCTAAGAAAAGGGTTTACAGAGAAAAACAACACCTTCTTTCTCTATGACAACAACAGGCTCTACAGCGCAGTAACTCTTAAGCCTATGAGCGATCCAAATCTCAACATAGACAGCTTTATCTATTTTGAATCAGAAGATATGGCAAGAACTGAGCAGAGCCTTAACGAGAAGAGATATGAGGAAATCCTGGGGAATAACTTCAGAGTATTAATCATAAAACCAGAGCTTCTCAACAAGCCCTATACTCTTAAACTGGGGGTTAAGCTGGACCAGAGGGACCTGCTTGATATCGTAACAAGTGAAAAGCCTGCCTTTGTCCTGGCAGAAAAGACCCAGAGAGAATACAACATCTCGGTCGAGGAGCTGGAAAGAGGGTTCAGGAATATGTACGGCAGCGAGGAGAAATTAAAGGGATATCTATTTGCAGCCATGCTCAGTAACCGCTTCCAGGCCCAGAAGCCAGGAGAGCTGGTAGAAGATGTTAAAGAAAGAAAACTCATAATTTACCCTGAGACCATAAGCTTTAAGGTGATAAGATACATGCCCTGGGTGCTCACATAAGCCTTTAAACTCTACCTTAGTTCTAACTCAGTTCTCACAGCCTATCCAGGTAGTTAAGAAACTTGAAATATGCCTCTGCGCAAGCCTTGCAGTAAGTGTTCTTAGGCAGTCCGCGCATGCAGTACTCTGCCTTCTTACCGCAAGCAATACACTCAGAACTCTTTTTATCATTATCACTATCAGAATTTTCTTCTTGGACTTTTTTTTCTTTTTTTTCTGAAGTTGAAGTCATGAAAATAAAAAAGTTTAATCTATAATTTAACCCACTAGAATAAGAATGATTTATTTAGGCATATATAAATTTTTTTATAAAAAGCCATACTTCAAGATTAGAATGCTATGAGATTCTAATCTTACTATAATCTCGGTTTATGAAGTATATCAATAACAAATATTTCAAATCAAGCTTAGGCATTAAAGCCAACATTCTTTTTCTTACTGATTTTCTAGAATAAAAATTTTCATAACACCAATTAATACCATCCCTAAGTTCCTTAACACTCATCTTTTTCGGCTTGAAAATAACATGTGTGCAGTCATATTTGTCCCAGTTATAAGAAAATATTCTTTTCTCTTTCTTTAACCTCTCAAACCGCTTGGTTCCAGGTAGGGGAGTAAGGGGTGTAAGCTGAACAAAGTCAAAGTTCACTTCAAGAAAAAAATCAAGAGTTTTTTTGAACACACTCTTGTCATCATGATCAAAACCAAACATAAAAGCTCCTTCAATAGAGATACCATGATCATGAATTCTATTAATCAATTTCTTGTACTCCTTTACATAATAGCCTTTGTGGATTTCTTTTAAACAATTCTGGTTAATAGATTCAAAACCAATGAACAAGGCTTTGCACCCTGAGTCTGCAGCCAGTTTTAATAGTTTTTCATCTCGAGCAATGTTAATAGAAGCCTGGCTTGCCCATTTCATTTTAAGAGGCTTAAGAGCTTTGAATAGTTTCTTAGCATAAGCAGGGTTAGCTGCTATATTATCATCTGCAAAAAAAACATGTTTTTTTCTCAGTCCTTTGAAATTTTTTATTTCTTTTACAACCTGATCAACAGGCCGATTCCTTATTTTTTTCCCACTAAAACTAGAAACTGAACAAAAATCACATCCAAAAGGACAGCCTCTGGTGCTCTGAATAAAATTAGGAAAAAAATATTTGTTCTTGACCAGCCCTTTTCTTTGTAAAGACAACTTGGATAAGTCAGGTGCTTTCTTGACTTTATAGAATCTTTTTAACTTATCATTCTTAAAATCATTCAACACCTCCTTCCAAATCAAATCTGCTTCACCGATAACCACACTGTTAGCATGCTTTATTGCTTCCATAGGCACAACAGAAGGATGAATACCGCCAAGAACCACCTTTACTCCTTTTTTTCTATAAGTATCTGCAATCTCATAAGCTCTGTTAACAAGAGGAGTCATGGCTGAGATAGCAACTAAATCAGTATCATCATATTTTATTTTTTCAATATCCTCATCAATAATCTCAACTTTCCATTCCTTTGAAGTGCTAGAAGCCAGTCTTATCAAGCTTAAAGGAGGTAATCTAAAAACACGAATCTTCCATAAACCATGCTTCCATTTAGGCATTATAAGAGTAAGTTTCATTGTATAATTATCAGTAATAGTTTTATTTAAATCTGCTGTTTTTGAGCAGTAATAGGAATATATATAAACTGTCAACCGGTTCTCAGTTGTCAATGGCTAAATTTAGAAAAGCACCTGTAGAAGGAGAAGAAGTTGTTAGGGTCAGGCTTCCAAGAGGCGAAGAAGTTCTCGGCATACTTAACAGACGCCTTGGAGGAAGCAGGTGCGAGGTAAGATGCCTTGACGGCAAGACAAGGATCTGCAGGATACCCGGCAGGCTTAAGAGGAGGCTCTGGGTAAGAGAAGGAGATATTGTTCTTGTGGAGCCCTGGGAGTATGGCGGAGATGCAAAGGGAGACATAATCTATAAGTACAGGAATATCCAGGTTGAGTGGCTTAGAAAAAACGGTCACCTTGACAAGTTGGAAGAGTTAGATGAGTTCTAAAAAAATTAATTGCTCTCAATCGGCGAGGGCCTTATCTTTTCTTTTTACTCTCAAGATAATCTTTTCTCAAAATTACTACTAAAAGCCAGATCACACCTATAACAATCAATGAGTCTGCGAGATTAAACACTGGCCAGAACTTAAAATCAACAAAGTCAACCACAAAGCCCCTGAACACCCTGTCAATAAGATTGCCCAGGAGACCGGCAACTATTAGAACAACAGGCAGCTCCTGCTCTTTTTTTATCTTGTCAGCGTTCAGCATGATCACTCCCAGCACAATAACACTAACCCATGCAAGAAGGACATTATTTCCCTGCAGCATCCCAAAGCTCGCTCCAGTGTTGCTAACATAATGAATAGAGACAATCCCAATATCAGTAAAGAATCTGGTGCTCTCAATCCACACCTTTAAGAGCTGGTCTACCACTATCAAGCCAAACAAGATAATTGTGTTTCTGACAAAGGGCTTCATAACAAGAGATTAATATACTCTACAATAAAAATGTTTCTAGTAGATTAGCAGCCAATAGAACTAGTAGTTGAATCAGTAGCTCCACTTATCCTTAGGAAAATTGCTGGTACCTTCTGAGAGCCTCTCCATTCTCTTAAGCCTCTGGTTCATGGAGTCAAGCTCTGCCTTTATTGCGTCAAGCTTGGCGCTTATAATCTCAAGGTCTTTGCCAAAGTTAATCTCTCCAAGAGCATGGTCATGAGCAGAGGAGCGCATGTCTTTCTCAGTCACTTTCTCAAAGCCAAAGGCCTCTGGTGAAACCTCACCAGGAGCTCCAGTGCCAGGAGGAGATGCAGGGCTAGGACCTCCAAAGCCCATATCCGGGCTGCCCAAGGGATCGCCAAAACCAGTCATCCCGCCTCCCTGGGTCGGGGTCATGGAGGGCATGCCTATATCTGGCTCGTGTCTATCAAGGCCTAGGTCGTCCTTCTTTTTCCCAAAAAGATGCCCTAAAATACCCATAAATAACCTCTTTTTTGTCTTTTCTTATATTATCATTGTTTTAGTATAAAAAATTTACTCTTGCTCAGATAATTGGGACCTCTCTCTCTGATTTTATCCCATAAACAAACAGGTAGTTCCACAAGAGGCCGTGCTTCTTCTCAATCTTAACTGAGAAGCCAGCATCCCTGAAAATCTTTTTAAGTCTTTTAATATCAGACACCCATTCAGCATCTGGAAGGAATTTGAAAAAATTAACATACTCCACAAAGCATATCTTCCCTCCGTCGGGGAGTAGGCGGTTCATCTCGCTAAGTATCTTCTGAAAATCCTGCATATAGCTCATCATTCCCACACTAAAGATAAGGTCAACGTTTCTGACAGAGGGATGCACCCTGTTAACCTGGTGCTGGTCATGTATCACAACAACATGGCTGATGCCCTTTCTCAGAAGCCTCTTTGTAAGAAGGTTAATGTTCCTCTTGCTGAGGTCTGTTGCATATACCTTTCCTTTCGGGCCAACTGCCTCTGCTATGTGCAGGGTCATGGTGCCCACGCCCGCTCCGTATTCTAGCACTACTTTTTGGTTTATATTCTGGGCAATTTCTATTATCCTCCTCCTCACCCTCTTAGGCAGGAGGAGATTCTCCATCCAGAGGGTTAAGTGCGCGAAGTGGTTTGAGAATCCAACAATCGCGTCAGGGTTGTAAAAGAAGATAAGCAGGAGATATATTGGAATGCCGAAGAAAACCAGGGAGACTATCCTTCCAACAATAGTGAGTGCTCCTTTTTCAAAGTATATCCACACGCCAATTACTCCAAGATATACTAAGGTCACAAGCACCGGCCCTACCTTTCCAAACCAGACCTTAAAGGTCCTCTTAGCTTCTGGCATCTTGAATCTGAGAATGGTAACTGCCAACAGCACAGAGATGTAGACAAGGAGAGCGATTGGTGTGAACAGGCTTAGAAGCTCCTCATATTTTCCAGCACTAAGAATTAAAAGTATCACTGCAACAAGAGTCTGGAATAAAATGGCTTTATGAGGGGTCTTTCTCTTCTTATGGATGCTTGCAAGCTGGGCTATGAAGAGCTTGTCACGAGCCATTCCCAGTATAAGCCTTGGAGTGGCAACCACAACTCCAGCAGCAGAGCCAATAAGGGTTAGCACTATTCCCCAGCTTATAAGGGCTGCTCCTGAAGGGCCGAAGAGGATTGCTGTCACGCTTTGGATAGGGGTGGACAACATAGCAAGTTGTTTCCAAGGAATAAGGTTCAGTGACACCAGAGCCACAAAGATGGCCAACAGGCCTGCCAGCACAGTTGACACTATCAATGCCCTGGGAATGGTCCTCTCGGGATTCTTGGTCTCTTCTGCCAGAAAAGAGGCCTCTTCCCATCCCATTAGAGCCTCAAGCATAAAGAACATGCCTACAAATATGAGGATGTGCGGTCTTGAAAAGAAGGGGGTAAGGCTGGATACATTAAAGTCAAATAAGGCAGGAAAGATTATTGACAAGAGCACGCCAAGAGTGATCATGGCAAACAACATCAGCATAGCAGCGCTAGTGTCAACTCCCAAGTATGCAATGAAATTAAGCACAATTACGATTCCTATGGCTATGAGAATCCTGTAGTCAAGGCCGTAAAAAGTTCCACCCACAGGAAGAAGAGGGAAGAGGTACTGCACAGCAGCTATAACAACAACTATCATTCCAACAGTTGACATGAGCCAGGTGAGCCAGCCCACGAGGAAAGAGATAAACCTGCCATAAGCCTGCTTTGAGAATTCATAAACTCCTCCTGCTCTTGGGAATAGTGCTACTAATTCTCCAAAACAAGCAGCAACATAGATACTAAGCAGAATAACAAAAATCCATCCTATTATGACAGCATTACCCGCTCTAGCTGCACCAAGAGAGGTGCCAAAGAACATGCCTGTACCTACCATCGCGGTTATCAGAAGTGCCAGGATGGTCCAGAACCCAAAACCTCTTTTTAATTCTGCCATCTAACTCATAATACTAATAAGGGATATATAAATAATTCGGAATATATTAAAAGAGCGCTCTGTTTCTCCCAGGATAATGAAAACCTTTTTTGTAGAGGCAAGGTATAAAGGAAAGGTCGAGTTGCCTGATGAATTAGTTAGCCTGCTGCCTGATAAGCTTGCTTTATTTTCTTCTGTGCAATTTTTGGACGGCCTTGAAGAGGCGAAAAAGAAAATTGAGGCTCAAGGAAAAAAGGTTATGCTATTGAAGACAGAACACACCAAGCATGCAGGGCAACTGCTGGGGTGCAATATTAAAGAGTTCAAAGAGGACTTTGACGCCTTCTTATACATAGGAGACGGATTTTTTCACCCAAAGGCATTAGTGTTGAAAAACCATAAACCTGTCTTTGCTTTTAACCCTTTTTCAAATAAATATTTTAAGCTAGAGGAAAAGGATATTGAGGATATGAAAAAGAAAACCAAGGGAGCTTTAATGAAGTTCATGAGCAGCAAGGAAATCGGCGTCCTGATTAGTACAAAACCAGGGCAGAACAAGTTAGAACAAGCCAAGGGGCTTGAAAAAAAGTTTCCTGACAAGAACTTCTACTTCTTAGTTTTTGACACAATAGATTTTAATGAATTAGAAAACTTTCCTTTTGTGGAGTGCTTTGTGAATACTACCTGCCCCAGGATAAGCTATGATGAGTTTGACAAGATAACAAAGCCTGTGATTAATATTGAAGATTTAAATTTATCCTGATTTATCTTGAAGCATCTGCCTGTCTTTCAAGCTCGAACTTCTTAGAAATTGCCAATGAATCGCCAGAAGAAGTATAGGCAGCTATTATCTCTCTTGCAAGGCTTGCCTCTGCACTTATCTTTTTATTAAAGGCCTTGTGGTAGGCTCCTTGCACAAAGAACTTGAGGACTGTGTCTATCCTCCTCTGAGGGCTCATCTCAACAGCCTTGGGGTAGCGCGCCCCGCCGTACTCAATGGTTATGATTTCTTCTCTTGGAGCAGCATTCTCAATTGCCTTTACAAGAACCTCAACAGGGTTCTTCTTAGTTTTCTGCTCAATAGCCTTTAGGGCATCCTCAACTATTCTTATAGCTCCTCCGCTTTTACCAGTGCAGTGAGAGCTTGTCCTGAAATGCTTCTTACCCTTATGACCTGGGTTCATAACCCTGTTTATGAGCCTTTCTACTATGAAGAGCTTTGACTTGTGGAACCTGTTGCCAGCATATCTTGCCCCTGTCTTTGGAACAATGACTGGGTTAACATTTATGTATCTTATAAGCCCAGGGTCCTGTACTTTGATACCTGAGCAGTCCCATTTGTTGAATGCAAGTACCTGTGTCATGTTTATTGAGGAGAAAAAAGGGCTCTTTATAAAGCTTTTCGTTTACGGTGTGAATAAGGAAAAAACTTTTATACCAAAAATGCTATTGAAGAAAGCATGTACCATCATCATTTAAGATTTTCAAGCCACCTCCCTTATTTTAAGAAGCCTATAAACGAGGTGTTCCTGGTTAGCCATCTCAATATCAGCTTCTTAGTGGCAAGTTTGTCTCATATGTACTTCCTGTTCTTTTAGATAAGCTTTATAAACTATATCTAATTTCACGATTCTTAATGGTAGAGAAGAAAACTAAGAAAACAACTAAGAAGAAAACACCTACTAAAAAGACTACAAAGAAAAAAGAGACCAAGGAAAAGAAGACCACAAAAAAGAAAGAGCCTAAGAAGAAAGAAGTTAAAGAGAAAAAAGAAACTGAAAAAAAAGAAGAAAAAATTGTTTTTGATGTAAAAGAGGGTGGCCAGCCTGTTGTTAACATCGGCCTTGTAGGTCATGTTGACCATGGCAAGACAACCCTTACAGAGAAGCTGAGTGGCAAGTGGACTGATACTCATTCTGAGGAGCTCAAAAGAGGAATCACCATAAGGCTTGGATATGCTGACACTATTTTCAGGAAGTGCCCTAAGTGCAAGGGTGTTGAGGCTTACACGGTGAGCAAGATTTGCAATAAGCACAAGACTCCTGCCAAGTTCATTAGAAAGGTGAGCTTTGTTGATGCTCCTGGGCATGAGAGTCTTATGGCTACCATGCTTAGCGGAGCAACTATCATGGACGGTGCCTTGCTGTTAATAGCTGCTAATGAGCCATGCCCCCAGCCCCAAACAAGAGAGCATTTAATGGCTTTGAAGATTGCTGGCATGAAGCATGTTGTGGTTGTGCAGAACAAGATTGATATTGTGACTGAGGAGAGGGCTATGAGGAATCACAAGGAGATAAAGGCTTTCCTGAAGGGCACTGATTACGAGAAATCCCCTATCATCCCTGTGAGCGCCCAGCACGGTGTTAATGTTGATGCCCTGATAAAGGCTATTGAGGATAATATCCCTACTCCCAAGCGGGACTCTAATGCTGACCCCTTGCTCCTGATTGCAAGAAGCTTTGATATCAACAAGCCAGGCACCACTCCTGAAAAGATTAAGGGAGGTGTTCTTGGTGGAGCTATTGTGAGAGGAAAGCTTAAGGTGGGCGATAAGATAGAGATAAGACCTGGCAGAGTGGTAGAGGAGCAGAACAAGACGGTTGCCAAGCCCTTGTCTACTACTATCGTGGGTGCTATGACAGGCGGAACTGCTGTTGAAGAGCTGGGCCCCGGGGGCAGTGTTGCTGTTCAGACTCTGCTCGACCCTAGTGTCGTGCATTCAGACAGCCTCACAGGTAACCTGGTTGGTTTGCCTGGAAAGCTACCCAAAATCTGGTATGACCTAACCCTCGAAATCCATCTCCTTGAGAGGGTGGTGGGCAGCCAAGAGGAACTTGAGGTTGAGCCTATCAAGATGAACGAGGTCTTGCTTCTGAATGTCAACGGGGGTAAGAGCATTGGCTTTGTTAATGAGCTACACAAGGATGTTGTAAAGTGCAAGCTAAAAATTCCTTTATGCGCTAATCCGGGAGATAAGGTGACTCTTTCTAGAAAAATTGGCACCAGATTCAGGCTTATAGGATATGCTGTGATCAAGGAGTGAATTCTGTACTTTTTTCCGTAATATTTAAATATAAACCCAGCTTCACCACTCGTAAGGGGGTAATTAACATGAAGGTTGGGAAACTAATACTTTGTATCACTATTGGATTAATGTTCGCACTAATGGGAGTTCTGAGTGTGGCTGCTTACTATCCTTACTACAGCAGTTACTACGCATACCAAGGGTACAGACCCAGCTGGTATGGGCGCACATCTTCTTATTGGTATAGAGGATATGGAGGATACCAGCAGCCCTATTATTATGGAGGATACCGACCCTACCAGTATGCCTATAATTACTATCGCCACACACCCTACTACATGATGCAAGGGTGGTGGCACAGGCCTTACCAGTATGCTTATAATTACTACAGGGGTTACAGGGGATATCCAACCTACACCTACACCTACTACAGACCAGGTAGCTGGTGGGGACCAGGACAATACTGGTAGTGTAGTAGTAAGCCAATCAGCAAAAACTTTTTAAACACATCTTTTTTCTTCTCTTTTAGTTGATGGATGAACCGGTCGACAGAGGCTTGTTCATACTGGAAGCGTAAGACTTCTTACTGTTTCCAATCAATAGAAAAAACCTATTCGTTAGCTTATAGGGGACTAAGCAAACGTTTTTGTTTGCGCATGTCGCCTGCCTTTTGTTAACTTTTGAGAGTGAGCGAAGCGAACGGGCGAAAAGTTAAGGTGATAATATGGCACGTATGCATTCAAGAGAAAAGGGTAAGAGCAGGAGTACTAAGCCCAGTAGAAAGGTGGCTCCTAGCTGGCAAAAGTACAAGCCCAAAGAAGTGGAGCTGCTCATTGTGAAGTATGCAAGAGAGGGCAAGAATCCCTCGCAGATAGGCATCTATCTAAGAGATGAGTACGGTATTCCTGATGTAAAGCTGATAGCCAAGAAGAGCATATCCCAGATTATGAAGGATAAGAATCTGCTAAAGGAGATTCCAGAGGACTTAATGGCCTTAATCAGAAAGGCTGTTCTTGTAAGAAAGCACCTTGCAGAGAACCACAAGGACATGCCTGCTAAGAGGGGTCTGCAGTTAACAGAGTCCAAGATTAAGAGGCTCACCAAGTACCACAAGAGAACAGGAAAGCTTCCAATGACATGGCGCTATGATCCTAAGAGGATCAAGCTGGTTGTAGAGTAAGTAGATAATGACTAAATAATGACATCCACTAATCAAAAGAATTTTGAGGAGTTCGAAGCAGCTCTGAAAAGGGCTACCCAGGATTTTAAGGACATAGATAAGAGTAAGGCTGTCAAGCTCATCAGCAACCTGGATGCTGACGGCATAAGCGCTGCCAGTATCATGGTAAAGACGCTTGAAAGGCTCAACCTGGCTTATTCTATCACCATTCTACACCAGCTCAAGGATGAGAATGCAAAAGAGCTCGCACAGGAGAATCATAAGAGTTATGTGTTCTGTGACCTTGGGTCCGGACAGCTAAGAGCGCTTAATAAGCACTTCAAGGATAAGAGGGTTTTTGTGCTCGATCACCACGAGATACAGGGAGAACCTGAGGAAAACATAACTCATATCAACCCTCATAACTTTGGGTTTGACGGCTCTACAGAAGTGAGCGCTGCTGGCGTGTGCTTCTTTTTTGCCAGAGAGGTTGACAGGAAGAACGAGGACCTTGCCCATCTTGCTATTATTGGTGCGATTGGGGATGTGCAGGCCAAGGACGGGCTTACAGGCCTGAACAAGAAAATTCTTGAGATTGCTGTTAAGAAAGGAAAAATAAGGGTTGAGAAGGGCCTCAGATTGTTTGGCTTGCAAACAAGACCCCTTCATAAATTACTGGATTACAGTTCTGACCTGACTATTCCTGGTGTGACTGGCAGTGAGTCAGGAGCAGTCCAGTTCCTGAAGAGCATTGGTATTGAGCCTATTGTAAATAACAAGTGGAGGACTTTTAATGATTTGACTGAGAATGAGCAAAAAAAGCTTGTTGCAGGCATCATTATGAAGAGACACTCCGGTGGTATTGAAAATGCAGAAGACGTGTTCTCTGATGTCTACCTCCTCCCAAATGAAGAGCCTGGGCATTTCAGGGATGCAAAGGAGTTCTCTACTCTGCTTAACTCCTGTGGGAGAATGGATAATGCAAGCCTGGGCATTGGTGCCTGCCTGGGCGATGAGAAGCAGAGAGCAAAGGCCTTGAGCAATTTAATGGATTATAAAAGACAGATAGTTCACTCAATGAACTGGTACAAGGAGCACTCCTCAAAGCATAAGTCTGACAGGATTATCAAGGGCAGTAATTATATTATTATCAATGCCAAGGATAATGTTCTATCAACTATGATAGGAACCATTGCCAGCATGATATCCAAGAACAATGAGATGGAGGAGAATATATATGTTCTTAGCATGGCAAGGAACCCTGATGATACCACAAAGGTTTCTCTGAGGATTACAGGCAAGCCTGAGAATGTTGATTTGAAGGGTATTGTTTCTGAACTTGTGAAGATAGTTGGCGGTGAGGCAGGGGGCCACCAGCATGCTGCAGGCGCTATTATTGACACTGACAAAGAGGACAGGTTTATTGAAGAAGCAAAGAAGATGTTTGAGAGCCACACCCTTAGTTTATAACTACTTCTCAGTGGTTAAAAAACCGAAAGATTTATAAATCAATAAAGCCATATGTGTCTTATTCGGGGGATAAGATGCTTAAGAAAGTATTACTCTTAATCTGCGTATTCTTAC
>Ga0114922_10005276_pt1 | contig 11931 bp, 9 predicted proteins | sample AartaG_FD_100975 | JGI IMG/M metagenome (GOLD analysis project Ga0114922, IMG submission 100975) | Deep subsurface microbial communities from Aarhus Bay to uncover new lineages of life (NeLLi) - Aarhus_00045 metaG | ecosystem: Environmental > Aquatic > Marine > Oceanic > Sediment | place: Aarhus...
CGACGTTGCCGGAGGCGTCCTGGTCGCGGAGATTGAGGACGGCCTTTCCGCCGGGCCCGATGCGCAGGGCACCGCCCTTGCCCTGGCGGCCCTTGGTCGGGTCGAGGGCGACGTCGCCTTCGAGCATCCAGCCGTTCAGGGAGTTGCGGTCGTCGAAGGCGAACGTCCGCGGCTCCGCGCCGGGAGAGGGCGCCGCTGCAACAGGCGTCCCGGCGGCGCAAGCCGACCCCGCAAGGCCCATGGTCGCCGCCGCCACCAGGCCCCACGCCAGTGCCTTTCTCACGGGTGCCTCCTTTCGCGGGATGCTAGCCGACGTACTCCCGCATCATCCGCAGGTATTTACAGCACGTTTCCTTCATGTCGCCGGGATGGCCCGCGAGGCTTCACCGTAGCGTGGAGCCGCAGGGCGGTCAACGCTAAAGAAGGGCGTCCGGATGAAGACGTACCGCAAGGAGATTGGGTTCAAGACGCGGCGGCGGCGCGCGTTCCTCAACATCACGCCCCAGGTCGAGACGTGCCTCCAGGAGAGCGGCATCCGCCGCGGCCGACCGTTTCTTGGGCGGAAAGTGGTGCAGAAAGCGGTGCAGCATACGGTCGCATTACGTCGCACCGAGTGCCATTCGGCGATTGGCGCGAAGCCGGCCGGGGCCGGCCCGGGGCGCTAAGTGGGCCCCGTGCGACGAGTTGCGAGACAATGCGACCACGTGCGAGGTGTCACGTGGTCACATGTATTTCTCTATGGTACCCCCAAGGGGACTCGAACCCCTGTCGCCGGGATGAGAACCCGGTATCCTAGGCCACTAGACGATGGGGGCACCGAAAGGCGCTGGGGATGAACGGGCGTCGGGCGGGGGGCCTAGAACCCTTCCCGGGCGCCGATGCGTCGGGTTTCCTCGGCCGCATCCTCCGGCGACTGGCCCTGCGGGATGGCGTCGCGTTGCTGACCGGCGCGGACGCGTTCGGCAAGCATGGCCAGCAGTTCCCGCGCCAGGGCGTCGTCGTATCCGACGTCCACCCACACGGGCCTCGACCTCCGCGGGCCCACCCGCACGCCGCCGTGCGTGGAAGGCGGCAACTCGTCGAGGCGGTCGGGCCGGGTCGTCTCGCTCATCGCCAGCGCCGCCTCGGTCGCTTCCCGTTGAAGGTGAACCGACATGGCCGCCACGACCGTCAGGCCGTCGCGGTCCATCTCGAACGAAACGGTCCGCCGCCACTTGCCGCCCGCGCCGCGGACGTCGGCCAACGTGCCGGTGCGCTGCCGGTCAAAGATCTGCGGCCGGGTCGTGATGGTGCCCCGGGCGAAGTTCGAGTCGGCCACCTCGAAGTGCTCGGCGAGGACCTTCCGGGCCGCCTCGAACACCCGCTGCCGGTCGTGCGACGGCATCGGGTTTCGCTGCCACCCGCGCGAAGCCGCCCCACCGCATCCCGCGACCGTCGCCGCCAAGCCGAGGACCAGAAGTGCGCGTTTTGTCATGGCTTCACCGGAAGGGACTATACGCGGGCAGACGCTCCTGTGTCAAGCGCGGTTACGCCTCAGTTGCGGGCGAGGCCAACTCGTCGGGTGGCACGGCAACGCGAAGCGTGGCCGTGTGCGCAGAGCGTCCACCACGGCCGCCCTTCGGGCTGCCGTGCCACCCGCCCCTGGCTGAGGCGTTACGTCAAGCGCTGCCTTTCGTGTTGCTCGCCCGGCGCGACTCTCTTACAATCTCCGCGGGCCGCAGTCGGCGGGCGACGCAAGGAGGTCACAGGCATGAGCGGCAGGAAGACGGCGGTCTACCCCGGCGTGTTCGATCCGGTCACGCTCGGGCACCTCGACATCATACGGCGTGGAGCGGCGCTCTTTGACCGCCTGGTGGTGGCGGTCGCGTCGAACCCCGCCAAGCAGTCGCTCTTTACGGCCGATGAGCGCCTGGCCATGGTCCGTGAGGCCACCCAAGACGTGGGCGGCGTCATCGCCGACGCCTACGAGGGTCTGACGGTCGAGTTCGTCGGCCGGTGCAGGGCGTCGGTGATCCTGCGGGGCCTCAGGCAGCACTCCGACTTCGAGTACGAGTACCAGTTGGCCTTGACGAACCGGACGTTGAGCAACATCGAAACGCTCTTCGTCATGGCCGACGAGAAGACCGCCTACATCTCCTCCCGCCTCGTGCGCGAGGTGGCCAGCCTCGGCGGCGACGTCTCAGCCCTCGTGCCGGCAAACGTGCTGACGGCGCTTGAGGAGAAGTTGGGGTCCGGCTGACATGGCCGGGCCCCCAGACCACGCGGTAGCAGAGAGAATTGACCGCATACGGGAAATGACGCTTGCGGCAGACCTGGAACGGTGGCTCAAGTAGAAGCAGGAACTCGATGGCGGAGCCAAGTGACTGAAGGAGCATCCCTCAATGCTCACGCGGATCAAGATCAGAAACTTCAAGAAGCTGCAAAACGTTGACGTCAGTCTTGGCAAGTCCGTCGTCCTCATCGGGCCTAACAACTCTGGCAAAACAACTGCCATCCAAGCACTCGCGCTTTGGGACGTTGGCCTCAGACAATGGAACGCGAAGCGGGGAGGTAAAGCGTCACCCGAGAAACGCCCGGGAGTAACGATTAACAGGCGTGATCTGATCTCAATCCCCGTCCCAGAAACCAACCTGTTGTGGCACGACCTACACGTGAGGAACGTGCAGCAAGAGACGGGAAAGACCAAGAAGACCCAGAACATCCGAATAGACATCATCGTTGAAGGCATAACAGGCGATAAAGCGTGGTCATGCGGCCTGGAGTTCGACTACAGCAACGAGGAGTCTTTTGTCTGCCGCCCCGTTCGGAAAGAGGGATTTGAGGACGTACGTGTTAGGGATGCCAAGTTCACTGACATTCCCGAACAGGCTTCCAGCGTGAGGATAGCGTACCTGCCCCCGATGTCTGGCCTTGCCGCCAATGAACCCAAGTGGGAACCCGGGCGTATCAACGTGCTACTGGGGGAGGGCCAGACCGCCCAAGTCTTAAGGAACCTTTGCTTCCAGATCTATGAGAAGAATGACTCGCACGCAGAGTGGGACAATCTCTGCTCCAAGATCAAGCGACTTTTCGGGGCCGCACTGAAGCCACCGAAGTTTATGCCGGATCGTGGCGAGATAACCATGCAGTACGTGGAGCGAGATGTGACCCTCGACCTGTCAGCCTCAGGGCGCGGTTTGCAGCAAACGTTGTTACTATTAGCCCACTTGTACACCAATCCGAAAACGGTTCTTCTGCTCGATGAGCCAGACGCGCATCTAGAAATCCTGAGACAACGTGAGATCTATGAATCCATGACGGACATTGCCGAGGAGCAGGGCTCGCAAGTAATCGCCGCATCCCATTCCGAGGTGCTTCTGAACGAGGCCGCCGCACGGGGAGTAGTTGTGGCTTTCGTTGGGAAGCCACACTTGATGAACGACCGTGGCAGTCAGGTCCTGAAAGCGCTGGCTGACATCGGGTGGGACCAGTACTACCAAGCGCAGCAGACCGGATGGGTTTTGTACCTGGAGAGCGCCTCCGACCTGGCAATACTCCGCGTGTTCGCCGAGAAACTCAATGATCAGGCCGCCGGTCTTCTCGCGAGACCATTCGTGCACTACGTTGCCACCAACCTGCCCCAAAAGGCACGTGAGCACTTCTATGGTCTCAAGGAGGCAAAACCTGATCTCGTGGGTCTTGCGCTCTTTGATCGGCTTGACAGGAATCTGCAGTCGGGAACCGACCTCAGGGAGATCATGTGGAATCGCAATGAGATTGAGAACTACCTCTGCACAGAAGACGTGCTCATTGCCTACGCGCGACACGACCAAGACCGACCGGACGACCTGTTCAGTCACGCGGAAGCGCGCAAGCGCGAGAATGCCATGCGGGAGGCAATCAGCGAAGTAACGGGGGCGCTGGAGAAGCTAGGTAAGCCACAGCCCTGGTCGGCCGATATTAAGGCAAGTGATGAATTCCTGGAACCCGTGTTCAAAGCGTTCTTCAAGAAGCTGAGTCTACCCATCGCATTCAGGAAAACTGATTACCACTCGCTTGCCCACTTTTTGCCGAGAGATGAGATTGACCCCGAGGTTGTGGAGAAACTGCACGCCATTGTCGAGGTGGCGCAAAGAGCGTCACCGAGGTAGACAGCCTCACGCCAGCCCGAACCCCCGTTCGGCGATCTGGACGGCCAGCAGCAGGGCCCGGGCTTTGCTCAGCGTCTCCTCGTACTCGCGTTCCGGCACGCTGTCGGCCACGATGCCGGCGCCGGCCTGGACGTCGATGTGCCCCCCGGCCAGGACCATCGTCCGCAGGGCGATGCACGTATCCATATTGCCGGAGTAGTCCACGTACCCGACCGCCCCGCCGTACGGGCCGCGCTTCGTCGGCTCGAACTCGTCGATGATCTGCATCGCCCGGACCTTCGGCGCGCCGGAGACCGTCCCGGCGGGGACCGACACGCGCAAGGCGTCGAGCGCCCCGAACTGGCGCCGCAGCCGCCCCACCACGTTCGAGACGATGTGCATGACGTGGCTGTACCGCTCGACGGTCATGACGTCGCTGATCTTCACCGTCTGGTACTCGGCGACGCGGCCGACGTCGTTGCGCGCCAGGTCCACGAGCATGACGTGCTCGGCCCGTTCCTTGGGGTCCGCAAGGAGTTCCTCTTCGAGGCGCTTGTCCTCTTCGGGCGTCTCGCCGCGCCGACGGGTGCCGGCGAGCGGCCGGCTGGTGATTTCACCGTCTTCGACGCGGACCATGATCTCGGGGCTCGAGCCCAGCAGCGTCACGTCCTTCGTGCGAAGCAGGAACATGAACGGCGACGGGTTGATGACCCGCAGCGCCCGGTAGATGTCCACCGGGTCCGCCCCCGACCCGACCCTGAGCCGCTGCGACAGGACCACCTGGAAGATGTCGCCCGCCCGGATGTATTCCTTGCACGCCTCGACGGCCTTGAGGAACGCCTCGCGGTCGACGTTCGACTCAAAAGGCATCTCGACCGGCTCGTCGCGGACCATGTCTTCGACCCTGAGCGGCGCGGGGCGCCGGAGCCGTTCGCACACGGCGTCGATCCGGCCGCACGCCGCGTCGTAGGCCGCGCCGGCGTCGGCCCCTTCCTCCAGAATGGCGTTCGAGACCACGCGCACCGTCTTATCGACGTGGTCGAAGATGAGCATATCGTCGTAGAAGCCGAAGACCATGTCGGGCAGGCCGCGGTCGTCCGTCGGGCAGTCGGGGAGCGGTTCGTAGTGGCGGATGACGTCGTAGGCGGCGTAGCCGACGGCCCCTCCGGTGAAGCGCGGCAGCGCCCCGTGATGGACGGCCTTGTAAGGGGCGAGCAGTTCCGCGAGTTTCCCGAGCGGGTCGTCCGACTCGAACGTCTCGCCGCTGCCGTCCGGCCGTGTCACCTCCACGCGGCGGCCGAACGAGCGGACCGCCATCCGCGGACGCACCCCGAGGAACGTGTACCGCGCAATCCGTTCCATCCCGACGATGCTCTCAAGCAGGAACCCCTCTTCGCCCTCCGCCAGGAGTTTGCGAAACGCCAGGACCGGCGTCAGGTGATCCGAGAGCAACGTCCGATACACGGGGATGGTGTTGCCCTCGGCGGCCATCTTCAGGAACTCGTCTCGACTTGGCGTGTACATGCTGACCCCCGCCTGAGCGGTCCGTCACTCGGTTTTCGGTTGCGCCCCGCCGTCCGGTCCACCGGCCACCGGACCCTTCGGCCGGCCGACGAACTCGTGCATCCGTTCCAGTTCACCGTAGCAGATGAGCCGGTCGCCGGCCGCGATCTGCTCAACGGCGGCCGGAGTCGGCGTCACGCCTTCGCGCCGACGGATGGCAAGAATCAGCAGCCCCGCCTGGCGAAAGCCCGACGTCGCCAGCGTGCGGCCGGCGCACGGCGAGTCCGCATCGACCCGGACCTCCGCCACGCCGTAACCGGGCGCCAGCGTCAGGATCTCCGACACGTGGCGCTCCTGGAGCCTGAGGCGCGACCGCAGCCAACCGTCCACCCAATGGTCCCAGCGGCGCTTCACAAAGCGGCTCATCAGTACCCGGTACACCAGGATGGCGCCGACGACAAGGACGCCCCCGTAAATCGGGATCTCGTACTGCTGCTCGGCGCTGGTGAACGACCCGACCAGCAGGCCGATGAAGGTGACCAGGACCACGTTGCCAAAGACCATCAGCGTGCTGACGATCCGCCGCCGGCGCGGGTCGGTCACCACCAGTTCCGATTCGCGCGTGGTGAAGCCCGTGCCCGTGACGGCCGAGAGGGCCTGGAAGTCGGCCCGTTCGGGGTCGAGGCCGGTCAGCCTCAGCGCAACGGCGCCGGCCTTGACCACGACCACGGTGACCCCGACGACCACCAGCATGAGCCCGACCAGGGGCAGCGATATGACCGACATTGCCCGTCTCCTTCGCAGCGCCTTGGGCCGACGTCTCGGCCCAACTATACCAGCACGCCGCAGGCAAATCAATCGGTGCTCCACCGGACGCCTCCGGCAGACCCCCACGGCACCGACCGCTTGCCCCGGCGCCACTGAAAAAGAGAGTCGTCCGACCTGGCTCCAAGCCGGCGCCTCCGAGAAACCGAATCAGACATGGGCATCCTGTGGCCGGCTACTTCTTCTTCGACGGTTCCCACCAGCGTGTTCGGACGCCTTCGCCTTCGCGTTTGCGTTCCTTCCCGCCTTCACCCTCGCCGCACTCGCCGCCGTCGCGACCTGCCAGGCGGTCCGGCTTCTCCGACCAGTGCGTGAGATGCCCTGACGGTCGCTCCTCCGCTCCCGGCCGGCACGCCAGCCCGCCGCTTCACGGCGGCTGTGGCAAGTCTCTCTGGCGGGCCGGGGGCGACCTCTGTCACCCCAAGCGCGTTGATGCGCGGCCGGTCTGGAGTACCCGACGCGATATGGCGGTCGCAAGTGCGGTGGGTACGGAGACCCACCGCGCAAGACTTACGTAAGTCCGCTTAGGTGGCCTACCAGGCGAGGGCTTTGCCGGCACGCAATAGCCTTGTGCCAGCCGAAGCCCCGCCAGTATCATCAGACCGCCCGAAACGTCCGATAACCCAAAGATTGCCTTAAGGAGGCCGACTGGCGATGCCGATATCCCTTCTAGTCCGGCGGAAGCCGGGCACGGATGACCTTCCCCTGCCCCGATACATGAGCGAGGCGGCGGCGGGAATGGATGTATGCGCAGCCGTGGACGAGCCGCTGGTCCTCGAACCCGGCGATATTCAACTCGTCCCGACGGGTCTGCAGGTGGCCGTCCCGCCGGGGTACGAGGTCCAGGTCCGGCCGCGAAGCGGTCTGGCGCTGAAGCACGGACTGACGGTCGTCAACACACCCGGCACGATCGACGCGGACTACCGCGGCGAGGTCGGCGTCATCGTCGGCAATATCGGACGCGAGGCCTTTACGATCACCCGCGGCATGCGGATCGCCCAGTTGGTGGTGGCGGCCGTTGCCCGGGCCGACGTGCAGCAAGTGGATGAACTGCCCGAAACCGACCGCGGCGAAGGCGGATTCGGACACAGCGGCACCCATTGACCAACGCCGCCGGGTGCCGCACGCGAGGCACCCGTGAAACAGACCAGTCGAGCCCGAATCATCGCCACCGTCGTCACGGCCTCCGTGGGGGCGTTCCTGGCGGTGAGCGTCGCATCGTTCAACCCGGCCGACCCGCCGAGCGACGCCGTCTGGCCACCCAACGACCCGGTCCGGAACTGGTGCGGCGGCGCGGGCGCGCAGGTGGCCTACGCGGTCCTGTCGGCCATCGGTGACGCGGCGTACCCGCTGCTGCTGTTCGTCATGACGGGCGCCTTTCTGTGGATCTCGAAATCGACGCTTGAAGACAAGGCGTTCCGCATCGTCGGCGCCGCCCTGCTGGTGCTGGCGGTCTCGGTCGCGTCGGCCATGATCGCGGTCGAGGCCCGTCTGCCGGAAGGCAACGGCGGCATCCTCGGCCTGGCCGTCTGGATGTACCTGGAGCCGCGTCTGGGCGTCTTCGGGGCCGTGCTGCTGATGATTCCCGTTGCGGCGGTGGGCCTGGTGCTGCTGACCGACACGTGGCTGATCATCCTGCCGGTCGCCGTCTTCAAGTGGATCCACGGCCGCGCGAAGGCCCCGTGCCAGCGGATCGCGACGGCGGCGATCGCGACGGCGGGCGCGGCCGGCGCGCGGGTGGCCGACTACGCCGAGTCCGCCGCGACCACCGACGCGCCCCCCCGGCTCCGCGTCCGCAAACAGCGCCGACGCAAGGAGCCGGACAGCCAGGACGAAAGCGACCGGGAAGCCGACCCGGGCCAGTCCTCGCCTGCCGCCAAGACGGCCGAAGCGGCCGACGCTGCCGAACGGCCGCTCCCGACCAACGTCGTCATCCGTCACAGCCACAAGCCCCCGACGGGCGCTTCGGGCAACCCGAAGCAGTTCGCCTTCACGCCGCTGGCGTCCACGCCGCGCAACCAGGACTACCAGTTGCCGCCCGTGGACCTGCTGGAGGACCCGGAGTACGAACAGGAGGGCGAGGACGAGGACATCATCCGCGAGCAGGCGGAGGTCCTGACCGGGACGCTGCACGAGTTCGGCGTCTCGGCCAAGGTGGTCGCCATCGAAACCGGGCCGGTCATCACGCAGTACGAGTTGGCGCTGGCGCCGGGCATCAAGGTCGGCAAGGTCATCGGCCTGTCGGACGATCTGGCCATCGCCCTGAAGGCCCCGAACGTCCGGATCGTCGCGCCCCTGCCCGGCAAGGACACCATCGGCGTGGAGGTGCCGACCACGCAGCGGCAGATCGTTCGCCTGAAGGAGATCGTGCTGGCCGCCAGGGGCGCCCCCAAACGACTGGACCTGCCGCTTTTCCTCGGCAAGGATTCGAGCGGCAACCCGCTCGTCAAGGACCTCGGGGGGATGCCGCACCTCTTGATCGCCGGCACGACCGGCAGCGGCAAAAGCGTCTGCCTGAACGCCATCATCATGTCGCTGCTGCTGACGCGGACGCCGGACGACCTGCGTCTGGTGCTGATCGACCCGAAGATGGTGGAACTGTCGGTCTTCAAGAAACTGCCGCACCTGCTGTGCCCGGTGGTCAACGACATGCGCAAGGCCGAGGCGATCCTTGGCTGGCTCGTCGAGAAGATGGAACAGCGGTACCACAGCCTCTCGAAGGCGGGTGTCCGGAACATCGCCGCCTACAACCGGCTGCCGCACGACAAACTCATCGAGCGTTTCCAGCCCGCCGGCCCCGATGAAGAGGCCCGTATCGATTTCCACATGCCGCACATCTGCGTCATCGTGGACGAACTGGCCGACCTCATGATGGTCGCCGCCAAAGAGGTCGAAGGCCACGTCATCCGCCTGAGCCAGAAATCCCGGGCCGTCGGCATTCACCTCGTCATGGCGACGCAGCGGCCAAGCGTGGACGTGCTGACGGGGCTCATCAAGGCGAACCTGCCGATGCGGATTTCGTTCCAGGTCGCCACCCGCGTCGATTCCCGGACGATCCTCGACTCGATGGGCGCCGAGAAACTCCTCGGCCAGGGCGACTTGCTCTTTATGAATCCGGGCGCCCAAAAGTTCGTTCGCGCCCAGGGCGCCTTCGTCAGCGACCACGACATCCAAGAGGTTCTCGACTTCATCACCCAGAAGGCCGAACCCGAATTCCAGCGCGAACTCGTCCAACTGAAAGGCAAGGACGACCAGAAAGACGCCCGCGAGGACAGCCTCCTCGCCATCGGCGCCGACGACCAACTCTACAACGAGGCCATCGAGGTCGTGCTGGAACACGAGCGCGGCAGCGTCAGCCTCCTGCAGCGGCGGCTGGGCATCGGCTACGGCCGGGCCGCCAGGCTCATCGACCAGATGGCCGAGGACGGAATCGTCGGCGAATACAAAGGCAGCCAGGCACGCGAGGTCCTCCTCACGCTCGAACAGTGGGACGCCCTGAAAGCACGCCGCGATGACGCCGACAACCTCGACAATGACGACCCCGAACCCGACGAACCCGCCAGCCGCGACGAACACGAAGACGAAGACCAACCGGAGGACGACCCGCTCGACTAACCCAACCAGGCAGTGACACGGCTTACCCCCCTTAAGCCGTGTCGATCATGGAGCCGCGTTCACCCCCTACCGCGGCTCCACTTTTTTGCGCCTCTCGATCAGCAGGCGCCACGGGCTGCCTCTCATCTGTAGGGTGAGTGCGTTGCACCCACGCGCCCGTTCATCCGCCCGCACCGGCCCGCTGTAGGGTGGGTGCTTTGCACCCACGCGGCTCTTGGCTTGGGGGTTGACGTCAAGGCGTAGGGTGGGTGCTCTGCACCCACGCGGCAGTTGGCTTGGGGGTTGACATCAAGGCGCCAAAACGTCTGATGAAACCATGTCCCGTTACCGCCGAGCCCGGGTCCGTGGCGCGGTGTACTTCTTCACCGTCGTGACCTTCGACCGGCGACCGATCCTGACGCGGCCCGAGGTGCGTGCGGTCCTGCAGGCCGCTTGGCGTAAGACGCGCTCCGAGCGGCCCTTCGAGACGGTGGCCCTGGTCCTGTTGCCGGACCATCTGCATTGCGTGTGGCGGTTGCCGGACGGAGACGGTGACTTCGGCACTCGGTGGCGGCTCATCAAGACGCGGGCGACGCGGGCGTTGGTTGCAACCGGATGGCGTGTTGCCGCGCCGTCGCCACAACGCGCCCGGCGGCGCGAGCGCGACGTCTGGCAGCGGCGGTTCTGGGAGCATCTGATTCGTGATGACGAAGATCTGCGCCGGCACGTCGAGTACACGCACTACAACCCGGTCAGACACGGGCTGGCGCCTCGGCCCGTGGATTGGCCGTTCTCGACGTTTCACCGATACGTTCGCCGTGGGGTCTATGAGCCGACATGGGGGACGGTCGAACCCGCGTTGCTCCGCAACTGGGCCGGTGCGCGCGAATGAACGCCCGCGTGGGTGCAAAGCACCCACCCTACGCCTGGCACGGTGCGCGCGAATGAACGGCCGCGTGGGTGCAGAGCACCCACCCTACGCTTGCCGCGTGGGTGCAGAGCACCCACCCTACGCTTGGCACGAGGGCAAACCCGCTCGGTGGGTGCAGAGCACCCACCCTACACGTCACGCGCCCATCGACTCGACGTACCGCCGCACGCTCTCCTGCCACGGGGGGAACCGAAAGCCGACGGTCTCGGCCAGGCGGGCGGTGGAAAGAACGGCGCGGGGCGGGCGGCGGGCGGGGCGGGGCATGGCGGAGGTGGTGATACGCTCCGGCACGGTATCGAGACCGGCGGCGCGAAGGGCTTCGACCGCCAGGTCCCACCGCGACGCTTCGCCGCCGCCGCACGCCTGGAAGGTGCCCTGCGCGCCCCACTCGACCATCGCCACCAGGGCGTCGGCCAGGTCTTCGTTCCATGTGGGGCACCCCGTCTGGTCGGTGACGACGCGGAGCAGGTCGCCGGCGCGGGCGCGAGAGAGAATCGCGTCCAGAAAATCTCTCCCCCCCGCCCCATACAGCCAGGCCGTGCGGACGATGAGATGGGCGTCGGGTGCGGCGGCGCGGACGCGGGCCTCCGCCTCGGCCTTGGTCTGCGCGTAGACGCTCAGGGGGCTGGGCGGATCGTCCTCGACGTAGAGGCCCGGTTTGGTCCCGTCGAAGATGAAGTCGGTGCTCATGTGGACGATGCGTGCCCCCGCGCCGGCGGCCGCCCGGGCCACCGTCTCGGCCGCCTCGACGTTGAGGCGCCGGGCATCCTCCGGCCGGTCCTCGGCCCCGTCCACGTCGGTCCACGCCGCCAGGTGAAAGACGGTCTGCGGGCGGAGGGTACGCACCGCGCCGGCCACGGCGCCGGAGTCCGTCACGTCGAGTTCGGCAAGGTCCGTCAGGTGAAGCGCATCGGCGCCCGGCGCGGCGTCGACCAGGCGCCTCCCCAGCGCATGGCCGAGCAGCCCGGC
>Ga0114922_10005277_pt1 | contig 11929 bp, 9 predicted proteins | sample AartaG_FD_100975 | JGI IMG/M metagenome (GOLD analysis project Ga0114922, IMG submission 100975) | Deep subsurface microbial communities from Aarhus Bay to uncover new lineages of life (NeLLi) - Aarhus_00045 metaG | ecosystem: Environmental > Aquatic > Marine > Oceanic > Sediment | place: Aarhus...
CAGTCTACCGGACTGTCGAGGAGAGAAAAAAACCTGATATCGATAGAGAACCAGGATTTCAAGAGAGGGATTTATCCGATATCAAAAAACGCATCGAGCTTGCAGAGAAAGGGTACGACCTTAAAACCGACAGAGCTTTCTTAACCTATCGACTCAAAAGTCTGGTGGATTACCCCTGGAAACAGATACCTGAAGCCTTCAAAAATCTGTTGGTCAAACCTTCAAACGAGGCTATCGAACTATATGTGGATAATCTCTACGACAAGACTTCTCTCTCTGACAAGGCAGTTTGTCTCAAGCTCCTTGAGATGAAACCGGAAGAACTCTTGAGACTTGACGATCCTTTATTGAATCTAGCGGCTGATCTTGAAAAAGAAATGAAAGAACTCAGAGAGGAGGGCAAAATCCTCAGTCAAGAAAAATTGGACCTCAAGAAAATCTATTTGGATGGCCTGCTCGCTCAAAAACAAGGCAGGATTGCCCCGGATGCCAACTCGACCATCCGCTTCACATATGGTTTCATAAAAGGATACGCTCCTAGGGATGCTGTATTCTACCTCCCCCAAACTACCTTGAAGGGTGTCATCGAGAAAGAAACAGGAAAATTCCCTTTTCATGTGCCTCCCAAATTAAAGGCGATACATAAAAAGGCTGACTTCGGACAATATGTCGACAAAAAACTCAATGATATTCCAGCCTGCTTTTTAAACACAACCAATGTCACCGGCGGAAACTCAGGTTCGCCTACACTGAACGCCAAAGGAGAACAGATCGGCATCATTTTTGACATGATTTACGAGAGTGTGACAGGAGATTACTATGTCATTCCTGAATTTCAGCGGACAATCAGTGTGGACATCCGGTATGTGCTTTTTGTCACTGATAAATTTTCGGGAGCTACTCACCTCATTGCCGAAATAGGTTTATAGTTCCGAAGATTATTCTTTTTTAAATATCCGGTCCAATCGTTCGCGGAAGCGGACTGCCGGAGGCCAATCGGGGGCAAGTTGAAGCACCTTTTTGTTGATTTCCAATGCCTCTCGGAATTGTTTTTTCATGGCCAGGAGTATGGCTTTGTTATGAAGGGTCTCGATATTTTCGGCGTTTATCTCTAAAGCTCGGTCGAAGGCCTTCTCGGCTTCATCGAAATTTCCTTGCGCAACATAAACGCCACCGATATTAGCATGAACACCCTCTACTTCTGACTCGATAGCTTCCGCTTTTTTATACCAATCCAGGGCTTCGTCCCACCTTTTTTCTTTAGCGGCAAGATTCCCGAGATTGATACAAGAGAGAAAATCATTGGGATTGGCGGAATAGGCATTCTTGTAGTTCTGCATGGCTAGGGCTGTGTTTCCCATTCTTTCGTAGACCAAAGCCAAATTATAAAATACAAGGTCTTGTTTCGGTTTTGGATTCACAAAAAGAGGCGCTCCCAGCGCCAAAACAACAAGCCCCAGAACGATCACACTTTGCTTTCGGTTTTGATTCCAAGATGCAAAAACGGACCCAATCCCTGCGGCTCCTATGAGAATAAGTCCCGGTACCACAGGCAATCTGTATCGAGAAAACAGAAAAAACACGCTGGTAGAAGCCATCCACATCACGACAAATAATAGAACAGGGAAAAATGACCGGAGCCGGCGTCTCACAAACCACAATCCGATGAGCGCCAAAAAGGATATGCTGCCAAATTCGAGGAGGGGTAGTTTATAGATGATAGAAGTCTGTTTGACATAGTAATAATCGACCGCATCCGGCCACTCATACCAACTCCAGAACATCTGGACTTTTTTTGCCTGAAGCTTCAAAAAATCATCAGGATTCTTTTTTGCCCAATCGAGGGATTTGCGCAGCCAGAAATTGGAGACCTCATAGGGTTCAAGAGTCCTCCCCATCTCTTTTTCTGCCAGCCTGATGGGTTCCGTTCGCTCGTAGGCAGGAACTTGTTTGCCCGGTGAGAGGGATCGATACGTTCCCGTCGCCTGGGAATTGTTACCTATATAAAAATTCACTCCTCCCTGGAATGTTGTAGGCAAAAAATTGCCTCCCACTTTCCAATTGCGAAAAGCCACAGGGGTAAGAATAATTGCTGCTCCCAATACAAAAACGAGACCACGAAGGAAAAAGGCAGAAAATCTCTCACGAGGCCGAATGGAAAGAAGAATCAGAAAAGGAATAATCAGCAGCATGTTCTCGCGCAACAAGGACAAAAATCCACAGATAATTCCCGCCCACACCCAAAGAGCCGGCCCTTTTTTTTCTCTGGCTTCAACCAGAGCCCAGAACAACAAACACACCAGTGTAACAGCCAAGGATTCCTTGAGCAGCTGAACATCATAAAAAAGATAAAGACCATAGAAAGCCGAGAGTGCCGCGGCAGCAAGTCCAACTTTTTCACCAGCTATCTTTTTTCCTGCACGGTAAAGGGCATAGATTCCCAACAGGCTTAAAACAATCTGAATAAGGTAAACGGCATCCTGGGAATGGCCAAATAGGGTGTAAACAACAGCAAGGAAATAAGGATATAAAGGAGCTTGGAAAAAGACTTCCGAACCCAGCCAATTGCCATCGGCAATTTCCATTGCCCATCGATCATACTCTTCACTATCCATGACAAGCTGGGCAAAAAACGGATCCTCCCGAACGTCCAACCAGTGTGCCAAATGCAAAATAAGAGCCAGAAGTAGGATAACAATCAGGATGAGGTTTTCTTTTTTATTCATTTCTATTTGATTAGAAACAGATCTATCTGATGACCATCTACCCACTTGCACCCTTCACGCACAAAAACCCCATTTTCCTCAAAGCCAATCCGCACTTCCTGGCCATCCCATTCTGGTACAGTGGATGTGCTGCTGAATTCGATTGCATAAACGGTGTTGTAATACAGCGGATATTCCATTTGTTTCTCGATTCCCTCGGGGGCTCTTTCCAAAGGCCGTGCATCCAACTGACAGCCCGCGCCATGTCCATGAAATCCAACGGGATGCGAATAAATGAGAGGCTTTAATCCCTCTGCTTCAGTCTTGCGCATAGCGCTATCCGTGATCTGTTTGCCGGTCCTTCCGAGCTGGAATTCATTCATGAACACCTCACCAACCCGGTTGGCCCGACGCAATGCCTCCTTCAAACCTTCTGGCGCGTCCTCTTCACCTATTTTGCACACATATGCCTGCCATTGCATATCCGTACACATCCCAAGATATTTAATTCCCACATCGCAGTGAAGGAGGTCTCCTCTGCGGATTACACTTCTGTCATCACTGTATTTTTCAGCTTCACTTTTGTGCCTTTGGATAGAGATCGAAGGCTGGAACCATGTATCCAGTTTCAACTCCCGGAACTTATCCCTTATCCACCAGACGACATCATCTGGAGTGGTGATATCCGGAGTGATAATTTTGTTCGAAAAAAACTCCCTAATGATATCATGAGCGATACCACAGATGTGCCGATAAGCGCTCAATTCCATCGGACTCCTGATCTCGAGCCATCCCACACATAGGTTCTCGGCCGAGACAAACCTCGAAGATAATTCAGATCCAAGGGCTTTTCCCAACTTTTCCCTTAGGCTTACACTCAGGCCATCCCCGAAGGCCCATCTTGAAGAGACGTTTATCCCGATTTTTTTCGGATCGCGTCTTTTAATGAAGTCTGCCAAACTCTCAAACTGCAGTTTCTTTTTATCGACCCAAGTGGATTTGTACCATTCTCCCATACCGTAGTAACTCCCGCTCATTCTCTCCACTCCAGCCTCTTTCCCACGGTCATGAAAAATAAGAATCGAAGTTCGCCTGGCATACATAACAGGCTCAGGAACAAGGCTCATGTAAACGGGATCCTCATTGTACTCTCTGTTGATAACGAGCCACATATCGATGCCTTCTCTCCGCATCAGTTCTGGGACGATATTCTCCAAGCGCCATTTCAACCATTCATTCATCACGCGCGCCCGATCTCTTTCGGCCAAGATATTCTGGCTGTCATCGACAGCGGCCACTCCACGATCTTCAGGAATGGCAGGAATCGCCAGGAGCAGGATTAGGGCAACACAAAAAATGCGGAAAGACTGCCAATAGTTTTGTCTGGTCATTTCATAGACCTCCTTTTTGCAGGGAAATTGCTATCACTCCCCTATATTACATTCATTTCCTGCATAACTGTCAACACTACTTCTTCACCACTGCAACAATGAAGGGGTGGGTTGGCTTTGACATTTTTTTTTAATCAGGGATATAATCGACTATGCTTGAAACAAGCCAGAGAAGAATGAAAAATCACAAAGGAGGGAGAATGAAAAAATCGATAAGTCTACATCACACTTTCCTGGGTTTATTCTTCACATTTTTATTGTTGTTGAATTTAGTTAGTTGCACAAAGGAGCAAACCGCACCAGCCGATTTGGTGCTGATGAACGGGGAAATTTTTACAGCCGATGTCGACAATCCTTCGGCGAAAGCCCTGGCAATTACCGGAAACAAACTTACAGCCGTACTCTCTGATGATGCAAAGGCGAAAAAATACATCGGAGACAAAACAGAGGTTATCGATTTGGAGGGGGAATTTGTCACTCCAGGGATTATCGACGGCCATGTCCATTTTAACAGGGCGGGATCCTTGATCATCGATGCCAATCTGATGACGGTAGCCGATGAAAAGGGACTGAGGAAAGAGATCGGCCGTATGGCAAAATTGTTGGATCAAGGAGAGTGGATTACTGGGGGCCTTTGGGGAGCATACGAACAATGGTCCCTGGGAGATGCCGGTGATGACACTTCTGGCAAAACAGAGGCCTGGCGACCCAACAGGTCTATGATCGATGATCTGACTCCTGCTAATCCTTGCCTGCTCTGCCGGTTCGATTACAAAGAGTGGTTGGCAAACACGGCTGCTTTGAAAGCCGCAGGGATGGAAAACGAAAAAATCGACGGAATGGAGATAGCCCCTGATGGGAAACTTACAGGAATCATATTCGGAAATTCGCCGGCTTTGAACCGTTTAAGACAAGCTGTTAAGCGGAAATCCCACAAGAGAATGCTGGATGAAAATCGTGCTGCCCTAAAAGCGCTCCGAGAAGCGGGAGTGGTGGAAATTCACGACATCGCCACTCTGGAGCAAACCAAGCGTTTCATAGAACTCCAAGAAAAAGGCGAACTGACCTGCCGCGTGTGGCTGAGACCCGACCTCTCTCGCGCTAAAGAACTGAAAGAGCAGGGCCTCACCATGGGGCTTCACCCAAAGTCTAAACAAAAAGATTTGTGGCTAAGATATGGGGCATTAAAAGGCTACATCGACGGCATCATGGGCACTCACGGGGCCCTTTTTTATGAACCTTATGACGACCAACCCGACAACTACGGGCACTGGCGCCGTCACACATCTGATGATCCTGAATTTAAAGTCGGTAACATGGAAAAAATGTACAATCTCATAAAGGTGGGCATAGAGGGAGGATTCGTTCCCAATGTCCATGCCATCGGGACAAGAGGCGTGGCCGAGATGCTGGACTTGTACGAGCGGCTGAAAAACGAGGGGAAAGACCTGACCGGATACCGGGTCATTCATGCCCAGGTCATCAGGCCTCAGGATTTTCCCCGCTTCAAAGCTCTCAACGTCATAGCCGAGGTCAATCCCTACCACCTCTCTGATGACATGCGCTGGATGGAGGAAAGAATCGGCCATGAACGATGCAAGGGAGCGTATGCGTTCAAATCTTTATTGGACAACGGAGCCCTCCTCAGTTTCGGTTCCGACTGGCCAGGAACCAGCGCTGCGTTTTACCACATGCATCCCAAATATCTGATTTATGCTGCTGTAGCGAGAAAAACTCTTAAAGGAACACCTGAAGAAGGATGGTTCCCTGAACAACGTATTTCAGTCGAAGATGCACTCAAGGCATACACGATCAACAATGCTTATGCCGCCTTCGAGCATGACATCCGGGGATCTTTGGAGGAAGGCAAACTGGCGGATATAACCATTTTTGACAGAAATCTGTTGACAATTCCCGAAGATGAGATTCTCCAAGTTGAGGTTACTCACACGATAATCGACGGAAAGATCGTGTTTAAAAAAGATTGAGAAGAGGGGGGAGCGCTGGCTGTTGGGGGATTTTGCCGGGTTTGAAAGGTAAAGGAGACAGGAGCCCTGCCCAGCCAGCATAGCGGGGCCATATATATTAGTCGTAGACATTTGGAAAAGTTGAAATAAAGATGCTGGCTGTTTGGGGGAATCAGCAAAAAGGGGGTTAGGGATTTATTGGAAGGGAGCCTGCCCAGCCAGCACAACAGACACGATATTATAATACAGTTTTTTATTTATAAAATCAATAGGATTTGTAAAAAAAAATATTTTTTTTCTTTCACTCCAGCTTAGCGATCCTGATTCTGCCAGAAATCGCAAGGGTTATTTTGTAGCTGCCCCAGGTATTGGATACCATTATAGAGGCCAGGTTTGAAACGGTTCCCTGAGGATGGAAAACAGGACTGTTGTTGGATTGGATACTAACACCCTCCAGGATATTTCCCATCTCCATTTTCCAATCTCCGGTTTCTGGGTTATATTTCTCGATTGTGTATCCAGCCGGATTAAACAATATCCGAGATTTTGTACCATCAAAAATGGCTTTGAAGCGGGCGTAGTTCAACCTGGAATGAACTTCCCAAACGGCCTTTTGAAGTCTGTGTTTATCTGAAGAATTAAGAAAAGAACTGGACGCTAAACCCAACAAAATGGCAAAGATGGAAAGAAAAACCAAGACCTCTATGAGCGTAAATCCTTTCATATATTTTCCCTCCATTCTGTGATCTTAAAACAAAAAAGATACAAAACCGGCTGTTTTGTGAGGGGAGCATTCTGAAAAAAGTCGTCATTCTTGTGGAAAAAACGATTATCAAGCTTAACGCTGATTTTATTCTCATTGAGAGTCAGTTCCGACGTTTGAAGACTGCCGAGTATTTGAACCTTTTTATCCTCACCAAGAACGGTAACACCTTTGCCAGATGCTGTCACCGAAGCATGGACTTTAAGATCCTCAGGTGAATTTTCATCGATGATGATCTCGCCTGCCCTTTCCTCTCCATCCAAAAAATCATGTCCTGCAGCATGAATGATCAACTGGGAATCGGAGTCTCTGATATAAGGTACCCCCTCTTTCCATGTTACTCCCTGATAGATCAAATGGGAGGAGAGAGTAATCTCATCAGAAGATATTATCGTCAAGTTTACACCCCGCTTTACACAAGGGATTTCTTCCTGCACGGCCAAAAGAATTCTGCCATCTGCATCCTCATAACCTCCCCCCAAGGAAAGGATTTTTCCATTGACAATGATTATGCCGAGCGGAACAAAATCAAAGGTTTGGATTCCAACAGGACTGACGAAAATAGTCTTGCCATCTTCCGGGCTAAACCTTAGTATCCAAAGGTCCTGTCCTTGCTGAAACAAAATGATCTGATAATTGCCTTGGATGGCCAAAACCATTTCATCAAGATCCCCCTGCACAAACACACCTCCCAATCCAAGGTCATCTTGGATCAGATAAACTCCATCCGGCACGGGTTCATTATTCACTTCAAGCCCAAGAGCCAAGCGGAGTTTTGAAGCAGAAAGATCCTGTGGATGAAAAATCTTTATTTTTAACGCTTTGGCCAATTGTTGCACAGCTTGCTGAGGAAGAAGTCCTCCATCAGAAAAGGCTACTGGAGTGGGAAGATCGACCTGCTCGGATGGGATCATATGGATATCGTTTTCCTGTAAAAAAGCCCTTTTTTGCTCTGAAGTCATCGATTTATCCAACAGAAAGGCTATGGCAGGCAAAGGAATATGCCCTGCAAGAAGTTCCAATCTAGAATCAAGAGAGGATGCTTTTGCGGGTTTGAAACCTTGCAGTTTTCCAGTGGATGCGATCCTTCCTTTATAGTCAGCACAAAAATATTCCTGTTCCTCGCGGAGACTGAGCAACTGAAAATCCGTGAGACTCTCCCAAGCGAGTCTTTCCCAACTGTCAGCCAGGGCAACAGGCAGACCACACCCGAGTACTCTTTGAACAGCGGCATTTCCCTGTGCGTGGGAATTAACCAAAAATTGCGCCACATCATCATCTGTAAGCAGAATGGGCGATGCGGCAAGCGATAGCAGATCATGGAGATGATCGTAGCCCTGCTTGATGCCATTTTCCGAAGCATATTCCAGCAACATGGTATTTTTTCTGTATGCCGATATTTTGAGATAGACCTGGGTGAGATACAGCATGCCGAGTCCGAGCGTCGTGAAAATGACGAATAAAAAAACAGAAATAAGCGTAAAGGCTCCCCTGCGTTCTTTTTCATTTTTCCCACAGAATCGAGGCCATCGCAGTATTTTTCGGAAACACGGTGGTTTCATATTTCTTCTCCTCATCTACCTTCAGGGCGAGATCCAACCTAACCAAGTTGGCATCTCTGATATATTCAAATTCAAACGAGGCCACATCCTCCAGAAGAGGCTGAGCCGGACTGGCATTGACCTTTCTCCGAATCACGCCTTTGGTATCATCTAAAAATATTGAAATCCTTCTCAGCAAAACGACGCTGGTGTTCTCGAGCAAATAGTCGGACACGAGCGGGAAATCGATCACAACGCTATTCTGGTCTGCCGAGACTACGGAATGCACTTCACCCCCATAAGGGTTTATGATGCCTATAAGTTGTCCCTTTTTGATCTTCTTGGCATCTAAGCATAGTATCCTCTGCTGTCCAGAATACAAGGAATCTCCAATGGCTAAATCCTCATTTTTGCTTAAAACAATCAACGCCCCTTGTTCATCGCGAATCCCTTCAAGAACCTGTAGCGTCATGGCTTCTGAAAGGCCCAACCCCGCATCAAACAAATCTCTCCGTATCCTATCCAAAGCCGCATAAACTGCCGTATTGGATGTTTCCGATTCTTTAAGTTCCACAAAATGTTTTTTTAAACATATGAAACAATCGAGACTGAAAAGCACAATCAAAAGGAACAAAAACAGACTGATCAATCCTTCCAACAAAGAAAAGCCTCTTTGAACCGTTTTCATCTCAGAATCCCAACTCCTTGGAATAAAAAAGAACAAACCGAGCTATCCTATGGACACAACTCTCCGAATAACATGTCACCTCGATTTTTTTCATTTTCGAAGTGACATCGAACACCGTCCATTCTCGATGGAACATATCGTTTCTTTTTTGGCTTCTGATCCTCTCCACATTGGAACTTTCTTCAAGTTCTTTACTTTCAAAAGGGAGGGATTTCAAATACTCCAGTTTGTCAGATGCCAACTCAGCAGATTCAAGACTGCAATCGCTTGTCCTTTTGACATACAAGGAATGGAGAGTGAGTTGAACGGCTCCCAAAAGAAGAATCGTAACGATCGCAAACGAAATTAGAAGTTCCAAAAGTGTGAATCCTCGCTTACTTTTCTTTTTCATTTTTTTCTCGCAAACAAAAAAGATTGCAGTTCTTGTGCCATCTCAAGCCTTGGTTTTTTCTCAAGGGAAAAAATCGAAAATCCCCAGAGGTGTCAACTTTAGGAGAAAGTTCAAATATAATCTGGACTTTCCTGCTAACAAAAGTTGACAACCCATAAATCACCTGACAAAATTAAGTAGACTTGGATTATTCATAAAAAATAAGGAAGGAATAGGGAAATGTTTGACAAAGAGGAAAAACCTAAAAATCTAGAGCAAGAAGTTGCGGATTTAAAGGAAGACATCGATCTTTTAAGAAAGCGAGTTGTTTCTCTCGAGGATGATATAAGGAGAGTGAAAGAGCAGCTGGGGAAAATATCGTTTACACCCGTCCTCTAAAATATTTAAATCCTCTCCTCCATTTCTTGCCTTTTTCATTTTAAATCGATATCCTATCCCCTACATTGAAAAGGGAATAGAGATAAAAGGAGGGATCAAATGATTTATCGAAAATCTTTAAGTCAAATCTATATTTTTGTTTTGATCATCATCATTTTCGCAGGACTCTCAAATAGCTGTACGAATACAACAAACACGACTTCAACTCATAATCGACTCAAAGATTATATAGACACGATCAAAGTCATCAACACCCACGAGCATCAGAGATGGTTCCCGCAATATAACGGCCATAACATCAACTTCTACACCCTACTCAACCACAGCTATCTCCAGGCCGACTTAGTTTCTGCTGGCACTACTCGATTTGACACGGACAGTATAAACGAAGGGGATCTCGATGCCCTATGGGAAACTTATGGACGGTCTCTCGATTTTTCACGAAACACCAGCTATTACAGCCATTTCCTCAAAGGTTTCAATATCCTCTATGGATACAATATCCCCTATTTCACCAAAGAAGGAATACGATCCCTTTCGGAACAGATCACAAATAATTATAAAAACCGGGACACCTGGTATGCGGAAGCCTTCGAAAAGGCCGGGTTCGAGACCATGTTTGTCGACCAGTACTGGGCCCCGTTCAATGTAGAGCTAGATCCCCAGTATTTTACATTGGTGTTTAACATCAATAACCTCGTCTCTGCTACTACGCAAAGAACGATGAAATACAGGGAGGAGGCCCCTCTCAGTGTTAACCTGTACAAGCTAGCTGACCATGAGGAATATACCATCACATCCCTGGACGATTATTTGGCTTTTGCTAAGCATATCTTCAAGAATTTTTTGGATCATAAGGTGGTATGTTTAAAAAATTCCATGGCATACGGACGGACACTCTATTATGAGGACGTTCCCTACGAAGAAGCCAAAGCTTTGTTTTCTCGCAACTCCTCAGCACTTTCCCTGGAGGACAAAAAAGCGCTGGAAGATTTCATGTTCCACTGGATTTGCAAAAAATCCATCGAACTCGACCTACCCATCCAGATCCACACAGGTTATCTTGCCGGAAACGGCAACAATCTTGAAAACGGCCGTCCGACCAAACTCAACAACCTGTTTCTGAAATACAGAAAAGCCAGGTTTTCCCTTTTTCACGGCGGTTATCCTTGGGTAGGCGAGTTTGCAGCCCTCGGCAAGATGTTCCCAAACGTTTATCTCGACCTGGTTTGGCTGCCGCAAATATCAAGAGAAGCAGCCGTTCGAGGGCTGGATGAAATGCTTGATTGTGTGCCCTATAACAAGTTTTTCTGGGGAGGCGACTGCCACTTTATCGAGGAGTCCACAGGGTCGCTCGAATTCGGCAAAGATGTCGTTGCCGAGGTCTTAGCCAAACGCGTGGAAAGAGGGTTGTTGACAGAAGATGTCGCTAAAGACATCGCCCGAAAAATCTTCCGCGACAACGCCATCCAGTTCTTCAAACTACAGCAGAAACTGGGAATCAAACTTTAATTGAAAACGGTTCTATTTTTCTTATCTATTTGATTACAATTTCCTTAGAGTCTTTTCCTGCCTTTTGTGATTTTGTATGAACCTTTAAAATGGCTTTCTGAGAAGGATCCTTAATCCGTACGATATAGGTCGTCTTATCGCTTTCGGAATGTCCATCGATCTGTCCCAGTTTGACCTTTTTCTCTCCAAGCAGTATTTCTACATTTTCATTTGGTTCGATTTCCAAAAGCACCGGCTCCACCATATTCACTTCAACGGCCTGTTGCATGGCCGTAGGGAAAAAACCTTTGTTCTTCACCTTGATGTCCACTTGATAGATGCCCCCTTCCTTATCAATAATTTCAGGTTTAGAGATCTTTATCTTCGGTGTTTGCGCGGCAAGATAGATCACAAAATTGTTCCCCATCTCACACTCTTTCTGGATCAACTCGCCTTCAGGGGGGCTTATTTTTCTCCGCTTCCATCCACCGATCTCTACCTCTCCGAGTGTGGGATGATCGAATTTATGCCAATCGATGAACACTTTTCCATCCATCTCTTCATCATTCCATTTAAACCATTCCTTTTCTGTAACCTCCCCGTCTTTATCGTAA
>Ga0114922_10005278_pt1 | contig 11928 bp, 13 predicted proteins | sample AartaG_FD_100975 | JGI IMG/M metagenome (GOLD analysis project Ga0114922, IMG submission 100975) | Deep subsurface microbial communities from Aarhus Bay to uncover new lineages of life (NeLLi) - Aarhus_00045 metaG | ecosystem: Environmental > Aquatic > Marine > Oceanic > Sediment | place...
GTATGTTGTAGTCACTAATCCAAATGGGGGCATCACAACATCGAAATTGTCCATTCCCTCACGGGAACAAAGGCAAATTATGAATGTGCTGGGGGTCGAGTATATAAAGTCTGAAACTTAGGTTGATAGGTAATAGTGATTGATAAAGTTGAATTAGATTTTTTGTTTGCTTTTCTACGGAAAAATGCTTAACAAATGCATTTTTCCCATTATTACCAAGTTTTTCTAATAACTCTCTGTTCTTTTTTAATTTTAAAATTGCTTCAGCTATAGCTAATGGATTTTTTGGTGGTACCGTAATCCCACAATTATATTTATCTATAAAATATTTTAAATTCTCGATGTTTGTAGAAATTATCGGCTTACCTAAACTCATATATTCAAATAATTTATTTGGAGTAGAATATTTATTTATTAATCTATCTTCAAAAAGAAGTAAACAAACATCAGTAGCTGATCCATAGTTGAGCACTTCATTATAGGGCAACATACCTGTAATGTACACTCTATTTTCTAAACCTTCCTTTTTTATCAATTTAAGTAGCTTATCTTTAAATTTTTCATCCCTAAAACCACCAATTAACATCAATATTATGTCGTTATCTAAATAGCGAAGGCTTTTTATTGCTTCGATATATCCTCTCATTTTAAATATTAGCCCGATATAACCAACAATAAATTTTTTATCTCCTATGGATTTTTTTATATCAATTGATTTTTTATAGTCTTCCAAATCTCGTTCTTGGCGAGTATTATATACTATGCATTTTTTAATATTTTGTTTTAAAAAATTAAGAACTGGATTCTTATCATAAACAATTGTAATTGCATCTATGTAATGTAATCCATAGAGTTCCATAAAAAAGGTTCTCAACGCCTTCAAAGGTTTCTTAGCTGATAGTTTGCTTCCAAACCAATATTCGTAACAATCGTACAGTAACAGAGTATTTAGCCCTCCTTTTAATTTTACTCCTAAAGGCAATAACTCGGGAGAAAATACATGAATTGCATCGGGATTCAATTGTACACATAATCTTTCCATATTTTTTTTAATTCTGATTAATAAATCAATTCTTCTATTCAATTTAACATCTTCGTTAATCTTTAATCCATACCCTGCATTCCATACAGATACACCATTAATTATTCCTGGAGGAATGTCTTTAAATTTTTCTGCAACACATATCACATTAACCTCATAGCCTTCTTTTACTAATGCCTCTGCCATGTAATGAACCCGAGGAATAGGCAATAAGTATTCATGCAAATGTAAAAACACAACTCGATGTTTCCCTAAAGACTTTTTCTTATGGATCATCAATTACTCTCCTTTATTAACTTGACTTTGTCAAATTACCTTTATAAAATCCTTCTATTTAAATAAATGCCTCCCCTAACATCAGTGATGATGCAATATGCACATGAAATTGTCTTTTGATGATTTAGGGGCTGTCACAGGTGAGCTAAAAGTTTTTCATAGTCCTTACAGTGACTTTTTCAGGAATAAAACGCAAAAATCAATAAAGCAGGCACTTCAATATCTACAAGGGCAAATAGTGTTAACCGAGCGTGGAAACATGACGAATATCGAAAGGGTCGTTCCTGATTGCGATCACCAATCGCTTCAGCATTTCATCTCCAATTCGCAATGGGACGAGGAAGGTGTTATTAGCGAGCTTCAGAGGCAAGTCAGTGAGTTGATAGGAAACCCCGTACATGGTTCTGTTCACCTTGACGAATCAGGATTCCTTAAAGACGGTGAGAACTCAGTGGGAGTGAAGCGGCAATACTGTGGTCGCTTTGGAAAGGTGGACAACTGTCAAGTTGGTGTATTCTTGGGATACACTTTCTGGAGCTATCGGACGCTGATAGATAAGCGATTATATCTTCCTGAGGACTGGGCAAATGACCCGGTTCGCAGAGAGCGTTGCGGTGTTCCTGATAATATCTCATTCAAAACGAAGGCGGAACTGGGATTAGAGATGCTGTTAAAGGCGAGGGAGCGAGGCGTTCCCTTCGCATGGACTGGTATGGACTGTTTCTACGGGCAACAGCCGTGGTTCCTCGACAGCCTTGACCGCGAAAGCTTCCTCTATATCGCAGACATTCCAAGCGACACGAGGGTGTGGCGGGAACGTCCAGAGGTCGAAGTCCCGAAGAGGAAAGGGAAGCGAGGTCGTCATCCCACTCGGAAACAACTTATCGAGGGAGAGCCAGAGCCCATCGAAGTGCGGACGTTAGTGGAAGAGCTTCCAGACGATGCCTGGGGCCATATTTTCCTAAGGGACAGCGAGAGGAAGGAGATATGGTGCGACATGGCCTGTTTACGCATCTACCAAGTTCGTGATGAACTGCCCGGACCCGAATCATGGCTCATCCTCAGAAAAGACGATAACGGAGAGAAAAAGTTTCAATTGTCAAATGCATCTCGTAATACAAAGATGAGCAGGCTCGCAGAGATGTCATGCAGTCGGTACTAGATAGAGCGAGCCTTTGAGGATGCAAAAGGCGAAGTGGGAATGGCAGATTACGAGGTGAGAGGATGGCTGGGCTGGCACCATCACATGACCATGGTCCTGCTGGCGATGCTCTTTCTGCTAACCATGCAAATGAAATGGAAAGATAAAGCTCCAATGCTGACGATACAAGATGTTAGGGAGATTCTGGAAGTGATATTGCCAAGGAGGAGGGTAACAAAGAAAGAGATACTTGAGATCGTTAAGCGGAAGCATAAAGCGAGGGAATCCGCAAGGAAGTCTCATCATAAGAGGAATAGCAAATCAAACTAAGACTAAGAATATTTTGATGATTTTCACGCAATCTAAGCACGCGTAGTTTGTGATATCTCATGATTTCGGATATTGATGTCTATTCTCCTTTCAATCCCGTGGAAATTGATATTCCTGTGCCCGATAATCGTAGATTGTTTGAGGCTAATGTGAATAATAGGTGGGAAAATGGATAAGAGTAAATAGCATTATTTATAAGATGACAAAGTCAAGTTAATATATTCCTCCTAATATTTCCTCATATATCCTTTCAATCTTCTTACAAACTACATTAATATCATATTTCTCTTTTGCTTCTTTCAAATTATTTTTACTCATTGCTTTCATTAATTCTGGATTTTCAATTAACCGAATTATTTTATCTGCAATCTCTTCTGGCTCTGGGGGTATTGATTTGATTATTAATCCCTGTTTTCCGTTTTCAAGTGCATCTGCAAGACCAGCAACAGGTGTGGTTACTAAAGGCATGCCAGCTCCCATTGCTTCTAAAATTACAGTTGGGAATCCTTCTCCATAATATGATGGATAAACGAAAATATTTGAATTTTTGAAAATTTTTATTTTTTCAATGTTTGATATATAACCTGTAAAATCAACATTATTTTCAATGCTTAATTCCATAGATTTTTCTTTCAGATTTTCTAATTCCTTGCCTTCCCCAACAAAAATAAATTTTGTCTGAGGATATTTTTCAAGAACAAAAGGAACTGCATTAAGTAGTTCATAGGGGCCTTTTTTTATATGCATATTTGCACAAAAAAGAACTTTAAATGAAGAATCAAAATCTTTATTTTCTAGACAATACTTATCACTTTCAACCATCGTTGAAGAAACAAATATTTTTTGAGAATCAACGCCTAAATCCACTAATTCCCTCTTAAATTGACTTGCTAAAACTACTATTGCATCAGCCATAGAAATTCTATTATAATTTTTTTTTTTAAATAAACGATTACTATTAATATAATCAAATACAGGCTTTTTCCATCCATGTATGAAAAACAATGAGAAAACTCTCTCTTTTTTTGACATTTGCAAAAAAACAAAATCTCTTATGATGGAAGTTTTTCCTATGCCCGAATTAAGATGGACTATATCCGGTTGATATTCTTTCAATACCTGTTTGAATTTTAATAACTGATAAGTAACTATAAAAGGCAGAACTATATTTTTCCATTTTGTAGGGTTCTTCCCTTGCGTAAAATGATTTACATGATATTTCTTCTTATCTAAATATTGCATTAAAAGTTTAACATAATTTGTTACACCACCCTTTCTCCTGAGGGAAGTTGAAAGTACTAAAACTTTTATTTTCCTATTTTCTTCCATTCTCCATAGCCTCCAACAAACTCGCTAAAGCTAACATCATCCATGCTTGCCCCCACCTCATATATGGAATTTTATTCGTAAAGAATCTGTATTTACGGTAATAAAAATATCCACTCGGATCTTGCATATTTTTTATCGTCCATAAAGCTATTTTCTTTGCGAACTCAAGATATTCAGTTTTTATTTCACTTAGTTTGCTGAAAGTTATTATTCCTTGTGCCTGGTGATGGATACCAATCGGATAAACCCTTGGCCACCTATATTTGCATCTGCCCTCTTCAAGAAATTGCTCATTTTTATAGAACTCAGCACCTTTTAGAAGCGATTTCATATATTTATCATCAGATGGTTTAGTATATTTAATAAAACTGAAAATAGAATCAAGGACAAAACCTTGATGAAAATCTATTTGTTTTCTTCCTTTCCCCGTTTGGGGATCAATGCTGTAGTCCCACGAACCATCTGGATTTTGGTGATAAAGAGTAAAATCAAATGCTTTTTTTGCATATTCCAACAATGCTTCTTCTCTTGTAATTGAATAAACTCTTGATAATAATTCCGCACCCAGCAAATTTGCATTATGGCAAAGATTTTCATCAAATGGAGTATAACTAAAACATATTCCTTCAGGTCTTTCAGTGATGTTGAGCCCCTTAAGGATGAAATCGCAACTGCTTCTTGCTATTTTAAGGTATTCGTTATTTTTAGTCTTATCATAAAGGTCTAAAATTGCATTTGAAATAAATGAGGTATTCACAACGGTAGGTTCTCCTTTTTTGAGAAAATTATTATAACTCTGCCAGGGAAAGTTGTAACCCCAACAATAGCCTGAATATTCATGAGAAGAATTTTCAATTAGCCAATTCGCTAATTTTTCTGAAATGTTAAGTAGATTTGATTTATCGAATAAACTCATTTCATATAGTTTACAATATGCGTGTAAAAAAATGCCTATCCCCTTTGGATTTTTACCTTTAGGCGTCTTAAAAATCGTTCTAAAGCTTATGGGAGAACGAAGAAATAATTGGGTTGCAGCAAGCCTTATCCATTTATTGTTGCATTTTCCAAAAATGTTTGAATTTAGTGCATCATAAGGGTCATAGCCTGAATAATCCCTTTCCCAAACGTATCTTTCCAACTGTACCAGGGCTTTTTTAAATAAGTTATTATCTATTTGCAATTTCAAATTCCCTCCTTAGAAACTTCAACAATCCTCTCTGTTGCCTTTTCATTTCGTTTCACACACTCCTTTCGATCTTTTCCACGTAAACACCTGAATACAACAGTTCCTCCATCAGTATACGGCTCGCCTGGGTCTAAACACTGAATATACGCATATCTGCTATCTTTTGATAACCCTAATTTCCTCGGGTCAACGCCTTCCCGCAACGCTACAACATAATGTAAAATTGACGATAATGCATGGATGCATACATTATCTGTCCTTTTTAGGTCTATCTTTGGACCATCCATTACTATTTTATCCCCTACGTTGTGCACAGGACATTCTCCCTCTATCTTAACAACTTCGATTACTAGCATGCACCATCACCTAATACCTTTACGCTAAAACCCGCTTCTTTCCACTTTTTATGGTCCAACAGATTCTTGGTATCCACAATATTTTTATTTCTCATTTTCTCGATAATCTTACCTGGGTCAATTTCTTTAAACTTTGTATGCTCTGCAATCAAAGTAATGCAATCACTATCTCTAATTGCATCATCTAACTCCAAAATTTTTTTATCGCCAAATACTTTTACAACAGGATCATAGATCTTTACTTTATATCCCTCATTTTTCGCTAATTTTATGAACTTCAATGCCGGCGTCTCCCTCGTATCATCCACATCGCCTTTGTATGCAACACCAAAAACGGTGATTACAGGTTCTTTTACATCTTCCAATAACCTTTTAACCGTTTGTAAGACATAATTTGGCATAGAATTGTTAATCTCTCTGCTCAACGAAATCATTCTGCATCTCGTTGAATTTTCGGTTAAAAACCAGGGATCTATTGCTATACAATGCCCACCGACACCTGGACCTGGTTTAAGTATATTCACTCTGGGATGTTTATTTGCCAATTCTATTGCATTCCAAACGTTTATACCAGATTCCTCTGCTATTTGCGCAAACTCATTTGCCAGTGCAATATTCACATCTCTAAATGTGTTCTCCATCAGTTTAACAAACTCTGCAGTTTTAATATCCATTAAATAAATTCCTCCTCGCACAAAACAGGAATACAAAGATTTTGCTAATTCCGCAGATTCCACGTCCATACCGCCTATAACTCTATCGTTGTTTATCATTTCATGTAAGGTATCTCCTGGCATCGCTCTTTCTGGACAATGTGCTAAATAGAAATCTTCACAAACTTTTAGTCCAGACTTTTCCAATATTGGAACTAATAACTTTTCACATGTCCCGAGTGGGACTGTTGATTCAAGTATGACAAGATTATTTTTCTTCAAATGCGGGTATACCGCTTCGGTTGCCAATCGAACATGTCTCAATTCTGCCACTTTCATCTCTTTGTCTAATGGTGTGGGTACCGCTATCAAGAACACATCTGCATCCTCTACTTCTTTTTTCACCGCGAAATTTCCGGATTCCATCGCTCGTTTTAACAGCTCTGATAGCATAAGCTCGTTAAACGGCACAATTCCATTGCTAATCGTCTCTATAATCTCATCATTTATATCTACGCCGACTACACTATGTCCGTTTGTTGCAAGTAATAATGCCGATGGCAATCCTATATAGCCCAAACCAAGCACGCAGATTTTCATTTGTTCCTATTTTTGGTGGCGAGGTCTGGCAGGATTTTGAGCAGTTTGACAATTTCACTCATTGGAATCCCTCTCTTATTGCCTCCACAATCCTCTCTCCCGCTTTTCCATCTCCAAAAGGATTTATCCAATTTCTTTCTTTATCCATCATTTCTTTACTACACTTTAAAATTCTTTCTTTATTTGTTCCAGCTAAAACATTACTTCCAACTTCCAAAGTTTCTGGTCTCTCCGTATTATCTCTTAACGTGACGCAGGGAACCCCTAAGATGCAAGCCTCCTCTTGTACCCCGCCAGAATCCGTTAAAATTAATTTGGCATTTGCTTCAAGCGGCAAAAACTTTAAAAATCCCACAGGCTCGATCAATTTAACCCCTTCGGGAATCCTTAGTCTAAAATCGTTTATTCTTTTCTTAGTTCTTGGATGGATTGGGAATATTATAGGTAAACAAAACTCTTTATAAATAACTTCTAAACCATCTAATATTCCTACTAATCTCTCTTTCATATCCACATTCTCCTGTCTGTGTGCTGTTACGAGGAAGTAACCTTCGCTATTTAAATTTAACTCATTTGTAATATTCACTTTCTTTTTCGCAATCTCCACATTCTGGTAAACTGCATCTACAATCGTGTTCCCGGTAACAAATATATTTTCCTCTGGTATCCCTTCCGCAAGCAAAATATCCTTTGCTTTTATTGTTGGTGCAAAAAGGTAATCTGAACAGTGATCTGTTAATCTCCTATTGATTTCTTCTGGCATATTTCTATCATAGGATCGTAAACCTGCCTCAACGTGTCCAATTTTTATATTCAATTTAGATGCCACTATAGCACCTGCAAGAACAGTATTTGTATCTCCCTCAACTAAGACAACATCCGGCTCTTCTCTCTGCAAAATTCTCTCTATACCCATCAGCATCTTTCCTATTTCATACGCATGAGAACCAGAACCTACGTTCAAATTATATTTTGCTTCTGGTAACTCTAACTCCTCGAAAAACACTTTGTCTAATTCGTATGAGTAGTGTTGTCCTGTATGTAGCATAAAGTATTCCATATTTTGTTTTTCACACTCCCTCACTACTGGGGACATTTTTATTATTTCTGGTCTTGTGCCAATAATTATCGATATTCTCATACGAATCATCTATTTTTCTTTTCAATACCATCAAGAATCTCATTAACGATATTTAAAACTTCCTTTTGTACCCTTTTACTTCTATTAAGATCAGGCTTTCTTTTCTTCATAGATAAAACATAATCTACGATCTCCTCAACAGCTCTGGAATGTAATATCCAACCATTTTCAATCATTTTTTGGTCAACAGAGAGAAGTTGTTTACCGGGAAAAAAAGACACTGCCGGAGTGCCTATGCAGGCTGCTTCACGGGCAAACGTTCCAGCACCGGTCAATACCGCTTTAGAATGATAACCGACATCTAGACCGTTTAATGGTTCTGGTGGAATGTAAACATTATCACAGCCTTTTGCATAATCTTTGTCGGATTTGTATCGAGGAAGGAAAAGAACATTGATGTTTTCCTTAGAAAGTTCTTTAAAAAGTTGGGGAACGATTGAAGAAAACCCTTTTGGATAATAGGTCGCCTGAATAGACTCTGGTCTTATTGTTACAAAATCTTTGAAAGAGAGATTTTGGAGAAAGTTTGGGTTAGGGATGAAATCGGCGATATAGATGTCTTCTTTAAATCCGTTATATTGGTAAATACCTTCCTCCTTCATATTATCCTTAATCATTATCTTTTTTGTAATTGCGTTAGGAATCAGAAGATAATCGACATGTTTAAACATCCGTTTGCTGAGTAAGTGATTAATATCATTATCTGTAAAAGTTATATTTTTCTTAAACCTTAATTTTGAGGTGTAGATTGCCCAAATAGACGCATGGTTTAATGAAACATCAAATTTAGGAACATTAAAAAATAATTTAAGGACGCGATAGAAAAAACCCAGTGTTCTTTTAATCATATTACCTTCAGGTCGGTATCCAATTATTTGGTGGTCGATATTATATTTTTTTAACAGATTCACAATCTCTGCAAAATCCCTACACGATATGTAATAATCATGCTCAGGCATATTTGTTAGAAAAGTCTTAAAAAAAAGAGGTTCGTGCGCATTCTTTATATCAATCCAGATTTTCATGGAATCACCTTCTTTGCTTTTTCAAGCTCACTGATTTGTTCTTTGAAAGTTAAAATATCGAATGTCCTACTTCTTATGGACTCTTCGGCTACAACTCGGTAAAGAACCGAACATATTTTCTGATTATTTGCCATAAAAAACACCTCCTTTTCCAATTCTACAACTGTGCTACAATCTGCCGAGTTTACGCCGCTCACAAGCTCTAAGGAGAAGAGATGCCGGCTCTTCCTTTAGCGGTATGCCCTCTCTTATGCATTCTTCTTTCGTTAAGGGGTCTATGTCAAAAGTTATGAGAATTAGAACCTTTATTTTGATTTTTAGATTTCATATCCTCCTAAGCATCCCTTTTAATTTAAGCATATCTTCTTCATTTCTCGGATTTATGACTTTTAAATTCTCTTTTCTCCCAGCTTTTGCCAGTTTTCAAGACATCTATTTCCTTTTTGAGTCGAAGCTAATTTGTCTAACGCTTCTGGACTTTGCAAATCCCTGAAACGTAGTGAAGGGTTTGTGCAGAGTGATCAATGGGGTCATAGTTACAAGGCCTTATCTGATATCACCTCTACCAACTTTGCAAGCGTAACAAATCTTCCCAAAAATTCGTCATCAATACATGTAATGTCTATTTCTTTATTTAGGATTCTGGAATCATGTAGAAACTCAGTGTATCTTTGTGAAACTTTCGATTCCTTGACTCTTCTATATATCTCTGGATTATCCGGACTATGTGGAAAGAAAATATTAATCAAACGTCGTCCCATAACCGTAAAATATTTGATTATGTCCCGCAAGAAGAAAGAATATCTGATGATACCGATATACCCCCTTCGAGAGGTTCTTAACTTAGCAACATCAGGATTAAGCAGAGCGATTATTCTACGATGAAATCCATCTTTGAGTCTTTTTCTTCTCGGAAGATTGACTGCAATTCTGACAAGGTCAATATCCAGAAAAGGGGTGTAACATTTTAGTATCTTATTATTATTTGTGGTGAACCTGCCTGCTCGTTCTTTCCATCTACATTTAAAAAAGATATTGTCATACGTTTTAGTATTTGTATTTTGCAGTAAGAATGCTAGATCTCTGAGAAAGTCATTCCTAAAGCCCTTAGACCTTTTTACGTATTCATTAGAAAAGTAGGAATGCTTTGGTGCAATTGGCCGAATTCTGAGATTGAATAACCTTTCTATATTCGCATGTTTCTTGTTGTAAAATGGAAAGTCTTGAACCCAAAAGAAATCCTTAAATATCTCTCCCCCTACTCCGGAAATCATCAAATCTATCTTTCTGTTTGCTCTATTCCTTTGATGTTGTAATAGGCGGAGATATTCTAAGATGTCCATCAAACCATCACATATATTGAAAGACTCCTCAATATCTTCATCCAAATTCTCGATTGAATGATATGTTACTGAATGTTTGCATCCCAGTTTTTTAGCAACGATGCAAGAAATATCTACGTCAGGATGTCCTTCTACTCCCGATACCGCTGTTTCAAATTCCAATCCAAAATGATTGAACACAACTGCCAGTAATCTCGTATCCATTCCACCAGTCAGGTCTAAACTTATATTCTGATTTCTCAAAGAAGCAGCAATCTTCTCAAAGATAGTTAGAAATGGCTCCTGCTCAACTTCGCAGAAGATATCAGGGATCTCTTTTGTCAATACGCTGAGTCTTTCTTGAGACAATGATAGTATCTGTGTGCCATCAATTTTATTGATCGATTTAAAGAACGTTCGATTGAAGAAGATGTAGCCACAATGTATAAACTCGACAACAGATCTCTTGTTGAGGTCGTCCACCTTTAGATTCTCAATCTGGACTAGCTTTAGGAAGGAAGTTGATATGTGTGTATTTGAGTAGAATGCTTGAAAGAGACCGCTATTGTCAACAAGAGAATAATATCTATCATCAGTCTTGTTTTGTATCACAAGAAAGAATACTCCACTGAGAAAACGGCAAGCTTTCTCAATGCCCATCTCAGCCATAATATTTGAGAACTTCTTTATCGAATCAACCCCTGAAGGTACTCCCTTGATAAATATTATTCCTTCCCAATAAAAAGAATAATTCATGTCTTCCCAAGAAGAGTAATTATCCCCCAATTGAATCCTGCTATTTAATGACATAAACTAATCCTCGCTGGCTATAGATTTCCGATAACTTCTATTATACGAACCTTTCCAAAAACCTTGTGTGCATTTGTAAACCTCTGCCATTTCTCCTCTCTTCAGTTTTTATTTTTAACATTTGTACCAACCAATAGATCTTCATGTTCTTGAATAGATGAACGTGTGCTGGATGTCCAATGTCAATTAAGATTCTCATTTCAACTTCCCTTTTTGGTGTTCTTTTCTCCATTCGAGCATTGATTTCCAGCACTTTTCCTCTTCTTCTACATCATCGTAGATCAGACCGAGGATTTTTCCCTTATCCTTTGGTAGATGCCCATTTTGTACCTTCTTTTGGATTTTTTGCTACGAATTTACTCCAGAATTTTTTGTCCACCGAATTTTTGATTTCAGGATTTTTGATTAGAATGAATATTATCAAGATATTCATGGGCAGCCTCTAATTCTACAACTGTGCTCCAATTTACCCTTTTAAAGTCAGCATCGTCTGTAACTATAAATCTTTATTTCTAACTCTTTCATCGTTGCCAAGTGAAACGAATATGATGGTAACAATCCATATCTCTGCCAAATGGGATTATTTCACCATCTATATCGCTTCATCCTCACCCTTTCATCAACTTTCACCAATTCGTTTATGCGCTTTATCTCTACGTCGTCCCAATAAACCTTCACGTTAAGATCTTCCGCTGATTCTTTTGCATATACCTGCAA
>Ga0114922_10005279_pt1 | contig 11928 bp, 7 predicted proteins | sample AartaG_FD_100975 | JGI IMG/M metagenome (GOLD analysis project Ga0114922, IMG submission 100975) | Deep subsurface microbial communities from Aarhus Bay to uncover new lineages of life (NeLLi) - Aarhus_00045 metaG | ecosystem: Environmental > Aquatic > Marine > Oceanic > Sediment | place: Aarhus...
ACACACGGATTAGGAATCCGTTACTCTATTGCAGATTAGATTTCTCTCCATGTGCCACAGGCGTGCCAAATAATCTGTAAAATAGCTGAAACTGCTGCCCCCTGTGAACTGAATGTAGACTGTGCCCAAATTGTGCCCACTCGTAGACACTAATAATGATTAACGATCAATTTTTTTGGGAAATACTGAGTGATAACCAAAACCAATGGGAAAAAGCCAAATATAACCTAGTAAAGGAAAACTATTAAGGCTATTCACCACCGATCTGAATTGATTTGATCCGGAACGTGGGAGCGGTGAAACTTCGACTTAGGTCCAGATCATTCCCGACCATGTCGATCGCATTCAGCATTTCGAATGCAGTTCCCGCTATAGTCAAGCCTTTGACCGGAAAAGCGATCTTCCCGTTCTCTATCCAAAAACCAGATGCCCCACCGCTAAAGTTTCCGTTTACTGGGATGATCCCGTATCCCGTGACGCCCTTAAGGTAGAGTCCTTTTTTCGTGGCTCTGATGATGTCTTCGGGATTGTCCGGACCTGCATCCATGAAGAAATTGTGTGCCCCTATACCAGGGAGGCTCCGGAATCCACCTCTGGAAGCATTGCCTGTGCTCTGCACGCCTGCCCGTTTTGCCACGATAGTGTTGTACATAAAACCTTTCAATACACCCTTGTCAACGATCGTTCTTTTTTGAGTTGGCACTCCCTCCCCATCGAACGGTTTGCTGGCCATGCCTTTGGCCCGGGTTCCATCATCGATGATCGTAACCAGTTCCGTAGCGATCTTCTGGTTCATCTTCTCTGCCAGGAAACTTGCTCCTTGGACCACACGCTCTCCGTTTATGGCAGAGAGAATTCCACCTAGCACCGAACGTGCGACATCCGGATCGAAAATCACATCGGCTTTTTGTGTCTTGACCATCCTGGGATCCAGCATTTCATACGCGCTCCTGGCTGCTTTTTCCGCAACCTCACCGGGAGTTTTGAGTTCCTGAAAATAACGCCTCGAACAATTTTCCCCTCCGGATGATTTCTGCTCTCCCTTTTCTGCCACAACATAAACACCGAAGGAACATGCCGACTCTCGATAAGATTTGGACATGCCATTGGAATTGGCCAAATAAACTTCGGCTTCGCCCTCATTGTATCCCGAGCCAGCGCTTTTGGTGATGCGCGAATCCTTCATGGCCAGCTTTTCGACTTCTTTGGCTAATTCGATTTTCTGGTCCATGGATACTTGAGCGATCTGAGGATCATACAGACCTGAAACATCTGCAAGGCCTTTGTCATCAGGAAGTACGTTGTTCTCATCGGCTGTCATGTTTGTGGCAAAGCCTATGGCTTTATCCATGGCATTTTCCAACGAACTTTCCGAAAAATCATTGCAGCTCGCAAAGGCCATTCGTCCTCCGACAAACACTCTGAAACCGACACCGTGGGAAGCCGCCTCTTGGACGGTCTCAATCTCCTCATTCCGGACCTCGATCTGCAAATTCCGGTCTGTTTCCAGATACACCTCAGCTTGATCAGCTCCTTTATCCAAACACTCTTTCAACAATTTTTTGGTTAAAGCTACATAATCCATGGTTATCTCCTTTGTTCGCTCTGGCTTATCCTCTGGCCCGGCTTCCCCCCACGTTGATACCTCGAATCCTGACGGTGGGCTGTCCGGCCTCCACTTCGGCCATTTGCCCCTTACCGCAAATTCCCGGGCCAAAAGCCAAGTTATCACCAACGGCATCGATATTCGAGACGATATCCAGACAGTTCCCGATCAATGTGGCTCCCTTGACAGGAGTTGTTTTTTTCCCGTTTTCGATCAGGTAGGCTTCGCGACAGGTAAAATTGAACACACCCGTTGTCGAATTCACGCTTCCACCGCTGAGACTTTGGACATATATGCCGCTCTTAGTCGAAGAAAGAATGTCTTCAGGCTTATCTTTCCCATTGTCGATGTATGTGTTCGTCATCCGCGGGATGGGAATATGACGGAAACTTTCTCGCCGACCGTTCCCTGTGCGTTCCAAATTCAGCTGTTTGGCCGAAAGGATATCTGTCATATATTTTTGGAGCACACCTTTATTGATCAAAACATTTTTCTTCATCTGGGTGCCTTCATCATCAAAATTCGTCGTACCCCTGCTATTGGGCAAACTTCCGTCATCCACCATTGTGAAGACATCGCTGGCAACTTTTTGTCCTAATTTGCCGGTGAAAACACCGATTTTTTTTGCGATGCTGTCTCCCTCCAAAGGATGTCCCACAGCTTCATGGACAAGAACTCCACCCCAACCATTTTGCATAACGACATCCATCTTTCCAGCGGGGCAGTCGGTTGCTTCGAGCATCACGATGGATTCTCGCGCACATGTCCGGGCAACCTCCTCAGGAGACACGTCGTCGAACATCTCGAAACCTGAATGTTTGCTCAGTCTTTCTCGTCCCATATGCCGCGTGTTATTTCCGACCCCCAGTGTTTGAACGATAAAAAACATCAACGGCAGCTCATCGCTCAGCAGAATTCCTTCGCTGTTGGCTATGGTTCTTCCTCGAACTTCATCATAATAACTGATAAAGGCCATTTTAATTTTCGGATCATAATCCAACGCAGCCTGGTTTGCCCGCTGCATTACATCCAGTCGTTTTTCATCGGCAATTTCTTCTAAGGGAAAATTGACGGTTATATAAGATTCTCGACTTTGTTCCTTGATATCTACAGGAGCGACTTTGCTCGTTCCTCGGGCAACATAGGAAGCCACCTCCGCAGCCTTTATCAGGTTTTCCTCGGTGAGGTCATCGGTGTAGGCAAATCCGGTTTTGTCGCCAGAAATGACTCGTACTCCTGCCCCTTGGTTTATACCGAATACAGCACTTTTGAATCTGGATTCCTCCATGATAATGGTTCGCGAAATTCGGTTTTCCACATAAACATCCGCAAACTCTCCCCCTTTTTCGAGGGCTTTTTGAATCGTTCGGAAATAAATCTGGGAATCTAACTCCATTTTTGTGCCGACAGAAGTTGACTTTTTGCACGAAAGAAGCTGCGTCATCAGAGCAGGTGTCGCAGCAAGGGCGATTCCCCCTTTTAAACCCATCTGTAGGAATTTTCTGCGGGGGATGTCCTCTACAAAATACTTTTTCATAATTTTCATATTTGACCTCACCTTCCCTGAATTATTCATATAAAATACCGATGACTTTCTAATTCAGATTAAATTAATTTCCTGAATAACGTAATTGTAAAGCATTTTTTGTGAAAAATAGTGATTCATTATATGCCAGAGATTTACAAAAAGTAAAATGATAGAGATTGTAGGATGAAAGTCGCTCTAATCCGTCGATGACCAAATTTCGGTCATTTTGATGTTTTTTTTCTCCAAGGTCGTTCCCAGCACCCTGTTTAAAGCAGCTAGAGCAAGATTATAATCTATGACAGCTCGTAGCTCCGAACTCTGTGCATCGGCCAGGTCTCTTTGGTGCAGGAGAACCTCATAGTTCGTCGCCATTCCCACTTTCAGTTTTTTTTGTTCGGCATCAAGCTTTTCCTGTGCCAACTCTCTTGCAAGTTTATATGCCTGTACCTGCTTATAATTTGTCTGCACATCCCGCACAGCATTCCGGATTTCCAGGAATGCCTGCTGTTCTTGATTCTGCAGATCGACTTGAGCCTTTTCAAGACTGACTCTAGCATGAGCATATTGCGCACGTGTTACGATCGAGGTTATCGGGATAGACAGGGTTAAACCCAAGGTCCAGTTCTTGTATCTGAATTTGAACGCATCTCTCAGCGCATCCGAGGACTTACCCGGAATTGTCCCGATGACATTCCCCGTGAGCGGATTGCCATTCTCATAGATAAGCTGAGTTCCCGATAAGCCAGGACTCCAGTAAGAGGCCCGAAAATTGAGCTCTGGCAGAAGCTGGTTTTTGGCATAGCCTAGATCCAGATCTTTATTTTTCATATCGACCCGGATTGCTTGTAGATCAGGTCTCATTTGAAGGCCCATGGAAAGCGCCTCCTCCAGACTGACTTCCCTTTCTTCGAATGTGGGCGTATCTGTAGGCACGATCTTCGTCAGATCTATATTTTCTTTAAAAGAAAGATTCAGTATGGTTTTCAGCTGATCCTGCGTACTCTTTATCAACGACTCTGCCTGGAGAATATCTGCTTCTCTCCGTGCGACTTCGGACTTGGCGCTTAAAACATCGATCGGTGCCAGCATGCCGACTTCCACTTCTCTTGTGTTTTTTGCCAACAAATCCTGGGCAAGTTTCAAAGAGTGTTCCATGACTTTGTAATATTCAATGCTACCGACATAATTCCAATAGGCTTCTTCCACATTGTAAATCGTGTCCAGGAGTGTCTGTTTCAACTGGATTTCTGAAATGGCTGTGTTATTCTTGGCGATGATGATTTCCCTTTGGCTCACTTTAAACCCAAAGTCCTTCAAAAGGGGCTGTGTAAAATCGAAACGAAGCTGGCTCCCAAACCGGGGATTGATGGTCTGAAAATTTGCTGTTGTTTCCGTTTGGTAAGAATACAAAGTTAACTGGAAATTTCCGCCTGCTGGAATTTCTTGCGTGAGTTGGCCGTAATAATCGCTGGACTGCACTTCCACCTGATTGGCTGCATCGATCCATGAAAAGGACGGTTGATTGGTTTCCTGCTTGTTGTACCCAAGATACAAACTGGGCACAAACTTTTCTTTTGCCTGGATGACGGAGATGTCAGCCAGCTGGGGATTATACACTTCCACGGCCAAGCCAAGGTTGTTTTTCAAAGCCCCGATAATACAGTCATCTAGAGACAGCTGTTTTTCCGTCTGTTGACTCCACAGGCTCACAGCCAGTGCTAAAACCAGCAGAATATTCATGAGTTTAGTTTTTTTCATCGTTATTCCTCCGACAGGACAATTTTATCCAGTTATCATTTATCCACGATCCATCCGTCGACCAAGTTGATGATCCTTTGGCCATAGGCAGCATTTTTTTCCGAGTGAGTGACCTGAATGATCGTGGTCCCGCTCTCGTTCAACTCTTTTAAAAGATCCATGACTTCGGTTCCCTCTTTTGTGTTCAAATTCCCAGTAGGCTCATCGGCCAATATCAGCTTTGGATTGATGATAATAGACCGAGCAACTGCAACCTTTTGCTGCTGTCCACCGGATAGCTGATTGGGAAACAAGTCTTTTTTGGCCACCATGTTAAACCGATCGAGCATCTCGGCTATCTTGCCTTTCCGTTCAGAACCTTTGACTTTTTTGTATAACAGCGGTGTTTCAAGATTTTCGTAGACCGTCAGGTCATCGATGAGGTGATAGCTCTGGAAGACAAACCCGATATGATTCTTGTGAAGGTCGGATAGCTGCCTTTCGCTCAGTCTGTGCACAGGTTTGTCGTAGAAAAAATACTCTCCGCTGGAGGGCGAATCCAGCATGCCGATAATGTGCAATAAGGTGGACTTCCCTGCCCCCGAAGGACCCATGATGGTTAAAAACTCCCCATCCTTCACATCAAGGTCGATGTTTCGTAAGACAAAGGTTTTGACAAAACCAGACGAGTAGAACTTTGTGATTTCTTTCATCTTTATCATATCAATCTCCAATTTAACAAGAATTACAGATATTTTACTTCGGATAGCACATTTAATCTATTCATATCTCAAGGATTCGACAGGATTTGCAAGGGCAGCTTTCGCAGCCTGGAGTCCTACAGTCAACAGGGCAATCGCGGTAGCTATCACCGCAGCCAAAAGGAATACCCACAATTTGATATCTATCCGGAAGACAAAACTCCGGAGCCATCGATTCATGGCATAATAGGCTAAGGGCCAGGCGATGAGATTGGCGAAGATAACCAGTTTCAGGAAGTCCATGCTGACCATCCGCGTCAAACCAGCAACAGATGCACCCAGAACTTTGCGGATGCCGATCTCTTTTGTGCGACGGGTTATGGCCAGTGCAGACAATCCAAAAAGACCTAAACATGAAATGAGGATGGCAAAGATCGAAGTGTTGCGGATGATCCCTTTCCATCGCTCTTCCATCCTGTATAACTTGTGGAACTCTTCATCGAGAAAATAATACATAAATGGAAAATTAGGTGCATTCTTTTTCCAGGAGCTCTCTATAAGTCCTAGAGTGGCCGGGATGTCATCCGGGCTTATCTTGACATAGATGAACTCCAGTTGGTTACGAGGTTCGATATAAAAAATAGCCGGTTTAATCTGTGTGTGCAGGGACTCGAAGTGGAAATCTTTTGCAACACCGACGACTGTCAACGGCTCTTTCCTTCCCATGAATGTCTTTATCTGCTTACCGACAGCAGAATCCCAACCCAATTCCCTTACGAGCGTCTCATTGACGATCACCGATTCTTTGGGATCTGATGTGAATTCTCGTGCAAAATCTCTGCCTACGACGATCTCGAGCCCGATGGTCTCGAAAAAATCATGCCCGATGAAAAAATAATGGGCATTGATTCTGGCCTCCTTGTAACTTACCACACTTTCAGTGTAGGTCCTGTTATTTCCGAGTAGTTCATTCGACCCTGCTAAGCTGATAACACTGTCATAAGGGGCCAAACCATTCCGAAACCGATCCACGAGCTGATTTCCCTGCGGACTACCCTGTGTGGGGATGATGACAACCTGATCTTCTCGAATTCCCAAGTCACGATTTCGCAGATAATGGAGTTGGTTTGTCATGATCAGGGTGGAGATAATCAAAAAAATGGACAGCGTGAACTGAACAACAACGAGCCACCGGCTGAATTTGCTTTTCCCTCCGAACTTGAGATGGCTTCTCAACATCTCCTCAGGTCGAAATCTGGATAGGAAAAGGGCAGGATAGCTGCCCGAAACTAGGCCGACAATAAACATCAAGCCCACGATCGAAGCCAGCGTTGTCCAATCAGAAAAATAGCCGATAGCAAGTTTTTTGCCTGTGAAATTGTTGAAGGCAGGAAGGAACAATTCGGCAAGCGCTATGCCCATACAGAGAGAAATGAAGCTGAAAAAAAGAGATTCACCGAAAAATTGTTGCATCAATTTTTTCCTGTCAGCTCCCAGGACCTTGCGCACCCCGATCTCTCGCAGCCGGAAAGCAGACCGCGCGATCGCAAGGTTCATGTAGTTGATAGCTGCAATGAGGAGAATAAGCAGAGCAATCGCTGATAATATATAGGAATAAAGGGGATCGCTACCGGAAACATAGGAAGAACGCACCTGGGTATTCCAATATATCTGTTCTAGAGGCTGGAGGTCGAGCCGGTAAGCGGACATATCTCCGCCGTGATATTTCTGGATAACTGCACCGAGATGCTTTTGGATAAAAGAAGGAAACTTGTTTCCCAGCTCTGCCACATGGGCTCCCTGTTGAAGCTCGACGAAGCTTAAAGTTGTGGATCCTGTCCACTGATTCAAATATCTGGCAGGAGTATAGTCCTTTACACGATCAAAAGAAACAAGCAGATCAAAGGTTATGCTGGAATTCTGTGGGATGTCCTCTGCTACGCCAGCCACCGTGAAATCAAAAAACCGAGCGCCCATCTTGATCGAAAGAACTTTTCCCATCGGGCCCTCATCGCCAAAAAATCTTTTGGCAATTTCATTCCTCAACACGACAGAGTTCCGGTCTTCGAGCACGATCTGGGGATCTCCCTTTCTCAATCGAAAACTGAACATTTTGAAAAAATCGGGATCTGCGAGGGTGATGGACTCTCGTGAAGACTGGCCCTGATAAATGACAATATCCCTGCGTTTTTTAAATCGGGTCATGTGGACAATTTCGGGAAATTCATCCTTGAATGCCGGTCCCAGCGGCGGTGGAGTCATAGAATCAGTCGACATGCTGCCGTCATCCTGCTTTCTCAACATGTTCACCCGGTACAACCGGTCTGCATTCTGGTGGAAACTGTCATGTGTCACCTCGTCCCGGACGAACAAAAAAATCAAAATACAGATGGCTATGGCAATGGCTAAACCGAAAATGTTGATAAAGGAATAGACTTTCTGCTTCAACAGGTTTCTGGCAGAAATTTTGATGTAGTTCCTAAACATTCGCCTCCTCAACCTTGACCTCGCGCCGTTTTCGAAACATGATCGGAATGTGTGTGTCCGTGGGCATCCCGATCTCGATCAACCTCCAATCCTTATCATACTGCCTTATAACTCTTTTAATCACATCGACCCTATCCGCGGTTTCTCCATCGTAATCTTCCCAGGCTACGATCTCCACCCTGTAGTGCAAGGTCCTTTTTTTCCCGTTGATCTTTACCTCGATGTCGATATTTTGCTCGGATTCCAGCGTTGGTATCTGAAGTACAACTTCTTTCATTTCAATCCTCCTTCTTCAATTTAGGGACGTCCCATTAGGTACCACTCTATACCTACTCATTTGGATATCCCTGATAGTACACCCTTTATAGGGTGATACCAAATGGAGCGTCCTCTATTCATATCTTAGGGCCTTTGCTGGATTGGCCGTTGCCGTCTTCAACGCTTTGAAACTCACGGTTGCCAATGCGATGAAAAGAGAAAGAGCTGCTGCTAGGAAAAATATCCCTGCGTGAATATTCGTGCGATAGGCAAAATTCTGAAGCCAGCGATGCGCCACCAAATATGCGACTGGCCAGGCAATGATATTGGCAACAAGAACCCATTTCGCAAACTCGGACGAGAGCAGATAGATGAGTTTCGGGACAGAGGCACCCAATACCTTACGGATCCCAATCTCTTTTGTCCTTCGTTCTGCCATAAAAGCAGCTAAGCCAAAAAGACCTAAACAAGCGATAAAAATGCCTAAAATTGTGAAGTAATTTGTGATCGCGCTCATCTGTTGTTCAGATTTGTACAATTCTTCGAAAGATTCATCCAAGAAATGGTACTCGAACGGATAATCAGGAACGATCCCGTTCCATGTTTTTTTCATAAAACCGATTGTTGCCGGAATATCATCCGGTTTTATCCGAATATAAATATATCTCAGCCAACCGGGATTCAATTTAAACGAAATTGGATTGATTTTGTTGTGGATAGACTGGAAATGGAAATTTTTGGCCACGCCCACGATCGTTCCCCACTGTTCCCAGAATGCAAATCGTTTCCCCACCGGTGCTTCCATTCCCATTTGCTTGACCAGTTCTTCGTTAACAATGTAGGCCTGCTCGGCATCTGTCGCGAAATCTCGGGAAAATGATCTTCCTTCTGCCATTTCGATCCCCAGCGTTTCGAAATAGCCAAAATCCACAAAGTCGACATTCATATAGACTTCTTTATCTACAGGTCTTCCTTCCCAATCAGGGCTTCCCGGTGAGTTGAAGTTTCCTGTGGGAAGAGCGAATGAAGCAGAAATCGCCAAAACATTCTGTCCCTTGCCTAATTCCTGTTTCAATGTTTCATACTTCTCGTTGCTGTCTCCCACCATAGTCATATGGATGATGTGGTCGCGGTCATAACCCATGTCAATGCTGCGGATATAGTTCAGCTGTCTGAATATGACCATGGTGGCTATTATCAAAAATATAGATAGAGAAAATTGCGTGACCACTAGAACTTTTCTGAATAGGCCTCCCCTCGAGCCTGTCCTCAGAGTTCCTTTTAATACTTTTACAGGCTGAAAGGAAGATAAGAATAGAGCCGGATACATACCAGAAAAAATTCCGGAAACGATCGTGATGGCCAGAAGTCCGAGATAGATGGAGATATTTCCAGAAAAATCTAATCCCAGATTTTTGCCTGAAAGACGGTTAAAAGAAGGCAACAAAATTTCAACCAGAAAAATCGCTAAGATCAAAGAGATAAAAGACAAAAAAATGGCCTCTCCGAAAAATTGTTTGATGAGGTCAGTTCTTTTCGCACCTGATACCTTTCGGATGCCCACTTCTAGTGCTCGCCTGCTCGAACGTGCCGTGGCAAGATTCATGAAGTTGATACAGGCAATTATCAGGACAAAAAGAGCAAGAACAGAAAAAATATAGACATACTTCATGTCCCCCACCCCGCTAAAATCATGAAGAACATAAGAACTGAGGTGGATCTTTTTAAAAGGCTGGAGGACCAGTTTGTAATCTTCCTCGGGAACAAGCTTATCTAAATATCCGGCTACTGTTTGACTCATACCTAAAACGTTTGTGTGTTCAGTCAATTGCACAAAGGTCATGAAAGAATTGAAGTTCCAATTCTGCATGTTGTTTTCGCCAATGAATTCTTTGAGCAATGGGAAGGGCGATAGAAAATCGAACTGAAGAGTGGAATTCTCGGGGATGTTTTGGATGATCCCAGTCACTTTGACGTCATAGATATTCTCGACTGTCAAAACCTTACCGATGGGATCCTCTGTCCCGAAATACCTTGTGGCCGTTTCTTGTGTGATAACGACAGAGTATAGATCTGAAAAAGCCGAATCTGGGTTTCCGTCGATAAAATCGAAGGAAAATATCTTGAAAAAATCTTGGTCGGCATGTTCGAATTTGTCTTCGTTGACACGTTTGTCTTGATACTGCACCACCCTTCTCCCCCAATTGCCGAACCGGGTCGAGAGAAGGATTTCCGAGAAATCCTGTTTAATGGTTTGAGCTAATGGAGGGGAAGTCAAGGCAGACCATTGTGTTTCCCCTTCTGTGTATTCTTCTTTGATAATTCTGTAGATATCATCGCCGTTTGCGTGAAAGCGGTCATAACTCAATTCATCTTGAACCCAAACGAGAATCAGGATGCAACAGGCCATGCCGATGGCCAAACCGAAAATATTGATGAAGGAATAACCCTTATGCCTTTTTATGGCTCTCAATGCTGTTTTTACATAATTTTTAAACATTATTCATTCCTCAATGAATCGGCAGGATTGGTCAGTGCAGCCTTGATGGACTGGTAGCTCACAGTTATTACTGCAATCGTCAGCGCAATCATCGCAGCCAGAGCAAAAGTCCCAAGTCCCAGATTTATACGATAGGCAAATCCCTGGAGCCACTTGGACATCGCATAATAAGCGATCGGCCAAGAAACTAAATTGGCTATCAAAACCCATTTGGTGAATTGTTTGTTCAGCAACAGAATGATTCCAGAAAGGGATGCTCCGAGGACCTTCCGGATACCTATCTCTTTTGTTCGTTTTTCTGCCATGAAAGATGCCAAACCAAACAGCCCAAGACAAGAGATCAAAATGGCCAAAACAGTGAAGTAATTAAACAGGATTCCCATGCGTTGTTCCGACCTGTAGAGTTTATCATAAGCTTCATCCAGAAAATGGTATTCGAACGGAGTCTCTGGAAAGAAAGAGTTCCATGTGCTCTTTATATTGGCTATTGCATTCGGGATATCTCCCGATTCCAGCTTGATGAAAATATATCGGTAGACGGAGGGAACGATGGCCAAAATCAAGGGTTCTATCTCGCTGTGCAAAGACTTGAAATGATAGTCTTTGACGACCCCGATGATGGTTGTGGCCGAATCTCCAAAAATCAGCTGTTTTCCTACCGGTTCTTCCATCCCTATTATCTTTTTAGCTGTCTCATTGATCACGACAGCTTCCTCTTCATCCGTCAAAAATTCTTTGGAAAAACTTCGTCCTTCGACCATCTCCATGTTGAATGTCTCTATAAAATCATATCCTGTGGATGTGACTTCCAAGACGACGTTATCCTCCGGATTTTTGCCTTCCCAAGACACCTTATCCGTTGTGAGGAACACGCCAGACGTGGGCAAACTCGAAGAGGTTGCCACATTCATGATGCCTGCCTTATTGACCAATTCGGTTTTAAGCGTTTCATACTTCTCGGCCAGCTCTTCTCTTATCGGAAGATAAACCACATGCTCCCGGTTAACACCCAGTTTTTTATTCTGCATATAGCCAATCTGACGGGAGACAACGATCGTACAGATGATGAGCAAAATGGAAAGAGAAAATTGAGAGACCACGAGGACCCGCC
>Ga0114922_10005281_pt1 | contig 11925 bp, 8 predicted proteins | sample AartaG_FD_100975 | JGI IMG/M metagenome (GOLD analysis project Ga0114922, IMG submission 100975) | Deep subsurface microbial communities from Aarhus Bay to uncover new lineages of life (NeLLi) - Aarhus_00045 metaG | ecosystem: Environmental > Aquatic > Marine > Oceanic > Sediment | place: Aarhus...
ATTCTCTTTACCTTCATGAACCAGGGAGCACGCCAACATACAGGAAAGGCATCCCTGGCATTTCTTTGTATCCACAAGCAGATATCCTCCCGAGGCTTGAATTGCTAACACCGTTTTATTGATGCAAGCCATCCCGGGGATGTATCCTACAACAATCGATCCGACAGCCACATTTTTTGTAAGTTTCAGAAAATCCCTGCGGGTATATTCGGAATCCCTGTCACCTCCCTTTCCATTTCCAGGTTTTTTAATGATTTTATCTTTTTATCAAATCCATTCAGTCACCAGGTAACAATTTATGCATTAATCTATTATTAATCAAAAACAATCCGGATGTGTATAGACAGGATCCCCGGAACTGACATTGATAAGACATATATAATTATATTGTTTATTTTCACCAGTGATGGGTTTAATAAGTATAAGTCAAAGTTAATGAATCAGTTAAATATATGACAATGGAGTGAACTGACCATTAATATTAGATGTTTATTACAACCAAAGTATTATTCTAACATTTATTTATTTAATTTCATACCATCAATCTGTTGTTAAATCTAAAAGTTATTATTATGAGAAGTCTGAAAGCAATAATCCTTACCCTGATCGTAATAATGATATGCTTTGCCTGCAAAAAAGATGAGCAGTCTGAAAGATTCAAACTTCTTACAAGCCATGTCTGGGTATCCGATAGTCTTCTTGTCGACGGAGAAGATGCAAGCGGTCCAGGAGGGACGCTTGAAAAGTTTGAAGGAGATGCTGAATTTAAGGTGGATGGAACGGGATATTTTGGCCAGTATGAAGGAACCTGGTACTTTTCCAACAGCGAAACCGATATAACAATAACTTCAAATTCACTTGCATTTCCACTTACCTCAAGAATTGTCGAACTCACCCAATCAGATTTCAAAATTACAACTAGCTTTCCAGCATGGATTCCAGGAGTAAATTTAGCCATCAGGATCACCTTTAAAGCTAAGTGATGTGAAAACCAATTACCTTTCACTGATTTCAATGCTTATACTTGCCGGGGTTTCTGCATTTCCTGTCCATGGGCAGATAAAGGGAAAAGTATACGATGCCACTACAATGGAATCACTACGAGGGGTTCATGTAATTTATGGTAATGTTGCAGGTACGGTAACCGACAGCGATGGACTATACTCATTTTCGGTCGGGCCGGGAAGGGTGGAGGTTTCATTCAGGTTTGTAGGATACGGATCTGTCTCGAGAGTGTTAAATATTATTGAAGGAACTCCGATTCAGCTTGATATTGGTATGGTACCATTGGTAAGTGAGATAAACGAGATAGTTGTTAGCGCAGGGAAAGCCAGTCAGAAGATTTCGGAGCTCACAGTTTCAATGAATATAATAAAGCCATATATGATAACTGAAAATCATATTATTAATGCAGAGGAGATACTAAATAAAACACCCGGTATTGAAATAATGGATGGACAGGCATCAATCAGGGGAGGCAGTGGCTACAGTTATGGAGCTGGCAGCAGGGTACTTGCCCTTATCGACGGACTACCGATCCTTTCAACTGATGCAGGAAATATTAAGTGGGGAACCCTGCCTCTTGAAAATATTTCGCAGATAGAGGTAATAAAAGGTGCCTCTTCAGTTCTTTATGGCTCTTCTGCCCTGAATGGAGTAATAAATTTCATATCCTCAGAGCCGGGACCTGAGCCTGTTACACAGTTATCGATTATGAATGGAGTATACGACAAACCCAGGAACCGGAACTGGATATGGTGGGATTCACCCAGGTTTGTTCAGAATCTCTCTTTCTCTCATTCGGGGCGACTCTCAAATACCGACATTGCTATAGGTGGGAGAGTTTTAAATGATAATGGATATCGTAAGTATGATCATGAACGTTCTGGTCGCTTAAGCCTGCATCTCAAACATAAAAGCAGGAAAGTGGAGTCTCTAAAATATGGGGTATCACTTAACAGTACAATTACAAACAAGATCGATTTCCTGCTCTGGGAGGATGCTGCCACCGGTGCATTGAAGCAGAATGAGCTTACAGCAATGGATTTTAACGGCATATCTGTTGCAATTGATCCATTTGTTTCATTTAACAGGGATGAAATAATTAAACACGATTTTAAGACAAGGATTCTTTCCAATATTAACAGGTTACCCGACAATTCCAATAATAACAGCGACTCCCATTCAATTTATTCTGAGTACCAGTTTTCCTACCTTGGTACATCAACCCTTAAGCTTGTTGCCGGCCTGGCGAATCAATACAGTAAAATAAATTCAAACTTTTATGGAGACCATTACGGATTAAATTTTGCCGGCTACTTTCAGGGGGAGCTAAAGCCGCTTGAAAGATTTAAGATTGTTGCCGGCATGCGTCTTGAAGAAAATATTCTGGACGGTGAGGCTGATAAGTTTGTACCAATTTTCAGAGCAGGGCTTAACTGGGAAGCATCGAGGTCTACTTTCCTCAGGGCCTCTTTCGGACAGGGTTACAGGTACCCCTCAATTGCCGAAAAATATGCCTATACGACTGTAGGCACGGTAAAGATATTCCCCAATAATGAGATAAGGTCAGAATCAGGATGGAGTTCAGAAGTCGGACTTAAGCAATTGTTATCAGGAAAGAAATTAAGTGGACAGGTTGATCTTTCCCTTTTCTATTTACAAAATAAGGATTTGATTGAATATGTATTCGGGGGATATACCGATCCCGTAACGCAGGAACTCGGTGTACTGGGTTTCCGACCCATAAATATTGAAAATTCAAGAGTTTATGGTGCGGAGCTGGAGCTAATGCTTAATAGGAGCTTCGGAAATTTCAATACCACCCTTAGAGGAGGTTACACCTATATGTACCCTGTAGAATTTAACGGTGTTACAGGTAAGAACACTGATAATTATCTCAAGTACAGGCGTAAGCACTCCGCTGAATTATCATTGCGAACCATTTACAAAAAGTTAGATTTTGGACTATACTTATATCTGAAATCGGCAGTGCTTGATATTGATGATGTCTTCACCGGTATTAACAGCGAGACAATTTTACCTGTCTTTACCGAGTACTGGGAAGATAACCAGGAGGGACATTTCCTTATGGATATCAATGCAGGGTACAGGATCAAAGATTCCTACATTGTCTCATTTGCGGTAAAGAATGTAACCAATACAGAGTATATGGGCCGGCCAGGCGATATTATGCCACAGCGTTTTTATAGCCTGCAGCTGGGAATCAGATTCTGATTAGAAATAATAAGAGGGATTGATTATTATTATTTCTTGTTTCTTATTCGATCTAAATACTTAATTCTGGCCTCTTCGGGATCTGCACCATGTGCAATATATATTTTTGTCCTCAAATCGATTACAACTTCCTGAAGTTTACTCAGGTCAGGCGATTTAAAGGTGTTTGACTTCTTTTCATACATAATAAAATATCTTATGTGGATTATTATTCTTTTTTGCGAAAGCCAGCTTATGAAGTTTCTCTTCTGAAAGATACTGGCAATATCCTGATGTCACTACTTCAACAATAGAGGAGTCTTAATGTTCATTAATTGATAAATATAACATAAAATAAATAAATATAATAGCTCTTTTAAAAAATTAGACCTAACTTGCACTTTTATTTAAACATACATTATGAACAAAGGAACAGTAAAATTCTACAATGAGACGAAGGGATTCGGATTCATTAAAGATGCAAATTCACCAAAAGAGTACTATGTAAATTCATCGGGATTAAAAGACAGCATCCGCGAGAATGATGAAGTAACCTTCGATTTGCAGGAAGGAACAAAAGGATTGAATGCAGTTAATGTTAAACTGGCATAGTTTAAATTAGAATAAACATTTAATTTTTGGATCCCGCCTGTGGCGGGATTTTTTTTAATCGGGCCCGGTTCATAATATCCGAGCATGACAGCAATGTGATATCAAGACCACTTTACTTCCCGATACAGAAATTACTGAAGATATTGCCGAGGATCTCATCCGTGGATATTTCACCGGTTATTTCACCAAGGTAATGAATTGCCTGCCTCAGGTCCATGGCAATGAGGTCTTCAGGCAGGTTTTCCTCTAATCCCTTTAAAACCCGGTACAGGCTTTCCGAGCATTCTTGCAATGCATTGTAATGCCTCAGGTTTGTTACTATAAGCTGCTGCGATCCTGAACGCGAATAATCGATAATACCCGTAAGTTTTGATATAAGATCAGGTATGCCTGTTCCTTGTGTGGCAGAGATCATTATGCATATGTTTTGAGGATACTTCAACAGGGATCTCAGTTCTTTAATCTCTTTTTCCGCTACAAGGTCTGTCTTGTTAATAATAAGCAGTAGTATCTTGCCAGTGTCTTTTACCTGCTTCCTGATCTCAGCAAATGATTCATTTATAGCCTGTGCTCCATCTGCTGCCTCGGCAATTAGCAATACTATATCAGCCTGTTCAATCTTCTGGTAGGTCTTCCTTATGCCCAGTTTTTCTATAATGTCTGCAGTCTCGTGTAAACCGGCGGTATCTATAAACCTGAATAAAACACCTTCAATTATGATAGTATCTTCTATTACATCACGTGTGGTACCCGGTACTTCAGAAACTATGGCTTTATCATCTTTGAGAAGGGCATTCAGCAGGGTTGATTTACCGACATTTGGTTTACCAACTATTGCAACAGGTACTCCTTTTTTAATAGCATTGCCATATTTAAATGAATCTCTCAGTGAATCGGTGTAGGACTTTACCTCATGAACCATTGATCTTAATTCTGAACGGTCCGCAAACTCCACATCTTCATCTCCAAAATCCAGTTCCAGCTCTATCATGGAGGTAAAATGAAGCATTTTTTCACGCAGTTCATTTATTTCCTTTGAATAGCCTCCTCTCATCTGCTGCATGGCCAGTCTGTGGGCAGCTTCAGTTTCAGAATTTATAATGTCTGCTACTGCTTCGGCCTGCGACAGGTCCATCTTACCATTCATAAAAGCCCGCTGTGTAAATTCACCAGGGCGGGCAGAGGAGGCTCCGCTATCCACCAGCAATTGCAGGATCTTATTCTGTATATAGGGTGATGCATGACAGCTTATCTCCACCGAATCCTCTCCGGTATAAGAATTAGGAGCCCTGAAAACCGATACCAGAACGTCATCAATTATCTCATCTCCATCAACTATATCCCCGTAAACAATACTAAAACCATCAGATCCAACTAAACCTTGCTTAGCCTTAGCCTCAGCCTTAGCCTTGAATATATTATTTACTATCCCCAAAGCATTATTCCCACTCACCCTGATAACAGTAATAGCACCCCCTGTTCCAGAAGCAGGAGCTACAATAGTTGTATCTAAGGCCTTCCTCATTAAAAATCAAGCTTTCAAACTTTCAAACTCTCAAACTACTGTCTCATATCTCGCATCCAATAACTCATATCTCTTAATCAGGATGACAGAATGTCCGGAAAATCCTTCTTCAGTATCTCCAGGTTTCTGTCTATCATCTCTGTCCTCTTCTTCACGCATAGTTCAGTCCTGCCCGGATCTTCCGGTGTATTCTCAATATAATCAATGAGTTTATCAACACTTGTGGTTGCAACATGCATTCTCGTATCGGATGAAGCATAATAGATAAACACCGTTCTATCATCATCTTTTATCCATCCGTTGGAAAAAACGACGTTTGAAACATCACCAACTCTCTCATCACCAATTGGTTCAATAAAGTGGCCAGATGGCCTTTTTATTACCTTCCATGGTTCATCAAGATCAGTAAGTAGCAAATACAGGGTATATCTTAATCCTGCTGCCGTACGTCTTACGCCGTGTGCAAGGTGTATCCATCCTTTTTCAGTTTTGATAGGAGGGGGACCCTGGCCATTCTTTACTTCCTTTACAGTATGGTACTGTCTGGGGTCCATAATAATTTCCTCACCAATCACGGCATTCTCCATTGAATCTGTAAATCCTACTGATATACCGCTGTCGCCCGTTTCAATAAACCCTGACTGGGGCCGTGTGTATATCATGTATTTGCCTTTAACATATTCAGGATGCAGTACGCAGTTTCTCTGTTGTGCAGCACCCGATTCAAGATCGGGCAGCCTTTCCCAGTCAACAAGGTCTTTTGTACGGGCTATACCGCATGATGCCAGTGCTGCAGATGAATCTTCGGGCTTACTCTTATCTTTTCTCTCTGCACAGAAAAGGCCATATATCCAGCCATCTTCATGGTGTGTAAGTCTTATATCGTAAACATTCGTTTCCGGATCATCGGTTACCGGCATTTGCACAGGGCGATCATGAAATACCCAGTTATCAATACCATTTGGACTTTCAGCCACGGCAAAGAATGATTTAACATCAAATCCCTCTGTTCTCAAGACCATACAATACTTCCCGTTGAGCTTTATTGCTCCGGCATTGAAAGTAGTGTTTACTCCCAATCGCATCAGCAATTCAGGATTTGTTTTGTAGTTCAGGTCATATTTCCAGAAAACGGGTATATGATACCTGGTTATTGCCGGGTATATATACCTTTCATATATCCCGTTTCCTCTTTTCCTGGCACGGTTTTTTCTTATTATAAGCTCATTGTGCTTTTTAAATAATCGCTTTACTTCCCTGTCAAATTCGTGTCGTTCCATAATTTTCTATTGTTTGGAATGATGGAATATTGGAATACTGGAATAATGTAAATAATTAAACCCATTATTCCATTCATCCATCATTCCATTATTCCATTTTCTTTTTGTCTTCTCTAGTCGTCTTCCAGCTTATTATACCAGTTAAATTTAAGAATAACTGATGTAACAGCCAGAATAATCAGCGAATATATCATTCCCTTATATTCTCTTATGATAAGGTATATGGGTGCTACGATAAGCATCATTTGCCATATTATGCCGACCAGGGAATTGAACATGTCGCGTTTAAAGGCCTGGTTCTTTTTAAATTCCGGATTATCTTTTATTACTTCCCTGTGCACAGGTCCCCAGAAACCCCAGGGTCGGACATTTGAATAAAAGCTTTTCAACACGTTCATATCATCGGGCGGGGTGAGCAAGCATCCCAGAAGTGAGCCGGCTGTTGAAAGCGGCAAAATAAACAATGGGAAGGCCACTATTACTGAAAGGTCAGGGAATAATTTGGGTAGGGCCATCGATGCTGCCAGCCCGGCTATCATACCCCAGAAATATCCATGTCCGTTAAACCTCCACCATATCCATTTAAGGAAGTTGGCTGCAGCATAACCACCAAAAAGAGCAGCAGTGATCCACTGCAATAAACTGTTTATTGAGCTTACAAAGAAACCTACTGTTACGCCTATTATAACCATTGCGGCAGATGACACATAACTTAACCTTACCAGTGTTTTCTGGCTTGCATCAGGCTTAATGAAGCGCTTATAAATGTCATTTACTATATATGCAGGACCAGCATTAACATTGGCTGCAAATGTTGACATGAAGGCTGCTATCAGCCCGGCCAGAATAATCCCCAGTATACCTACTGGAATAAAATTACTGAGAGCAAAAGGCAGTACTTTTTCAAAATCAAGGCTCCCTTCACTCATCAGTGACTCAGGATTAAAATAAACCAGTGCAATAACTGCAAGCCCTGCTATCATCAGATATCTCGGGATAAAAAGCACTGTAGACACGAACCAGCTCATGAGAGCAGATTCTTTGGGTGTGCGTGTTGCAAGTACTCTCTGCATGTCATATCCAGGTACAGGACCTGCTATACTCACAAGTATACCTCTGAATATAACTATCATCAGGAAGATGGAAAACAGTTCATAACCATCGGTATGTATCTTCTCATTCAATATACGGTTTATATCTTGCGGAAAGGTTGACCAGTTAATATCCAGCTTCCACCCGAATGACAGGCTTTTCCATCCTTCGGGAACAACAGCATCGAGTTGATCCGGAGAAACTGTTTTAAGGGCTATTATGCCTATTATGATACATGATATGGTCATAATAATAAACTGCAGCACTTCAGTAAGTACCACGCTGTACATTCCGCCTTTAACAACATAAAGGGTTGTTATACCCATAATTATCAAGGCATACATTCTTTCGGATGAAATATAGATACCAAGCACTGTTGCTGAGAGATCCCAGGGGAGGAACATCGTGGAGAACTTACCTATCCCTTCAAAAGCGTATGCAATAAATCCTATTACGGCAACCAGTGCAAAAACAACAACTGAGATATGGGACATTTTAGCTCCACTGCTTTCGCCAAACCTGGTTTTAAGCCATTCGGCACCGGTAAGCACGTTTGATCTTCGCATCCAGACTGCAAGGAATATCATCAGGATCACTTGGTTCCATACAGGCCACAGCCATGGGATAAAAGCACTCTTTATACCATATATGAACATGATTGCTACCATCCACATCGTCCCTGTAATATCGAACATGCCAGAGGCATTTGAAAGGCCCAGCATATACCATGGGAGGCTTTTCCCGCCCAGGAAGTAGGAATCCAGGTTTTTGCTTGCACGTTTTGATATCCAGAACCCGAGTATTACTGTCAATAGCAGGTATCCGAAAATGATGGAGATGTCAATGGCGGATAGTTTCATCTTATAAGAAATAAGATGCTAAAATATGAAAAAACAGTATATAAGATGCCAGGAATATTGGAATACTGGATTAATGGATTAGTGGATTGATGGAATATTGATTAATATAAACTGAGGAACATAAACAGGGTCAAAACTGAACATGTAGGCATTCGGGTGCAGGTCTGGTGACCCGTCCAAGCAGTAAGCATGAACTGCACTGGCGGATTAAATCAATGTTGGCTGTGATAGAAGCATTATTCCATGATTCCATGATTCCATCATTCCATTATTCCATGTTTTATCTTCCGAGGTTTGTTACACCAAACAGCTCATCCCTGATCTGGGTGCCTGTACGTATCTCACTCATGACAATTTCTGAACTTCTGGCGTTACTGAAATTCTCCGCGGTCATATGGCTTATAATAAATTTCTCACCGGATATTTCCCTGACATCTTTGATCCGTATAGTTTTGAACAGTTCATTATAACTGTCATAGAAATCCATTTTGCTTACCACGTAATTATTTTTCTTAATAGTACTTATCTTTCGGCTATAACCGTATTCATCTTCTTTATCCCTGTCAACTGGCTTGCTTTCAATAACATAATAATTATCAGATTCGTCAATAATAGTGTGATCAAAGTCTTCTGTGGGAGGTGATGACATATCTGCATTTGTAAATTCAGATCCCATAAAGCTTTTACCTTTTTCTGAACTGACTATCCTGCGTGTACGTTTAAGTGCGGGCAGGTATATCCACATATCATCCTGGCCTTGATCATAGTCATATATAAGCATTGTAGTCCCCTCTACATCAGCAGGGGAGAGGAATTTAATAAGTCTTTTTTCAGTTCCGTCATCATAGCTCTTTGATGCCGTAACATTCGAACGCTCACGGACCCTGCCTTTTGAATCAGTTATATTCAGGGAGGCTATTGCCTCAAATGATTCGACTTTCATTGCATTCCTGCTCTTATCCATTATCTCGCCGGCTGTTCCCTGTGCCATTAAAATGAATGGTAGCGTTAAAAGTAATATTAATATAATTGCTCTTTTCATATGCTTTCTTCTTATATGTTTCTTAATGTTTGATTTATACTCAACGAATGATGGTTTGAATACCAGCAGGATGGAAGGTATTACAAACAGTGCACTAATAAGGCATACACCTATACTTATCAGCACCAGGTATCCGAAAAAGCGTATAGAGGTGAATCCGGAAAATACCAGTACCGAGAATCCTACTATTACACTCAATGCATTATATACAATTCCCCTGCCTGTAGTGGTCAAGGTTTTTATTATTGCTTCCCGGTGATCCGAAAAAACCAGCTCCGATTTATAACGCCACAGGAAATGTATGGTATAGTCAACACCCACACCAATCATAATCGACGATAACAGGGCTGTTGCCGGGTTAAGTGTTATCCCTGTAATTCCCATGAATCCGAGCAGGAAAATAACTGATGCCAGTATAGGTATTGTAGATATCAATCCACCTTTGAAAGATCTGAAGATAATTGTAAGCAATACCAGAACAATAAGTATGGCTAAAATCAATGAATTAATCTGGCCTGTTAAAATTTTCTCAGAGAATTGAAGCATTATATATGCATATCCACCAACGGTGACATCAATATTATCTCGATCCGCCAGGGAATATATTTTATTAACTGCATCCCTTACCACGTCGGTTGCAGGGTTTTCGAACCTCACCATCAGGTGTGCCTTTGTGTAATCGAAATCCACCAGGCGGTCAAAATCTTCGGGATCGCCGCTCATATTATATATCTCAAGTATCTGCGCAACAGCTTGCCGGGTGTCTGGTATCCGGTCATATCCTCTTTCATTTTCATCGTATAGGGCCTTGGTCATTTCCTTCAATACAGTTGCAATTGAGTAGGAATCACCCACACCTTCCATGGTTTTAATTTCACCTGTCCAGTTGTCCATGGTTCTTAACAGAGCGGGGTCTTTTATATCGCCCTCCATCATTACTGAAATACTTTGTGACCCACCAAAATTTTTGTTTATAATGATTGAAGCCTGCTTGACAGGATGTTTTGAGGGAAAGAAGTTTTCCTGGTTACCATCAACCCTGATGAATGAAATTCCGATAGCAAAAATTAGTGTCAATATGGTTGATACCATTAATACGCGCCTGGGCCTTGATGTTACCAGGCGTGAGAGTCTGGCAAGGGATCTGTCGAGCAATGATCCCGATACTTTATCTCCTCCAACCAGGGGCTTTGATTTAGGTAGTAATGACAACCAGGCAGGCAGAAAAAATAATGTCAGCAAAACGGCCAATGCTATACCAGCGGATGCCAGGACCCCAACATGCCTCGCCGGTATTATTGAATGTGCCAGTAAACCAAGGATACCGGCTATAGTAGTCAGCCCGGTAAATATGACCGGTAATCTCAGTTTCCTAACCATCGCGCTGACTATGGATTCATTGCTGTCGTCATGGTTAAATGATACCAGCTCCTGGTATTTGGCTATCATATGTATTCCGTAGTCATTAGCCACGGCAATAAGCATAATTGGAACTAAAAGACTTAATATTGACAACTTCCATCCGAGTAGTGGTGCAAGGCCCATGGCAAAGGCTATAGACAGAACAACAATAGTAAATGGCAGTACCATGCCACGCCATTCCCTGAAGGCAAGCCAGAGAAAACCGAGCATTATAAACAGCGCAAGGGGAACAAGTATTAAGGCGTCGCGCCGGACATCCTTCATAATGGCCTGCCTGATATAGGGAAGGCCGCCAAAATAGACTTCTGCAGATCCCGGGTTAGCACTAATCACTGAATCAATTTCTGACAGTATAATATTCTCATCCGTTTCTTGTGAAATGGTTGCTGCAATAGCCGACATCTTAAAATCCTCGGAAACTACAGTGCCCATTGCCAATGGATTATTTTTAAGCTGTTCTTTCAATATTTCAATTTCTTCATCGTTCTCAGGAAATTTTTTCACAGCAGGATCAACTATCATCATTCCCTGCTCACCATATATTCTTCTTATGTTAAAAAGCGAAATTGTATTATCAATTGATTTAAGGTCTGCCAGTTGCCTTTCAGTTTCCTTTATGCGCCTTAGGTTTGATTGTGTAAGGATACAGCTATCCTTATATACAATCATTATCATGTCCTGGAGACCGAATTCCTGCTCAATATTATCGGTATTGATACGGGATTCCATTTCAGAAGGTATATAATTCCTTATATCGGGATCAGTCTTCATTTGCGGTAGCATGGCCAGCCCACCCAGACCAATTGCAATTGAAACTACTATTACAAGGTACCTGTATCTTATTAAAAGTTTTGTCATTTTTTATTTTTTAAAAAT
>Ga0114922_10005282_pt1 | contig 11925 bp, 9 predicted proteins | sample AartaG_FD_100975 | JGI IMG/M metagenome (GOLD analysis project Ga0114922, IMG submission 100975) | Deep subsurface microbial communities from Aarhus Bay to uncover new lineages of life (NeLLi) - Aarhus_00045 metaG | ecosystem: Environmental > Aquatic > Marine > Oceanic > Sediment | place: Aarhus...
ACGCTCTGAGAGGGACCCCACTTGCGACAATTCGCAAGTGGGAATCCGAAACGACGGGAAATCCTAAACGCTAAACTCTAAACAAACCCAAATCTCAAATGACAGAAATTCCAAACGGGCCCAAGGCCCGCCGTTTTGAAGCTTAGGGCTTTGGTCCTTGGGACTTGTTTAGGATTTAGGGTTTAGGAATTAGGATTTCGACGCCAAGACCTCCTGTTCGGAGTGACCCGATGAGATTCGCAAAGGTCGGTTGTCTCCTGGTGCTTCCGTGGCTGATCGCAGATTGCCCGTCGGCCGTCCAAACGGGCCTTGATACCATCGCCGCGCGCAAAGACCTGTTCGCGGGCCGGCGCATCGGCATCATCGCAAACCACACCTCCCTAAATAGGGACGGCCAACACATCGTGGACGTGTTCAAAGGGATGGACGGCGTCCGCGTGGTCGCGCTGTTCAGTCCCGAGCATGGCTTTCGGGGCGCTGAGGAGGCGGGCAGGAGAATCGACAGCGAGGTCGATCCGGTCTGGGGCCTGCCGACCCACAGCCTGTACGGCGAGACGAAGAAACCCACGCCGCAGATGCTGGCGGATGTGGATGTCCTGGTCTTCGACATTCAGGACGTCGGCGCGCGGTTCTATACGTACCTCTACACCATGTCCCTGGCGATGGAGGCGGCGGCCGAGTGCGGCAAGCGCTTCGTCGTCCTGGACCGGCCCAATCCGATCACCGGCGTGCAGGTCGAGGGCAAGGTCCTGGAGCCGCCGTTCGCCAGCTTTGTCGGCCTGTACCCCATCCCCGTGCGGTACGGCATGACGGTCGGCGAGCTCGCACGGATGATCGACGGCGAAGGATGGCTGGCCAAGGGCGTCCGGGCGGATCTGACCGTCGTTCCCATGGCTGGCTGGCGCCGCGCGATGTGGTACGACCGGACGGGCCTTCGCTTCATCAAGCCCTCGCCCAACATGCCGGACGTCGAGACGGCGGCGATCTATCCCGGTCTGTGCCTGCTGGAGGGAACCAACGTCTCCGAGGGCCGGGGCACGCCGAAGCCCTTCCGCCAGTTCGGCGCCCCCTGGATCGATTCGAACGCCCTTACCGACCGGCTGAACGCCCCGAACCTTCGGGGCCTGCGGTTCACGCCGACCTCATTCATCCCCACAAGCTCCAAGTACCAGGATCAGCGGTGCCACGGCGTCGAAATCATCATCGCCGACAGGGACGAACTCGAACCATTCCGGGCCGGCGTCGCCATCATTGACGTGCTCTTCCGGATGGCGCCCGACAGGTTCGAGTGGAAGGCAGCCCACTTCGACCGCCTCTGCGGCACCGCCGCGATTCGCGAAACCATCGCTGCGGGAAGGCCGCTGGAAGACCTCAGGGCCCTCTGGAACGCCGAATGCGAGACCTTCCGGCAGAGGAGGCAACGGTATCTTTTGTACCGGGATTGAAATTGAAAAAATCCTCTGGCTGTGTAACAATACAGGTGCCGCCGCGGGAGGCCGGGGCCTGGTCTTGACGATTGACGAGGGCCCCCAACGCGATGGTTGACGTTGGGGGCCCCGATCCGACCTGCCGGGGCGGACGGATTCTGTGAGACGGCCCATGGTGGGTTGTCCAAACCGTCAATGGTAAACCGTTGGGTGTCCGTTCTGCCCATGCATATCAGCCTCGGCAAGACGCTTCAGAAAGTTCTGCGGTTTCTGCACCTGATGCCGCTTTCGCTGGCCGAGAAGTGCAGAGTCATGTTCGGGGCGGCCGTGCTGTTCAGTCTCGCGATCGCCCTGCTCATCCCCTACGTGTGGATGCGTCAGCTTACCCGGAAGGTCTTCCTGGACACCAACCGGGCGAAGGCCGAAGCGGTGCTGCTCCGCTCGCACTTTCAGTTGGGGCCCTCCGGCGAGGGCAAGCTGCCGGCGCTGAACGGACAGGGCACGGCCAGAGATCCGAACGAGCCCGGTATCCTGTGGATTCGTTTCCAAAAGGAGCAGGAGAAGGACGAATTCGCCGCACTCAACAAGAAGCAGAAAGCGCTGCTGGATGAAGTCGTGGCCGACGGCGTCCGCGAGGAAGCCATCGGCCTGAACCGGATCGACGACGTGCTATACAGCGAGTATGTCCGGCTGTTCCGAGCGACCGAAGGCTGCATGAGCTGTCACTTCCCGGAAGGTTCGGCCGGGGCCTTCTCGCTGAACGAGATCGTCGGAGCGGCCGTCGTCCAGATGCCCGGCGGCGGCGGCGAACTGAGCAAGATGCGATTCATGAACCGAATCTGGATTCTCATGGCGGGCGTCATCGGCGGGACGGGCGCAATCGTGGCATTCTACTGGATCATGCAGCGCGTGATCCTGCGGCCCATCCGCCAGTTGCGGGCCCTGGCCAATAACGTGGCCGAAGGGAACCTGGATGTCCGAAGCTCCATCGCCACGGGGGATGAGTACGAGAAGCTCGCTGAGGCCTTCAACCACATGCTCGACAATCTCCAGGCGGCCCAGCAGGAACTGTACCAGGCGAATCGTCAGCTCGATGCGAAAATCGTCGAGCTGTCCGAGAGGAACATCGAGCTGTTCAAGGCCAACAAGCTTAAGAGCGAGTTCCTGGCGAACATGTCGCATGAGTTCAGAACGCCCTTGAACGCCATCCTCGGATTCGCGCAGGTGCTGCGCGAGAAGCCCGGACTGTTGAAGCGCGAGAAGGGGCAGCGCTACGCGGAGAATATCATTACCAGCGGCAACCGGCTGCTGACCATGATCAACGACCTTCTGGACCTGGCCAAGGCGCAGGCCGGCAAGATGGATCTGCACATCGAGCAGGCGTCGGTGCCGCAGATCTGCGAGTCGCTGGCTTGCTCGTTTTCCCTGCTGGCGCGGAAGAAGAGGATCAAGATGCACATGGAGGTCAGTCCGGACGTGCCTCTGATCGTGACCGACGCCGGGAAGGTGCAGCAGGTCCTGTATAACTATCTGAGCAACGCAGCGAAATTCACGCCGGCCAAAGGGCGTATTGAAATCCGGGCTCACATGCTGGATGACAAGATGCTGCGGATCGCCGTCAGCGACACGGGCTGCGGTATCACCGAGGCCGACAAGGAGAAGATCTTCGACAAATTCAGGCAGGGAGACGGTTCTTTGACGCGCGAGTCGCCGGGCAGCGGACTGGGTCTGGCCATCAGCAAGGAACTGGCGTCCATGCTGGCGGGCTCCGTCGGATTCGAGAGTGAGGTCGATACCGGTTCGACCTTCTGGCTGGACATCCCCGTGACGCTCAGTCCCGAGACGGGACTGCCGGCAAGAAGCACAAGCGCCGCCAAGAGCTGATCGGATGCGCTCCTGCCGGTGGATGCGTCCGGATCGCAACATAACCGGGCTCAAGCAAGGGAAGGAGCTCTTCATGAGCAAACAAGTTCACGCGATATTTCTCGGCTTCGTTGTCACGGCGCTCTGCGGTGCGGCGGCGTCTGGTGAAATCGCTGACGGGCCCTCACAGACGCACCCGTTCTCCGTCCACGACATGGTGGCGATGGAGCGACTCTCGGATCCGCAGGTCTCGCCGGACGGTGAATGCGTGGCCTTTGTCGTACGCCGGACCGATCTCGAAGCGAACCGCGGACGAACGGATCTCTGGCTCGTTTCCATCGACGGCACGGGGCTCCGTCAGCTTACCTCGCATCCGGAGAATGACTCCAATCCCCAGTGGAGCCTCGATTCGCGCAAGATCTGGTTCCTGTCCGACCGGTCGGGATCGTCACAGGTGTGGGCGATTCCCGTGGACGGCGGCGAGGCCCAGGAAGTGACCACCGAGCCGCTGGACGTGGGCAACCTGCGGGTCTCCCCGGACGGCGGACACATCGCCTACACGATGGAAGTTTTTCCCGACTGTGAGACCGTCGCGGACACAAAAGAGAGACTCGAGCATCGCGAAGAGAGCAAAGCCACGGGGCGAGTCTACGATCGATTGCTTGTCCGCCATTGGGACAGATGGGAAGACGGGCGGCGCTCGCATCTGTTCGTGAGGCCGGCGGACGGGGGTGAGTCGGTCGATGTGACGGCGGACATGGATGCCGACACGCCGTCGCAGCCCTTCGGCGGGCCGGAGGAGATCGCGTTCACGCCGGATGGCAAAGGGATTGTCTTCTCCGCCAGGGACGTCGGACGCGAGGAGGCCTGGTCCACGGACTTCGACCTCTTTTATGCGCCCGTGGATGGCTCGCAGCCGCCGCGCTGCCTGACGGAAAAGAACGAGGCCTGGGATACGCACCCGGTCTTCTCACCCGACGGCAAGACACTCGCCTACCTGGCCATGAACAGGCCCGGATACGAGTCGGACCGATTCGGGATCGTACTCATGGCTTGGCCGGGGGGCGACAAGCGCAGGATCGCCCAAGGGTGGGACCGCAGCGCCTCTTCGATCGCCTGGTCCGCCGACGGCAAGGGGATCTATGCGACCGCAACGAATACGGGCCAGAAATCGCTGTTTGCCATAGACATCGGAAGCGAGAGGGTCCGAACGCTCGTCAAGCACGGCACGGTGCACGCCTTCGCTGTGGGGAACAGCCAGGTTGTCTTCGGCCACAGCAATCTCGATTCACCGGCCGAATTGTGTTGCATCCAAGCCGATGGCGAGGACCCGAAGCAGCTCACGAATATCAACGCCCAGAAGGTCGCCGCTGCTCGCATGGGCGAGTATGAACAGTTCTCATTCCTTGGCTGGAACGAGCAGACCGTGTACGCCTATGTCGTCAAGCCCGTGGATTTCGATCCCGTCAGGAAATATCCGGTGGCGTTCCTGATCCACGGCGGGCCGCAGGGCTCGTTCGGGAACGTCTTCCACTATCGCTGGAATCCGCAGGCCTACGCCGGGGCCGGGTACGCCGCCGTCATGATGGACTTCCACGGCTCCACCGGCTACGGGCAGGCCTTCACCGACTCGATTCGCGGCGATTGGGGCGGCAAGCCGCTGGTCGATCTGCGCAAGGGTTTGGCGGCGGCATTGGAGCGGTACCCCTGGATGGACGGCGATCGCGTGGGCGCCCTCGGCGCCTCCTTTGGGGGCTACATGATTAACTGGATCGCCGGCCAGTGGCCCGACCGCTTCCGCTGCCTCGTGAACCACGACGGCAACCTCGGGGAGCGCTTCGCCTACTTCGACACGGAGGAACTGTGGTTCCCCGAGTGGGACCACATCGGTACGCCCTGGGAGAACCCGACCGGCTATAAAGATCAGAACCCGCTTCGATTTGTCGAGCAATGGAGGGCGCCGATGCTGGTCATCCATGGCGAACTGGACTTCCGGGTTCCGGTGACGCAGGGGCTCGCCACGTTCAATGCGCTTCAGCGTCGCGGCGTGCCCAGCAGGTTGCTGTATTTCCCGGACGAGAACCACTGGGTGCTCAAACCGCACAACTCGATCCTCTGGCATGAGACCGTCCTCGGCTGGCTGGACCGATGGCTCCAGCCGTAAAAGCTTGCATTGGCCCGGGCAGAGGAGCATAATCACCATTATGAAACGCACGGTTTATCTTGAGTCCACGGTTCTCAGCTATCTGGCGGCGGCTCCAAGCCGCGACCTGCTGATTGCAGCTCACCAGCATGTTACATCCGAATGGTGGAGGACGCGCCGGCTTGGATTCGATTTGTACGTCTCGCAGTTTGTTCTTGATGAGATTTCCCGGGGGGATGCTGAGGCGGCTAAGAGACGTCTGAATGCCGTCAAGGGCATCTCCTTGCTGGACATTACGGACGATGTCTTCGACCTGGCCGCGGGGCTCGTGGCGTTGAGGATCATTCCCAAGAAAGCCGGTACCGATGCAATCCATATCGCCTTGGCGGCCGTTCACAGCATGGATTTCCTATTGTCCTGGAACTGCAAACACATCGCGAACGCCGCCATAGTTCGAGCCGTTGAGGCAGTCTGCGGGATGCGAGGTTTTCAGTGCCCGGTCATCTGCACTCCGGAGGAGCTGATGGGAGGTTCTCATGCCTAAGGACCCGATCATCGACGAAATTCGAAAGAATCGCCGGGAGATCGCTGAGAAATTTGGCTACGACTTGCGGGCCATCATCGCTGATGCTCGGAAGCGCCAGAAGGCGCGTGGGAAGAAAGTCGTTTCCTTTGCCCGTACGAAAGGAAAGAAGCGGACGATCTGATTCTTGCGCTGGCCAAGCCCGATAAGATGGCGGTGGCCGTGACCGCTTGTCCGGCCTTCCCGGCCAAAGTCCTCATTCCCGGCCCGCGCCGGGCCCTGAAGCTTGCGGCGCGAAGCGTAGGGGCCCGGGTGGTCGGATCGCTCCACTACAGTGGCGTGGCCCAGACGCCGGATTCGACCCTCGAGGAAAAGGGCCTGCGCAAGGCCTGCCGCGCCGGGGAATACCTCGTATCCCGTATCTCATGACTTGGTTCCTGCCAACGCGGCAAGAGGCGGCCCCTGCGACATTCGAGGCATCCGGACCAAGATGCGGTTTGGCCGAACGGGGTTTGACGCTTGGCGTTCGGCCCGGTAGAATGCCCGATTGTCTTGTGAAACACGGACGATCCGCGTCTGTAGCTCGTCGAAGAAGGCGGCTTTTTGCCCGCCCTGGCTGGATAAAGGACCTGCAGTGGCAGAGAGAAGGAACAAGAAAGCGGTTGGACCGGCAGCTTCTGCCATGGCCCCGACCGCAGGCCGCATCGAGGCCCGGTCGAACGTGAAGGCGGATTTGACCATGGCGCGCAGCATGCCGGAATCCCTGGCGGCTGAGGCGGCCGTGCTCGGCTCCATGATCGTCGACCCGAGATGTATCGGCGACGTGATCGAGCTGCTGAATCGCAATGCCTTCTACCACAGCGAACACCAGATGCTCTTCGACGCGATCATCACGCTCTATGAAAACAATCGGGGCGAGGGGATCGATGGCGTGCTCGTGCGCGACGAGTTGGAGCGGCGCAAGCAGATGGAAGCCATCGGCGGGCCGGAATACCTGCGACGCGTGATCGAGAGCGTCCCGTCTTCCGCCAACGTGCAGTACTACGCGGAGATCGTCCGGGAGAAAATGCTGCTGCGCGAGACGATCTCCGCGGCCACCGAGATTCTCAACGACGCCTACGACGAATCAGGTACCGCCGGCGAAAAGCTGGACGAGGCGGAGCGCAAGATCTTCGCCGTCACCGACAAGCGAATCACCAGTTCCGCCATCGCGCTCAAGGACCTGGTGACGCGCGCATACGAGCTGATCGAGAAGCGCGAAGGCACCCATGTCACGGGGCTGCCGACGGGGTACTACGAGCTGGACGACAAGACCTGCGGCTTGCAGAACGGCGAGATGATTATCATTGCCGGACGACCCAGCATGGGGAAAACGGCGCTGGCGTTGAACATCGCCGAGCACATCGGCATCATCGAGAAGATTCCGCTGGCGATCTTTTCACTGGAAATGGGCCGCCAGCAGTTGGCCGAGCGGTTCCTGTGCAGCTACAGCGGCATCGATGCCCAGCTCGTCCGCAAGGGAATGCTCAGCACCGACCACTATCAGAAGCTGGTGGAGGCCTGCGGGGTGGTGTCGGAGGCGCCGATCTATATCGATGATACGGCGGCCCTGACGCCTCTGGAGATCCGCGCCAAGGCGAGGCGTCTGAGGAGTACCTACGGCATCCGGTGCATCCTGGTGGATTACCTGCAACTGATGCACATCGGGACGAACCGGGTCGAATCCCGCCAACAGGAGATCTCGACCATTTCCCGGTACCTCAAGTCGCTGGCGCGCGAGCTCAATGCTCCGGTCGTGGTGCTGAGCCAGTTGAACCGTTCGCCGGAAGGCCGGGAAGGCCATCGGCCGCGAATGAGCGACCTGCGGGAAAGCGGCAGCATCGAGCAGGACGCCGACGTGGTCATGCTGCTGCATCGTGAGGACTACTATCATCGCGGTGAGGACGGGTACGAGCCCGACAATACCGCCGAGGTCATCATCGCCAAGCAGCGCAACGGGCCGACGGGCACGATAAAGCTGACGTTCCGGGAGAAGTGCACGCGTTTCGAGAACTTGTCGCAGGTCGAGCAGGAAGCCGTCCCCTTCTGATGGGCAACGAGAGGCGCAGATCAAGTTCGCTATTCATGAGATAACAGATGCAGGATGCTATTTCGTTTCTCCTCGTGTCATTGGTGCTGATGGGTTCGGCATCTCCGTGTTTTGCAGCGGACGAACCTTTGACGACGAATGCGCGAGACACAGGCGGCGAGGTACGAGGCACGATGGGGGCGGAGATCATCAAGTCGATCGAGTTCGAGGGCAACCGCAAGTTCCAGGATCACGTGCTGCGCGATCGACTTGGATTCGAGCTGGGCGACCGTCTGGACCGATTCCTGGCCGAAGGCGGGCGACTGACCATCTCGGAGGTCTATCGCAAGATCGGCTATCCGTTCGTCAAAGTCTCGCTCGACCAAACGCGTCTGCTCATCGGGCACCTGCTCTACCGGATCGACGAGGGCCCCCGCGCCGAGGTGGGATCCGTCCGTTTCGTCGGAAACAAGACGTTCAACTCCTGGACGCTCGAGCAGATCGTCAAAAAGACGAAGCGGCGGGAATGGTTCTTCTGGCCGCCCCCATTCACCGAGGAGGACGTCGACGAGGACCTGAACAGCCTGCGCGAATTCTACTATGACAAGGGGTTTCTGGACCACGAGATCAAGGCCGAGACGAAGTTCACCGCCGACCAGAAGAAAGTGCGCGTGACTTTCTTCATCGAGGAAGGGCCGGTCTACCGGATGTCGAAGATCGGCTTCAGCGGCCACGCGCAATTCACCGACGAACAGTTGCGGGCGATGATCGAGTTGAACGAGGGGGATGTGTACCTGAGACCCAGCGCCGAACGGGACGCCCGGAAATTGGTGCAGTTCTACCGGGAGCGTGGGTACGTTGACGCCGAGGTCCGGCAGATTCCGAACTTTGCGCCGCAGGAAGAGAACCTGGTCGCCGTGGAATTCGAGGTCCGGGAGGGCCGACAGTTCCGTATCGGTCGGATTGAGATCACCGGCAACGACCTGACCAAGGAGAAGGTGGTCCGCCGAATTCTGGATGAATATGATTTCACGCCGGGAGAGCTATACAACGCGAAAGTCGCCCCCAAGCAGGGCGGGGGATTGCTCGAAGAGTACGTGCAACGAGGTGCCGTGGCGGAGGAAGTCATGATCCGTCCCGTGGATCCTCCCGCGGAGGAGATCACGGCCCCGCCGGGGGTTCCCCCCGTCGAGGAGCCGAATCGTAAGGACGTCCGGATCGATCTCAAGGAAGGCATGACCGGGCTGATTATGCCCGGCGTCGGTTTCAGCAGCAATGATGGCGTGATCGGACGGCTGCTTTACCGGCAGTACAACTTCGACATCGGCGACTGGCCCGAGGATGTCAACGACCTGTTCTCCATGAGAGCGCTTCGCGGGGCAGGGCAGACGCTCAATGTAATACTCGAGCCCGGCACCCGCTACAGCCAGTACTCCGTCAGTTTCGTCGATCCATACTGGCAAGACAAGCCGGTCAAGCTCGCTGTCCTCGGCCGCAAGTGGGAGCGGTTCCGTGAGAGCTACGATGAGGAACGACTCAAGGGCCAGATCGATTTCGAGAGCCGCCTGAAAAACCGCTGGCGGCCGAATCTCGGGTTTCGAGCGGAGAACGTCGGCGTCGACGATCTGGACTTTGATGCGCCGCAGGAGATCCGCGACGTGGAGGGCAACACCCAACTGATCGGGATGCGAGTGGGCCTCGGCAAGGTCGACGTGGACAACCTGTACGATCCAACCGAAGGAAGCCGAATGGACACGTACTACGAGCAGGTCACGGGCGATGACGCGTTCGGCATCCTCGAAGCCAGCTACGTGCATTTCTTCCCGCTCTACGAGGACGTGCTCGGCCGAGCGACCGTGCTGGCAACGAAGGTGGTGGGCGGCGTGATGGTCGGCGATGCGCCGCCGTTCGAGAAATTCTACGGAGGCGGCACGCACACGAGCCGCTACGGGATCCGCGGGTTCGAATACCGCGGGGTGAGCACGCGCGGCCTGCAGACCAACGTGGATCCCGCCCTGACGGAGCGAAAAGACCCGATCGGAAGCGATTGGATCTTCCTGGCCAGCGCCGAAATCACGGTCCCGCTGATCGGAGAGAATTTCGGCCTGCTGTTCTTCACGGACAGCGGCACGGTCGATACGGGCAGCTATCGAATGTCGATCGGAACGGGCATCGAGATCAAGGTGCCCCAAATCTTCGGGAACGTGCCGATGCGGTTTGAGCTCGCCACGCCCCTGCTCAGGGATGATGACGACGATACCCAGGTATTCAGCTTCTCAGGCGGGAGCTTTCTCTACTGAGGGCCGTGAGAACTCATTGTTGCAGGATCACAATCGTAGGGAATGAAAGAAACGAAAGAAAGGATGTCCTGATGAATAGGAAGACGGCAGTTGCAACCATCTTGATTTGCGGCGTGGCATTGTTCGCGGCGCTGGAGCATGGCCGGGCCGCCGCGGAACCGGCGGGCTCGCCCATGAAGATCGGCGTCGTCAGTATTCGTGGAGTATTCAAGGGGTCCAAGAAGCACGCTCAGCACAGCGCACAGTTGATGGCCGAGCAAAGCCGCACCAGGACCCAGTTGGATGAGTTGACCAAGGAAACCCAGGTCGAGGAGGCCGAGCTCAAAGTCCTGAAGGAGGGGACGCCCGACTACATGGAGCAATTGCAGCTCGTAATGGAAAAACGGGCCAAGCTGCAGGGCCGGGAGAACTATATGAAGCAGTTGCAGGCGCTGGAGAACAAACGATGGCTCGAAGAGCTCTATCATGAGACGCTGAAAGCCGTGAGCGAAATCGCCGCCGAGAAGGGCTTGGACCTCGTTCTGGAGAGGACCGAGCCGGAGTTCCCGATTTCCGGCGAGGAGTTGATGGCTGCGTTGAATGTACACAAGGTGCTCTATGGCGGCGGATGCGTCGATCTGACGAGCGAGGTCATCGCGCGCATCGACGCCAGCGAAACCTTGAAACCATGACGGGATTGTCGGACGCGAGATTCCAATGGGCGTGACGGTTGGACAATTGGCGGAACGGCTCGGGGCCGAGGTGCCCGATGGAGGTACCGGTCTGGAAAGAGAAATCACCGGGATCAAGCCGGCGGAGGCTGCGGGCGGCAGCGATGTCACGTTTGTGACGGATGCCAGGCATGAGGAGGCGGTCGCCGGGTCCGGTGCGGGCGCCACAATCGTGGCCAAGCGCATCGATGGCCTGGCGATGCCGCAATTGGTCGTCAAGGACGTCAACGCGGCCCTCATTGAGACCCTGAACCTCTTTGCGCCAAAGCTCAAGCCCGCTGTGGAAGGGGTGGACCCGTCCGCCCGGGTGGGGGTGAATGTACAACTCGGCGAGGGAGTCTGTATCGGGCCGCACGTCGTGCTCGAAGACAACGTACAGATCGGACCGGGCAGCATCATTGGCGGGGGCTGCAAGATCGGCGAGAATACAAGGGTCGGCGCGAACTGCCGCCTCGATAGCAACGTCGTCGTGTATCACAACTGTATCCTGGGCAATCACGTCATCATCCAGGCCAACAGCACCATCGGGTCGGTCGGGTTCGGTTACGCGTTCGTGGATGGAGCGCACAAGCTCATCCCTCATAACGGCGGCGTGGTCGTCGAGGATTTCGTCGAAATCGGGGCCAACAGTTGCGTTGACAGGGCGAAATTCGGCAATACCATCATTGGGGCCGGCACGAAGATCGACAACCTCGTTCAGATCGCGCATAACGTCGCTATCGGCAAGTGCTGTCTGATCGCCTCGCAAACCGGCGTCGCCGGCAGTTGCCGGCTGGGCGACGGCGTCGTGCTGGCCGGCCAGGTGGGGCTGGCCGACAATATCGAGATCGGCGCCGGCACGATGGTAGGTGCTCAGGCCGGGATCATGAGCAGTGTCGGGCCCGGTGAGAA
>Ga0114922_10005284_pt1 | contig 11921 bp, 9 predicted proteins | sample AartaG_FD_100975 | JGI IMG/M metagenome (GOLD analysis project Ga0114922, IMG submission 100975) | Deep subsurface microbial communities from Aarhus Bay to uncover new lineages of life (NeLLi) - Aarhus_00045 metaG | ecosystem: Environmental > Aquatic > Marine > Oceanic > Sediment | place: Aarhus...
AATTATCCTTAAAATCTCCGAAAAATATGGTACCAGCCGTGATTCAGCAAGAAAGATGCTGCATAAGTTCGTCTGTATGGGAAGATGTAACTGGTACAAAACTCGAAGTAATCAGGCGAGTTTTAACAGGCTGGACTTAACGGAGCAAGAGAGGAAAGATATAGGGAAGATTATCTCAGGAATTATGAAACGGATATCTCCAGATGAAGCTGCATATGAAATCCATTGTGTGTTATGTCCAGGTGAGTCGCGACCAAAGCCATAATTGCAAGTCTGCATTTTTCTATTCTGAAAGGAAAATCTTTTTAGAGTTTAATCTTAACCTATGACTGAAGTAGAACTAAGACCCCAAAGGGTTTCAGATGCGAAAAGATTTTATCAAATAATAAAAAATCCAAACTTTGAGTTCATGTATATTCCTTGCGATAGCATCAAAGACGAAATCAAATTTTTGAAACAAAATGCTTCAAGAAGACGTAATAATTTTGCATACAACTACACAATCCTTTGTGATGGCGAAATTGTTGGCGGTTGTGGAATTAAGATTGATCAACATAGAACTTTCAATGGCGAAATAGGGTATTTTGTTGACCAAGTATGTTGGAGAAAAGGAATTGCAACCCAAGCAGTCAAGAAATTAGAAAGAATTGGGTTCGACGAATTAAATCTAGAGAGAATTGAAATTATTATGAATGTTCGTCACAAGGCAAGCGAAAAGGTTGCCATTAAATGCGGTTATAAGAAAGAAGGTGTTATGAAAAAAGCTATAAAAACTGGCAAAAGTTATTATGACGCTTTCTTATATGCGAAAGCAAAATAGCACCTGAGAATTCTCTTGTGGTATTCTCTTTGGAGTCGCACCAGCTTAGACTTCTTCAACTATTAACTCAGAAAAGGGATAATGTTTAACATTTTTCGTGATTAGGATTAGATTATAAGTCATAGCTGTAGCAGTGATAATTACATGAGCGGTAGCTAATGTTTTTCCTTTTTTAAAGCATTTTTGTCTAAGTTCTCCAGCAAGTTTAGCGACTTCTTTGGTTACTTCAAAATAATAGAGGCTTTCAATGAATCTATCTGTCTTTTCTTTTTCTTTTTTCCTCATGCCAGCGTAGGTTTCAGCAATATTAATACAACAGCAACCAGCAATATCGCCTCGCTGGCCTATTCTTTCTAAATAAGAATTCACTTTCTTATTACCTCTTAGGTGATCAATTATTGTTGTAGTATCTAATAGATATTTAGCCATTATATTATCTTTTTTAATCTCTTTTCATCTTCTTCTCGCAATTTTCTTACCCAATTGTCCGCTCCCTTTTTAAGTTCAGGATGGTCTTTATCTTGCCAGGCTCCGGCTGTCTCCTTTACAGCCTTAAGAAAATTTAAGCGTTGTATCTCTTTTCTCACAGCTTGGGTTATAAACCAACTACGCTTTCTTTTTCCTGAAAGTCTATCTATTTCTTTTACTAATTCTTCGGGTACTACAACATGGGTTCTTTTTGTTACAGCCATATTAATCTCCTTTGTTAACTTATAGATTAAGTTTTATATTAATCTAATTATGGGATTTTGTCAAGAGGAATGTTCCGTAATATTCTTGACAACAAGCAAGACTATGGTAATATTCTATCGTAAATGCTCAGTGAAGCACATTGCGAGCGAAGCGAAGCAATCTCGGTTTATCGCTCGGGATAAACTCCACAATCTTAACGGGATTGCCACGTCGTCCTGAAGGTTTTCAGGACTTCAATGACAAGAAAAAACGTGTTTTACAAGAATTTCCCAAGAGAAAAAAGGGAAAATGAAGACATTCAAGCAAGGAATTTATCTTAAAGAAAATAAGGAACTCAGTGAAGAGCAAGAAATAAGAAGGATATCCCCTCCCGCTAAAGTTATTCTTCCCCTTGCTCAACATATTGGTGCTCCTTGTGAACCGCTGGTGAAAAAGGGAGATAGGGTGAAGAAGGGAGAAAAGATCGCTGACAGTAACTCTTTTGTCTCCAGTCCCATCCATGCCAGTATATCGGGAAAAGTTATCTCAATCGAGAAGATGCCTCATCCGGTGGGAGGTGGGGTTACTGCTATAGTCATTAAAAGAGAAGATGGTAAGGAGGAAGGGCAAATCAGGGATGAAGACAATGGAGGAGGCGAAGTCTGGGAGAGAGAAAATAAGGAACTTGAAATTTCTTCATTAAAGGCAGAAGACATCCTGGGAAAAATCCGAGAGGCAGGAATAGTAGGATTAGGTGGAGCAGCTTTCCCTACTCATGTTAAGCTTAGTCCTCCCAAGGACAAACCCATTGACACCATAATCTTAAATGGTTGTGAATGCGAGCCTTATTTAACCAGCGACCATCGTATTATGCTGGAAAGAGCGGACGATTGTATCTATGGCTTGAAGGCAATTATGAAAGCTGCAGGTGCTAAGTCAGGCTATGTGGCTATTGAAAAAAACAAGCCCCAAGCTATAGCTCTTTTTAAAGATAAATTGAAAGATGAGAGTGATATCAAAGTAGTTCCTTTGAAGACTAAATATCCCCAGGGTGGGGAGAAGATGCTCATTAAGGCTATTTTGAATAGAGAAGTTCCCTGGGTGACTTCCAATGGAGGGGCTTTGCGGCCTGGGCTTCCTATGGATGTAGGCGTGATAGTGAATAATGTGGGGACAGCCGTGGCCATTACTGAAGCAGTGAAGTGGGGTAGGCCACTATTGGAAAGAGTAGTAACCATAACTGGCTCAGCAGTAAAGAACCCTTCTAATTTATTGATTCCCCTGGGAACTCCTTTCTCTCACATTATAGATGAATGCGGAGGCCTGAAAGAGGATGTGGGTAAAATCATTATGGGTGGTCCAATGATGGGAATTAGTCAATATACTTTAGATATTCCTGTGGTTAAGGGAACCTCGGGGATTCTTGTATTGACTAAGAAAGAGGCTGTATTTAGAGAAGAGAGTGCTTGTATAAAATGTGCTCGCTGCATAGACCATTGTCCTATGGGTCTTCTTCCTACCACTTTAGTTCGTTTGGTAAAGGGAGAGAGATGGGATAGTTTAAAAGAGTATAACATTAATGAGTGCATTGAATGCGGCTGTTGTAGTTATGTTTGCCCTTCTAAGATTCCGCTGGTGCACTTTATCAAACTGGGTAAACTCCAGATTCAGAAAAAGGCTTCCTTGAAATGAATAAAGAAGAGGTTATGGAACTTGACAAGAAATACGTTATGCACACTTATTCTCGTATTCCTCTGGTGATAGACAGAGGCGAAGGGGTAAGAGTTTGGGGCAAGGATGGCAAGGAATATCTTGACTTTATATCGGGCATAGGAGTGAATGCTATCGGTCACTGCCATCCCGAGGTGGCAGGTGCTATTAACTGCCAAACTAAAAAACTTTTTCATTGTTCAAATCTTTATTATATTGAGCTTGAGGCAAAGCTAGCTAAGGCTTTATGTGATATCTCCTTTGCAGACAAGGTTTTCTTTTCAAACTCTGGCGCTGAGGCTAATGAGGCAGCTATAAAACTAGCTCGCAAGTTTGGCAGTAAGCAAAATGGTAAGCCATACGAGATAATTACTATGAAGGATTCATTCCATGGAAGAACAATCACTACCTTAAAAGCCACTGGTCAGACCAAATACCAGGACGGTTTTGGGCCCTTTACTCCTGGATTCAGATATGCTCCTTTTAATGACCTAAAATCAGTGAGAAGTTCTATTTCTGATGAAACCTGCGCCATAATGATGGAGCCTGTCCAGGGAGAAGGAGGGCTCAATGTTGCCTGCCAAGATTTCCTTAAAGGATTGCGCCAGTTGTGTGATGAAAAAGGGATTTTGTTGATTCTGGATGAGGTGCAGTGTGGTCTGGGAAGAACAGGAAAGCTCTTTGCTTATGAACATTACGGGATTGAGCCCGACATAATGACTCTAGCCAAGCCTCTGGCAGGAGGAATGCCTATAGGGGCCACTTTGGCCAGAGAGAAGATTGCCTCTTTCTTTGAGCCGGGAAATCATGCTTCCACCTTTGGCGGGAATCCTGTAGTGTGCTCGGCTGCTCTTGCCTTCCTAAAAGTCGTAGAAGAAGAAGGCCTGGTTGAAGGAGCCAAAGAAAAGGGACAGTACTTTAGAGAAGAGTTAGAAAAGTTAAGAGAAGCCTTTTCTTTTATCAAGGAAATACGCGGCAAAGGGCTGATGATTGGATTAGAGCTTACTTTTCCCGGGAAGGGTATAGTGGAGGAATGTCGAGAAAAAGGTCTTTTGATTAACTGTACCGCTGAGAATGTTCTTCGATTTCTCCCTCCTCTAATTATTAGGAAAAAGGATATTGATGAGGCAGTCAAGATATTGAGGGACGTGATGTCTCAATAATAAAATAGGGACAGCGACCATTTTATATTGATTTCTTTTTTGGCCTGCCCCTTTTCAATGCTACTAATCTCCTACCAAATTCCCTCTCCAATCGCTCAACAAAATATTTAGCTCCTAACGGACGTCCAGTTAATGTATATCTTCTTACATTATCAATAGTCTTTCTATCTTCCTCAGAATCAGTGTAGTCTCTCCATAAATCACAAGACATCTCTATTATCTCAAAGATATTCTTCAATCTTATCTGAGGTTCTCTCTCATCTATATGAGCAGATGCACTTGACCACTTCCATTGCCAGGGCTTTTTTACCAACTTTGCTCGCACAGGATTTCTCTCTATATATCTAGCTGCAGCAATAAGATGAACATCATCTAATACACATGAATAAAATCGCCCCTGCCATAAATGACCCGTCATATTCCTTTTTCTGTTGAAATACTGGGAGTACCGCATATGAGTTGTGTTGAATGTCTTTGCAAGAGAGTTTTCTTTACTTGGAATCCCTATGAAATGAACATGATTGTTCATTAAGCAATACGCTAATATTGAAAGGCCATATTTGCTGCTGCATTCTTCAATCCAGGAAAGATATTGCCTCTTATCACTATCATCAAGAAAAACATTCTGCTTATAATTTCCTCTTTGCGTAATATGGTGTGGTAATCCAACGGCAACTATTCTTGCTATTCTTGGCATAATCAAATTATACCTGAAAGCAAGGGTATTTGTCAATATAAATAAATGGTCGCTGTCCCTGCTCTCCTTAGAAACCAGTGCACTTTTGATTCTTAATTAACATTATTTATTTTATTATTGACAAGAAGGTAGGGTTAAGACATAATTAGGAGCGGCAATTAATAAAATAGGGACAGCGACCATTTATGTTGATTCTTTTTTGGTCCGTCCCTTGCTAATACAAGTAATTAAATGGTCGCTGTCCCTATTTTATTTTATTTTAATGGGGTGTAGTTATGCTTGAAGAAAAGAAAACTTCCAGATGGGGCAGGTGGTTAGTTCTGGTAGTTTTGCTATTAGTGCTCATATATGTTATCGCTGATGGGTGGGTAATGAATAAGCTCGAGCCACATACAGTGGCGGCTGTTTATGGGCCCAGAGGAGTTAGAGCCTTAGTTAATAAGAGCGATAAAAGTATCCGAAGGTGGAAGTGGCCAAGGATTCCGGGAACTTCTGTAGGCGTAAAAGAGGAGCCAACTAAGGACGAGATAAAGACTGTTACTTCCAGGTTTGCTCTGTACACCAGTCAGGAAGTTACAGGAAAGGAAGAGGATAAAGAATACGCTCAGGTCTATGTAGTTGATATGGAAATCGAAGTAAAAGACTGGCAGAAATTCTTGACAGAGATTGATTTGGAAAAGATAAATGAAGAGAGAAAAAAAGCTGGCCCTTTTGTTACCTTAGTGAAGGATAGATTCGAAGTGATAGGTGGTTTCATAGAAGACGTTATTAAAAGAGGGGAGGCAACAGATAGATTGGGAAAGCCGCTGCGGTCAGAGGAAGGCTATCCAGCTATGAACTTGACTACCCGAATCAATTATGCATACTCCCAGCTGGCAAATCGAAGAAACTTTCTTATTGCTCTTTTGGATAGATATCACCTTGAAACTGCCCAGGAAATAACAGAACATCTGGAAGAGAAGATTCCCTGGTATTGGTTTGCCGGTCCTGAGGTCTATGAATTTCTGGTTCAGCAGTATAAGGAAATCCAGGAGTCAATTTTTTCTCCTTATCTTGAAAATATCGCCCCTGAGGCAGCTCAGCAAAGGCTTATCTTTGGCGAAGATAGACTCGAACTCTATCAAAGGGCTTATCAGGCTTATGGGTATGAGAAATTCTTGATGGAACGAGAGAGAAATATAGAAGAGATTGAGAAGCGGCGGAGTGATTATGCTGCTGCTGCTGCTGATGCTGATGATGAGGCTGAGAAGGTAGCCCGTGCTTTTAGAAAATTCTTAGAGTGGCAAGAAAATGAACTCAGATTTGTCACTGATGCCCAGCAGCTTCGTACTCTTTACAATTCTTTTCTGGAGAAGATTGGATCTAATCTTACTTTTATTTTGCGAGAATCGGAACTGGAGTTTGTTAAGCAGGAAATTGAGCAAGCGAAAGAGAAATTTGCCGGTGCTCCTTTAGAGGAGGCAGAAAGAGAAAAAGCTAAAGAGATTGAAGCAGGTGTGAGACAGCTGATAATTGAAGAACGAGGAAAAGAATTTTACCAGATTTCTGATGAAGAACTTTCCCAGTCCCTCAATATCTACCTGGTAGAGAATAATCTGGAGGAGCTTTCCTCTTCAGTATTAGATTATGTTTTACTGTTATTGAGGGAGGACTATTTTGCTGTTCTATCCGACGAAGTAGAAAAAGCACGCAAATCCCTGGATGTGGAGATTATCAAAGAGTATTATCTGGAGCTTAAATCGAAACTGGAGACCGAGAGGATAGATCCAACCCAACTCTCACGTACTGTAATAGAGTATATAAACGGTCAGCGGTATCTTTTCTCAACCTTTACGAGATTGATTTCTCTTCTCTGGCAGGAAGAAAAAATAGAGTGGGATAGAGTTCAGTGGGAGAGAGTAAAGGAAGAAGAGCTTATTCCTTTCTTTGAGTACTATTCTCAGGCAAACACTGAACTTGCTCTAAACTTTAGAGGCATCACCTCTGAAGAAAATAGAGCCCTTTGGCAGGCCGCTATAGAGGAAGTATTAGGGGGAGAGGATATTGCCAGTCTGAGGTCCTTTACTAGCCATGAGGTTGAAGAGGGGGACACCCTGGCTGAATTGGCTAAAGAGCATGATGTTGATTGGCGATTGGTCTTTAGCCGTCGTAATCGAGATTTTGCCCGGGAAGGCCTGACATCTGAGGACGATAGAGTGCGTTTTGATAAGCTTTTGGCTCAGGCTTTTGAAACGGGAGATTATAGAGCAGTTTATGAATTGGTTAAGGAAACTCCTCTCAAGGCGGGTGAAAGTATTATTATCAATAAAATCGAGGAATTTACTGCTCAGTGGTTCGAAGAAGAGGAAGGATATCGGAAGAAAAGGGAAGCGACAGTGAAGAAATACATTTATCGCTGGATAGAAGAATTTGCTCCTCGGGTAATAGAAGAATACCTTTTAGTCTCCCCCTGGCTAGATTATATTGGGAGAACGTACGGGGTGAAAATCAGGCAGATAAATCTTCACATTGAAAGAGATTCAATATTTACTAAAGATGGCCAGCCCAAAGATGAATACTATGATTTATATTATTCCAAGTATGTTTCAGCAGTGAAATCCGAAAAGGAGATTAAAGAGGAGTGAAGCAGATTAAATCCTTTAAGGAGCGAAAGAGAGAGAGAATTGACCTCGAGGCCGATAGGGTCATTGATGGATATCTTACCCGGAAGAACAGATTTAGCTCCTGGCGTCCTCCGGTTAAATCAGAACTAATAGACATTGATACTATCACTGAGGCAAAGATTGTCCAGACGAAATTTGTCTCTTTTCAGAAGTTTGTTGAGATAGGGTTAAAAGAGATAGAAAACATTAATAAACTTTGCCGCAAAGAAGGAAATAGTGAGATTAAGATTCATCAAGTAGAAAATATTGATGGTGGCAAAGGATTCAATATAGGTAGGAAGATTCTTCCCAAATATACTTTTCAACTGGGAAACAGCGAGAATCCTCAGTTTAAAATTTTGGTTTTGGCCAGTACGCACGGAGGAGAATCACGGCTGGCCAGAGCTGTCCTGGAGGGAATTATCCAGTTGGCCCGTCCGGGCGAGGAACGTTACAGACTTCTAGAGAGAGGGACTATTCTTTTTGATCCAGTGGTTGACCCGGCCGGATTCGATAACCAGACTCGGGGAGCAGTAACTCGGGATGGAATGGCAGTTAATGCTCCGCTTTTAGGGGAAGGATGGGCTCAGCCGGGCCTGCGCAATCCCTGGGGTTTAAGTGATAGAAACAGTGCTCAGGGAAGGAACAGTCTTGAGGCGCAAGATGTGTTGACTCGTTCTAACCAGGCTCATTACAGGGAAATTCTGGGAGGGAGAGCAAGTTGGGTTTATGATGCGCACGAAACCTGTGAATTTACCCACTGGCCAGATTTAGCCTTTACTTACGGAGGGATTCTCCTTATGGCTCATATTTATCTTTCTGATACTAAACTCGCCTCTCTCAATCAGCTAGAGAGCAGTGTTAGCTGGTGGAGGAAGCTGAGAAGTTTCATTAATGACCACAATCCTTTGGAAGGGGCATTATACAGAGAACAGCTGCTCTGGCATGATCCGCGTATGCAGAAAATTACCCGCATCAGGGATAGAATAAAGGAACTGGGTCAAAGGACTATGGAAGAGAAATTTGACCGAGCTTTCCTTTTCCTGCCTCAGGTAGAGCGAGATATCAGAATTGAGGAGAGCGTCTATGTCGGGGGTATGATGTTCAGAATTCCCCGGATTTTACTGGGGCCGGATGTACTCGGTTTAGAAGGAGTAACTACAGAGTCTTTTCAACAAGACCTGGTAGTGCGAGCCAAGCAGACTTTGGCTAGCCTTGAGGCACAGTTGAGGGTAGTTGGGCTTGACTACAAAGGAAAAGAGGGTGATTAGTCATATTATCGAGTATTTTAGGATTCCTCATCCTCTGGAGAAAGACAAGGGAAGCATAGTTATTTCTGCTCCCATAAAACTAAGCGAAAAATACTTCAGAGCGTGGCTTGATGATAAGAAATCGAGTGGTCCAGCCGACCTTCCCTGGATTTCAAGAGTTCTTATCAGTCCGGAGGAAGCTCGTCCAGAAGATGAGGATTTGGTCAAAAGATTTGAACGGAACTTTGAAATTGAAGACAATCATTCCTGGGGTGTAACCAAGCTTAAAATATTCTTGAGGTTTACTGCTGCCTGTATAGTGGGCTATTTTATTTACTGGACAATCTTTAATTTTCCCTGGTTTTGGATTCCAGCAACCCTTCTCCTGGAAAAAATTTTAGGAGATACCTTAAGCAAGATTTTCCAGGGAGTGGTCATTGCTTTTATCCCAGGATTAAGTTTCATAAAGAATTTCCTGGGAGCTAAAAGATGGATTCGGGCTAACTTCCGTTCTCAATATACTAAAATTTTTCGGCAGTTCGGCAGAAGTTCTCACCAATATTTTACCCAAGAAATCAGAAAGTGCTTGAAAAATATTAGGGCAGCGGCTGAGAAAGGAAATGTATCCATAGAAATAGGGACTGTAGAAAACCTTCTGCAGGAGGTTTTACACAAGCCTCCGGTAAATTCTGATTTTATCCAGGATTGGTCCAGGCACTTGGAAGAGTTCTTGAGAAACCTCAGCCAAAGGGCTAAAGCCGAGGTTTTTCTTGAAGGAGTAATAATCAAGCTGGACCAGCTAAAAAGGGATTTACTTCTTCACTACTGGCAGGGTTTTCAAATAATTCCCCTGAAAATAGCCACACCAGATTTGTCTAAAAAGGAATTTCTCCCCCCCCTCAATCATAATTTTGATTTAAGATTAAGCCTTTTAGGGGAGGGTTTTAAGCAGAAAGCAAAAAATTTGAAAAACTTCTTAGCTGAGACTTCCTCAATACGGGAAAGCATTTATTCTAGCTTCGATTCTTTAAAGAGAGCAAAAGGGAAAAGAGAGAGAATAAAGCTTCTGGAGAGCATTGAGGAAGACTTTGAGAACTTAAGGAATACTACGGGAAACTTTCACTTAGGAGATAATCCAGGAATAGCCTATGAGAGAGGAGAAAACTTAGCTGATTTTTATGATGGGCTTTATTATCTTTTTGGTAGGACGAAGCTTGATATTTCAAAGGGGGAAAAGGCGATTAAGGCAGTCTTTGCAAGGCGCATCAGGGTAAAAACAGAACGCCAACAGAAAAGGCGAATAGAAGAGCTCAGGCTGAAAATGGAGCGTCTTCTTTGTCAGGGAATAAATACTAGAAAAACCTACCAGAGAATTTCTCATTTTTTCAGTTTCTTTGGGGCGAATCTGAAGCGAAGCCTTGCTTTTTCTGGTTTAGTTTTTTTTGGCTTTGCTTGCCTTTTGAATTTCAAGGTAGTAGGGCCGGATGAAGTTCTTACTACTACCTATTTAAGATGGGGAGTAAAAGAGACGGCTACCCAGAAGGCTCCTCTTTTCTCAAGAGGAGTAAAGGTTTATAGATTTGGTGAGGGTTTATCCATTTTTCCCAAAAAAGAACTCTTCTGGCAACTGCCTCCCCCATTAGTTTATACTCATAAGATAGATTTTACTCAACTGCAAAAATTTGCCGCTTATATGGTATTTAACGCTCCTATTGATAGTCTATACAAAAAGGGATTGCAACTTCTTGCCGGAGCCTACGGAGGATATTACCAGGTAGTAGAGATTGACTTCGATTTCGTAGTCAACGATAGGGAATCCTGGACCGAATATGACTATGATGGAAAGGGAACGAAGAGACTGTCCAGGGATGTTGCCTCAGTAGTTGACGAATGGAGAGGAGAGCTCCTGGACCCTTATGGGAGTCCTTTGCTGGACTTGGAGAATGAAGAAGAGATGGAGGAGGTCTTCTATGGTTCCTATTTTAAAAAGCTCTGGGATGAAGGAAGAATGGAGGAGATAATAAAATCTCAGATTTTTAGAAGTCCAATGATGACCTATCAGTATGGGACTTACTTGGAGAGGATAGGGCCAGGTATAGATTTGATTTTGAGGAGTCTGGAAAGTGAAAAGCTCAAGCTAGAAGCTCGGGACCTTTCCGGGTCAGAAAAAGAAAAGGAACTGGCTGGGATTGAAGATTTTAAGAGTCGGGTAGAGAAGATAAAAGAGGATACCTTAGAAATGGCTAAGGAGGAATACGGCATTTTAAGAAAAAATCCGGAAGAACTTCAGAAATATTTGTCCGATCCAGAAAGTATCTCTGAATTGAGAGGTTTTGAGACTGTCTGGCCTACTATTCAGCAGATAATGCTTCAGCACTATATAACCGACAAATTGATAGAAACTATGAAAGGTGAATTAGGAGGAGAAGAAAGAGAGGGACTTCTTCAGATGTTGAGGGAAAGAATAGAAGAAAATCCTTATTTTTCTTCTCTTATTGAGATAAAAGAGATGAAGGCTGAGGTAGTCTTTATGGATTCTCATGGCTATCGTAGTTTTATTTCGAAAATAACTGAGGAAATCATATAATAGCGTATAGCGTTTAGCGTGCAGCGGATAGTGAAAACAAAAAGCGTAAAGTTGGAAACGCAAAATTATAGCGTAAAACTTAAACCTAAATCAAAATAGCATAAGGCGAAAAATACAAGACCAAAGCTTATAGTTCATTGTTTGTATTTCATTGACAAAAAGCAACACTTTCCTCTCCCCTGAGGGGAGAGGATTAAGGTGAGGGGGTGAATAAGGATGCCGCGTTGGTCTGTAAAAAGTAAGCACAAGAGGAGAGTTGTGTTGATTCTTCCCGGGTTTAATCAGGGTCGAGGAAAAAGAGGTGCCTGGTTTGCCTGGACCGAAAAAACAGAGGATTTCTTCCGCAGATTTTCGCGAGATCGGTATACTGTAAAGTACGA